>Ga0157360_1000887_pt1 | contig 11266 bp, 16 predicted proteins | sample AttlaeALBM1_FD_111483 | JGI IMG/M metagenome (GOLD analysis project Ga0157360, IMG submission 111483) | Fungus gardens microbial communities from leaf cutter ant in Ribeirão Preto, State of São Paulo, Brazil - Atta laevigata ALBM1 | ecosystem: Host-associated > Fungi > Mycelium > Unclassified ... | reverse complement strand
TATAATTTCCTTTTTATTTTATATTATTACTAATTTTTTGCTCCTAAACTCCTGTTGTCTACTCCTATAGGATCACGATGTAGACTAATTACTTGTACTCCTCCTATTCTGGACTTAGTATAAGTACTTCAGTAGTTACATCCTAGTTTCTTAGTTCATAGATTAAAGTCATTTATGTTCTTAATATCCATCTCCACTCCTATTAATCTATATACCACTCCTTTCTGATCTCCTGGCAACAATTCCATCCTCCTGAAATATGCAACCACACACACGACAGCGGATCGAGGCACAGTACATAAGCTGAGGCCAAGGTTGTTCCCCTATTTTTGTTGTCAACTCCCTTGCACTCCGGAGTAATTCCACTCCACTCCAGGTCACTCTGCCCCTGCTCCGCACATCCTTGACACCAATCTAGAACCCTCAGCCATCCCATATTGAGCTAATCAATCTGTGGACCCAATGCTATGGGACGGTAACTTCAGTTCAATTTCCTTATTCAGTAAGTCAAGGTTTTAGAAGGCAATGCCAAGAACATTGCATTAAAGGGGGCAAAAGGGACTATTAGCCTGGTGTCAGCAACTGACTTAAGATCTTAATCCTGGGTTAGGATTAAGGGAACTCTTCAGGGTTAGAAGAGAACTCAATGGAGTTCTCGCTTCATTCTGCTACACTACTTATACATCTTTGCATTGTTTGTCTCTATTTATTCTACCAGTCCATGTCATATTTCTTTGTTATGGTCGAGGTGACTCATAACAGTATCCTTCTCTTAAGAATTTTTGTCCCAAAAATTTCTTATAACTTGTCATATGGGTTTCCCATTTTTCCCATCTCATCTTCTTCATCCCATTCCTCTATTCATGCTGCCTCATTTTCTTCTTCCTCTTCTTCCTTGTTGAACCTTCCTTTTCCCTTCCATTTGTTCCAATTCCTCTCCAGCCATCCCTAGTACTCTTCATCAAACCTTTTGTCATCCCATCCGTATAACATTTTTGCTGTATACCTACCTGGTAACTCCCTCTTTCTATCTTCTTTCCTATTTCCTCTTTTCTTTGCTCTCCCAATTTTGCTGTATACTTCCTTGAATTCTTTTACTAAGTCTTTCACATTCCCTAAATTTTCTCTTGGCTCCTATGTATCTTCTTCTGCTGTATATCCCTTCCACTATACTAAATACCAATCTTTTCCTCTGAACTTCTTTTTATTTAATATTTTTTCTACCTCATATTCTTCCTCCCCTTTGATTATTACTGGTGCTGGTCGTTCCTTCTTCTGACCTTCTACTTGATCTTTGTACCTTTGTATTTTACTAATGTTAACTACTGGATGTATTCTGACCATTTTTGGTAAATCCAGTTCTATCACGTTTGTTGAAATAATCCCTTTTACTTGATAAGGTCCTACAAATCGCTCTGTCAGTTTTTCTGATCGTCTTCCTTTTATTTGATACTTGAGATCTTTCGTGCTCAGAAGCACCCAGTTGCCTACTTTATATTTTTCTACCTCACTTCTTTTTCTATTGGCATACTTCCTCATTTCTTCCTGGCTTTTCTTCAGTGCTGTTTCTGCTTCCTCATGTACTTCTTTCATCCTCGTTGCAAATTCTTCTGCCTTCTCAAATTTCCTCTTTTTCCTCATTTCAAATCCCATGCATGGATCTCGTCCATTATTTGCTCTGAACGGTGATACTTTTGTACTTGTCTGCACTTTGTTGTTATATGCAAACTCTGCTGTCACTAACCAGTCAGGCCATTGTTCTTGTCAATGATTAATGAACATTCTTAGATATCATTCTAAATCTTGATTCATCCTTTCTGTTTGACCATCTGTCTGTGGGTGGTAGGCCATTGACAACTTTGTATCTATTCCTAGCATTTGATTCAATTCTCTCATTATTCCTACTGTGAATTGTGCCCCCCTATCTGTTATAATGCTTTCTGGTAACCTGTGTAATTTCCAGACATTATCCTAGAACAATCTCACTACTCCTTCTGCTGAAGTCTTTTCCGTAGTTGACACAAAGTGTGCCATTTTGGTCATTCTGTTGCATACTACCAAGATGCTGTCATATTCCTGTGCCAACAGTAGTTTTGTGATAAAATCCACTGATATATGTGTCCAGGGTTTCTCTGGTACTGCATTCAGCATTAACTTTCCTGTGGGTGCCTCTGTTCAATTCTTATTTATTTGGTACGCATCGCATCCTTCTACGTACTTCTTGACTTCCTTTGTTACTCCTGGCCACCAGAAGTTTCTAGTGACCAACTCCGTTGTTTTCCACTGTCCTCTGTGCCCTCCTACCAGCGTATCATGGTGTAGCCAGATAACTTCCACTCTTGATTTCTCATCTTTAGGGACATATACCTTTCTATCCCTTAGCATAAGCCCATTTTCTTCTTTCCATTCTTCGTCTCTCAACATCTTTACTCCTGCTCATTTCATCTCTTTCACTGCTTTGATGACCTCATTGTCTTTTGCCCCTGATCCTCTTATTTTTTCTAATAGATCTACCTTGTCTATTATTACTTCTGTTACTTGCATTGCTCTAACCTTTAGCCATTCTTTTTTTATCATTGTTCTATCCTCGTTGTCTCTCTCTACCCCCTTTTGCCAGTCTGGTCATCTGCTTAGGCTATCAGTCTTTCCCATACTAGATCCTGGCACATGTTTGAGCGTAAAATCAAATCTGGATAGATAAAGAGCCCATCACGCTTGTTTTCGATTTAACTCCTGGCTACTCATGAAGTATTCCAAATTCTTGTGATCACTCCAGATCTCAAATTTGTTCTGTGCTCCTTCTAGTAGGTGCCTCCACTCGTTTAAACATCTGACTATGGCTAACATCTCTCTGTTGTGAATTTCATAATTTCTTTCCGCTTCATACAACAATTTTGAGATAAAAGCTACTGGCCTCCACTTCTCATCTTCACACTTTATTAACAATACCCCTCCTGTCATGTATTCTGACGCATCTGCCTCTACCCTCCTGTCATGTATTCTGATGCGTCTGCCTCTACCCTCATTTCTTTATCTAGGTTGGGAGCTACCAACACTGGTTGTTAAGACTCTAAACCTCACAGTTGAATATGTATTTCAACTTGAAGCTTATATCTAACACTTGATATCTTCATGCTCTTCTTTAGAAGATCTGGTTAAGTGAAGTTATATCATAAGAGAGATGTTAACAAGACGTTGAGTAGCACCCTTGAAGTTGTCCTAGGACAGGTAAGGATACCGATTCCTCAGAGTAGACTTTTACAGAGGGAATACAGAGGGAATACAGAGAGAGAGAACTTACTGTTCTCTTCTCCTTCTGGTCTGTATTTATCCTAACTAGGTGTTGTGACTATGTTACAAGGTAGTAACAATACTTGTAACTAGTCACTCCTAGTTAAGTGACAGTCTAGTGACAGAAGCGATGAGAGTGACAAGTTGAGTCATTGTCTAATAATGGGTTAATCCAATGTTGTCCCATTTAGCACAGTCCAAAAGAAAGAGAAAGAAATAGTCCGAGATTTCTCCGAAGAGTTCTGTTCATACCATGAGTCCGAATTGTTCTTTGAGAGTCCTCAGACATATGGTGCACTACTGCATTATCACGTCCTCATCTAATATTGCCAATATCTCGTCTACTAACCATTCATTATCAGACCATGGCTGATAATAGTTATAGTCCCACTCAATGTTCATAATACTGGTTGCGTTGTGAACACTTTTTTCAACTGTTTGAAAGCCTTTTCCTGCTCCACTCCCCAGTTCCATTTTTCGTCCTTTCTGACCAACTTGTGCATCGGTTTAGCTAATTTAGCAAAGTCTTTGACAAATTGCCTATAGTAATTTGCTAGCCCTAAAACTTCTGCACTTCTTTGACTGTCTTTGGCCTTGGCCATTCTAGGACTCCCGCCACCTTTTCTTCTTGCATTTTAATTCCCCCTGACCCCATTACTAGCCCTAGGAAATCAATTTCTCTTACTTTCCATACACATTTTTTGGGCTTTATATAAAGGTCATTCTCCTTAGCACTTCCTCTACTATTTCGTCATGTTTCTCCTCCTCCTCAGTTCCTACTAAGACATTGTTCATAAATGCTGCTACTTCTCTTGTATTGATGAGGTCTCTCAGAATGTCATTCATCATCGCTTGAAAAGTTACCGGCAAATTTGTGAGACCAAAAAACATAACAGTGGGTTCATAAACCCCTAAGTGTGTTATGAACACTGCCTTCTACTTGTCTCTTTCTTTAACTTGTACATTATTGTACCCCCATCGCAGATCCATCTTTGTGAAAACTCTTTTTGTTCCCATAGTGTCAATAAGGTCTGAAATTAAAGGTAGGAGGTAATTGTCCTTGACTGTCCTCTTATTGAGGTATCGATAATCTTGTACCATCCTTTTTTTTCCATTCTTTTTTTCCTACAAAGAATACTGGTGAGGTCTGTGGCGATTTTGAGGGTCTAATGTACCCTTTCCTCAACTGCTCTTCCATGAATTCTCATACTTCCTCTTTCTCCTGTCTGGATATTAAATATGTCCTTCTTTTTCTTGGGACAAAATCCTTCTTCAGATTAATTGCATGGTCCCATGGTTTTCTTGTCGGCATCCTTTCTGTTAGGGAACACAATCACACACAAGGCAATAGACCCTTAAGCTAATGGATAGATCCTAAAGCTAGTGTGAGATTCAACTGAGGTATATCTACAACAGATGACCAGTATTTATACTACTAGACAGTCAAGGCACCGTTCTCATAGTACCTGACATATACTCCCACAAAGTCCAATATTAGATTTACAGGCTCACACAGTATGACACAGAAGGGAAGACAGAAGAGAGTGAGAATGCGATCGGAGAGATGGCGGCTCTTAGGTGGGAACCTACTCACATCACTAAGCATACCTCTAGTGTTATCCCCTAACACTTTCCGACTCAACTTTCCCGAATACCTTTAACCACTTGTGAAACTTTCATGGTACCATCTCCTTTACTTTTTCTCTGTCTAGCTCAATCTCTTCATTGAACTTTTCCTCCATTGTCCATTTCCATTCATTTCTATCCACTTTTTCTATATTTCTGATCCTTTTTCCAATCTTCTTCCTCCACTTTATATCCTCTTTTACTGCCAGGTTTCTTCCACACAAAGGTGGGCACCTTGTCATCTTTACTTCTCCTGTCTCCCAATTTATCTCTGGGTTATACACTTGCAGCCAAGGCATCCCCAATATCACTTCTGTCTTTTCCAGGTTACATACATCTATTTTCATTCTTTTCACATGGTTTTTGTAAAAGACATTGACTTTTACCTGATGCATGATGTTTTCTCCACTATTCTCTGTTCCATCTACATTTTTTACTTTTAGAGGTTTTTCTAGCTTTGTTATCTTGAAACCATGCCTTTTGGCCATTTCTCTGTCCATGAACATCCCTGTGGCGCCACTGTCCAAGAGCGCTTTGACTATCACACCTTCATGCATGTCTACCTTCTCTATTTCTATGTCTAGCCACACTTCTCTTAGGATTTTGAATGTTCTCCTGATATCCCTTTCTTTTACTTCCTCTTTTGCTGTGCTTTCCAGTTCTCCTGACCATGTACTGCCTTGCTGTGCCTTTGCCTCTCTGGGCTGTACCACTATCTCAACCCTTGCTGCACTTTTCCTCTCTGTGGGCATGCTGTTTTCCTCTTTCTTCCCCTTGTATCCATACCAAAACGTTCTATCCTGGAGCACTCTCTGGCCCCTGTTATCCTCTGCATAGCTTCCCTTTCTTCCATATCCTCTGCACTTGTTGTAGATCACTATTAACTCTGGGGTATACCACTCCAGTTCTAAGAACCGTGCTTTCTCCAGTACTCCTTTGCCACAATGCTCCTCCACCCTTTTTCTTAGCTTCTCCATTGAGCTTCTTTTCCATTCTTGCTGTGCTTCTCCCTGTACAGGGCGTGCTGCTTCACCTTCCTCTACTCTCCTCAACTTTCTTTCTCTTTTCTGTGCTTCTCCCTTTATTAGGCACACTGGCTTCCTCTTCTCCTGTTGGTGTGCTTTTTCCTGCACAGGGTGTGCCACCCTTTCCACCTTCTTCCATAACAGGCACTCTTTGTACTTGTGCCCTTCTTCTCCACACTTATAGCATTCCACTTTCTATTCTCTTTCTTTAGTTTCCTGCTTTCTTAGCTCCACACCATAATTCATCACTCTACTTGTTAGTATTTCAAATTTATTTTGGGGAGTCAGTTTCCCCTTTTCTTTCTCTTGTCTTCTGCAGTGTTGGGCTCGGTGTCCGAATCCTCTGCATTTCTAATATTCTCTTTCTCGTCTTCCTTCTAACTTTGCCCTTAGTGAAGCAAGGGCGCACTTTTCTTTGAGCAAATTGCTCATGATATTGTAGTATTGTTGTTGGGACATCATGACAATATCTCAAGGGTACGGATATAATGTTAAGTCTTGCTATTTACTTCTATGTTTGCTGGGGCGCAAGATCTTCACCTAACCAGATACCTACTGCCCTACTGACTACTGCCCTAATAATATGGTTATACTATTACCTCTAAGAAGGGAACCCCTACTCTAGATGGCCTTCTAAAAGTAACTGTCACTCCTCTGCATGTACCACTCACAATAGAGCGCAGCACAAGGTTTATACTAAGAAATAGTATTTAACACGTTCAATTGGTAGGTCAGGACTCGACTGTACACCTGAACTTGGTGCAAAGTTTCCTTCTTCAGTCTCTAACTAACTGAGAAGTCCCTTTAAGCTAAGGGTGCGGCTATGTATGGAGGTGACTAACGATTGTGATGATCGTTGGTTGAGGGTTGATAAGATGATCAATGAGGTTTGTGAGCAAGGTTTGAGGTGAACTAAGCTCTAGTAGTGGTTATCGAGTTCTTCTGTCAGCGACTGACTTAAGATCTTAATCCTGGGTTAGGATCAAGGGAGCTCTTTAGGGTTAGAAGAGAACTCAATGGAGTTCTCGCTTCATTCTGCTACACTACTTATATATCTTTGCATTGTTTGTCTCTATTTATTTTACCAGTCTCTATCAGTCCAGAGTTTGATTCCAGTCCATGTCATATTTCTTTGTTATGGTCAAGGTGACTCATAACACCTGGCACAAGCTAATGATGTGGTACCAGGTCCCAATCGCATGCTAAAGAGTTTGTGGGGATAAATCAAGAATAAAGGTATTAAAAAGAGAATATAGAAACTTAACATGATAATTAAGATAAAATTATTTGAAAGGATAGTAAGCTTGATCTAGATCCTCTTCGCATGGTGTCCCTAAGGTATCCAGCTTTACACACCATAACAAGCTCATTATCAAAGTAGTCAGTAAACCACTCCTGGGCCTTACCATACTTAATCAAGCCCTTATCTGCACCCCTACACCAAATCTTATGGGTGTGATATGATCTGAGCCGATGATTAGCCAAACTTTTCAAGCCTGCTACTCCGTAGAAGGTTGTCCAAGTGACCACTGCGTCTTGTCTCTTGATCAAGTAGGGTATTATAAGGGGACACCCCAAAGGTATGCTTAGTGACGTGGGTAGGCTTCCACCTAAGGGCCGTTATCCTTCCGATCACATTCTCACTCTCTCCTTCCTTTCCCTTCTGTGTCATACTATGTGATTCCTGTAAAACTATTATTGGACATCGTGTGATTATCTGTCAGGTACCATGTGAACGGTGCCTTGACAATCTAGTAGTATAAGTACTAGCATCCTATCATAGATATACCTCAGTTGAATCTCACCTTAGCTTCAGGGACTACTCAACAAGCTTAAGGGTCTTCGCCTTATGTGTGAACTGTGCCCTAACAGGTATTGAGTTCCAGTCTCCTCAACAATCCAACCACTTCACTTAGAACTCAGAAAAGTACCATAAGACGACTCTCGAGCTCTTGAGATGGTGGCAGGTGTCAAGATTCCATTTTCTTTCTCTTGGGCTCTCTGAGTGTTATATTAAAAGTACAAACTGATGAGACTTAATTAAAAATAAATAAAAAAAGAAACTCCTTCTTCTTCCAGCCTCTCTCACTTCTCTTCTCCATGACATTGCCATGTGAACATGACAGATGTCACCTCCCTATCCTCTGTGCCTACCAGCCATGGCTATGTGCTTCTACTCCACTATTAGGGAACCACTCAGAGGCAATCACTCTTAAGCTGTTGGATAGTCCTGGAAGCTAGTATGAGATTCAAGTGAAGTAAATCTATGACACATTGCTAGTATATATACTACACTAGACAATCACATGGGCAGTCACATGCACATATATCAGTAATCACAATTGTCCTAAACTTAGATAGAAGGCATCATACCACATGACACAGACAGGAGAAGTAAGGAATGATAGGAATGCAATACATAATCTGTTAACAGGCCACTAATAGATTCAGACCCTCAGAACTTACTAAGCATCACCCTAGATGTCCTCTTACATCTACCTCCATACTTCACTCCTACCCGACATCCCCTAATCTCTGAACTAGCTTCCTTCTTGTAAGAAAGCTAAACTCCAAGCCAGAATAAAGCCAACTGCTCTTTGTTCAGTGATTGACAAAGAGAACTCGATAGAGTCCCCGTTAGATTTGCTACACTATATATACAATTACTATTGTGGCTATACATCTTGTCTCCTATAGTCCTCATGCCCATCAGCTGACTTCTTTGTCACATGCTGTGACTGTGATGTGACCATTCTGTGACCTTGGTCACATCTTTGTGACTCTGTGATTGTCATGTGATATTTCCCATACTCCATATTAGTAATAATCTAAAATAAAAGAAAAAGAAAAGAAAAGAAATATAAATATTGACTTAGCCATTTTGCCAAGTCATGACACTTCTACTCCAAATATGATCTAGAAACACATGCAAGTGCATACAAAGGTAATCAATATTCCTATTGCTCTATAGCACATCTGCTTCTTGACTGAGTTCAGTAGTGATGGGATCATTAGCCATTGATAGACTTTTGATCTGTCATCTTGGTATCATATTAGTCCAAGTCTACTCTAGATCAAAATTGTATTGTATTCCAGAGGTACCTTCAACCTCTGAGTTCTAGATTATCAACATTGATAGTTTGTCTCTGAGAAACCTGATGCTAGCTTATCAGTCTTGCCTCCCAAGGTATATGTTATTCTAGTATATGGTAGTTTGGCAACTACCTAATAGAAGTACCCAATCTTGGATCTAGATTATGTCTGGGGCTTGTAAGAGGTCTCTAGAGTAGGTTCCAATAGTGAAATCCAGGGGTATAATGTGTATCCCATGCTACATTTCCACAGAAAATTCTCTAATGGCATAACAGTGTGCTCTCTCCAAAGAATTGCTACTTTCATTAAACAGAGACCCCTTGGCAAAAAAGATGGCCTCGACATTCCTTAGATTTCCAACTTTGGCTTTGCAGCCTGGGACCTTCTCTTGGCTATATACAACTCTGGATGGAACAAACTCTTGGCAGATAACAACTTGAGGACCTTTCAACAATGTGTTGCATCACAATTCAACAGGGGAAATCCAACAGACTTGAAGACAGGCAACATACCACTTTCTGCAAATATCTCCAAGATCCCTCCTCCTATTCTCTCTAGGCCTAGTGCAACTGTTCTGGCCAAATCCAAACTGGCTAAATACAAACTAGGCTCAAAGTCATTTGCTCAAACGACAAAAGGTAAAGCAGAAGATATTCTAAAAGTCAAAGAGGTCTTTCCCAAACTGGCGCCTGAGAAGATCATCAAAATTCATAATATTGCTCAAGGCATCAGCCATAAGTCATGCCCTAAACTCAATATGACCACCAAAGGGCCTTCCAGAAAACAAGTTATCATACCTATGAGCCAGGATAATTCAAATATAGTTACTTCATATGCTAATGAACATATCTTCAACATCAATAGACTCCTCAAGTCTATGAAATTGAATGTAACAGCTGACTTCATCTGGTCTGATGGCATAGGAGTTATTATAACCACTAATCAAGTTGCCTCAGCATCGGATATGAACATCATGGAGAACTATATCAAAGAATCTACCAATGTCAACACTAACAAGGTTTCTCCTCTACAACTCCCCCAATCCAAATCATACCTGAAGATCTTGGGCATACCCTATCTCACCAATAATGGCACCCCTATTGCCCACAACCAAATTGAAGAGGTTATCAAGAGAATTCACCTGTTCAATGATGTCACATTAGCGTCTAGCCCCTACATCATCAAAGTGTCTTCTAAATTGGACATGGCTGTTATCTGGATCAATATATGGGACTCCCAAAATGGTGTCAAAGCCAAAAATCTAATCAACATATGCTTCAACATAGGTAAGCACATAGCCACTGATGATGTCAAATGTCCTTTTTGGAGGAATTGTTTCAACTGAGAATGGCATTCAAAGAAAGCACAGGAAGCTTGTGAAATCAGGGCCAATTCAATTCGCCTAGCCATTGTTACACTGCAAGTGAATTTTCTGCGGAATATAACATTTAATATGCTTTATATGTTAAGACTCTAAACCTCACAGTTGAATATATGTTTCAACTTGAAGCTTATATCTAACACTTGATATCTCCATGCTTCTCACTAGAGGATCCGGTTAAGGTTTTCAGTGGAGTTATATCAGAGGAGAGATGTCAACAAGACTTTGAGTAGCACCCTTGAGATTGTCCTAGGACAAGTAAGAGTACCGATTCCTCAGAGTATGGTTTTACAAAGGGAATACAGAAAGAGAGAACTTGCTATTCTCTTCCCTTTCTGGTCTGTATTTATCTTAACTAGATGTAGTGACTATGTTACAATGTGGTAACACTACTTGTAACTATTAGTAACTTAGTTAAGTGACAGTCCAGTAATGGGGCACTAAAAGGTAACATGTCAAGTCATTGTCTAATAATGGGTTAGTCCAATGTTGTCCCATTTAGATTGAGTTCAAAAAAAGAATAGTCTGAGATCTCTCTGAAGAGTCTTATTCAGATGTTCTTTGTCCATCCTAAAATCCATTAGACATTCAATACATTACTGCATTGTAATATCTTTGTTCAACAGCGCTATCTGTAAGGGGACTACCCTAGGGCTAGGCTTAGTGATGTGAGTAGGTTCCCACCTAAGAGCTGTTATCTCTCCGATTGCCTTCCCACTGTCTTCCCTCCTTCTCTTCTGTGTCATACTGTGTGAACCTATAAATCTAATATTGGACTCTGTGGGAATATATGTCAGGTACCATGAGAACGGTGCCTAGACTATCTAGTAGTATAAATACTGGTCTTCTG
>Ga0157360_1000886_pt1 | contig 11268 bp, 8 predicted proteins | sample AttlaeALBM1_FD_111483 | JGI IMG/M metagenome (GOLD analysis project Ga0157360, IMG submission 111483) | Fungus gardens microbial communities from leaf cutter ant in Ribeirão Preto, State of São Paulo, Brazil - Atta laevigata ALBM1 | ecosystem: Host-associated > Fungi > Mycelium > Unclassified ... | reverse complement strand
CAAAAACAGAACAGTACGCCAAACAACCAAAAGATATCATTCAAGGCCAGGGTTGAGGCCTGGACGTTCACCACGTTATTCATTTCTGCGTAACGCGATGATTGTGGTATGCCTGCTGCCTGTAAGGCATTCAGGTACTGTTCCGTCATTGGACTTCCGGCACGAACATTCTCGACCAGCGTTGCATGATGGAAAATCGTCCGATGAGAATACAACGTTGTGCTGATCGCTGTTGAAATACTGCCTGCGATAGTACGGCAGAAATTGGAAATACCTGATGCAGCGGCGACCTGATCATCCCTGAAGCCGGCCAATAGCAATTGGTTGATAGGAACGAAGAAAAGGGCAATACCTATACCCATGAAGAAGCGGGGTTCGGCAATTCGAATATACTCCATGCCGTCTCGTGAGGACGCCATCCAGAAATTGCAGACCGCGAAGGTCGCGAGACCAACTGAAATCAGAATCCGCATATCGAAGCGGCGGATATTAGCACCTACAATGGGGGAGAAGATCATTGCCAGAATCCCGATGGGTGCCACCGCCAACCCGGACCACGTCGCATCATACCCTTCTGTTTGTTGTAGCCAGGTGGGCAGTACAACCGTCCCACCGAAAAAGCAGAACATCCCGGTACACAGGCATGTTACCCCTACGGCAAAGTTGCGGTTTTTGAACAGTTTCAAGTCCACGATAGGGTTTTCATGCATTAGTTCCCACGCAATCAGGAAGGTGAGGCACACGGCCGAAATGATCGCAAGTACAAGGATCAGATGTGATGAGAACCAGTCGTAATCGTTTCCTTTATCGAGCAAAAACTGCAGGCTACCAACACCGACAGCCAATAAACCAAGGCCCACGACATCGATCGGCAATTTGACCGTCTTGGTTTCACGTCCACGTAGTACCACCATCGCGATGATTGCTGTGATTATGCCAACCGGAATATTGATAAAGAATATCCACGACCATTGGAAGTTGTCACTGATATATCCTCCCAATACAGGTCCGAATATAGGGGCAACCACGACCGTCATAGCCCAGATGGCAAGGGCAATAGGGCGCTTTTCCGGGGGGTAGTTGGTCATCATCAGTGTCTGCGACAGGGGAACCATCGGCCCTGATACCACCCCCTGCAACAACCGGCAAATGATCAGCATGTTCAGATTGGTGGAGAGCCCACACATCATCGACAGGAATGCAAAGAGAATGACCGAGATCGTGAAGGTTTTGACTTCTCCTAGTCGCCGTGAAATCCATCCTGTCAGCGGCTGAACGATGGCGCTTCCCAATGAGTAGGCGGTAATTGCCATTGTGCCCTGATCGTAGCTGACCCCGAGATCACCCGAGATGGTACGAACGGAGACATTGACGATCGATATATCCAGTACTTCCATAAAGGTAGCAAAGGATACACCGATCGTCAGGGCCATCAGCGCCAGCCCTTTCAAGGGCGGCTGGGGAGACTGCTGTGCCGCTGCCATGGGTTAGTGCGCCCCTCTCATCAATGGGGATGTTGATGGCGTACTGGATGCAGGGGCGGTTGTGCCCATATTCTGCGCTATGATGCGATCGGCTGCGGCATTGGCCTCTTTCAGTTCCTGTTGGTAAACGTCGGTCTCTTGTACTGGCGTCGTTCGCGGAGCATCCGCTAGTACTGCACCGTTTCTATCAGTGGTATTCACATCAACATTGGTAGACAAACCTACGCGTAACGGGTGTTTTCCAATTTCATCAGGATCAAGCGCGATACGTACAGCCAGACGCTGTACAATTTTTACCCAGTTGCCTGTGGCATTTTGTGCCGGCAGTAGGGAAAGGCTGCTTCCTGTCGCGGGTGTTAACCCAACCACATGGCCGTGATAAGTAATATCCGGATACATGTCAGCAGTCACTGACGCAGATTGACCAATACGAATGTTCTCCAGCTGAGTCTCCTTGAAATTGGCGTCCACCCAAAGATTATTCAATGGAATGACACTCATCAGGCTTTGTCCGGGCTGTACACGTTCGCCTACTTGAACCTGACGGTTGGCAACATAGCCATCAATGGGGGATACAATTGCATCCCTGACATGATTGATCCATGCCGAACGGAACTGGGCACGCGCCTGAATGACACTCGGGAAGGAACGAATATCCGTATTTCCTACGCGTGCATGCTGTTCTATAGCCTGTGCCCGCGCTTCATCGACGCTGGCGGCAGCAGCTTTCAGATTCTGTTGATTGTTCTCGACATCCTCGGGTGAGACAGCTCGCATTTGCAACAGGGGAGAACGCCGCTCAAAATTGGAGCGTTGCATGGCATATTGTGCTTCCCGCTGGATAACGGCGGCATCCGCTTGCATGGCCGCAAACCTGGCCTGACGGGCATCCCGAACGGCTTGCGCCAATTGACCTTCGGCACTGAGTAGCTGGGTTTCAGCATCGACAGGGTCGAGTCGTACCAATACCTGCCCGGCAACGACTCGCTCGGTGTCATCGGCATTAATACCAATCACAGTCCCCGATGTCTGAGGCGAAATGGTGACCATATTGCCCTGTACGTAGGCATCATCTGTTGACTCTTCAAATTGCAGGACCAGGTAGTAGTAAAGCAGCCAGGCCACACCGATAACAATGAAGATCAACGCAATAATCAATAGTACCTTTAGCCGTTTCCGGCGATTTTTCTTTTTCTGTTCTGTCGTTAATCCGGTGTTATCTTCTGCGTTTTTCTCATTGTCTGCCATTAGTGCATACTCTTGTCATCAGTAGGCAAGGAAGGTGTCTGAGTGTTATTTTGATAACCCCCACCCAGCGCATGGATCAGAGCGATATGTGAACTGAGTTCAGTACCGCTCAATTGCGTTAACGCATCTTGCTGCTGTACCAACTGGATCAGACCACGATAATAGTCACGATCATCTATGACCCCTTGACGGCGCTGATGGGCAATCCGTTGGGTTTGTTGATGAACGGCTGCATATTCCTGCTGTTGCTGCTGTTTTTCCTGCGCCAATTGTTGCAGCGTTAACACCTGACGCGAAATATCCTGTGCTGCATTGACAACCGTCTGATTATAACTGGCGACGTTTGCATCCAACTCGGCCTGTGCACTCCGATCCTGTGCCTTCAAACGGCCGCCACTGAAGAAGGGGAGGGAAATGGAGGGGCCGATATTCCCGATCAAGGAGCTACCATGACCGCTGGAGCCAAGATCCGGATAAAGGCGTAAAAAGCCGCCAAGTCCTGTCAGGCTGACATCCGGATAATAGGCCGCACGTGCCGCATTGATATCCTGTAGCGCCGATTCAATTTGCCAACGTCGTGCAATAATATCCGGCCGACGACCGATCAGGTTCAGGCTGGCATCGGGGGGAAGCTGTGGATTGATGTGAGGTAATGGACGCGGATTCAGTGTACTGACGTCTTTGGGCGAAACACCAATAATCGCAGCCAGCTGGGCCAAATTCAGCGCTGCATCACCGCGGAGTGTCGCCAGATTCAACCGCGCAGCGGCAAGTTCACGATGGCTACTGTCCAACGTTTGAGGGTCATCCAATCCATGGGAAACTCGAGCACTGATCAATGTATTCAACCTTGCCGTATAGTGCTCAATCTGCTCTGCCAACGCAATACGTGCCTGAAGCGTTTGCCACTGGTAATAGGTATTGACCAGATTGTTCTGGAGTGAATTGGCTGCCGCCGCATGTTCTGCTTCCGCGGCTCGTGCTTGCCCAATACGGCTTGCGACTTGTGCGCGTTGCTTGCCCCATAGATCCAGATCCCAGGTTGCCAATGCCCCTGCACTTAATGAGCCAGCGCTTGAATGCGAACTTTGATCCAAACTGTCTTGATCAATATTGATATGGTTATGCCCAACATTGGCAGACCCATAGCCGGTTACTTTCGGGTTTAGCTGGGCTTTTTCCACATTCACCTGGGCAAGCGCATTTCGATAGCGGGCTTCTGCTTCCTCAACAGAAGGCGCGGATTCCATGGCTTCCGAGATCAGTTCATTAAGCTGAGGGTCATGAAAACCCAACCACCAGTCGGGGCTCGGCCAGCCGGATTGTCCGGTCGGGAGGCCTGCCAAGGGGGCTTTCTCAATAGGATGAAAGATCGGGGGTTTTACGGCTGGCGCACATCCCGCGATGGCGATGACGGAAGCTGCAAGCGCGAGTCCTTCCAGATATCGAGTCTTCTTTCTCATATGCGTATACGACTTGGCCCTTTCTGTCGCTCCGATGACCAGGGATTCATTACACAGGTACGGGTGATGATGGCTCTGGGTGATAAGGCGACAGCGAATAGTGGGAAAACATACATCTATGAATGTATGTTAGGTGATAACGTGTGTTATGGTCAACGAACACTGTTTTTTAAAGGCTGTATGTGTGTATACGCCGAATACGATGATTTGATTGACGTTAAATCAAGGGGCTCACATGTGCCTCTTTCATTCCAGTATAACGGTATTGAAAGATACGGAATGTAGTGCCATCGGCGCTATCAATAATGATAGCGCCGATCGTTTCAACATTCACCCGCGATCTTCATTTTCAAATTCAGTCGATTGGAATCAAGCCTGCCCGGCATTGTCAATCAGGTCCAGTGCTTGCCGTTCATACAACCGGCGATATATCCCTCCTTCGATAGAGATCAGGGCCTCATGTGAGCCTTCTTCCCTGACTTTACCGTGGTCCATTACCAGTAATCGATCCAGAGAGCGCACGGTGGAGAGTCGGTGGGCTACTACGAGTGTTGTACGTCCGACCATTAAACGTTCGATTGCTTCCTGAATCTGACGCTCACTTTCACTGTCCAGACTTGAAGTGGCTTCATCCAGAATCAGAATGGGAGAGTTGGCTAAAAAGGCGCGGGCAATTGCAATACGCTGACGTTCACCGCCCGATAGTTTGACGCCTCGTTCACCGACTAATGTGGCATAACCTTGAGGCTGTGCACGAATGAATTCATCTGCGTTGGCAAGGCGGGCAGCTTCTTCTATCTCCTCTTGGGAAGCGTGGGGTCGTGCGTATGCGATATTTTCTGTCAACGTACGGTGGAAAAGAATTGGTTCCTGTTGAACAATGGCGATCTGGCTTCGCAGTGAACTTTGCTGCACACGGGAAATATCCTGACCATCAATGAAAATGGTACCGCCCTCAATATCGTGGATACGTTGGATCAGCTTGATAAAACTGCTTTTACCTGAACCGGAATGGCCTACTAACCCGACCCGTTCCCCGGGCTGAATCGTGATCGAGAAATTGTCATACAGATTCTGCTCTCGGTTAGGGTAGCGGAAGTCCACATGATCAAACACGATCTTGCCCTCAGTGATCGCGATGGGCCGGGCATTGGGAATGTCTTCTACACCCAAGGGTTGGTGCATGAGGTCTACCAGTTCTTCCATATCATTGACCGCACGCTGCATGCCTCGTATTTGCATGCCGATATCACGTAGATACCCCTGCAATACGAAAAATGCGGACATAACGTACGCAATGTCGCCTACGTTGGCTTCATGACGATGCCATAACCAAAGCCCTGCCCCAAAGATAATCAGCTGAATTACCCACATCATACTCTGTTGGGAAACGCCATATACCACCATGCGTGACCACCAGCGCAATGTCCGGCGTTGCCATTTGGACACAACGCCCTGCAAGTGTTCATCTTCACGACGTTCGGCCCCGAATGCCTTCACTACCGCATTACATGTAATGGCATCCGCTAGCGTACCGCTCATTCGCGTATCCTGTGCATTGGCAAGACTGGCAGCGGGCGACATGTAGAAGAGCGAAAGTGAAGACACCACAACGATATAAATGATTGAAAGCGCCCCGACAATAAGTCCCATCATCAACCAGTGGAATGCCAGCATGATAGACGTGCCGAAAAGCATAACGATGCAGGGGAGCAGCTCAACCAACAGGATGTCATCAAGCGAATCCACGGCCCAACTTCCGCGCGTGATTTTGCGTACAGTTGAACCAGCGAAGGTATTGGCATGCCAATCGCCCGAAAAACGCTGGATACGTGCAAAGGCATCCTGTATGAGCCGTTGCATGATGCTCAAGGTCATTGTGATGACCAGTCTCATTGCCGCAGTTCGGAGCAATATACCGATGATGCCGAGTCCCAGCAGTGTTACCAATAACCCGAGGGCCTGATGCCACCCTTCATTGGTTCTTTCGGAGAGAGTATTAATCATCTTGCCGGTAATGGCGGGGGTGAAAACATCGGTTATGGTCGCCAGTAACATCAGAACCGTAATACCGCATGCTTTGAGGGGATATCCACGCCATCGCTGAATGATAAATCCCAGCACTTTGATAATGGCCTGACGACTCAAGCCTTGTGATTTATTTGCCATGATCCCTCTATTCTTTTTTTTCGTTTTGATTATGGTGTATTTCAAGGGGGACACAGGAATGTGTCGACGTCGGTTTGTTCCTCCTTGTCGGTTGCTCCGCTTGAGTGTGAATATAGGATACTATTTATTGAGTACCCGATGTCGAAAGGGCAAAGACAGCATTGCCAGTGACAATACCAGTTTGGTTTATTAAGAATATTTTATAAAGCATTATCGCGATCGAAAGCGCTTGAGCCATGATTTTGGCAGGGAAAAATCGTTTTTTTATATTTATTTATATAAAAGCCCCTCACTTGGAGGGGCCGGAATATGGACTTAGAACTCTTCGTAGGTAGCGGGGTCCTGGTCATTGGTTCTACCGTCTGGAGTGGCCAGCTTGGCGATCTGTGCCATTTCGTCATCACTCAACGAGAAGTCAAAAAGATCAATGTTTTCTTTCTGACGTTCAGCGGAAGACGCTTTGGGAATAGCCAATACCCCTAATTGGTAGTGCCAACGCAGGATGACTTGAACGATGCTTTTTCCCTTGGCTTTGGCGATCTGTTCAATCGATTTGTCCTGCAAGAGTTTACTGGCACGCCCGAGTGGACTCCAGGCTTGCGTAATGATCCCGTGCGACTTGTCATACTCGCGCTGGGCATCCTGCGGAAAATAAGGGGATAACTCTACTTGATTGATTGCCGGTGTGACACCGGTTTCCCTGATCAGAGTGTCGATATGTGCAGGCAGGAAATTACTCACCCCGATTGATTTGATCAGTCCGCGTTTCTGCGCTTCGATCAACGCCTGCCATGCCTCGACGAAATGGCCCTGCTTGGGGTTGGGCCAGTGGATCAGGTAGAAATCGATATAATCCAGTCCGGAGCGATACACTGATTCTTCAATGGTCGCGATGGCTTCATCATAGCGATGGTGACGCCCCGGCAGCTTGGAAGCCATCTGCAATTCACTACGCGCAAGGCCGCTTGTCCGTATAGCGTTCCCCACCGCACCCTCATTCTCATAGTTGAAGGCAGAATCAAACAGGCGGTATCCGCGGGAGATGGCCCCCTTGATATCTTCAACACCCGCCTTGCCATTGAGTTTATAGGTCCCGAAACCGACGACTGGAATGATATTACCATCGTTCAGCGTAAAGGTAGGTATGGGTGATTGACTCATGATCTTGCTCCTTATGGTGAAGGGGGCGTACGTAAATGAATCGGTAAACTTATTCTGCCATGCTTTCCTGTTCCACGTTGTGATAAATGTTCTGAACGTCATCCAGATCATTCAACATGTCGATCAGCTTCTCGAACGTGATGACATCATCCCCTTCCAGGGTCATGGTTGTTTGTGGCAGGAAGAGAATTTCTTCAGTATCGAAATCGATTTCGCCGAAGTTGTCGGTCAATGCCTGCTTGGTGGCACCAAATGCTGTCGGTGGGACGAAAACATTGATTTGCCCGTCGTCTTCTTCAATATCGGTGACATCCACATCGGCCATCATCAATGCTTCCAGCACCGATTCTTCGTTACGGTCATCACTTGATTTGAAAGAGAAAACGGCGCTGTGATCAAACATGTGTGACACTGTACCCTGCGTGCCGAGCTTGCACTTGGTACGTGAAAAACAACCCCGAATGTCGCCAAATGTACGGTTGGGGTTATCTGTCAGGCATTCAATAATGACCATGCTACTGTTAGGGCCGAACCCTTCATAACGGGCTGGTGCATAGTCTTCGCCCCCCACACCCTTGGCTTTTTCCAGCGCTTTATCGATGACGTGAGCCGGTACCTGATCTTTCTTGGCTCGTTCGATCATGCTACGCAGAGAAAGATTGTGGGAGGGGTCAGGACCACCTTGTTTGGCGCATACGTAAAGTTCGCGACCGTACTTACTGTAGACCTTGGTTTTTGCAGCAGCCGTTTTGGCCATTGACGCTTTGCGGTTTTCGAATGTCCGTCCCATCGGTAATTCCCAAAATTAATGACCTGAGCAGTTTACTCGACCTGAGCTCAGGTTTGCAGCCTCTATTCGTGTATTCATTGAAGAAAACGGCTTATAGCTGTCCTTTTTTAACATTATGGGCATTATTGGCGATTTCAATGGGGCTGGTGTGTTTTGTTGGCCGTGTGATCTGCAGCAGACGGCATCGAAGGGGCATGTCGAATGGCATCAGCCACATGTTCAGGGCGAAATCCCAATCCCATTAATCGGCCAGCCAGGCGCGACAAGATGGGCAGGCGGGCGATCGCCTTGATGAACCCGGGTGGGCCCTGTCGAGTGGTTCCCACCGCTGTCGCGTCTTGTTTGGCTGATGGCTTTCTCTTCATCATCAGCTGCATGCGTTGGGTTGCATGTGTTGGAAAACGTCGACGTTTTTCCACCTTCGCGAGGTAGGGTGAGAGCGGTTGATGTTCACGCAGTGGGCGGGCCAGAATATTTGCGGCTGCCACTGCATCCTGAATGGCCAGATTCACACCGACACCTCCAATGGGTGACATCGCATGCGCGGCATCCCCAATGCACAGTAGCCCGGGTTGCCACCATCGATTCAGCCTATCGATACGAATTTGCAAGAGGTGAATATCCTGCCAGCTCGTCAGTTCCTGTAGCCGTGATTCAGGAAGCGGCAAGGATTTGGCCAGTGTTGCTTTGAATGCTTCAAGCCCTTGTTCCCGAACGGCGTCGAATGAGCCTTTGCGAACGACGTAGCCACATTGCCAATACTCGCCACGGTCAATCATGACGACACCCATGCGTGGGCCGCCATGCCCCATGACATAGGGTGGATCTTCCGGCTGATGACTAAAACGCATCCACAAGACATCACTAGGGCTACCGAACTGTTGGACCTCAAAACCGGCCTGTTGACGAATTTTTGAGTGCCGACCATCAGCACCTACCACTAGGCGCGCGCGTAGTGTCATTTCCCCCTCGGGTCGCATGGCGATCACCCCGGAAATATTTCCATGGTCATGCTGTAGACCTTTGAAATCGGTCTCCATCATCAGGCGGAAATTCGGATATCTTTCTGCTTCTTGCGCTAGAAACGAGAGAAAATCCCATTGCGGCATGAAAGCGATATAGCGGCAAGTGATCGAAAGATGGGTGAAATCTGCCATCGTAATCTGCTTGCCATCCACTTCTGCATACAGTTTTTCAGCGCGTGTATGAGGCAATTTCAGTAAACCGGGTAACAAGCCCAGTTCATGCATGACTTCCAATGTGGAGGGATGTACGGTATCGCCGCGAAAGTCCCGCAGAAAATCCTTGTGACGTTCGATCACAGTGACCTCCACACCTGCCCGTGCCAGTAGTAGTCCTAACATGAGGCCGCCAGGTCCACCGCCGACCACAATACATTCCGCATCGCGTCTGGTGTCGGTATTCTTTACTGTATCGATAGGGTCGGAGAGAGTAGACGACATAGTATTTTCTCAGTAAAAGAGGGTTTTCTAGATAATGATAGGGAAGCCATGCTGGATTCAAGAATATCTGGATTTGTATAAATGAGAATATTTCTCATATAAAGGTTTAATGTAGTACTTTACTGGCAGCGTTGACAAGTGCCCGAGTCAATTCATCCAGCGTAGACGAACTCACCCGCACTACCTGCCAATACAAGGGAACTTCCAGGTGCGTATTGGGGGCGATATCAATGATACTCCCTGCCTTCAACGCCTCAATTGCCATGATGTCTGGTACCAGCCCCCACCCGAGCCCCTGTATGGCAGCTTCAACAAAACCAATCGCCGTGGGAAGATATTGTTTGGGGGGCGAAAGAGCATGCTGTGTCATCCGTTGGATGAAATCGATTTGCAATTCATCCTTGCGGCCAAATTCCAACATGGGTGTGTGCTTCAGTGTTGTCGCATTTAGTCCTTCACTGAAATATTTCCGCTCGAACGCGGGTGAGGCAATGGCCACATAGCGCATTGCCCCAAGGGGGATGGAACGGCACCCTTGTAAGGGTTTCGCTTCCGAGCTGATAGCGCCGAGTACCGTTCCATTTCGAATCATTTCCAATGTATGCGCTTGATCATCCATACGGATATCAAACAGCATGCCGCGCCGACGGTGAAGCTCTCCGAGTACCGGCAATATCCAGGTTTGCAGGGAGTCGTCGTTTAATGCAATCGAGACAGGGCGGGTAAATGGACTAGCATTATCTGTTGTAATGAACTCCTGCGACGCTTCTTCCTCTATCGCCTGCATTTGGCGCACCTGACGTAACAGTCTGCTTCCTGCAGAGGTCGGTTGCGTGGGCGTTTGTCTGACAATCAAAGGTTGCCCCAGACGGTCCTCCAAAGCCTTGATGCGCTGTGAAATGGCGGAAGGCGTGACGGATAGCCGAAGAGCGGCTGCATCGAAGCTACCTTCTTCTATCACAGCAATAAAGGCGCTCAGTTGTGGATGGAGAAGATCAATAGCCATATCGGTTCCTTTCACTCTTTTTGCCTGCTTCATTCAATAGAAATGCGCGAGGCAATCAATGTGAGCCCCCTTATCCTGCATAGGAGTATGCCGGTATTTTACATTAGAAAATCTAATGCTGTTTTAAAATATTTAGTTTGTTTCATGTGATCTTGATAGGCATTCTGCTTCCAACAATTAATGCCTACGTCGGTGGGGCATTTACGTCATTGGAAGACAGATATGATTTTTTCAGCACTTTTTACAGGATTGATCACAGGACTTGGCATTATCGTAGCCATCGGTGCTCAAAATGCTTACGTTCTCAAAATGGGACTGACGCGCCAGCATGTGGGCCTTGTGGTGACGATTTGTATTTTGAGTGATGTCATCATGATGGGGGTAGGCATTGGTGGGGCGGGTGCTCTCTTTCATAATATGCCGCGTTTTGCTGAATGGGTAAGGCTGATTGGTGCCGTTTTTTTGATCAGCTATGGCGTTATCT
>Ga0157360_1000885_pt1 | contig 11290 bp, 5 predicted proteins | sample AttlaeALBM1_FD_111483 | JGI IMG/M metagenome (GOLD analysis project Ga0157360, IMG submission 111483) | Fungus gardens microbial communities from leaf cutter ant in Ribeirão Preto, State of São Paulo, Brazil - Atta laevigata ALBM1 | ecosystem: Host-associated > Fungi > Mycelium > Unclassified ... | reverse complement strand
TGGGAATTTGGATGGACTTAGCACAAGAAGAGACTGAGGGAACATCAAAAGTAGTAATAGTTTCCTTTTTATATTTTATTTCTTGAGTTTCAGGGTTTTGTAATCATTTTAATATAGTATCTGGTGTGCAGTTAGATAAAGAAAAAACCTCTTGACTCCTACCTCCATCTACACTGCCTCTGGAATCGTAAATGTGAATCTATTGAGAGTAAGAAGACTGGGATTAGTGGAGTATCTTAAGAAGAACACAGAATATACCCAGACCTCAATCTAGAAAGAAGATACAGATGCAACTCGAACAAGCTTCGGAGAGGACAGCAGGCTGGGAAAGCTTGGCTAGGTACACACTTGGATTGCATCACACCCATAAGGTTCAGTGTTGGGGGTGCAAACAAGAGGGCAACTGAGTGTGGAGGGTTCATGAGTGATCAACTAACTGTATTTTCTAGAGAAGCTTTTATCACAGTGTGTAAAGGTTAACACCTTAGGAAGGCTATGCGACGACGATCTAGAGAAATCCTATAATCCTTTTACAACCACCAATTTATATTTTATTGGAGCTGCATATAATTCCTATTTTCTAATTATTTATAAACCTTCATCTTTGATTATCTCCCCTTAGACCTTTAGCATGCAATTGGGAGCTGGCACAGTATGGTTATATTTGTCCCAGTGTGCAATTCCCTTTTGCACCCTTTCAATGGTTAAGTTTCTTGGCCGTCATGAAATACTTGAGATTCTTGTGGTCGGTCCAGATTTCCACTAGATGGGTCACTCCTTCCAAAAAGTGCCTCCACTCTTCTAATGCATGAATAATGGCCAGCATTTCCTTGTCGTGGATCTCATAATTCCGCTCCACGAAGGACAAGGACTTGTTATAGAATACTATGGGATGCCATTTTCCATCTGTCATTGACTGCTGAGACAAGACTGCCCCTGTAGCAAAGTCCGAGCTATCCACTTCGATCCGGAAGGTGTCCAATTCCTGAGGAGACATCAATACCAGAACAGTGGTCACCGCTGTTTTGAGGTCTTCAAAGGCCGCCTATTCCTTTCTGCTCCACATCCAGACTTGTTCGGAGCATGTTAGGTCAAAGAGAGGTCAAGCTTTGGTGGAAAAGTCCTGAATGAACCTTCAGTAGAAGTTCACAAAGTCTAGAAAAGCCTGAACATCTGTCTTGTTCTCTGGAGTAGGCCATTCTCGGACTTCTGTGACTTTGACCAGATCTATGAAGACTTCATTCTCTGAAATGACCAGACCCAAGTACTCAATCCCCTGCTTGTAGAACTTATACTTCTCTGGGCAAAGGAAAAGTTTGTTCTTCTTTAAGACCTGTAACACCTGTCAGACCACTTGTGCATGCTCTTCTTCCATCTTGGTAAAGATCAGAATGTTGTCCAGATAGACCACCACAATACCTTCCGTTATGAGGTTCTGGAAGATGTTATTCATCATGGTTTGGAAGGTGGCCAGACTGTTAGTCATTCCAAAAAACATTACCAAGGGTTTGAATAGGCCTCGATTGGTTCAGAAGGCCACCTTTCACTTGTCTCTAAGCTTAATGCAAACGTTATTGAAACTCCAACAGACGTCTAGCTTGGTGAAGTATCTAGCTCCGCAGAGTTGGAACACAAGTTCAGAGATCAGTGGGAGAGGATACTTGTTCTTGACCATCATGGAGTTGAGTGCACAATAGTCCTGAGTCAACTGGAGTGAGCTATTCTTCTTCTTGATGAAGAACACTGGAGCTGCTATGGGAGATTTGGAGGAGCAGATTTGTCTGGTGCACAGATTCTCCTCTAGGAAGAAGTCCAACTCTTTTTGTTCTACTGGAGACAGAGAGTAGACCTTCAACGACTTAGGCTCTGAACCTAGAATGAGTTTGATAGCATGGTCCTATTGTCTGTGCTCTAAGAGAATGTTGAAGTCTTCCTTGGCAAATACAGACTTGAATCCTCTAATGCAGTCAAGCGGAATGAAAGGTTCTCTCCATGCCTCTATGGATCGATGGGCTCCTTCTGCAAGTTTCTGGGAGGTCATAGAGGTAGCATGTAGGTCTTTCGCAGTAGACTCCAGAAGAATTCTGGTCATGAAGAGTCGGTCCCCTTGCTTGTATTCAGCTTCACGAGTCTAAACGGGGGTCTCGTCCTCTTCTGATTCTTCTGCATACTCCGGAGGGGGTCCGGACCAGCAGATGTTGAGGGCTCTGGTCTCTATCCTCTTCTGCAACACTTGTTCCTTTCGTATCACATGGCATCCTTTGTATCGAGGAGAGTATTGGTTCATCTGTACTTCTCTAATTTGCCAATTGACCTCTGGGTTGTGGTCCTTGAGCCAGGTATAACCAAGGATCATGTTTTGCCTTCTGAGGCTAGATAAAGTATCACAGTTTTTTGTGACCTACAGTTACAATGGCCCTGCAAGAAGACATCATCTGCTTAGTCACACTATTTACAACCATTTTCCATTCTTTGTACTGATTTACTAAGACCCCTAGCTATAAGCTAGCACATTGATGTTGACACTCCAGTTTTGTCCTCTACCTAGTAGACTTATTTGGAACCCAGTTGAAATTGTTCTCGTTATTCTCAATCCCAGTCCACTACAAGTAAAAGGGCAATTGGTAGAGGTTGGTCCAGCTAGTTAGCTGAGACTATACCTAGTCACTCTAGAGTCCCTACTTGACACGAAGTCTCGATCTATGAAGTTGCCTGTAGCTCTAGAGTCCAAAAGCACCTTGACAGAATACACCTTACTTGTCATGACTTGGCAAAACGGCTAAGTCATTATCTATATTTCTTTTCTTTTCTTTTTCTTTTCTTTTATCTTGGACTTACTACATAGAAGGAAGTGCAGGAAAGTGTGACGTCACAAGTGTCACAAAGTCACAGTCATATGACAGGAAGTCACAGTGTCACATCACATAATGTTACATGATAAGTCATATGATAGGTATGGGAAAATAGTGCACAGACCATGTAGTAGTTGTATAAGTAGTGTAGAAAATCTAACGGGAACTCTATCGAGTTCTCTTTGTCTAACACTAAACAAAGAGCAATTGGCTTAATTCCGGCATGGAGTTTGGCTCTCTGACATTACTAGTGTCTATGGTGCTGACTTCTATTGGAAGGATAATCGATGTCCCGTGAGCATTGAGGGTGTTGATGGAGAGTCATTTGGGTAACCTTTTTTCCTATTTTGGCTTCCAGGGTTGCATTGTCCTGTCCAGAGTGGAAGGGGAGAGAGAGGATGTGTCTATAGGTTCACGGATATCTATATTGACCTTGTCTATGTCTAATACAGCGAACCTATTAACTAGCAGTGACCGGGGCACACTTTTTGCTGGCTGCGCTAAGCAAAACCCTTCTCCAGGGCTGAGTGTCATGACTTAGCAAGACGGCTAAGTCATTATCTATATTTCTTTTCTTTTCTTTTTCTTTTCTTTTTGGACTTACTATACAGAAGGAAGTGCGGGAAAGTATCACGTTACAAGTGTCACACAGTCACAGTCACATAACAGGAAGTCACAGTGTCACATCACATGATGTCACATGATGGGTGTGTGGGAAAATAGTGTACAGACCATGTAGTAGTTGTATAAGTAGTGTAGAAAATCTAACGAGAACTCTATCGAGTTCTCCTTGTCAAATGCTGATAAAGGAGCAGTTGGCTTAATTCCGGCTTTGGAGTTAGCTAGTCTGACACTAAGCAAACCTCTTCTTTCTCTACTGCATCCTTCAGGGCCATTAAATCTTCAATCAATTCCTCCTTTTGCTCCGCGGTTAACCTCTGGACATCCAAGCAGTAAAGGCAGTCCTTTACAAGATAGTTGGCCTCTCTGCACTGATAGCAACCTCGCAGAGGTAAAGAGCGTGTTTTCCGGACTGCATCTACGTCCATGGGTATTCCTCTGGATGATGTAGGTGGAGGTGGAGAAGGTCTTGGCAGAATGGAAGGCGGAGCTACTAGGGGAGAGCAGAGTACTGAGAAAGGGATTGGTCGAGTAAGAGTGGAGCATGCAAAGGTCATGGTTGTTGACTGGAGCATAGATTGGAACACTTCATTTGCCAACCACGCCTGGTAGCAATTTGACTTTGGATGTTCAATTTGAGTCCACAGCGGAATTTGACCACCAAGGTCTGGAGGTCCATGTATCCGGCATCCAAGGTCAAGATCAGGAAATTGTCTAAGTAATCGTCCATTGTCTGGTTTCCTTAATAGTACAAAGACCCCTCCAAAGTGTTGATGGCGTCTGCTTCTGCGTTGACCAGAAAGAATTGACTCTGGAATTGTTGTTCAAAGTCAGTCCAGGATTGAATTGGGAAGATGCCAGTGTCTGCCTCTTAGCGAAAGAGGTTCTTGGACCACTTTGCAGCACGTCTATCCTTGAAGAAGGTGAGGGTCCAGAAGATTTTTTCCTCATTGCAGATGAACTGCTCTGGGACCAGATACAAATACAATGTGCAGGAGTTGAGGAAGGCTTGTCTGGAACTCTGTTCGCTGGAGAAGTCTGGGGGAGAGGGGAGTTTTGGCCTTGCTTGCTGTTTAGATAAAGTAGCTGGAGCAGGAAAAGAAGGTCTAACCAAAGGAGGAGATGCAGGTATCGGAGGCAGAGCGACAGTTGGTACAGGAGCAGGGCTGGTCATAAGTTGGGTGATTTGTTGTAATTGAATGGTCAGGGCCGTGAGAGTGGTGTTTATAGCATGTTCTGAAGCACTCTATCGTTCAGTCAGCTCCTGGAGATGATGCTATAGGTAGCCCAAGGCATCAGCTATGCCTGGAGGGCATCCATGGGCAGTGACATTGTCCTTGGAGCGGAGTAATCAGAGGGTCAGAGTTTGTCAGCAGAAGGTAACCTGAGGGCAGCTGTCCACTGCGAATCCCTAAGACTTTGGTAATGAGATCTAATTCTGCTGTGAGGGCGACCGGAGTGGAGCACTCTAGAAGATTCCTCAGTTAAATTATACTATGGAATATGTTACAACTTACCTCTAGGAGATTCCTCAGAGAATTAGATGAAGCTCCTAGAGGGAATAATCTACAATATATACTAAAATGTTCTTACATTCCATTCTTTGATAACCAGGGGCTGCACAATGAAATTGTGTTGGGAGGCAATGGGGGCACTCTGGAGTCATGTGTAAGGGGTCCCCTTACAGTAAGTGACCATTTATAATACTCTAGAACCTGTAAGAGGACATCTTATGATGTTAGCAATAGAGTAGTTTATGTAAGGGGACAGCCTATAGTAGCTTAGATAACCTGGTATGGATAAGCATTATTTAGCTCGCCCTCGAATCCTCAGAGTCTATTATTAATAGTTCTCTTCTCTCTTGTTCCTGTCGCCATAGTACATGCTATATAGCCTTATTAGGTAGTATAGCTATTAGTGTCTTGATCTGTGTTCCCATAGCGACTGGCGCACAGACCAAGTTAGTCTAGTATAAGTAGCTAGTGATGTATGGTAGAATACCTTATCTCAATGTTATGAGAGCTCCAGGGAGGAAAGAGTTTCCCACGCATTCACACATTTGATCTCCAACATCAAGTCATATAACGGGGTCAAGATATAAATAGCATAGAAGATTAGGTAGTCATATCACGTGACAAGGTCATGTGATCATAGAGTGTTCTGGAAGAGCATGTGATCGTGTAATAATAGGAGTACAGCCACTTGTAAAATAGTATAAGTAGGTAGTTGAATCCAACAGGGAACTCCATCGAGTTCTTCCTAAACACTCACATCGAGTGGTCCCTAAGTCATCAAGACTCTGTAATAACACTCAACATTAGTTTGATCTCCTAGGCTATTCAACGATCTAACTTAAGACGCCTCTTATACTATATTTGAGTGTGTTCTGGGATGCCTCTAAGTGTCCTCTTACAGTTTAGATATTGCCAGTACAGATAAGCATTGACTAGCTTGCCTTACGATCTGCTAGTGCTTGCTATTCCTACAACCCTTCCCCTTAGTTTGGGTCTTCCCTATCAGTACTATGTAGCCTTATTAGATAGCATAGTTATTAATGTCCTGATCTGTGTTCTCTTAGCGATGTATGCATAGACCAGCTAGTCTAGTATATATAGCTAGTGATATATGGTAGAATACCTTACCTCAACATTAATTGAAACTCTTGGGCTATCTATTATTCCTTCTTAAGTCTGCCTTCTTCACTAATATCGAGTGTGATTAGGGGTTGCCACTGAGTGATCCCCTTAAAAAACCTATTATAAGTCCTTAGAATGTACCAAATAGTTATATAAAGCAATCAGCAGATAGATATAGACCTAGAGCTCATAAAAAGACCTTAGGAGACAAGCAAGATAAGCTAGTATTAAGTTATAGAGAGAATTGTTGAATAACTATATTCTAGACCTACTTTTGGTGAAGAGTATCTTTGGGAAGATAGTAGACTTGAACTCTAGCAGGCTATTAGTATATCAGAGATAAACTTAGGCAGATATGACTCTGATTGTAAATAAGCATTAATAGTATCAGATTAGATATATTTAGATAAATGATCTTTAGGATATGACTTAGAGAGATCAGACAGTGGTTGGAGTTTACTAAATAACTAATAGATAGCCAAAAAAATCTAAATCACAAGCTAATAATGGATAGAAGAACAAAAGAGTAGAAAGATTCTAGAAGAAAACAACAATGGGAACATATCATCATTAATATAAAGGACCTAGGAGAGAGACACATAAGCATTAGGAGTTTAGAGAACTTAGTGTAAGAAAGAGTCAATAATACCCCAAAAGTAGTAATAGTTTTCTTTTATCCTTTCACCTTTTGAGTTTTAGACATTTGTAATAATTGTGATATAGTATTTGGAGTATAATGTCATATGATAGAAAATAATAATTTAATAATATAATTTCTTTTATATTTTATATTATTACTAAATTTTGCTCCTGAACTCCTGTTGTCTACTCCTATAGGATCATGATGTAGACTAGTTACTGTAAGGGGATAATGCTAGAGACATGCTTAGTGACGTGAGTAGGTTCCTACCTAAGAGCCGCCATCTCTCCGATCGCATTCTCACTCTCTCCTACTTTCCCTTCTGTGACATACCATGTGAGCCTCTAAATCTATTATTAGACTTTGTGGGAATATATGTCAGGTACCATGAGAACGGTGCCTAGACTATCTAGTAGTATAAAATACTGGTCTTCTGTTGTAGATATACCTCAGTTGAATCTCACCTTAGCTTCTGGATCTATACATTAGCTTAAGGGTCATTCGCCTTGTGTGTGAACCAGTGCCCTAACAGTTACTTGTACTTCATCTATTCCAGACTTAGTATAAGTACTCCATTAGTTACATCCTAGTTTCTTAGTTCATAGATTAATGTCTTTTTACATGTTCTATCCTCACTCCTATCAATCTATATACTACTCTTTGTAAGGGGGCACTCAGAGGCGTCCCAGAACACACTCGAATATAGTATAAGAGGCATCTTAAGTTAGATCAATGGATAGCCCAGGAGATTAAACTAATGTTGAGGTAAGGTATTCTACCATACATCACTAGCTACTTATATTAGACTAGCTTGGTCTGTGTGCCAGTTGCTATGGGAATACAGATCAAGACACTAATAGCTACACTACCTAATAAGGCTATATAGCATGTACCATGGTGACAAGAATAAGAGGGAAGGAAACTATTAATAGCGGACTCCAAGGATCCAAGGGCGAGCTAGATAATGCTTACCCATACCAGGTTATCTAAGCTACTATAGGCTGTCCTCTTACACTCTTCTTCTGAACTCCTAGCAACAATTCAGTCCTCCTGAAATATACAATTACACATTATCACAAATGGTCACTTACTATTTGTGATGGATGCTTTGATACTTTAAATAGTTCAAAAATGCGAAGTTAGACAAGTGACAAAAGATGTTGTTAAGTCTAAGGTCTAATCCTCAAACAAAGAGTTCTTATATACAGAAAAGTGATGGTCTGTGCACTAAGACAGATCATCATATGCTACTACCTATTGTTCTACATATGGTAGTGCCTTTGTGCTAGAAATAGTGATAACTTAACCATATAGAAGCTGTTCTTTGTTCTAAGAAAAGAACAGATAACTATCTATGGGTAATTAATAAAGTCCATGTGCAAATATTGAGGCCTTTATATCTCCACTGATATTGATTGCCTTGAGGTTGTTTTAGGCTCATTCTGAGTGGTATAAAGAGGGCTTCTGATGAGCCTAGAACTGAAGCTTAGATCATGGCAATCTCCGAGATATTGGTGATTTAATAAATGGTACCATGGTAGTTACCAGTTGATCTGCCTAATATCTCGGCCAATACTGATCACTTCAAGACATGACTGGTATCGATCAAAAGATCTTTTCAAGGGCTTTCCATAGCCATTGAGGCCATGAGAATCGTTAAAGAATTGGTGGAGATATGGTCAAATGAAGTTTGTGATACACATGTGACAATAGATTGAGGCACAGCATACAAGCTGAGGCCAAGGTTGTTCCTCACTTTTGTTGTCAACTCCCTTTCACTCCAGAGTAACTCTGCTTTACTCTGGGTCACTCCATTCCTGCTCCATATATTCCTGACATATAAAGAGAATAAAAAGAGAATCTCTTGGTATTTATCTCTATTATCATGATCTCTGGAATCATGAAATACAAATCTAATAAGTGTAAGAGTTTGGAATCAGTGGGATGTCTTATGTAGTGACTTAGTCTAAGATAACTTAATCATACTCTAAGTCTGAGTTGACAAGGAGAACTCAATAGAGTTCCTATTAAATTTTGTATACTATTTATACAACTACTACATGGTCTGTGTACTACTTTCCCACACTTATCATGTGACTCCATACATGTGATATTACCTGTGACATTATTATATGATACTTTTTCCATACTCCTTTCTTGTGTAGTAAGAAAAGAAATATAAATAATAACTTAACCATTTTGTCAAGTTATAACATTATACCTTAGGGCTACCCTCTGACCACCTACATTAGACAGCCTGCCAACCTATAATCCAAAACTAAGAACACACATGAATACAGAGCCTCCACTAGGTCAAGTAGTGGTTACTGCCTGCTGTAATAGTCAAATGGCAACACAATAAAGAATAATAGTGCTCTCCCAAAGGAAGATCAGTATTAAAGTGGGAAGGTGAATAATGACAATATTAGTGAGGAGAGTTTGGTATAATATACCTCCTAACAGCTATTGTAGCCAAAAGAAAGAAGGTAGTAGTGGTTAAAGGACAAAGAAGGGTGCTTATTAAGTTATTTCATGATCAACATAAAAGTACTGAGCATATAAATAATTTTTTTTGCTTACTGTACATCAGCTAATATGCTAACTATGTGTATGTCATGAGTTGTCTCGACCATGACTAAGAAACATGACATGAACTGGATTCAAACCCTGGACTTGAAGGAACTTGTAGAATAGACAAGGACAAATAATGAGATATATATATATAGTGTACTGGAATCAAGTGAAGACTCTATTGAGTTCTCTTCTAACCCTAAAGAGCTATCTAGACTAAACCCTAGTCTAGGTTCTTAAGTCAGTCACTGACAGTGTATTACCTAACTCATCACCAATCATGCCCCTATTGGTAAATACAAACAATCCCAACAAACTGTATGCATATCTATATCAAAAAGCTAGTGTGAAGATACAATGATACAGTAACTATTTTATATGAGTGCAAATAGTATAAAAAATCATAGAATCCCTTATAATCAATAAATGTAAATAAAACAATTATTATAACATATACTGATTAATATATACTGAACTTGATCTTCTACAAATATCATTGCACTGCCCTCTAGTTAAAGCACCTCAAGTACTACTGTTATAATGTGAGTGACTAGTGTGCTTAAGGCCATTACGCTATGCTGGGTACCTCCTTTTACAATAACATCATTATCCTTCTTGAGTCCAATCTAAGGGCCTTCTACTTTCAGGACAATATCACATAGATTATTCTTTCACCTCTTCCATTCTACCCATAATATACTAATATGCTATATTACCTATGCCTGCATTACCTAGTCTCCTTCTCTCTTCCCTATTTAAGTAGATACTTTGCATAGCTACCACAGACTGCTACTGGGCCTCAATAAATTGATGATTAAGAAAAGAGTGATTTGTGATAGTGATTAGTTCAAAATTCATCTAAAATAATGTAAAAGGCATGCCCTGAAAGCAACTAGCCCACCAAAAGAGATAGAGTGCATCTATGAGGCAATAAACCTCTAGTTCTAATTTTTTGAGGAGCCATGACTTTGTGCAATGATTTCTCTATTGCCCACTTTCTCTTCACCATCAATCAATCATGGGGATGAACTAGTGAAGATAATTAGCCTACAGAATATATTAATGCACTACTTGGGATATTTCTGTATATTATCATAGTACAGATTACCTTCTTCAGTAGGAGAGAAATTTGGATTCTTCTGGAGAGGAGACCTCTTCCTTCTTTTGGTGTAGAGAGAGGCAAGCGCTTAGTCACTTGGTCATACAAGGACACCTCTATTTTAGACGAATATCAGCATTTTTCTGCACTTACTAATGCTTATCCAATAATCACACAGACCCGCGTCTAGTGGGTCTTGGCATACAAGCATAACCGTGTGAAAATGGCCCAAAAAGATTGCAAAACGAGTCTTATCTCAACTGTCTCTATGTCAAGACAAGAAAGTGAAACACTTGATTACCAGGAGATGAAATGTAACTTATTTTTAATGTAGCGCTTAATAGTCCAACAGATGATCCTTGTGAACACAGTTGGATCACAAAACTTTGTGAAGGTCAAGTCGCACTATCTTTTGGTTCAAGATAGATATCCACAAAACATAGAAGCTCATCGAGGGATAAGACTCATTAAGTGGTAAAGCATTGAAAAAGCACCATTATCAAGTACAAGATGAAAAAGTATAAGATGAAAAAATAAGCTGTGTGTACGTAGCAAGTGAGTTATATTGAAAATCAGAAAATCAACAATTTGTAACGGGGCATACACGCACAGTCTGTGGTAGTCGACGAAGGCATAGAGTTTCGTTACGGTGCAATGGGAATAGAACAGAGAGATGTATCGGACAAAACATCGACTTCAAATCTTACTTGGATGTAGCAGGCTAGCCAGCTGAGGCAAAGCAGCACACGTATAGCACATGTATCCGAAGCATATCGCATTAAGGAGAGAGAACATGTATATACGTGTTTGGAGTGAAGTCCTGCATTGCAGGAGGGTCATGTAGGAGATGGACGATGCCCGTATCGCTACG
>Ga0157360_1000884_pt1 | contig 11294 bp, 4 predicted proteins | sample AttlaeALBM1_FD_111483 | JGI IMG/M metagenome (GOLD analysis project Ga0157360, IMG submission 111483) | Fungus gardens microbial communities from leaf cutter ant in Ribeirão Preto, State of São Paulo, Brazil - Atta laevigata ALBM1 | ecosystem: Host-associated > Fungi > Mycelium > Unclassified ... | reverse complement strand
TAGAGTCCTCAGATATTATCTGATGCATTACTGCATGATAATATCCTCGTCTAACATTGCCAACATCTCGTCTACTAACCACTCATTATCAGACCATGGCTGATAATAGTTGTAGTCCCACTCGATGTTTATAACAGTATACTCTATTAAGTTTCATATTGCTTTTCGTCATTTGCTCTGACTATATATTTGCATCTCACTACTCTATCTAAAGAGCTTCACTTGTTGCTCTTATATCCTTGTCCATCCTTTAGCAATGCTTAGGCTCCAGAATTGCTCCTCTACCAGGTAGATACTGATATATGATTTTCATATATAAAGTATATACCTGTAAACCTAAAAGCCAGTCATTCTGTTGGCTTTTAGGTGTATATGCTTATAAAACCAATTACTTATGAATACTCAATGTAAAGTCATTCTATTGGCTTTTAGTCTAATCCTTCTCAGCTTGAAGATGTCACTGTGCATTACTCTGTTAATGGTCACTTACTTAATTCTGTGATTATAGATGCTACAGCTCAAAGGGGCTTAGAAGCAAAGTTTAGATAGTGACAAAAGAAGTTATTAAGTCTGAGATCTAATTCTTAGATAAGAAGTCCTTATATTTATATACAAAATTATAATGGTCTATGTACTAGAACAGGCCATCACATGTTATTATCTATTGTTCTATATATGGTAGTGCCTTTGTACTCTAAAATGCAATAACTTAACTATACAGAGGCTATCCTTTGTTCTAATAAAAGGCAGATGACTATTTATGGATAATTAATTAATGTCTATGTACAAACATTGAGGACTTCATATCTCTACTAATATTAATTGCCTTGAGATTATTTTAAGCTCATTCTGAGCATTATGAAGAGAGCTTTTGTTGAGCCTAGAAGCAAAGTATTAATTAAGGTAGTTTTCAAGATATTGACAATTTAATAAATAGTACTATGGTAGTTACCTGTTGATCTGCCTGATATCTCAACTAATAGTGATTGTCTTGAGATATAACTTATATCAATTAAGAGGTATTTTTAAGGGCTTTCTGTAGCTATTAAGACTGTGAGAATTGTCAAAGAATTGGTGAAGATAGGTCTGAATAAAGTTTGTAATACTGTTAAATTACTTTGCTCCCTTTCTACACTAGTAATTTGCAGTGTTGTCAGTTAGGTCACTGTGCTCCCTCCCTCCAACAGCAAGGTTACTGTCTTTTCTAATTTTATTTCAATTTATCCTAATTTATTTGAATTTTTCCTGAATTTTTGAGTAAAAAGAGAAGTTGTGGGAATGCTTAGGTACAATTTATCAGCAGACATTACTCCTATGTTCTTTCTCACATACATACTAGAAAATAATGAGATTTTGATCTAAGCCTCTAGCCTATCTTAAACTCTCTACTAATTCTATGTTATTAAGTTTGTGTTGAAATCAGTCTACTATGCTCCCTTTCTACAATGGTTTATATCACAGTAAGCAGTATTGTCTATCAGGTCACTTGGTGCTCCTATTCTCTTATGTTTTATAGTGTTCCCCAACTATGGTTTAGGTAGTTATGTTTCAGCATAATGCTCCTTGTGCAAATTTGTAGGGAAATGAATTCAAATTTAAAGAAGGAATTAAAGTTGAATAAAACTCTGCTGATGTACTATCTGTAAAGTTAAGAACAAGTAGTACCAAAGTGGAGGAAAAACTTGTTGCAAATATGCAATATTATTTATTTCTATCTTAATAATTTATTTTATACAAAAAATAAGACACAGAACAATAAGGAATGTGACTATTTTTAGTATAGTATTCAATATTCCAATACTATCATAGTAGTGATCTTGTTGAAATCTGATTCTCTGTATTAGACTACTGTCTTGGCTTTGTTCCTAAGTCCTATCTATCTGATATTGCCCTAACTACCTATTTCAAAGTTATTCTCATAGTAGTACTCTTTGGCTATGTGATCAGATATTGGACTTTGAGTTCTTCTTGTATAACTCAACTTCCTAGCAATACTGAACTCTATCTTAGAGCTTCTATGATATTATCTTTATAACTAGGTCACTTGTCTTGTAGTCTCTTTGTTTTGACTCAATCTTGAGTCAAAGCACCTTAATCACCAATCTGATCACTCTAAATATAGATTTTTACTTTAGAAACCCAAATAGAGGAAAGAGGCAACTGAGATTGCTTGTTTGCTTCTTACTAAGTAGGGATTTTTATATGTTTTTTGAGAAATACAAAAGAAATCTATGAAAAAATAGAGAAAAATAATAAACCCAGTTATAAGCCTATAAATACAACAATTGTTCCAGTAGTAATAGAGAATTTCATGCCTTCTTAACTTCTCAATTATTTTCTATACATTTTACTAGGTTCACTGTACCCTTGCCAAGTTACCAGGTTACCTATTGCTAATCCCATATCAATTTCTCCCTTACTTCAGTGACTCAGGACCTATTATTTCCTAGTTTAGAGTCTTGGATACTGTTTTTGTAGTCCCCAAGGTTTTTTATGACCCTTTTATTAGGCTCCTTTGTTTCTGGATTGTGGAGAATCAGTTTTGATTGGTTTTCTATTCTTAGTTATAACTGATCAGGTAATGCTATTTCCTATTCTTATCTCTTACTGGTCTACCAATTTGGCTTTCTTTTGAAAGACTTAGTTCTAGACTTTCTTATACAAGACTTTCTTTCCTAGCTAGACTATTATTCTAACTTTAATGCCATGGGGCCATAGGCTCATCTCCACTGGTTCTCGAGTGATTGTGTCATATTCCAGAAATATGATAATTATGTAATTTATTTCTCCTAATAATTCTCCTAAAATTAATAATAGTAGGATAGTGTAGTAGAATACTCTCCTCCTATTCCAGACTTCCTATAAGTACTGTGTAGTTACAGTGTAATTCCTCAGTCTGTAAATTAACGTCATCTGGTCCTAACCCTCTCCTTGTCCAATCCAGATTCCTAGTTCACTTCCTTAGGACCTCTTCTTTGACAACTTCCCTTCACTCTGAAATATACGACCACCTCACAACCAAAGACTAGGGTGCAACACATAAGTTGAAGCCAAGGTCGTTTATTAAAGTTGTACTTCACTCTGATGTCTTTTAGCTTCTGCCAGAGTCTTTCTTTGGAGTTTACACTATTATTAAGTAATATTCTTTTCCGACATAGTATATTATTCCATTTCCAGAGAGTACTTTTATCTGTTACTTTGCTTTTCCATCTTCCATAATTCCATCCTTGACAGATTAGCCTATCAGTAGTAGTAACCTTATATCCCTAGATATACCACTATATAGTTAGGTAACTAGTCTTGCCAGTAAAGTTCTTTATATTTTCTTTGTTACTTAGTAGTAGGTTCTATTCATAGTTCTAATTTTGGGATATGAAGTCATGGAAATTGTTTGTTTTTAGGCCTGAATATATTTTGGGCCTCATAATGTAGCATAAGTATAACAATGTTTTCATTTGGGCCTCTAGCCCCTCTTGAACCCTCTGCTAATTCTATGTTATTTAGTTTGTATTAAAGTCAGTACACTATGTTTCTTTTCTACAATGGTTTGTACAACTGTAGATAGTATTGTCTATTAGGCTGCTTTGCTCTCTTCTAATAATAGTCTATATAAGACTCTAGCTGTGATGACTTAAGTCCACTCCAAGTCAGAGTTGACAAGGAGAACTCAATAGAGTTCCCATTTGATTTTGTACATTACTTATACATTTTACTATAGTGGCTATGCAACATCCTTCCATGGTCCTTATGTTATTTTCATTATGTATCTACCTCATCATATATTGTGACTGTGACATGTGACCTTGTGTGTGATGTGACCAATGTGTGACTATATGACTATCACATGATGCTTTCCCATGCTCCACCTTAGTAATGATCTAACTAAATAAAACAAAACAAAACAAAACAAAAAGAAAAATAGAAAATAACTTAGCTGTTTTGCTAAGTCATGATAGTCTGCGTCATAGTGAGCAATATTGTACATTAGATCGCTTTGCTCCTTTTTAACACTAGTAGTTTGTACTGTTGTAAGTCAGGTCACTTTGCTCCCTTCCCACAACAGTAAGGCCACAGTCAGCTTACTTTGCTCACTATCTGTTTCAATTTATTTGAATTTTTCCTAATTTATTTGAATTTTTCTGAATTTATTTGCATTTTTGAGGGAAAAGAGGGTGTGGGAATGCTTATGTAAAATTTAGTCAGCAGTTAGTCAGCACCATCATTCCACATTCCTTTTGACATATATACTAAACAAGGTTTTCATCTAGGCCTTTGACCTGGCTTGTAAAGTCTATTTTTTTTTGTTCAAAAATTTATAATGCAGTGCTCAATTGCAGTCCATGGCAGACTATCTACAACAAGTAGTCTACATGAGCCTCAAGACAGGCGAGAGACACTATCAGTATCAAAGAAAAAGTCTAATCTAAGAGGAGAGAGAACAAAATACAAGTTGCTTGTAACCAACCTTCAAATAACATGTCCAAGTCAGCAGACCTATCATGCCTAGAATACAGAGTCAAATGAAACTGAGAAAGGTGAGACTGAAAAACTATCTACAGTACAAGGAAAAGAGAAACAAAGTGAGACACTCATAGAGGCTCAGGGGACTTGGCAGGTAAGCAATCCTAAGAAAAAAAGGCAAAAGCACTAGGTTAGTCAAGGGAAAATGGGCAAACTGGTGACAATTGGCAAAGATATATCAATGTGTTTTCACCTGGCAATGGCCATATGGACACTGGGTGCACTCAATAGAGAAAAAGTGCTGTCTAAACTCCCCAATGGGAGCATAATTGAGGATAGCTTAAGTTGCCCTAGCACAAGGTGACTAACTCACCAATGAATGGAAGCCAGTCCCTATCTTTAGCATAGGAGGGCTGGAGAAGGTTCTTGATACCACCTTTAAGAGAGAGAAAGTGACAACCCTGAGATGAAAGATAAGTAAAGAATGTTCTTCATGTATTGAGGCAAGTAGCAGCACTCTTGGATCAAAGAGCATTAAGAGAAGTAGCTGAATGGCATTCAACAATGATCTTGGTACTAGTAGTGTCTTTATGTGCTAAGAAGTGAAAGGACCACTAGGCCTTGCTTGAGCAGTCCCAGAAGTGAATGGAGCGATCAGGGTAATTGGTAAAGAATCCCCTAAGGGCATAAACAATGGCAAGAGAGTGGGTCTGGTCTGAGTGAACAGAAGCATCAACTGCTCTCCTAGCTATAGTAAGAGAGTCAGTGATGATAACAATATGCTTGACATCAAAGGAAATGGCTTTAACAATACTAAGTCAAATAGCAAACAACTTTGTATCTAGAGCTGTGGCTTGTCCTGTAGATGTCTTAGATGATGACACCTGTTCTCCAAGTCTCTAGAAATAGGCAACTGAAACAGCTTGCATATTCCTAGGAGGAATGACACTTGCATTAGTGGCGACTACAAAAGTTAATAGATTAGAGAAGACCTCATGACAAAGACAGTCAAAAGCATTGAACTGGAGTTTGCAAGTGTGCCTATTAGAGTGGTTATAGGGATAGAAAGAAATATAATCAGGAAAGTTATTCAACAACCTATATCCTAGGCATATCTCAGGATAAAGTAAATCAAAGCATTCTGTAAGGTTAAGAAGTGAGTCTCAGTATCAAGAAGAGGGCTTCTCAGCTGAGTACTCTGTGCATTAGTGAAAAGAGCAAGGGACTGTGGATAGGGTTAAGTACCCTTGGAGTTGTGAGCACTAAGAAGAGAGAGAGTAGTGTATGTTGAGAAGAAAGCGTAGTAGTCCTAAGACAGAATTACTTGGCTAGCTTCTCTTGAGATAGAGATGAATAGGAATAAGACCTGCCAGAGCCTCAATTCCACTAGTTGGAGAAGTGCAAAATGTATCTAGAATCCAGAGAGTAGCCTTGTGCTGCATGGTTGCCAGAAGAGAAACCTATACCTTGGTGGGTGCTCCAGAAAAATACCAGAGACAAAAGCCATAAGTAGCAATAGAAACAATATAGGACCAATAGAGAAGTTACTTTTGTAGAGGAAGAAGACCTTGGGTAGAGTTGCCAAGCATGCCCATAGCCTTGACAGTAGTTAGTGCCTTGATAGAATAGAACCAAATATGTTCCTTGAAGGAGAGCCATCAATCAAAATAAAAGCCCAAGTATCGCCAGTAAGTCTTGGGTTTGAGAATAGAAGTACCAATTGCTGAGAGATCCAGCTTGGGGTTAGAGTTGTTGTATGCTCTAGAGAAGTGAAAGATCTCTGACTTGTCATACTCTATGACCAAGCCAAAGGATACCATCAAGTCTAAAACTATACTATAACTACTAGTAAGCTCTGGCAGGGTTTTGTTATATATTCTTTCCTGGGAGACCAAGAGACCATTGTTTACATAAGAAAGAGTAGAAGTATCTAAGTTGAGAGCCTGAGCTTAATATTCAAAGAGGTAGAGGAGAGGCGCAATATAGAGTGCTGAGAAAATGGGAAAGAGAGCAGAGCCTTGCCCTACGCTAACATCTTATCAAGACCCTTATAGATGTACTTGCTTAGATACTTGACAGTTCCCAATCCAGCAGAGACCTCAATATTGAAATGACAATCAAAGAGAAAAAGAAGTTGAGAACAGTAAGGAACTATATATTAATTGGTAAATCTGGCCTTATTACGTTCAAAAACTAAGCTATTATTAGGCCTAGTATATAATAGATAACTGTCCTCAGCCTAATATGTTCTCTTTCTATACTCCTTAGGAAAGTGTTTACTATATTTTCCATTAACCATACTATGATCTCAGCTCAACTTTCTGATCCTCAACTATAGTCACTTCTTTATGCAAAAGTTACCAAGTATATACTGTATGGTCCATGTGGTGTTGACAATCCCCAAGCCAAGTAAGTTGATATAATGAGAGTTTCAAATGCAATGTTGAGGATGCAAAAAGATAAGCAGATGGATATGGAAAAGATCTCTCTTCTGAAACTCAATGGTATGAATATGAGCTATAGTAGTACCAAAGAAACCATTATCAATGAGCTTGAGGAGTGCTTTTTTCTTTTGTTCAAAGACCTGTGATACAATATCAGGACAATCAGTAGCTGTTTGACTAGGAAAGAGACTATGGATGATTTCTGGCCACTTGGGATTAGCAGTCATAGTAAGAAAGAGATCTGGTTTGTGGAAATGTCTACAAATGGCCATAGCATCCTGGAACAACTAGGTCATAAACCTAGGACTCCCTATATAAGAAAAGAGAAGAATGAGTTTGTGTCCCAAAGGCCCAACATCTTCTCCATCATATCTATTATGTACAGCAGCATCCTGTAGTTCCTGATAGAGCTCAAATCTAAGAGTATGTTAATGTGTCCTAGTCCAGTTGAGTTTTCTCTGCTCACAATTTGCCCATGCATCAACAACAAACTGCTGGAAGAGCTTTTCACCATAAAAGAGAGGTAGCTGAGAACCATTTCTGACATGAAGATGATAGGCATAGTAGTACATATCAGAAACCACTTGTGAGTGAGCCTGTTTCTCTCCATCTCTTTGCCTTGCATTCTTCTCTTGTTCTCTAAGTTGAGCACCATGGATTGGAATTCTTGGATGCTATCCATTCTCTCCCTTTGGAAACAACAAAACATAGTAAAGAGTAGCATAAGAAGGATTATTCTGGCTAATCTATTCAAGTCGTCCTCCTCTTGCCCATAATATTACATCTCTATTATCTATTGCATGATGTATCTCTTTCTCTAGAATAATGACTGCAATCTCCTCAGCTGTTGGCAGGTTATGGGTTCTTTGATCCTATTACAAATTTATATATAGCCTAATTGAAATCTCCTTCTGCTTCTCTATTAGCTTTTCCCTAATGAGTTCATAAGCATGACGATAATGACCAATATATGGGTGACTATCCAAGAGCATTGTTTGAAGATTGCCCTAACAAAGTAAAATGGCCCAAACATGTTATTATTGACAAAGAAGTCAAGGCAACTTACCATTCCCCTACTCTTTCTAGTGAAAACTCCTTTTTATCCAGTTGTCATATGATGGAAAATAATAATTTAATAAAAATAATTCCTTTTATATTTTATTTATTACTAAAATTCACTCCTGAACTCCTATTGTCTACTTCTATAAGATTATGATGTAGACTAGTTACTTGTACTCCTTCTATTCCAGACTTAGTATAAGTACTCTATTAGTTACATCCTAGTTTCTTAGTTCGTAGATTAATGTCTCTTATATGTTCTATCCTCACTTCTATCAATTTATATGCCATTCTTCTCCTAAACTCCTGGTAACAATTCCGTTCTCCTAAAATATGCAACTACATGTGACAGCAGATCGAGGCACAGCACATAAGCTGAGACCAAGGTTGTTTCCCAATTTTTGTTGTCAATCCCCTTTTTTTTTAGAGTAACTCTGTTCTATCCTAGGTTACTTTGTCCCTACTCCATACATTCATGACACCAGTAAAAAAAAGGAATGTAACAATATCTTTGATACTTGGCAATCAATGTTTTGTAATAGCAGAAAGAGAGATCGACTCTTTCTTGATTTTGAAAACAACAAAGAACAGGTTCCAAAACCCATTTATGTGAAGAGCAGTACATGGCTACCTATTATTGGGATTTCAAACTCCATATGTGCTAGATTTTTTTTCTTAGTAGGAGAAAAACTGGTTAACTAGCATAGGATCACTTCCATAGTATATGTAAGCTTGGCTAAGCCAACCCACTAAAAACCTCCTTGGGTTTCAAACCCTATTTGAGCTCCTCACCTGGGTGAGGTCAAAAGAGAATGTTGTTCTTTCTCCTTTACTTGGAGCAGGTATACCATACTAGTAGGACTTTTATTCTACTTTATTTATTATGGTTATTTGATCATTGGTCCTTGGTTATTTTTAGTCTTTGTCTTTAGGTTATTCATCTTGTATGCTGTTAGCTTCAGCTCTCTAGTAGAATTTCTATCCTAGTTTGCTTCTTTACAGTTATTTGGTCATTGGTCCTTAGTAATTTTTGGATCTTTGTCTTTAGGTTATTTATCTTATATGCTGTTAGCTTTAGCTCCATTCAGAGAATAGGGCCTACTAAGCTCCTGATCCACATCAAGGATATATTACAAGTCACCTTATCAGAGTAACCTAATCAGGGGTATATGCATTAGATTCACTTGTATAATGATCAGGCATGCTCCTATAGGCAAATATTACCAATGATTTTTTTCTAATTTACCTTATCACTGCCCTTACAACAAAGCTTGTTAAGACTCTAGACCACAAGGTGAATATGCATTTCAACCTTGAGCCTGTGTCTATACTTGATATCTTTATGCCCTTCTACAAAGGGTCCAGTTAAGGTTTTTAGTAAAGTTAAATCAAAAGTAAGAGTAGCAAGACTTTTAGTTATACTCTATACTATAGTCTAAGGACTGAAGAGAATATAGGGTTTCAAGAGTAAGGAAGTTTTACAAAAGAACCACAAAAGGAGAGAACTTGTCATTCTCATCCTTTCTAGACTTTATTTATACTAGTCTCTAGTGTTACAGGTGTTACTTCCTATAAATTGATCTAGTTACTAGAGTAACTAGTTAAGTCAATTTTTATAATTGAATAAGTCCAAAGATTCTCCTTTAGTAAAAAGTCTATGAATAAACTATCAATGCCCATGCTATTGTCTGAGGTTTATCCAATGTTTCTCCTATGAGTCCAGTACCTTTGAATATTGTCCAGAATCTTGTACTTGTATGGAAGTTATAAATAACTTTCATTGTTGATTTTCTTATCTCTCTCCATAATGTCATCATTGTCCATCAATTCTTGAATCAACCATTTGTGGTCACTCCATGGTTGATAATAATGATAATCTTATCCTAAATCCATAACAAAGCTGATATAGAAACCAGAGAATATATTTTCATGCAATGTAAACTATATAATGCAATCTGGTATCCCACAGACATTAACATCACAAGCTTCCTAGACTTTTTGATAGGAAACCCAACTTTGTTCTACTTTGATAATAGGTGATAAATCTAGCAGTACAACCTTGGGGGACAAATGTGCAATCAGGGAAGTATGGAGGTTTTTTTCTACTTCTTCTCCTACATCTCCTATTTCCTTTTCCTTTCCTTCTTTCTCTCTTTTTTCCTTTCATTTCCTTTTATCTAAGTAGAAACAATGTATCTGCCATGGCCTGCCTATGTGCTCCATATAACAAATTGATGATTAAAAAAAAGCTATGCTAGGGATCATAATTGTGACACTTGGGGTCATTTTGGGGTTATTCTGAGTGTAATAAAGAGTGCTTCTGATGTCTCTAAAAGCAAGACATTGATTGTGGCAGTTTCCAAGATATTGGCAATTTAATGTATAGTACCATAGAGATTACCTACTGATTACCTAATAGCTTGGCAAATACTGATTGTGTTGAAACTCTTTTGGCATTGTTTAAAAGGTCTTCTTGAGAGTTTTTGAGTGTCATTGAGACTGTAGAAATCAACAAAGAATTGACAGAGATAGGTCTAAATGAAGTTTGTGACAAGGTACAAAGAGAACATACTGTGGTAGTCATGTCTCTAGTGCATAAATAAATGCACAAATGTGTTGCCCCAAAGGACAATGAGAAATAAGATGGATGTGTGACATCATGACAATATGAGTGAGAGGTTTGAGGTAGAGTGCAACCCCAGGGGATGGTGATGGTAAAAAGGATGAGAAAATCTCTCATTCAAGCTCAGCAAGATGGAATGCTATCCAAAATGCTAATTTTAGATCCATGTGAGTGGAAACCAGATAGTGTGCTCACCACTGTTGTCTTCAAGAACCAAGATACCCAGTTAATCACAGCTTTGATCTGTCCACCACCCTTCCTCAACCCATAGAATCAAGCTCAAGGTTTGATCCTGCAATGTGTAGGGTGGTCTCTTGTTTCAGAGGATTCTTGCTTGTAGGACTATCACGTCTACCGATTGGCAAGAGCAACGGCCCCTTTATGTTAGCTAATATTATGTGTGCATCCATTCTGAGTCCCTTCAACAGCAATACCATCTTCATTGACCATGATCAACGAGATGATATACTCAATTCCTCACCCCAAGGTGCTAGATGGTAAGATTAACGTTTAATGAAAGTATGACATTGTAGTGCGTATCATGTCACTCAACTTCTCGGCTAATCATACTACAATGACTCTTCTGTCGACCGGATATCGAACAGGGACGCTTGCCGATGCACATGATAGAATTCTGGGTCTTGGTCATACTATCCCAAAGTAGACCGTGCTTCAGTGGACAAACTGGTGCACGAAGGACTGCCTGT
>Ga0157360_1000881_pt1 | contig 11307 bp, 9 predicted proteins | sample AttlaeALBM1_FD_111483 | JGI IMG/M metagenome (GOLD analysis project Ga0157360, IMG submission 111483) | Fungus gardens microbial communities from leaf cutter ant in Ribeirão Preto, State of São Paulo, Brazil - Atta laevigata ALBM1 | ecosystem: Host-associated > Fungi > Mycelium > Unclassified ... | reverse complement strand
TTTTCTTAGAACAAAGGACAGCCTCCATATGGTTAGGTTATCATTATTTCTAGCACAAAGGCACTACCATATGTAGAACAATAGGTAGTAGCATGTGATGATCTGTCCTAGTGCACAGACTATTATCTTTCTGTATATAAGGACTCCCTGTCTGAGGATTAGACCTCAGACCTAACAACATCTTTTGTCACTTGTCTAACTTCGCATTTTTGAACTCTTTAAAGTATCAAAGCACCCATCACAAATAGTAAGTGACCATTTGTGATAGCAGCTATATCTCTCACATAAAAACCTTGAATTGTTTATTGTATGTGTTTTACTGCGATAGAATCTTATTATTTATACTGTGAGTCCAAAACTAACTAAATATTGTTGATCTAACTGATGGCCTATTATTCAGTCTCTTAGGTAAGCCTAAACTAGAAAACAAGTGGATTAAAACTCATTCTTTTCAAAGCATCCTTGGGCCTAGATACCACTTCTCTCTTCCTAAATTTACCTGATCTTATTGAGTTTATCCTACCCTAGTATGTGACTTGTGTTGCTAGTCTTCCCCTTACTGACCCCAGTCATCAGCTCTCTGTGTTTTATGTATCCCTTCATTGTAAGCTAAAATCCTTCTTCTTTGTATCTTTATTGTCACTGCTGATTTGTGTATTGCTCAGGTGTCACGAATACTCAATTTGCTTGAAGCAGATTGTTCTTCCAATGAAAGTATAAATTCCAGGATAATGGAATCCCTAAGGTTCTGTTATACAGAGTCCAGCAGGGACACTGAAACTGACATTTCCTGAGGTAATAGAGGAGCCACCTTTTACAGTAGACACAGATTGACAGAAGCTGTCAGACAAAAGTCTCAGTTCCTGTAAACACTGAACTAAGGTTTCAAAGTCCTACTACATGACACAACTATGTGCTTAGTAAGTGTAAATTATGTAATCAATCAAGGAAAGAACATAGGAGCTTGGAAACATCTAAAGGAAAATGAACCTGCTTCAATTTACAACACCATCTCCCTGAGCGAAGAAATATATGAAAAGGCAAGATGACGGATAGAACATTTGATATTGTTTAATCTAGTAGACAATGTTGGATGTATATTGTGTACTAATCTTTTGTCTGTTCATTTTCCATCACATGATCAGTAAGTTGTGGTAAACTGAGCGAGATAATCGATACCAATAAAACAGGGAGATAATTCCTCAATGACAATGACTCAAGGAATCTGCTTGAGTCAACAGTAAAATGAGATAATATACTCTGCAACCACCTCCGCACTATCCATCCGGTCTTTCACATATTGCAGATTGAGCCAGCACCCCTCAGTAACATTCCCAACTGCATCAATCCTCTCCCACCTCCCATAGAAATTGACGGCAGCTTAGAATTCGAGGTGGCCCAGATACTGGACTCCAAACTCAACCAGCAAAGGAGAGACCCTCTGTTGTACCCTGTCCAATGGTCAGGCTATGAGGGCATTCCGGACAAATATTTGTGGATACCAGCTACTGATCTAGAGAACGCAGCCGAGTTAGTGTCAGAATTCCACTCCCTCTACCCGGGGAAACCTGGTCCACTCACTAGACTCTAAAACATGACCCTTCAAACCTCCAAACCATTACCGCCAGTCACAAACAAGGGAACCACGAGCTAATTTGCAGCCACAAGGGTGTGACCATAAGGAGGGGGTACTGTCACAATGGTGACACCATGATGTGCACTGTGCATGCGTGACGTGTGCACATGGCTTAGTCACCTGACTATCAGCTACCCTGGAATCTTCCAAATTATTTAATAATCCAATTTATTGTAATTTACCTTAGTTTTATTCTCCCTTGGAAAAACTTCACTCTGCTTGTCACTCTTACTTCTTCCTCTTAAATATAATCTTACTGAAATCCAGAAGGGGCAAGTATAGAGGTGGGCACAACTAGTTGTTGAGGCCAAGCCCCCCTTAGAGTAAATTTCCCTCCTGGAGTCATTCCTGACACCACCTCTATATATAGCCAGGCCCTTGGCTTAAGGGGACTTTGCAGTCAGTTAGGGACTGCAGGTAGAAGTACAGTACCAAGCTTGGGTATTGGCACTGAGACCTGACCTCACAATCAAGCAGTGTTTAGTAGAACTTGTACTGTTCTTAGTATAAACCTTGTGCTGTGCTCCATTGTGAGTGGTACATGCAAAGGAGTAACAGTTACTTCTAGAAGGCCATCTAGAGTAGGGATCCTCTCCTTGAGGTGATAATATAACCCTATTATTAAGGCAGTAGTTAGTAGGGCATTAGACACCTAGCTAGGTGAAGATCTTGCACCCCAGAAGACATAGAATAGTTAGCAAGAATCAACATTCACTCCATACCATTGTAGAGATATAGCATCATGTCTCTACAACAATATAACTCTCTTATGAGCAACTTGCTCAAACAAAAACACACTCTCTCCAAACTGAGAAAAGAACTCAAAGGAAGGAAGAGAAAGTTGTATTTTGGTTGCAAGAAGTTTGGGTATCTGGCCTGAAACTGCAGGAATAAAGGAGAAGAAGAAAAGGAGAAAGTTATTTCCCAAAATAAGTTTGAGGTATTGAGTAGTAGAGTAATGAAGTGTGGGGTAGAACTAAGGAAACAAGAAATGGAAGAGAAAAGCTGGGTAGTAGAATGTTTTAAATATGGAGAGAAAAGACACAAGTGCAGGGAGTGTCCTCTTTGGGAAGGGGAAAGGAAGATGTGAGTAGTAGAGGAGGTAGCATGTGTAGCTATGCTACAAAAGGTGCAGCAAAAGGAATGGAGGAGGATTTTGGCACATGTCTTATGACAAAAGGCACAGGAGCACTATGGGAAGGGCATTCCTGATGAGGCATGTCTATTAGAGTTGGAGTGGTATATAGAGGAGGTGATAGTATTGTATGTGGAGTGTAAAAGGTGTGAACAGAAGAGATGCTATGTAGAGGAGAATAGAGGACAGGGGGTGATTTCAAACAGGCAGAAATAGTATGGATGTCAGAAAAGGAAGAAAACAAAAGTGGTGCACCCTAAAGAGAGAAAAGCACAGCAAGGTGGCACATGGCCAAGAAAGCCAAAAGGCACAGTATAAGGGGATAACTCTATTTCCACCCCTAAACTGCCCAGCAACACTCTGAAGCAGCCTAAGCCTGTTCAAGTATTACTAAAGTAATACTTAAACATACTAGTATAGCTCCAATCACATAAACCCTGATACTTAAGAATGTAAACCCAGTATATAGTGTAGAAGATTCCTTCAGGAGTATAAGAGGATACCCTAGGAATGGCCTAAACTGCTGAGTAAGCTCCAATCTCAAGAACTAACCTAACTTAGTAAGTTGCCTTCCCATTTCTCTTTTACCTTCTCATCTGGTATCATCTCGTGTACCTTTATCTATAAATAGGACTTGTAGTATTATTAGTTAGTGCTCACATGACTGCGGCACATGGACCATTGATTATAGTATATATAGTCACTTGTATGGGTAGATCTATTCTTACTCAAATATCATCTTAGCTTCTGGGACTCTTACCTAGCTTTAAGGGTTATCGCCTCTGAGTGGTTCCCTAACAAGAAGCCTCATCCTAATCTCTGAGGATTCTTCTGGAGGTGAGTTGTATCATAATTACAAACTGTAATATTAACTGAGGATTCTCCTAGAGTCTTGTGCCCTAGTCACCCTTATGCACAGCAAAAGAGAGGGGTAGTCAAAAAGAAGTCAGGAGAACTTTCCAGATGTTAAGAAAAGTGTGGTTGAATATTGGAGTAGAAAATTTGGATATGCATGAAGGTATAACTGTAAAAGCACTCCTGGACAGTGGTGCCACAGGAATGTTTATAGACAAAAAGATAGCAGCTAGGCATGGGTTCAAGCTGCAGAAATTAGGAAGACCAATAGCAGTCAGAAATGTGGATGGGACAAATAATAGTAAAGGAGCAATCACCCACCAGGTAGAGGTGAATGTTTATTATAAGAACTATGTGGAAAGAATGAGAATAGATGTATGTGATTTGGGAAAAACAGAAATAATCTTGGTAATGCCACGACTAGCAGCACACAATCTTGAGATAAACTGGGAGACTGGAGAAGTTAAAATGACAGGGTGCCTACCCTTGTGTGGTGGGGTAAAATCAAAAGAGGAAGAAAAAAAGAAGAGAGGAAAGAGAGTAGTAACTTTAGAGAAAGAGAAAATTGTCAGGTGGGTGATAGATGATAAAGAGGACTGGGGAAGAGAGAAGGAAATCAAAGAGGACCACATAAAAATCAAAGAAATAGTTCCAAGAAAATTTCTGAAGTGGAGGAAGGTGATTGGAAAAGTGGAGTTGGAGAGGATGCTAACAAGGAAAGTTTGGGATCATGCTATAGATCTCAAAGAGACATTCAAACCACAGAAAAGAAGGATTTATTCCTTGTCCAAAAACAAGAGAGAGGAAGTCCACAACTTTGTGGAAGACCAATTGAGGAAAGGCTATATTAGACTTTCAAAATCACCTCAGACATCACCAGTATTCTTTGTGGGTAAAAAGAATAGAAGTAAGAGGATAGTGATGGACTACCGTAGTCTAAATGATCAGATAGTAAAGAACAATTACCCGCTACTGCTATTTACAGACCTAATAGATAATATAGGTAGTGTTAGGGCGCAGTTCACACACAAGGCAAAGACCCTTAAAGCTAATGAGTAGATCCTGAAGCTAAGATGAGATTCAACTGAGGTATATCTACGACAGGATGCTAGTACTTATACTACTAGATCGTCAAGGCACCGTTCTCATGGTACCTGACAGATAATCACATACAGTCCAATATTAGAACTAAAGGCATCACACATTATGACACAGAAGGGAAAGGAAGGGAAAAGTAAGAATGCAATTGGAAGAATGTCGGCCCTTAGGTGGGAGCCTACCTACATCACTAAGCACTTCTCTAGGAGTATTCCCTTACAGCTAGTAAGAAAGTATTCACAAAAATGGATCTCAGATAGGGGTTCAATAGTGTGAGGATTAAGGAAGGGGATGAGTGGAAGGGAGTGTTTACAATGTATATAGGCTCCTTTGAGCCAACTGTAATATTCTTTGGAATAACAAACTTGCTAGCTACATTCTAGGCAATGATGAAATTTCGAGGGATCTAATCAACAAAGGAAAAGTTGCAGCATTTGTAGATGATGTGTTAGTAGGAACAGAAACTAAGAAGGGATATGATGAAATTGTAGAGAAAATATTGAGGAGGTTAAAGGAAAATGTAAGGGGCCACTCAATGGAAACCCTAACCATACCTGATGATTAATGAAGAGGGTGGACTTAAGAAGGAACAATGGATAGCCCAGGAGTTCCAATCAATGTTAGGGTAAGATATTCTACCATACACCACTAGCTACTTATACTAGACTAGCTGGTCTGTATGCTGGTCACTAAGGGAACACAGATCAAGATACTAATAACTACCATACCTAATAAGGCTACATAGTACTGATAGAGTAGACCCAAACTAGAAGGATAGGGAACTATGAACCGCAGACTCCAAGGATCCAAGAACAAGCTAGACAATACTCATCCTACCAGGTATCTAAGTAATCCTAGTGCTGTCCTCTTACAGACCCCTCACACACAACTCCAGAGCCCATATTAGTCCTCTGGAGTGACCCTGCAGCTGATCAAATATTACTACATAATATTTGGTCTTACTCCTATTGTTCTAAGTGCACTCTGCTACCTCCTAACATACTTTCATTGTTCAGACCCTGGTTACCAAAAGCAGGGACGTGAGGACACTGTAATATATATATTGTAAATTATTCCCTCCAGAAGCCTCATCTAATTCTCTGAGGAATCTCCTGGAGGTAGGTTATAACATATTTCATAGAGTATAATTTATCTGAGGAATCTCCTGGAGTGCTCTGCTCTGGTTGCCCTTACAACAAGCAAGATAGGCTTTATACCTATCTAGGCTCAATTTTACGCTAAAGCATGTTCTAGGGAGTAAAATGGGAAAGGCAGACAATCTAAGCAGGAAACTAGACTAGGAAGTAGGAGTAGAAAGAGATAATGAGGATGAAACATTGGTAAAACCAGAATGGCTGAAGATAAGAAGGACAGAGACAGTAGAAATCATCATGGAGGGAGTAGACTTACTCAAAAAAGTAAGATAGTCTAAAGTAAAAGATGATAAAGTAGTAAAAGCAGTTGAAGAAATGAAGTAGGCAGAGGTAAAGAAGTTGAGAGACAAAGGGTGGAAAGAAGTAAATGGTGTTATGTATAAGGAGGAAAAAGTCTATGTACCTAAAGACAACAAATTGAGAGTAAAAATCATTAGGTTACACCATGACACACCAGTAGGAGGACATGGGGGGCAATGGAAAACAGTAGAACTGGTCACTCAAAACTTTTGGTGGCCAGGAATTACTAAAGAGGTGAAGCAATATGTGGAAGGATGCAATGTTTTCCAGCAGAATAAAAACCACACAGAACAACTGGCTGGAAAATTAATGCCCAATTCTATCCCAGAAAAACCTTGGATGCATATACTGGCAGATTTTATTACCAAGTTGCCATTAGCTCAGGGATATGACTCTATCTTAGTAGTAGTGGACAGATTTAAAAAAATGGTCCATTTTATACCAACTACAGAGAAAACGTCAGCAGAAGGGTTAGCTAGGTTATTCAGGAACAATATGTGGAAATTGCATGGTTTATCTGAGAGTATCATATCAGACAGGAGACCACAGTTTGCAGCAGGATTGATATAGGAGTTGAATAGAATGTTGGGGATTGAAAGTAAGATATTGACAGCATTCCACCCTCAAACAGATGGACAAACAGAAAGGATGAATCAGGAGTTGGAACAGTACTTAAGAATGTTTACTGATTATAGGCAAGAACAGTGGCCAGAATAGTTGGGAATGGCAGAGTTTGCTTATAACAATAAAGCACACTCAAGTACTAGAATGTTATCTTTCAAGACAAATTATGAACAAGACCTAAGAATAGGATTTGAGAGAAGGAAAAAGGGGAAATATGAGAGAGCAGAAAAATTTGTGACAAAAATAAAAGAGATCCAAGAGGAGGCGAAAACAGCACTGGGAAAAGCACAAGAAGAGATGAAGAAGTATGCAGATAGAAAGAGAGTGTAAGGGAACAACATCTAGGATATTGCTTAGTAAGTCTGGTAAGCTTGTATCTACTAAAAGCTCTATATCTGTTCATATTGCATTCCCATTATTCCTAGCTTCTCCTGTCTGTGTCATGTGATGTGATGCCTTCTATGGACAATGTGCAATTACCGGTTGGTACCTTGTGCCTGTATGCCTGACCATCTGTTATAGTATATATATCAGCAAGTGTATATAGATATACCTCACTTGAATCTCAAACTAGCTTTTGGGACTATCCACTAGCTTAAGGGTGATTGCCTCTAAGTGGTTCTCTAACAGAGAGCAGAGGTCGACAACTATAAAGTAAGAAACTTAGTAATATTGAGTACTAAGGATCTGAAGTATTAGATGGTTGGAAGGAGAACAGAGAAGTTGATGAAAAGATTTGTTGGCTCTTACAAGATAAAGAAGATAGTATCACCAAATGTAGTAGAACTGGAATTGCCAAGTACAGTAAAAATACATCCAGTAGTTAATGTTAGTAGAATATGATGTTATGTAGGGCAAGTAGAAGGACAAAGGAAAGAGCAACTAGCTCCAGTGATAATTGAGGGGGAAAAAGAATGGGAAATAGAGAGAATTCTAAATAAGCAGTGGATAAGAGGAAAAGACAAGTATTTGGTGAAATAGAAAGGATTCACAGCAGAGTCAGATACTTGGGAGGGAAAAGAGAACTTATAAAATGCAAAAGAAGCAGTAGAAGAATTTGAGAAAGAATACCAGCAAGATATGGAAGATGTAAGAAGACAAAAAAGAAAAGAGGGAATGTTTAGAAGGGGAGAACTACCAGGAAGGTTTACAGCGAAGAAATTATTTAGGTAGTCAGATAAGAGGTATAATAAAGAATATTGGGGAAGGTTAGAATGGAATTGGAAGAGATGGAAAGGGGAAAAAAGAAGATGAACCTTGGAGATAATAGAAGAGGAAAAAGAAATTAAGCAGAAGAACTCAGAAATCAGAGAATGGACAGAAGATGATGAGGAGGAAATAAGCAACATGGTTGACCCTTATTATGAGTTGTAAAAATCCTCAGGACAAGGAAACTTAAGAGGGGGATAGTGCCATGACTTGGCAAAATGGCTAAGTCATTATTTATATTTACTTTTCTTTTCCTTTTCTTTTGGACTTACTACACAGAAAGGAGTACAGAAAAGGATCATGTCACAAGTGTCACATAGTCACAGTGCCATATCACATGACATAACATGATAGGTCACATAATAAGTAGTGCATAGACTATGTAGTAGTTATATAAGTAGTGTACAAAAAATAACAGGAACTCCATCGAGTTTTCCTTGTCAACTCAGATAAGGAGTGGGATTAAGTTGTCACAACTAAGTCCTTACAGAGTGGTATAAAGAGGGCTTCTGCTAAGCGTAGAACCAAAGCTTAGATCATGGCAGTTATTTCTTTTCATTTTCTTTTAATTTCTGATTATTAATTTCTTTTTCTTTTTCTTTTATTTTCTTATTGGACGTGTGAGAGGAAAGTGACTCATATGGGAGTGCAGAATAAAAGGAAGGGTTAAGGTTACTCTTCATGTATAAATAGTGTACAAAATCCAATGGGAACTCTATCAAGTTCTCTTTGTCAAATGCTGAACAAAGAGCAGTTGGCTTAATTCCGGCATGGAGTTTGGCTCTCTAACAGGTACCATAATGGTTACCTACTGATTTTCTCAATAGCTCAGCTAATATCAATTGCCTTGAGATGTGACTGGTATTGATCGAAAGGTCTTTTCAAGGGCTTTCTGTAGCCATTAAGACCATGAGAATCGTTGGAGAATTGATGGAGATATGGCCAAATGAAGTTTGTGACAACTTTACTTTCATAAAAGTAATTTAACTAAATAAAAGAAAATGGAAATGGAAAATGAAAAATGAAAATAGAAAAATAACTTAACCATTTTGCCAAGTCATGACATATATCAGATAGAGGACCTCAATTTGTAGTGGGTTTAATGCAAGAATTGAATGGAATATTGGGGATAGAAAGTAAATTGTTGATGGTGTTCTACCCTTAGACAGATGGACAAATGGAAAGGGTAAATCAAGAACTAGAACAATACTTGAGGATGTTCATTGATTACAGGCAAGAACAATGGCCAAAATGGTAGGGAACTGCAGAGTTTGCATATAATAACAAGACTGTAAGACTTTAGCCAAGGTAACTTAAATCTACTCCAAGTCTGAGTTAACAAGGAGAACTCAATAGAGTTCCCATTTGATTTTCTATACTATATATATAACTACTATCATGGCTATGCACTTCACTTCCCATGGTCCTCATGTTGCCTGTCATATGACTGTGACGTGACCATTCTGTGACCAATGTACCATGACGTGACTCCTTTCCCACACTCTACCTTCATAGTAGTAATTCAACTAAATAAAAGAAAAAAAATAGAAAATAGAAAATAGAAAATATTTAGCCATTTTGCCAAGTCATAACAAAGACATACTCAAGTACTAGAGGCAAATTACAAACAAAACCCTAGGATGGGATTTAAGGGAAGGAAGAAAGGAAAATACAAAGGAGCAGAGAAATACATTGAAAAAATAAAGGAAATACAAGAAGAGACAAAAGTAGTACTAAGTAAAGCGCAAGAAGAAATAAAGAAGTATACAGATAGGAAGAGAGTGGAGGTTGATGACTATAAAGTAGAAGACTTAGTGATGTTGAGTACTAAGGATCTGAAGTATCAGATGGTCAGGAGGAGAACAGAGAAGTTAACAGATTTATTGGACCTTACAGAATAAAGAAAATTGTATCATCAAACACAGTTGAATTAGAACTACCTAACACAGTTAAAATACATCCAATAGTTAACATCAGTAGAATATGAAGATATGTAGGGCAAGTGGAAGGATAGAGAAAGGAGCAACCAGCTCCAGTCATAATCAAAGGGGAAGAAGAATGGGAGGTAGAGAAAATTTTGAATAAATAATGAATTAGAGGGAAGGACAAATACTTGGTATACTGGAAGGGATTCATAGCAGAATCTAACACCTGGGAAGGAAAAGAGAACTTAGAAAATGCACAAGAAGCAATTGAAGAGTTTGAAAAGGAATATTGGCAAGACCAAGAAGATATGGCAAGACAAGAACAGAAAGAGAGGATATTTGAAAGAGAAGAATTGCCAGGAAGATTCACAGCAAGAAAACTATTTGGATGGTTGAACAAGAGATACAATCAGGAATATTGGGAAAGACTAGAAAGAAATTGGAGAAGATAGTAAGGCAAATGGCCAGAGAAGAGGAAAATAATGGAAATGATCAAGGAAGAAGAAAGAGAAATTGGGAGTAAGAGAATGGACAGAAGAAGATAACAATGAGATAGGCAATATGGTTGATCCATACTATGAGTTATAAGAAATTCCTCAGGATGAGAAAATTTAAGAAAGGGATGGTATCATGACTTGGCAAAACAGCTAAGTTATTATTTATATTTCTTTCACTTTGCTTTTTGGACTTACTACACAAGAGAGAGTATAGGAAAGTATCATATCACAAGTGTCACATCAGTCACAGTCACATGATAGAAAGTCATAGGATGATGTCATATGATGTTACATGATGAGTCACATAATGAGTATGGGAAAAGTAGTGCACAGACCATGTAGTAGTTGTATAAGTAGTGTAGCAAATCTAATGGGAACTCTATCAAGTTCTTCTTGTCAACTTGGACTTAGGGTAGGTTTAAGTTGTCACAGCTAGAGTCTTACAAACCATCACTTTTATATATATAAGAACTCTCTATCTAAGGATTAGACCTCAGACTTAATAACATCTTTTGTCACTGTCTGTCAAGTACGGAGCAGAACAGGACGGAGTGGGCTGGAGTTGAGTGGAATCACTCCGGAGTAAAGGGTTTTGACAACAAAATGGGGAACAACCTTGGCCTCAGCTCGTGTGCTGTGCCTCGATCTACTGTCGTGTGTGTGGTTGCGTATTTCAGGAGGACTGAATTGTTGTCAGGGGTTTTGGAGAGGAGTGGTATAGATTGATAGGAGTGAAGATAGGACAAGGATAAGACGTAAATGACTTTAATCTACGAACTAAGGGATTAGGATGTAACTACTGGAGTACTTATACTAAGTCCGGAATAGGAGGAGTACAAGTAATTAGTCTACATCGTGATCCTATAGGAGTAGA
>Ga0157360_1000880_pt1 | contig 11309 bp, 7 predicted proteins | sample AttlaeALBM1_FD_111483 | JGI IMG/M metagenome (GOLD analysis project Ga0157360, IMG submission 111483) | Fungus gardens microbial communities from leaf cutter ant in Ribeirão Preto, State of São Paulo, Brazil - Atta laevigata ALBM1 | ecosystem: Host-associated > Fungi > Mycelium > Unclassified ... | reverse complement strand
GCCAGGTTGTGATACATGTGCATATCAACCATTTTGCGGTGCAGATCCATGCCAGAACATAAGTGTACAGGGTGAGCCTGTTGGTGATAGGAGTCGTTCAACGTTTTGTCAGTATCACAAGGGGATGTTCAGGTATCTGATGAACTGCATCTCAGAAGGTGGTCCGAAGGCTGAGATGCTAAAAGGATGGGCATATGTCTGAGGTTATTAGGAACGATATCTTTCATTTTGCTTCAAAAAAGAATGTGCCCACGGGGTTCTATCGGTTATGCAAACAAAAACCAATGAACCCTTTATTCTTTTTGCCCAATTTACTGGTAGTTGCTGAAGGCAATAATGATGCCATTCAACCATACTTTGATTTCTCTGTTATTAGCACTGAATTATATGAGTCAATTGAAGATGGAGATATTGGGATAATCAACAATGGCAATATGATACGCGTAATTCTGTCCCGCAGAGCCAATCATAATACTGTCTTAGTAACGGAACGCTGCAATAACTTGTGTCTGTTTTGTTCGCAGCCACCAAAGAAATCAAATGATGACTGGCTACTTACCCAATCAGCTCTTGCTATAGCTTCATTTGGTTTGGATGGAGTTGTTGGGGTCAGCGGTGGAGAACCTTTGCTGTATGGAGATGATTTCCTTCACTTTATTGATTTTATCATCGAGAATTCGCCAGATACTGCTTTGCATGTTTTAACAAACGGACGCAAATTTGCTGATATCAACTTTACTCAGGAAATGGCAAAGCGAAGCAAAAAAGTCAAAATCACCTTTGGTATCCCGCTCTACTCATCAAGACCACTTGTGCATGATCATCTGGTAGGAAGTGATGGCGCATTTAATGAAACGGTTAAGGGGTTAATCAATGCAGGAAACTCAGGGATTAATATCGAACTTAGAGTTATTCCGACACTGGCTAACTATACAGAATTGGATGATATTGTAGACTTCGTTGGCCGAGTGTTCTCCAACATTAATCAGATTTCCCTTATGGGGCTGGAATCTATCGGTTGGGCACGAAAGAACTGGTCAACAATCTTCATTGAGCACAGCAGTTATAGTGAGAAAATAACCTCCGCCATAGACGCTGCACACAGGTCAGGCATACCTCTAACAATTTTTAATTATCCTTTGTGTCATCTTCCTGAAAGAGCTTGGGAGCTTGCTGCTCAGTCGATCTCTGATTGGAAAAATTACTATCCGAAAGAATGTGATGAATGCACTCAGAAGTCTTCCTGTGCTGGTTATTTCAGTTCCTCAACAGGCCGTTTTCATCAACCACCGAGACCAATTTTATGAAAAAATTTAATTTTGCTGCTCTACTTCCGGGATTTTTAGCACTCAATAATTCTGTATGGGCAAGTGATTCATCTACCGGAGCAAGTGATTTGCCTGGTATGGCTCTTAATGAACATGATTTAGTGATCGCACCACTTAACACCGAAGTTCCATTCTACATTGCAGGGCATCGCAGTCATAGCTCCCATCGGAGCCATAGTTCTCACCGTTCATCATCAGGTGGCGGGTACTATGGTGGCAGCACTCCTTATTATCCAAAAACATACAGCTCACCAAGTTCATCTGGGTCTTCAAGTTCAGGAACAAGTTCCTCATCGTCCTCTTCCTCTGTGCGTTCGCTTCGTTCTAACGACAATATTAACTCTACTACGACGAATTCAGTTGGAACTACAGAAGCTAACCGTGCAAGTAATGGGCTGACTTCTGGTACTGAAAAGCGTAAGCGCTTAATCATGCGGGTTCAATTCGCTTTGCTGGACAACGGTTATTACAACGGGAATATTGACGGCATAATGGGGCCCTCCACAAGGCAGTCTATAAAAAATTACCGAATTGCGAAGGGACTACCAACGCCAGCAACTGAAACATTGGATACTCAATTATTGAACTCGTTAAATATTCTGGCCCGCTAAAGAGTTCAGGAGGGAATGAAATGAAGATTAAACTCTCGATATATAAAGCAAAAAGATTCAATGATGATATTGAAAAAGTTTTGAATTTGGAGAGAGTGAGAAATCCGATTGAGTTCAACATAGATGAGGCAAGGGTGTACTTGTATGCAAAACAATTCTTAGATCCCAAGCCTCCTGAGTGGACAACTTTATTTACAAGCCAAAAGCCAGAATTGGATCATAATTTCTTCGGGAAAAATAGTAGCACTGGTGCAGTCTTAGTTGTTGAAATGAATAACTCAAGATATCTAATTCCTTTCGGGACAGGGCATCACTTAATTAATGATAATAGTATTGTCAAAGGTTTTGGTCTTAAAACTACGCTTAATTGTATTGAACATAACAAAATTCGTAGTTTGGATAAAGGCAGCCATAATGAAACAAATCTATTAACTCGTAGTCAAAGTAGTAAAGAGGTTGATATTTTTAACCTTAAAATTGATTCCGAGATGGATATACTTACCACTCTGACAGGGACTTCTACTGAAGATGTTTTAGGTAATAAAATAACGGGTAAAGATGCATTTGTAATTATGCCTGATATTGACCTGAAATCCATCCCAGAGTTGTTAAATAAAATAGACTCCATTTATTCTCAGCCTCTCCCTGAAGAGTTTGAATGGGTTAATAATATAAAAGAGGCAGATGAAGCAGAAGTTGAGATACTTGATTCAATTCTGGTCGATTTAATAAAAGCAAAAGATTTTAATGACATATGGCTGGGTGAACCTGAAATTGTAGATTGGGAGAATCAGATAGGCTATTGTTTTGAGAAGCGGCAAAGAAGCATGATTTATGAAAGTTTGTCGGTTAGTCATATTTGTGAGTATTTTGAAAGCAAAAAGATTGAAATTACTTTAAATGATCTCAAAGGAAGCAGTTTGCATGTTTTAGATGCAGATTATCAGTCTTTAAAAAAATGGTCTCTTTATAGATGTCTGTATGCTGAGATAAAGGAAGGTGATCAAAACTATATCCTGAGAGATTCGATTTGGTACGTGGCTGATAGAAAGTTTGTTTCCACCATTGATAATGAAATTAAACGAATTAAGCTGTATGAGGAAGCCGACAAATTCCCGATTTATTCTTATAAAAGAGAAGAGCAATACAATAAAGAAACTTGTCTTGCTGATCAAAGCTTTACTCATATGGATCAAAAGTTCATATATCATGGTGGTGGGCGAAGTAAAATTGAATTTTGCGATATTATTAGAGGTGCAACTGATTTTATTCATGTGAAATATTATAGCGGTGCGCAAAGCATGAGCCATCTATTTTCACAAGGATTTATAAGCTCTGAACTTTTCATAAGCGATTCTGAATTTCGATGGAAGCTTAATGAAAAATTGCCAGCGCATATAAAATTAGCTGACCATACATTAAGGCCAGAGGCTCAGAAATACAAAATAGTTTTCGCGATTGCCACAAGTAAAAACCTCCCAGATGACTTGCCTTTGTTTTCTAAGATAAATTTGAAGAATTTTAATAAAACTATTTCTAATTTCGGATACGAAGTTAGGATCTGCAAGATAGATGTAGACCCCACAATTTATAAAAAGAAAATTTGTAAACCCAAAAAAAAATAAGATTCAATTTAATTTATCAATGTCAGAGATTTTAGTCAGTTCATTAAGGTATTCATTTTTGTTCCTAAGGAGCCAGTGAAATATTTTAGGGTTCTCAAGAAGTTTTTTAATGTGAGAAATGAGAATTGTCAGTTTCAAGCTATTTGAGCCATAACTCTCTTGTATTGATTGCGTGTCAAAATGAACCTGAGCCATTTCTTTCTCAAGTCGTTCAATAGCTTTTCTATTACCAGTTTTTGTATCTATATTATTTTTAGTTTTGTCAATTAACAACTCAGGGGAGGAACTATGATATAGAGACTCAGCAAAAAGTTTTGAGTAATTATCAAACCTTATCATTAAATTAGCACATTCTATTTGTCTGAAAGGAACCATTCTTTTTAAAACTCTAAAAGTATTTATGGGAATATCTTTATCATTAAATAAATCAACTACTTGAGGGCATATCCCTTTCAATACGGACATGTTGGTTCTTAGAGAATCTATACTTATATTTAATGATGTACATAACATTTCTTCAGGCACTCCCACTCTTACAGCTTCTTTCAGCATTCTCTGTATTTGTATAATTGTTATACGGTTAACTTTTTTGTTCGGTGTATAAGTATCATATGTAGTTGAAATTAGGCAGTTTGCTTTATCTTCCCCAATATCTTTTAGTGCTTCGACTCTAAGGTGTCCATCGATTATTTTTGCAGTTTTATCACTTTGATCGATGTAAATTAATATCGGTTCAACAAGTCCCAACGCTGATATGGTGCTTTTGATCTGGGAATATTTTTTACTATTTTTGAAGTTAGTAGGCAGCTTTTTAGTATGAACAAGATCAGATAATTTGAAAGTGATTGTTTTTTCACTAAAGCAATATTTAATCATTTTGCACCTCAATTGGTCGTGTTTTTAACTATAATATTTACTACTTCATTTAGGCTTTCTTCATCTAATATCCGTAAAAACTCTTCATCATTGACAAGTTCTTTAAAGATTTGATTTGCTATCAACAAATTCATCTCAACGTATTCTGCTTTGTTTTTAATCTTTCTGTGCTGAGAAATGTTATCTTGATAGATTTTTTTTAATTCATCTGTAGTCATTTTTTTCTTTTTCTTTGTTATCCCAAAGTTATTATTTAGGTATCCTTTCAAGCCTTCATCTCGTGAGTCAAGTATCTCACGTATTTTTCCTACATCTTTGTGTTTTATTAGACCTTTATCAAATGCTTTAATTAACAATTCCTGACCACCTTCAAAATCGACTCTTGCAATCTCAACAGCAAGCGAGATAGGTATGCTGCCTGATTCTACAGCGGATAATAATTTATTTTCACCTTTACTGATAAGCATTGTCAGACTTGTTATCCAGTGTAATGATAATCCAGTCGAGTTAGATATTTCCTTATTGGTTAATCCTTGCTCTGTCATTTCCTTTATACGTTGGAACTGTTCACCAGCACGAGGAACTACTCTTGCCATATTTTCAACCAGACTCATTATGTAGGCTTTGTTTTCATCTATATCAAGTACGATTGCTGGTGTTAATTCTTCTCCTAAAGCTGTCAATGATTCGAGCCTTCCTTGACCACAAATTAAAGCGAATTGATACTTTTTGTCCACGATTCGACGTACGGTTATTGGCTTTCTCAGTCCACTTGTGTCGATACTTTCAGTAATTTCCGAATGTCGAAGTTTATTTCGTGAACGTGGGATGACTACTTTTATGTCGGATATCTTAATCATGTGGATTTGATCATCTTTCATTTAAGCTACTTCCTTTTTATTGGTCGAAAGCATTTTAAAAAATATGTTGATATCGTCGAATCGATACATCTCAAAGAGAAGGCTGTTATTTTCTTTTAGGTTTAATTCATTTTCAAATGAATCAATAGAAGGGAGGATATAGTAATCAAGGGGGACGCTATTAAGGCTATTCATCCTTACAATTATGTTGATGTCAGAATTAATGCTTCTGTCTAATCTCACAATCCATCTGCATTTATCTGTAGAGGTTTTTCTACAGCGTGCAAGTATTATGGTAAAGGTTAAGCTTTTATTGATCGTAATGAGTTTATTTTCAGATATTGTTACTTCACTATTTGTAATTTCCTTGCATATTGTCTTAATAGTGTCGGCATGTCTAACCCTTAAGGCTGAGTTTATTTCTATAAATCGATAATCTCTTTCTGGTGTGTAATTGATGAGTTTATAGGCATTCAAAAGCCCACCAAAACGACTTGCTACGACACTACTCGACGGACCATTATCATCTTCGTCGATAATAAAACCTGAAATTTTACCATGTTTAATGAGAACTTTTTTCAAAAAATTAAGTATTTCTTCATTGGTCATTTTTTTTGAACGATTGTCAATGATTTCTTTAGCTAATCTAAATTTCTCTGGTGAAATTATAGGCTTGAAAAATGAATCATATTCGATCCATTCTTCTTGTGGATTCTGAATTCTTTGAGCGTTCAATTTCTGTGAAGTACGATTATAAGTGTATTTCCCTGTGTAGCGAATATTAATTAGAATTGAATGTATTCTGCTCCTGTTCCATTCTGTTTTATCACTATATGTATACCCCTCTCTGTTTAGTTTTGTTGCGATAAGATATTCATTTAATCCATCAAAAATAAACATATTAAATATCTTTTTTACCAGCTTTATTTCTTTTTTTGTACCAGGGGTAAGAACTACTCGGTCAGTTTGCAAACTCTTTCTTTCACCAGGACAAAGTATCATTTTTGGTCTATTGTTATTATCAATTAACTTTCTTCTTAATCCATATCCTGGTATTCCTCCCTGATAGTATCCCCTTTTAACAAGGTTTACGTGTCCCGCAAAAACTTTTACTGAAAGATTCCTACTGAAAGCACCAGCAGCATATCTAAGAGCAGGAAGTGTAAGCATTTGGATTTCAGGCGATTCATCTGGTAAGTTCTCAGCACAATAAATAATCCTAACCCCATGATATTTTAGTAGATAACTATAATGCCCTGCCTCATCATTATCTTGCCATCGACCAAACCGACTGACATCATAAACAAGAACAGCTTCTATTTTTACTCTTCCTGTAACGACATCTTCTATTAGTCTGTTGAAGTTTTTTCTACCTGAAGCGGAGACTCCGCTTTTACCTTCATCATCATAAGTTTCTACAATCACCATATTGTGATCTTCTGCATATTTTTTTAGATAAAGAGCCTGATTGTCGATTGAGAATTGTTGATGGTCTGTGGACATCCTCAGATACTGAGCGACTCTAATTTTATGATTTTTCTGACTTTCATCACCCATTACACTTTCTCCGACTAGTCAAAAGCGAACAAACCCCCAACAAAATTGATCATTTTTTAAGCGATTTCAACCTCTTTATCCCTTTCGAAGCTATAAGGTTCTTACCTTCATTAAATCATCAAGGTAATGGCAAAAAGCTTTTGCAGGGGATTTTGAGTGCTCGCTTTTGAGTTGCCAGAAAACTATTGAAGTATCTTGCCTCGGCAATCAGAGGACATACGTACATAGAGTGATATCGCAAGAAGAATCTATAGGACTTGAAGAGCGCTGGCGTATTTCATCTTCTTTGAAGTGTAGAGGTATAGCTATAGCTTGAAGTGCTTCAATTCTAAACGGACCAGATGCTTCTACTAAATGGCATACCATTAGCTACAAGCTCGCCCAAAACCAGATTCGGGATGATAGGGGCATTGGTGCATATGTTATGCGTGTTTTTGAGCTTCGGTGATAGTGGGGGCATTATTGGGGGCATGTGATTATTCGAAATGTGAAATATTCATCTTTATCAGTAGCTTGTGAGTTTGGTTCCATTCCTATTATCGCACCACTTCAAAGCTTTTCTTGGTCTACCGAAATCAACCTAAGCCCGTATGCTGAGGTTTCTGATACGTTTACGCCAGCGCGAAATGTAATGGTGTTGATATCTTATTCATGCTCCTTTGAACATTTCTTCGAAATCGGCACCGCTTAAATCAGGGGAAGCACAAAGCATATCTCTCGCAAGTGCGCGCCTGCGGTTGAGTAAAGCATCCAACGTTTCTTCAAACGTTGTGACATCGTTGTCCGTGACAGTCGGATAATATACATACACATCTTTTGTCTGCCCAATCCGATAGGCGCGATCGGTCGCCTGATCTTCCTTCGCCGGATTCCAACAGCGAGTGAAATGAATAACGTGATTGGCTTTCTGGACATTAATTCCGAAGCCAACTGCTACTGTGGAAAGAATAATCACGCCAAAGCCCGGTTGAGCCTGAAAATGATCAATCAACCGCTGGCGGTTGTTCTGGCTCTGACTTTTGGTACTGGTATCGCCATTAATAATTACCGGACGTAAACCGAATCGCTGCTGAATAGCATGTTGAATTTCTCGTTGCAGATTGCGAAGCTCTGTAAAAATAATCACTTTGTCTTTACTGGTATGTTTTATTTCATCCAGCTTATTCAGCATCCAGTTAAGCTTCGGTGAGCTTTCTCGATAGCGTGGCTCGGGACTAACGACTGCCGGATGTGCACAAATGAGTTTTAACCGCTGTAATAACCCCAGCATCCCCGCCCCTGCCTGCTGCATTCCCTCGCTCAGGGTCTGTTGCTGCTGCCAGTTGGCAACCGAAGAGAGATACAGTTGCTTTTGAGGTGCGGAAAGAGGGAGTCGCTTACAATCGGCCACTTCAATTTTTTGCGGCAAATCCCGTGCTACCTCTTCTTTAGTTCTGCGCAATGTTTGAGGTTCAATCAACGCTCGTAAACTTTCTAGTCGTTCCGTATCACGGCCCGCTTCGTTTTCGATAGGGCGAACATAATATTTGCCAAATTCATTGAGCGCACCTAATAAGCCCGGTTGTGCGAAATCAAACAGGCTCCACAAATCTACAAGGGTGTTTTCGACAGGAGTACCTGTACAAGCTACTTTGAACCTGGCTTGAACTGCGTTGGCGGCATGTGTGATTAACGCAGCAGGATTTTTTATTTTTTGCGCCTCGTCGCATACCATGATGGACCAGGGTTGGCGTGCCAGAGAAAACTCTTGATCGCGAAGCGTTTCGTAGGTTGTCAGTATGATTTTTGCCTCACCTTGCCAGCCAGGTTTAAGCAGATTTTTGATCCCCTGGGATTGCAGATGAACAGGAATAGCTTGTTTGGGATATTTCACCGCTTTAATAGTCTCGCCATACAACTTCAGCACCTGTATTCCTGCGGTGTAGAAGAAGTTTTCCAGCTCACGTTCCCAGTTATCTAATAGTGAGACAGGGGCAACAATGAGACTTGGTGGCTCGTGGGGAAATTTTTCAATGAACCATACGAGGAAGCTTAGAATCTGCAGTGTTTTCCCCAGCCCCATATCATCCGCCAGCAGGCAGCCTGCTGTTTCCTCTGGAGAGCGCAGGAAGAGTTGTTGAAGCCAGGCCACACCCTCACGTTGATGATCTTTGAGTTGGATTTTCTCTTTAAGACACAACGGAATTTCAGGTTCTGCATGACGGGCATTGAGGAGCGAATCGCGACGCTGTTTGATATAGGCCGCTTCTTCAATATTCTGCTCAATTTTGAGTACGGCCCGCGTCGTTTTATCTGCAACGTTATTTTGAGAGTCATCCACAGTGTTCTCTTGCTTTTGCCAATTCTTAATAAACGTTTTGGCTGCTTCAAGCGGCAGTGGTTTATCATTCCATGGGGCGATGATCTGTGCTTCACCAGCAATTTCTGCCTGAGTAATTCTTTGCTGTAGTTGATCGAGATGATGGAGATTTTCACGTTGCCAACCAGCCAGTGTTTCGACTGAAAATTTCGAGAAATCGATGTCATCGGGCAGCCAGTTTTCTCTTTGCGCTTTGGTCAGCCAGGGCGAGGATATTTTTTCAAATTCACCAATACCAATCACCCGATCGCCATACTTAGCAATATCCAGCACATCGCTAAATTCTTTTCCTTCAATCTCTTGCTGCCAGCGAGTGAGTAAGGCCTGGCAATCGTGCCACTGCTGTTCAGTAAATTGGCTTAATTCCAGTTCGTAACCTTGCCAGGCGCCTGCTGGCATCTTTGCTGCGACGCTGATACCGAGTTGCTGTAGAAATTTTTCAAGCTCCCAGGGGGCGGAGAATACAAATGTGACCTCAGGCTGCGGAATCGGTGAAATAGGTTCAAGTATCAGCATAACTTCCGAGATCTTATTCTCAGCAATCTGCTGGGGTATTAACCTGAAATGATGAAAGAAGATTCTCGCATCAAACAGTGCCTGCTCATGTTCTTCCGGAGCGATAACATCCGCGGCATCTTCGCCCAAAAAGGTATAGGGATTGCGAACAAAGGAAAGCGCTTCGCTTCCCGCTACTCGACGACCGGGAATTGAATGTATTGAATTCAGGACTTCTTTCACTTCGGGAGTGATGATGACATGGCTGAGTTCGCCATTTGCTCCGGGGATGCGGTAGCTATCGTGTACCTGCGAATTTTTGTCAAAACTGCCTAGCCAGTTATCTGGCTGATCATCAAAATGAGGTTCAATTTCAATAACAGCAGTATCGGCAACCGTTGCTTTACGCAGACGTAATGACAATGAGGTGGGTTTAACGACTCGCGTTTTATCTAAATAATCATCAAATTTTGCGGCTGCTTTTTTGGCACATTTGCGGATAGTAGCCCATCCCAACTGGTTAGTAGTTTCACCAGGAGCCTGGGTTTGTTGGGCATTCAGTTGTTCTGTTGCTTGTAATAGCGCCCAGTTTTCCCGCGATAACAAATGCTGCTGATTTTCGTAGGTAAAAATGGCACCAGTCCGACTGAAATGGATGGGGCGAAGGGCAGGAAGCGTGGCCCATTCAGCAATCCAGACACGAAAGTCATTATCGCTTAATGCTCCACGTGAACACAGGCTTGCTCGTAAAGGCAGTACATCAGGTACCCCAATAAGAGGCAAGCTACTGGCATGTTCTTCATCATCGAGCAGGCGATACATCGCTTCCCAACTTAATAACCATCTGTCTGTAAGCGATATCAGATAGTCTTCTTCAGCCAGTTGCTCCAGCCAGGATGCCAGCGCCCAAAGCTGTGAGTCTTCAACTAATGACAGTGGGAAGCTGAGTCCACTCTCCTCGATTTGGTACTGATTCTTCAGATGGCGTTCTATCTGCTGACGGTTTCCCGTCAGTTTACTTAGCAGACGTTTAAGCATTATTTGATCCAGTAACGATGCTGTTCTTTAGCCACAGGGGTGAATCCGAGTCTTAGCAACTCTTTTTCCACTGTGTCGTTGGGAGATTTGAGCTGTATAGATAAACCCCCACCTTTTGGGCGATTATCGCTGACGGTGCATGAAGTGTTTTCTACCAGCCGCTGTATTGCCGTATCACGCAATGGATTGATGATTTTTATATTAGATACAGAGGCGGGAGAGGGCGCTTGTTTATCAACAAATTTGACCGGTTCTTCCGCCATCCAGCGAATACCCAGCTTGCGCAGTTCATCTTCGTATTTCAGCATCCAGCCGGTGATCCGGATCTTGTTGTATCCTTCGGCTCGTGGGGTATGGGGAAGGCGAAGAACATTACGGTATTTATCTTTTAACTGGATATTAATATCCAATGATTGCGACTCTGGATTAAATGGAGCTTGGCCCACACGATATGCATACATCGCGTTACCTGTTCCAGAAAACTCCACAAAAATATAATCGTTAATCTGCATGATCATGGCGTTATCAAAACTACGACCACTACGTAAATGGCTCAACCG
>Ga0157360_1000878_pt1 | contig 11317 bp, 8 predicted proteins | sample AttlaeALBM1_FD_111483 | JGI IMG/M metagenome (GOLD analysis project Ga0157360, IMG submission 111483) | Fungus gardens microbial communities from leaf cutter ant in Ribeirão Preto, State of São Paulo, Brazil - Atta laevigata ALBM1 | ecosystem: Host-associated > Fungi > Mycelium > Unclassified ... | reverse complement strand
TCTCCTTCTCTTTGATTGTCATCTTAATGTTGAGATCTCTGCTGGATTGGGAACTGTCAAGTATCTGAGCAAGTACATCTACAAGGGTCCTGATAGAGCAACTATGGAGATTAGTGGTGGGATACAAGATGAAATCAAGGCTCATTTGGATAGTCACTTTATTGGTCCAATAGAAGCTTGCTGGAAGATCTTTGAATTTAACATGCATGGAGAGTTACCAGTAGTCCAATGTCTTCCTATCTATTTTCCCAATGAACACTATGTCAACTTTCATGCACACCAGACTGTCAATGAAGTATTAGCTAAGCAAAATGTAAAGAAGACTCAGCTGACTGCTTGGTTTGACTACAACTCTGCACATAATAATGGTTTAGGCCTTACCTACTGGAAGTTTCCTTAGCACTATACCTGGAATGCTAAAATCAAATCATGGCATCCAAGGCAACAGGCCAAGGTAATTGGGAGAATGTACTTTGTGTCACCATCAAAGGGAGAACAGTTCTTTTTACAACTTCTTTTGACTATATTTGAGAGTGGAAAGAGTTGGGAACATCTGAGGACCTGAAATGGCCAAGTATTTGCTACATTCAAGGAGGCATGTATGGCAAGGGGATTACTGGAGGATGATCATGAGTGGAGGATTTGCTTGGAGAAAGCAATTGCAATACAGCCTGGAATGGCATGTCATTGGTTGTTGGCAGTTATCTTACTGACTGATGAAGTAGCTGAGTCTCATTTACTCTGGGATCAATTCAAGGCTAGACTATGTAATGATGTCAAGCACAAACTACATCATATGAACCACTACCAAGCTGACCAAGAAATACCAGAGAATAATGTTTATGATTATGGCCTTTGGGATCTCAACAGGATATTAGTGGGAATAAGAAGAAGTCTTGCTGATTTTCCACCAATGTCTCTTCCACAGTAACAGTGGGCTCACAAAATACCCAATCCTCTCTTGCAGGCTGAGCAGTATGATGTAGATGAAATGGCAACTTTGGTGGATGAGCAAAGGGCAATTTTCAATCCTGACCAAGCTGCTGCTTTTGATGCTGTTCTGGAGTCTGTTACCAATAATCAGGGTTATCTTTTCTTTATTCATGCTGCTGGTGGTTATAGGAAAACATTTTTGTGTAACACTATTGCTGCTAAGGTTAGAAGGAGAGGTCAGGTAGCACCATATGTGGTATCATCTGGGATTGCTGCTCTTTTGTTGGATGGAGGAAGAACATCTCACTCACACTTCAAGATTCCTCTTTCAATCCATGAAGACTCTGTGACTAGACTCAAATGCAATAGTTACATGTTCCCAGTCCTCTAACAAACCAAGGTTATCATTTGGGATGAAGTTCTTATGCAGCACAAGTATGATATTGATGCTGTTGATCAATGTCTCAGAGACTTGCTTGAAATAAGTAATCACTTGTACTTGATAGCTCTTGAATTGACATATTATCTAGAATGACCATCCATTTGGTAAAATTACAGTGGTATTTGGAGGGGATTTTCATCAGATTTTGCCTATGGTACCCAAAGGAACATGTCAACAAGTGGTAGTAGCATCTCTTTGCAGAGGAAATTTATGGGGACATATCAAGTTCTTGCATCTCAGACAAAATATGTGCTTGGGTCACTCTGAAGCTGACAATCAACATGCTCAGTGGTTGCTGGAGATTGGTGCTAGGGCAACTATGGATAATAATAAAATGATTCAAGTTCCTTAGTCTATAGTTTGTGCTAATCTTAATGATCTTATTAACAAGATCTATCTAGGAATTGGCAACTCAAGGACTCAAGATGACTAGTACTTCTTGGATTGCATTATTCTCTGTCCTAGAAATGATCAAGTTTATGATATCAATGAGGCCATTCTTCAACAGTTCAACCTAACTGCAGAGGTCCATATGCTAAGAAGTGTAGACTCTGTGTCTAAAGAAGATAAAATGCATTATGCCTATCCTGTAGAGTTTCTTTAATAACTCAATGCTAGTGGATTGCCTCCTGCTTTACTCTGTCTCAAGGTTGGCTCTCCAGTTATCTTATTAAGGAACTTGGATCCAGGAGAAGAACTTTGTAATAGAACAAGAATGGTGGTGTTAAATGTGAGAAGAAAGATGCTCTAGTGCAGGATTATCAGCAAGGATAGGAGATTTAGAGATAAGGTGGTATTGATTCCAAGAATCAGGTTATCACCTAATGTAGAGATATTGCCTGTGCCACTTAAGAGATTTCAATTCCCAGTCAAGGTGGCCTTTGCTATGACCATCAACAAGTCTCAAGGACAGTGAGTGGAGCATGTGGGGATTAATTTGCAGATATCAGTCTTCTCCTATGGACAACTTTATGTGGCCTTTTTAAGATGTACTTTACCTCTGAACATTTCAGTACTTCTTCCAGAGCAGAGCCAAGAGAGTAGAAGGACACTTAATGTAGTATATAAAGAAGTATTTAATAGCATTAGATTATAGATTGTATATGTATCTAACAATGGACTTGAGATTGATTTTTCTTATGATTTGAGAGATAAAGAAATGAGTTAGGAAGAAAATCCTCACAGAGTGTTGGAGGAAGGGAGCATAACAACCTTTCAGACAATACTATCTGCTATTCCACAGACTGTTGTAGGAAGAAAGCATAGTAGACTAACTTCAATATAAACTTCACAAGCCAGGCCAGAGGCCTGGATAAAAACCTTGTCTAGTATATATACTGCACTGAATGTGGATGACACATATATGTACCTAATTATTTCCACACACACTCTTTTCACTCAAAAACCTCTACAAAATTCAAATAAATTCAAATAAATTAGAACAGACAGTGCAAACTATCAGTATAGAAAGGGAGTAGGGTAACCTGACATACAATATTGCTTACTGTGTCATAGACCATTGTTGGAAGGGAGCAAAGCGACCTGATGGACAACACTACTTACTGTCACACAGACTATTGTAGGAAGGGAGCATAGCAGACTGACTTCATTAAACTTAATAACACAGAATTAGTAAAGAGTTCAAGAAGAGCTGGATGAAAACCTTATAGACTATATGGGCTAGTTACCTTAGGTCATAGGTTTGATTTCTATCCAGGTCACTCTCTTATTAAGTTGCTTTGCTTTGGGGTATTATTCTCTATGGGTGTTATTCCCTTATATACATATTTTGACAAAGTAAGGCTATAACAGCTCCTAAGGACTCTTGAGAAATATGATAGAGAGCAACAAAAGACACTTATTTAAAGCTAGACCTAGCTGTCTTATCTCACAGAGATGTTATAGAAGTCAAAGAAAAGGTGGGTAGGATTCAACTCGATAAATCAGAGTACTTGATTACTACATATCATCTTCCTCTTGTGCACAGAAACAGAAACTTGACATCTGTCATACCATGTATAGTAATGCAGGTATTCAAATCTTCAATATAAGAGTCCTGGGGACCTACTACCAGCACTCAATGTTAATAGAAAGAATACACAGGTATGTCTTTGAAACTTAAGGAGTACTGGACCAAACTAAGACCAGATAGAAACAACTGAGTGAATTGAATGTTTGGGAGGAAAAACAGAAGGTACATACACCTAAGATCAGATAGAAACAACTGGTCTTAGGGCTTATACAATGAACACTTTATGTATGATATAGGTGTATAATTATTTACCTAAGAATAGACATGTTTCAGGTATTTCTACATATGTCTCTTATTCTGGAACATAATAAAACAAGAGAAGGAATGACGAAAGGTAGATGGATTTTCTAGAACATACTTAATTAGATATCTATGATGGCAAAGCTGTTTTTTTCAGACCACACTGTTGGACAGAATCCTTGTGATATGCACACTTTATGTTCTTCCCACACCCCACCAAGTTTTTTGAGTGAGCTCGGTTTCAGAGATCACGAAGAAGAAACAGACAAATAAGCAACAAGAGTGATAGAGAAAAACTTAACATAATCCAGACTTCCAATGTTCTTCTTGTTTGAAAACGTTGCTTCTTTTTGTTACAATCTCCCTCAAAACCCGGTGTTCGAGTTAAGAAAGCAATATATAAACTAGGACAAAACTGGATCTCTACTACCTTTACTGACTACTATATATACAAATATTAGACCTCATGTATTCCTTTCTATACTATATCATAAAGTGAGTCACTACATCATCACCTCGTACCCTCCTCTCTGCACTACATCATGAAACGAGGCAAACTCATTACATTACCCCCCTTCTAAGATCACGTCTTCACGATATCAGCATATGTTTTACCAGGTAATTGGATAACAGGAACTCTAGGGGTATCTGGGTATTTTTGGTGGAATTCCTTGCATAATCTTAGAGCTCCTTTGATTACTTCGGTCCTATCTTCCCAAGTTCTCTCTTTTAGTGGTTGACCTTTCCATTTGATAAGGTATTGTAATTTGTCTCCTCTCTATCTAGAGTCGAGTATCTCTTCTATTTCTTGTATGCAGGTTTGATCAATAGGATTAGCAACCCTATTATCAGATTTCTACGACTGTTATTTGAATATTGGTGTCACATAAGATGTGAGATATGACTCATTGACAACTGGATAAATGGATTTCCATGTAGAGGGAATCTTGAGTTCATAAGCTGATTTGCCAACTTTCTATATTATGGGAAACAGTCCTAGTCATTTGGCAGATAGTTTCTTGGAAGGTTGGTCCATATTATAGTATGCCGCATCCACCTATACTAAATCTCTACTCTTTTGTTCAACTTCCGACTTCTTCTTCATGTTCCATTTCTTCTTTATCATTGCGTTTGTTTTCTTCAGTGTTTCCTTTACTTTACTTCTAATTTCTTTGATTGTCTTGAGAAATTGTTCAGTTCCGGGAGAGTCTTCTGTAGTTTTTCCTATATCTTGCCCTATATTTGGATGACGTCCTAAGTTGATTAGGAATGGTGATGTTCCTGTACTGGAATGGATTCAGTTGTTATAAGAGAACTCAGCAATTGATAGCCATTCTGTCTAGTCGTTTTGTCTGTAGTTGTAGTATAGTTTTAGATATTGTTTGAGTTCTTGATTGATTCTTTCTGTTTGACCATCAGTTTGAGGATGATAAGTAGTCAAAGGGTTTCTTTCTACTCCCAGTCGAGAACATAATTCTTTCATAAATCTTGACACAAATTGTGGTCCTCGATCACTGATAACCTTTTGAGGGATCTCTACATCCTTGAAGACTCTATCCCATGACGTCTTGGCTACTCCTTGTGCAGTGATGTTCATGTTGATTAGTGTATAATGAGCTATCTTGGAGAAGCAGTCTACTATTACCAATATACTATCGTATCCTACCGACTCTGGTAATGGTCCTATTAGATCGATACTAATAATTTCCCAAGGGCCTTTTGGAACTTCATTGGGGTAAAGGTTATTTCTCTTGGGTTGTCAATTAGGCTTATTCGCTTGGCATTTTTCACATCCTGTGACATATTGTTTTACATCTTCTAATATTTAAGGTCACCAGTAGTTTCTTGTAATTAGTTCATATGTCTTGGTATAGCCTGGATGTCCCACTAGTTCAGAATTGTGATACCTTGCAACAATTTCTTCTCAGAGTGTAGCTGAATCTGGAATGTAAATTCTCTCTTTCCACAGTATTGTTATGACTTGGCAAAATGGCTAAGTCATTATTTATATTTCTTTTCCTTTTCTTTTCTTATTGGACTTACAACTACAAGATGGAGCGCAGAAAAGTATCACATGACTTTGTCACAATGTCACAAATGGTCACATCACATGTCACAGTCACAGTGTATCACATGACTAGAGTAACATGAGGACCATGGGAGAGTAAGCGCATAGCCATAGTAGTAAAATGTATAAGTAGTAGAGAATTAAGCAAGAACTCCATCGAGTTCTCTTTGTCAAACTCTGAACAAAGAGACAGTTGGCTGAATTCCAGTCATCAGACTTTAGACGCTGACAAGTATTACCTTCCTCTTTCATCTCTAACCTTTCTCTGATCTTTCTATTGTCCCTCATACTTCCTTTTCTATGAATTCTTCTACTTCTTCTACTTCTTTCCAGAATTCTCTCTCCTGGATTGTGAGGTTTCTGAACCACTCTCCCTTCAATACTGTTTGATCTTCATTGTCATCTTTCCCCTAGCTATGGTCTGGTCTTCTAGACAATACGTCTACTTTCTTCTGAGAGTTACCAGGTTTGTGTACTAGTTGGAAGTCATACTCTTGAAGTTCTATCATCTATTGAGCCTGGTAACAATTAAGTTTTTGTGGTTTCTTGAAATATCCCAAGTTTTTGTGATCAGTCCATATTTCAAACTGATTGCTTTCTATAAGATATTATTACCATTGCTTAAGTCCTTCCATGATGGCTAGCAACTCTCAGTCATAGATTTTGTAGTTCCTCTCAGTCTCATTTATTGTCTTGAATAGATAAGCGAGAGGTCTCCAAGAGTTATCTTTCTGTACTTGCGACAGTACTTCTCTTATGGCATATCCTGAGACATTAGTTTCTAGTTGCATCTTTCGTTTGGGATAGGGAATAGCTAGCATTGGAGGGTTTGTCATCTTTTTTTTAAGCTTGTTGAAGGCACTTTTTTCTTTCTCTTGCCACTTCTATTCCTTTTTTCCTGTTAACTCTATCAGTGGTTTGGCTATTCATGCAAACCCAGGGATGAATCTGCAATAGAAATTACAGAATCCTAGGAACTGTCATACTTCTCTCTTATCTTGAGGTTCCAGCCATTGAGCTACCCCTTTAATTTTGGTAGGATTAGCTTCAACACTGTCTTGTGATAGGATGACTCCAAGGTATTCAATTTTTGTTTGATGGAACTTGTATTTCTTAGGATGTAACAATAGTTTGTTGTCAGCTAGTATTTGTAACACTTGTCTTACTATGTCTCAATGTTCTTCTATGGTTTGGGTAAAAATTAGGATGTTATCCATATAGATCACAATTTTTCCTGTCATGATCAGTTCTTGAAATAAGGTGTCTATCATGAGCTGGAAGGTTACAGGTGAGTTACACATGCCAAAGTACATCACCAAGGGTTCGAATAGTCCTCGGTTTGTTTGAAAAGCTGTTTTCCACTCATTTCTTTCTTTTATTCTTACATTGTTATACCCCCATTGTATGTTGAGTTTGGTGAAGTATTTTGCTCCCCATACTTTGTCAATTAACTCTTAAATCAGCAGTAGTGGATATTTGTTCTTTATTGTCGCTTTATTGAGTCATCAATAATCTTGTACTAGTTAAAGAGATCCATCCTTTTTTTTTACAAAGAAGAAGGGGGCTGCATATGGTGATTTAGAGGGTCAGATCCATCTTGACTTCAGGTGCTCTTCAAGGAATTTGTCGAGTTTTTCTTGTTCCTTAATGTTTAGTGGATACACTTTGCAGTCTTTAATGTTGCATTTGGTATTAATTCAATAGCATGATCCCATTTTGATCAATCCAGTAGTTTCTCAAAGACCATTTTGTTAAAGATCTGATTGTTGAACTCTTCATATTTCTTTTGGATATCTTCCTCTTTCTCTTCCATCTTCGTACTTCTGATATTCAGTTCTTCTCTTTTCCATGCTTCTTCCTCTAGATTGATGAACAACACTTTCTCTCTATCTTCTATTATCTCTCCTTTGATATCTTTTTCTTCTGCTTCCTCTGGTTCTTCTGGCATATAGATCTTTCTACACCACTACTGACAGTTTTGAAGGCTTATTGAAGAGTCTTTCCAGTTGATAGTCAGGTTATGTTTTTGTAACCAGTCATATTCTAGGAACAGGTCATGATTGCCAAGATTTGTTACTGATAGTTGAATCAACTCCTGATGATCACTGATAGTTATGTTCATTTCAGTGACTTCTGTGACACTTCTATCTTTATTGGTAGAACCATTGGTATTATAGCAAGTGATTAGGAATGGTAGTTGACAAGTATTGATGAGGTTTTCCTTTATGAATTTCCAACTTATACAAGAAGTCGAACTTCCTGAGTTAACTAAGGCCTGTTTGCAGAACATCCTGTGAGTATCTGTTATTGATAATTTAACTCGAATGTTCAGTTGCTTATCTCCTATTTTTCTAAGTATTAGAGGTTCTTCTAGCACCTTTAATGCCATCAGAACTTCGTTGTCAGTCATTCCATTTAACTCATTCAGCTTCTCTTTTATACACTCCTCTGCTCTCGAACTATGAGCCCACACCTTCAATATGCCAATTGCTTCCTCTATGTCACTCCATCAGATTTTCTTTGCTACCCATTCTATTGAGTAGCCTTTGTTTGTCTCATATTTCCTTGTACCAAAGTAGTCCAAAAAGTCTTTCATTACATTATCAGGTAATCAAACTTTTGAGTCTACTATGGCAGATGAGTTAGTGCTTACTTCCTGCCCAAGGAAAAATCCTCTTTCTCTCCTTCGACAATTCTTACTTCCTCTCTCCTTTCTTTCCTTGGTTTGGAGCACCTTGCAGCGAGATGACCTGTTTCCCCACAGTTGTAACACCTCCTTGTCTCTCTGCACCTGTCTACATTCATCACGTTAGGGTCTCGCCTCGGAATGTCCAAAACCGATTTCTTCTTCATATCTCCTGAATTCTCTATATTCTTCCTTCCTCTAAATTCTTCAATTGCTTCTCTTCTTGATCTCTCAAAACTCAATGCTTTCTCATACCATTCATCTAACGAGTTCGAATTCCTCATCTGACCAATCTCGACCAATTTTTGTGCTAATGCTGGGTGGACTCCTTTCTTGAATAAGCCTACTAAGGCGACCTTATTATACCCAGAAAGTTCCTTCCAAGTGACAAATTCTGACCAGAAGTCTTCAAGTAGCCTGTTTCCTTGCTTCAATTTAATCAATTTGTTAATTGCATAAGTCTGAGTTTCTGTCGATATAAAGAACTATGCCATCTCCTCAGCCATGTTTTCCCAAGTCTCGAAAAGGGGTTTATTAGTCATGGTTAATATGTCGAGGTCTCCATCAGTCTCCTTCCACTCTTTTTGGAAGGGTAAAAATTTCCTGATCTGAGTATCTGCCTAACATTGGGCCTGGTTATCCTTTCCTCTCTTGATCTTTTCTAAAGCCATTTCAATTCTCTCCCATTCCTTTAAGATGTCATTGCTTTGAAAGAATAATATCATTCTTCAGCACCAAGCCCTTACTTCATTTGGACTTCCTTCAAAGTCATCCAGTTCTTTCATCTTCCTTCTGGCTGGTTTGTTAGTGAAGTCTTTTTTCACTTCTTCTACAAAATTCTGTACACTAGTTGCATAGACATCCTTGGCTTCTTTACCTAGGTCCTTCCAAGCATTGGATAAGGAGTTGAAGAGTTATGATGGTGGTTAAAAATGCAGTGATGATAGCGAGTGAGATCATGGTAGAGCGGAGGTTATAGTTAAACTCGATTAACTAGAAAGGGTAAAACAATATTGGCCCTAAGAAGGACACTCCTAGTTTCTAGACAGCCTCTTAAGAAGTAACTGTCAATCCCCTGCATGGACTTGTGACAATGCACATAGCAGCATGGAGTATCTAGTGAAATGCTATTTACTACCTCCTCAGATTGATCAGGTCTGGACTTCACACAACTATCCTGAGCTAATTGAAGTGTGTCCTTCTCCAGTGTCTCCCCACTGGTAGTACCCCTTTACAGCTAGGGTCTGCTATCCAAGAGGCTTTCCATTTGTTATTGCTAAGTCTTGACGACTCAAGGATCACTCAAGGTGAGTGTTTAGGAAGAACTCGATGGAGTTCTCCATTGGATTTGACTACCTACTTATACTACTTTACAAGTGGCTGTGCCCTACTATTACATGATCACATGTCCTTCCAGAACATTCTATAATCACATGATCTTATCACATGATATGATTACTTAGCCCCATGCTATTTATATCTTTGTCTTTGTTGTACGATTTGATGTTGGAGATCAAATGTTCAAATGCACAGGAAACTCTTTCCTTTCTGGGGCTCTCATAACACTGTTGCTGTGACAGGTAGCGAGTAGATTTAGAGAGTAAGTGAATATAAGGTTGTGTGATGCAAGGTTGAATGGTAGTTTCGTCCTTATGTTACGATCTCCCTCAAAACCCAGTGTTCAAGTTAAGAAAGCAATATATAAACCAGGACGAAACTGGATCTCTACTACCCTTACCGACTACTATATATACAAATATTAGACCTCGTGCATTCCTTTCTACACTACGTCATAAAGCGAGTCACTACATCATCACCTCGTACCCTCCTCTCTGCACTACGTCATGAAACGAGGCGAACTCATTACACTTTTGGTAACCCGACCAGCTCTGAGTACCGTGAACCCTCGACATAGAGTTAGTGATTGTATCTCGTTGAGCTTCAAGCTTTTCAATTAGCATTGAAACCTGATAAATGTAGATCAGGGGACGTAGCAACAGCAGATGACAGTGTCGCTGCTTCATCTTCTGTCTCGACACGAAGGCTGCTATGTGTGGAGGGCTATGCAAGCACTGGTGGCGATCGCAAAAATGAATCTACGCGTACACGAGAACGAGCATGCAGCTCAAAACCATGGACAGCACATCCCAACTTGAATGTAGATAGAGAAGTGTAATACAGGGGGGAGAGAGGAAAGTATACAAAGGTTGGCCATGGAACCATCATAGTATCCATAATTTTGTCGATGATAGTGTATGAAAACCTTTCGAGCCCACGATACTTTGTCTAGGATTATGAATCGGTTTGCTGGAGCTACCTGATGGATCGAGTAATGGTTTGAACCGGATACTGAACTAGGAATACGTCCAGATGTTGACGGCATGGATAATCTATTGAGAGGTTTGTTCATCGCTGAGCCCGTGACGGTACTTACTCTAAATAGCCTCCAATTATATTCATGTTCTCCTCTATTCTTGGTGCCATCATTCTTACAGCCATTGTATCACCCTGGTTTTTTACTGCAGTTACGATGATCACTATCGCTTATGTCTATTCTGCTGCCGTCTGATGCACCAGTGCTCACTAACTCAAGATCAGTCCCAGGGTATTCAGCGTCAAAGGCTGATAACGCTTAAATCATTCTCTCTAGCGACTGGGTTTACCAATGAAACTGACAGATGCCATTCTGATGTGTCATCTCTGTGTTCTCAATTCTCGAAGAGTCTGCGCGGCTCAGCGATCATCCCCACCTGAGGGGAAACTAGACATATTTTGACGCGATAATGAGAATCAAGTGGACATTTGAAAATAGATCATGCTGGCTCAGTCACTAAATCAGGTCCGGTTCTCACTTCGACGCCAAGCCCTCAAACTGGTAGCCCTTGTCTTGGTATCCGCTTGGCCTTAGATGCTTTG
>Ga0157360_1000877_pt1 | contig 11331 bp, 10 predicted proteins | sample AttlaeALBM1_FD_111483 | JGI IMG/M metagenome (GOLD analysis project Ga0157360, IMG submission 111483) | Fungus gardens microbial communities from leaf cutter ant in Ribeirão Preto, State of São Paulo, Brazil - Atta laevigata ALBM1 | ecosystem: Host-associated > Fungi > Mycelium > Unclassified ... | reverse complement strand
TGGTTACCAGTTGATCTGCCTAATATCTCGGCCATTATTGATCGCCTCGAGACGTGACTGGTACCGATCGAAAGGTCTTTTCAAGGGCTTTCCGTAGCCATTGAGACCGTGAGAATCGATGGATAATTGGTGGAGATATGGCCGAATGAAGTTTGTGACAGCAGGGCGTACCACCTTTTCTTCTTCCACTCTCCTCAGTCTCTTCTCTCCTTCCTGCGCCTTTTCCCTGATGGGACGCACTGGCCTCCTCTCTTCTTGGTGCACCTTTCCCCCATTGGGGCGCGCCACCCTTTTCACCTTCTTTTCCCATAATGGGCACTCCCTACACTTGTGCCCTTCCTCTCCACACTTGAAACATTTTACAGCTACCGTCCCCATGCTTCTTACTACTCTTTCTTCCACACAACACTGCATTACTCGGCTCTTTAAAATTTCAAATTTATTTTGAGGCCTTTCTGTCTCCTTCTCCCCCTTTTTCCTATTTCTGCAATTTCGGGCCAGGTGCCCGAACCCTTTACAGCTCCTACAGAGCTTCCCCTTCCTTCCTTCTATTTCTACCCTCAGTTTGACGAGGGCGCGTTTCTCTCTGAGCAAGTTGCTCATCAAAGTGTTGTATTGTTCTTGAGACATAATGGTAACGTCTCAAGGAGGTATGGAATTAATGGTGGTTTTTGATCTTACTTATGACTACGTCTACTGGGAGGCAAGATCTTCACCTAGCTAGACACCTACTGCCTTACTGACTACCTCCCTAATAATATGGTTACACTATCACCTCAACGGGGAGAATCCCTAATCTAGATGGCCCACTAGTGGTAACCATCAATCCTCTGCGTGTACCAACTCACAATGGAGCGCAGCACGAGGTTTATACTCAAAAGATACAAGTAATTACTAAACACCACTCAATTTCAAGGTCAGGTCTCGAACGCAATACTTGAGCTTGGTACTGTGTCTTCACCTGCAGTCCCTAACTGACTGCAAAGTCCCCTTAAGCCAAGGGCCCGGCTATATGTGGAGGTGGCTGCTGATCGTGATGATCAGTGGCCGAGGGTTGATAAGAGATGAGATAAGAGTTTGAGCAAGGTCCAAGGCGGACGGTGCTCTGAGTATGGAATCGAGTTCTAGTGTCAGAGAGCCAAACTCCATGCTGGAATTAAGCCAACTGCTCTTTGTTCAGCGTTAGACAAAGAGAACTCGATAGAGTTCCTGTTGGATTCTCTACACTATTTATACAAACTTCTGACCCTAACCCTACACTAAAGTCCCACACTTCCTTATGAGTCACTTTTATCTTGCGCGTCTGTTGATACGAAAAAGAAAAGAAAAGAAAAAGAAAAGAATATTAAATATTGACTTAGCCGTTTTGCCAAGTCATGACATAGTAGTTGTATAAATAGTATAGAAAATCTAATGGGAACTTTATTAAGTTCTTCTTGTCAACTTGGACTTGGAGTAGGTTTAAGTTGTCTTGGCTGGAGCCTTATACTCCAAACATCAACCCTATGACCTAGCCATATGGATCAAGAAAGATAAGATACCTCCCCTAGGCCCTATATACTCTCTATCAGTACTAGAACTGAAAACTCTGCAAGAGTTCTTGGAAGAAAATACCAAAACAGATATTATATGCCCATCCAAGTTCCCTTGCAGCACCCTAGTACTATTCATTAATGTCAGGTGTTGCTCTCTCCCTCTTGTAGATTGAAGAGGGGGGAAGTTTCTGGATGAAAAGTTATACTATACTCAATAGAAGATGACCCAGGCAGGAGGATGAGTAGGTTTCCTGAACTAGTAGCTAGAGAGTATGGTTTCAAGGGGTACACCAGGTTGAGAACAAAGCTAAGTATACTAGGTAATATCTACTAATTTTATATAAGATGGATGAACGCAGAATGGAGTTTTCTTCAGTTGTTTTCAGATAAACTAGGGGCTCAGAACTTGTAAGGGGACATCTAGGGTGGTGCTTAGTCACTATTGAGGGCCTGTTCTATTAGTGGCCCATTGACAGTACGTGTACGCATTCCCATAGTTTCTATCTTCTCTCTGTCTGTGTCATGTGGTGCGAGCCTTCTATTCTATTATTAGGACATTATGATTACTGATCCACACACCCATGTGATAGTGTGTGAGATCGTCTAGTGTAGGCTATATATACTAGCAGGTGTTGTAGATGTACCTCACTTGAATCTCAACTAAGCTTCTGGGACCTTTACCTAGCTTCAGGAGTGATCGCCTTTGAGTGGTTACCCTAACAGAACTCATATAGGAGAGTTAGTTGATAGTAACCAACAATGCATATACATAGGGCACCTGTGCGATCACCTCCTGTTAGAGAGGTGTCATGTGTGTCAGACTAGCTAACTCCAAAGCTGGAATCAAGCCAACTGCTCCTTTATCAGTGTTTGACAAGGAGAACTCGATGGAGTTTCTGTTAGATTCTTTATACTACTTATATAACTACTACATGGTCTGTACACTACTTTCCCATGCTTATCATGTGATGTGATGTGATGTGACTGTGACTATGTGACACTTGTGACATGGCACTTTCCCACACTCCCTTCTGTGTAGTAAGTCCAAAGAAAAATAAATAATAACTTAGCTATTTTGCCAAGTTATGACACTACCCTCCTCTTAAGTTTCCTTGTCCCAAGGAATTCCCTACAGCTCGTAGCATAGGTCTATCATGTTGCCCATCTCATTGTCATCTTCTTCCGTCCATTCTCTAACTCCTGAATTTTCTTCCCTAATTTCTTCTTCCTCTACAATTGTTTCCATTTTTCTTTCCCTTAATTGCTTTCCTTTCCACCGTCTCCAATTCCTTTTCAACTTTCCCTAATATTCTTGGTCATACCTTTTATCTGACCATCCAAACAGTTTTCTTGTTGTAAATCTCCTTGGCAATTCTCCTCTTCTAAACATTCTTTTCTCACGTTCTTGTCTTGCTATGTCTTTTATGTCTCGTCGATATTGTTTTTTGAATTCTTTGATTGCTTCTTTTGCATTCTTCAAATTCTCCCTTCCTTCCCAAGTGTCTGACTCCGCCATAAATTCTTTCCAGTGTACCAAGTATTTATCCTTCCCTCTTACCTGTCGCTTATTCAGGATTCTCTCAACTTCCCATTCTTCTTCTCCTTCGATTATAACTGGAGCTGGCTGCTCCTTTCTCTGCCCCTCTACCTGGCCCATGTATCTACATATTCTACTAATGTTCACTACTGGATGTATTTTAATAGTAGTAGGTAGCTCTAATTCAACTATGTTTGATGATACCACCTTCTTGATCTTGTAAGGCCTTACAAATCTCTCCATCAACTTTTCTGTCCTTCTCCCAACCATTTGATACTTTAAATCTTTGATACTGAGCATGACCAAATCCCCTACTTTATACTCTACATCTGATCTCTTTCTGTCTGCATACTTCCTCATTTCTTCTTGTGCTTTCCCTAGTGCTGCTTTCGCTTTCTCCTGTATTTCTTTCATCTTTTCAATGAATTTCTCTGCCCCTGCGTACTTTCCCTTCTTCCTTCCTTCAAACCCTATCCTGGGATCTTGCCCATAATTTGCCTTAAAAGACAATGTTCTTGTGCTTGAGTGCGCTTTATTGTTATATGCAAACTCAGCTGTTCCTAACCACTCAGGCCATTGCTCTTGCCTATGGTCGATAAACATTCTGAGGTACTGTTCTAACTCTTGGTTTACTCTCCCAGTTTGCCCATCTGTTTGCGGATGAAACGCCGTTGACAATTTACTCTTTATCCCCAACATCCCATTCAGCTCTTTCATTAATTCTGCCGCAAATTGTGGTCCCCGGTCTGATATGATACTTTCCGGTAACCCATGCAATTTCCACACGTTGTCTCTGAACAACCTTACTAGTCCCTCTGCTGATGTTTTCTCTATAGTAGGTATGAAGTGTACCATTTTTGCCAGTCTGTCGACTACTACTAAGATTGAGTCGTATCCCTGTGCTAAAGGCAGTTTTGTGATAAAATCTGCTGATATATGTGTCTATGGTTTCTCTGGGATAAAATTTGGCATTAATTTCCCTGCCAGCTGTTCTGTGTGGTTTTTGTTGTGCTGGCAAGCATCGCACCCTTCCACATATCTCTTCACCTCTTTTGTAACTCCTGGCCACCAAAAGTTTTGAGTGACCAGTTCTGTAAGGGGATATCTAGGGTTGTGTTTAGTAAGTTCTGAGGGTCTGTTCTATTAGTGGTCCAGTGACAGATCATGTATCGCACTCCCACCGTTTCTGACTTCCTCTGTCTATATCATGCAGTATGATGCCTATTATTAGTTGTTCTAGGACATTCTGTGATTATAGGTCGGTTGCTATGATATTGTGTGCCTGACTATCTAGTGTAGTATATATACTAGCAAGTGTGTATAGATATACCCCCACTTGAATCTTAAGCTAGCTTCTGGGACTATCTATTAGCTTAAGGGTGATTGCCTCTGAGTGGTTCCCTAACAAGTTCCACTGTCTTCCACTATCCCCCATGGTCTCCTACTGGTGTATTTGTTAGCGCTAAGTCGTGAGGACTCAAGGATCATCCAAGGTGGATATTCAGGAAGAACTCGATGGAGTTCTTCGTTGGATTGCTTGACTACTTATACAAGTTCTGCCGTGGCTATGCTACTACTAGTCCACAATCACATGTCCTTCTAGAATATTCTACAATCACATGATCTTGTCACATGATATGATTACCTAAGTTCCCACACTATTTATAGCTTAACTCTGTTGTGTATCTTGATGTTGTCAATCAAGTTTCCAAACACGCAGGAAATTCTTTCCTCTTTGGGGGTCTTATAACAGTATTGTAGTGTAGCCTAATGATTTCTGCCTGTAATCTGTTATCTTTAGGTATATAGACTTTTCTTTCTTTGTACATGACACCGTTTATCTCTCTCCACTCTTCATCTCTCAACATTTTTACCCTTGCTTGCTTTATTTCTTCCACTGCTTTTACTACCTTGTCATCTTTTACTTTTGACTTTCTAATCTCCTCTAGTAGATCTACCCTGTCTACTATTATTTCTACTGTTTCTGTTCTCCTTGTTTCTAACCATTCTGGCTTCACCAGCGTCTCGTCCTCATTATTCTTTTCCACTCCAATCTCCCAGTCTGGTCTCCTACTCAGACTATCCACTTTCCCCATCTTGCTTCCTGGAACATGTTTCAGCATAAAGTCAAACCTTGATAGGTATAAAGCCTATCTCGCTTGTCTTCTATTTAACTTTTGTGCCTTCATGAAGTATTCGAGGTTCTTGTGGTCTGTCCAAATCTCGAATTTCACTACTGTTTCCTCCAGGAAATGTCTCTACACCTTTAGGCATCTCATGACTGCTAGCATTTCTTTATCATATATCTCATAGTTCCTTTCTGTATCACTTAGAGATTTAGAAATAAAAGCAACTGGCCTCCACTTTTCATCTGAGCACTTCATTGAGAGTACTCCTCCAGTGGCATAATTTGAAACATCAGCTTCTACCCTAAACTCCTTGTCTAAATCTGGGGCTGCCAATACTAGTTTACTAGTGAAAATCCTTTTTAGCTCATCAAATGCTTTCTGTTGCGCTTCCTCCTACTGCCATCTCTCATCTTTTCATGTAAGCACATTCATTGGTCTAGCTACTCGAGTAAAATCTTTAATGAACCTCCTGTAGTAATTTGCGAGGTCCAAGAATTTTCTGACATCTTTCATATTTTTTGGTTGTGGCCAACTAAGCACTCCATCCATCTTTTCTTCCTCCATTTCTATTCCATTGGGTCCAATAACGACCCCTAGAAATCCTATCTTCCTTACTTTCCACACACATTTCTCTGGCTTGATGTACAAGTTATTTTCCTCTAACCTCCTCAATATTTCTTTCACAATTTTGTCATGTTCCTCTTCAGTCTCTGTTCCTACTAGCATATCGTCTACAAATATAGCTATCTTTCCTTCATTGATTAAATCCCTTAAGATTTCGTTCATTATCGCCTGAAATGTAGCTGGTGAGTTCATCATCCCAAAGAACATTACTGTTGGCTCAAAGAAACCTATATGCATTGTAAACACTCTCTTTCACTCGTCCTCTTCTTTAATCCTGATGTTATTGAACTTCTACCTGAGATCCATTTTAGTGAACACTTTCTTTTCCCCCATGTTATCAATTAACTCTGTAATTTATGGTAGTGGGTAGTTGTTTTTCACCGTCTGGCTGTTCAAGTTGCGATAGTCCATTACCATCTGCTTACTTCTATCCTTTTTGCCTACAAAGAAAACTGGTGACATTTGAGGGGATTTCAATGGTCTGATATACCACTTCCTCAGTTGGTCTTCCACAAAACTCTGGACTTCTTCCCTCTCATTTTTGGATAGAGGATAGATCCTTCCCTTTTGTGGTTTGAACATCTCCTTGAGATCTATAGCATAATCCCAGACCTTTCTTGTCGGTATCCTCTCTGATTCTACCTTCCCAAAAACTTTCTTCCACTTTAGAAACCTCCTTGGGATCATCTCTTCAATTTTCCTATGGTCCTCTTTGATCTCTTCTTCTCTTCCCCAATCTTCTTTATCATCTATCGCCCAGCGGATGATTTTCTCTTCTTCCTTTGTTGCTAACATTTTAACTCTCTTCGTTCTTTGACTCCCTCCACCACACAAGGGCAGGCATCTCATCATTTTTACTTCTCCTGTCTCCCAGTTTATTTCTGGATTGTGCACTGCCAACCATGGCATTCCTAATATGACTTCTGTTTTTCCTAAGTCACACATATCCATTCTCATTCTCTTCATATGGCCTTTGTAATAAACATTGCACTCTACTTGGTGCATTATGGCCCCTCCACTATAATTAGTACCATCTATATTCCTGACGGCTATCGCCCTCTCTAACTTCTGCAGCTTAAACCCATGTTTTGCTGCTGTCTGTTTGTCCATGAACATTCCTGTTGCACTACTGTCCAAGAGTGCTTTTATCATTACGCCTTCATACATATCTATCTTCTCCACTCCTATATTCAACCATACTTCTCTTAACATTTTGAAGGTTCTCCTGACCTCCTTTCAACTATCCCTCTCTTTTGCTGCACTTTCCAGTTCTTCCAACTGTACACCATCTTGCTGTGCCTTTGCCTCTCTGGGCCGCACCACTCTCTCCTCCCTTTTTCCTTGGCATCCACACCAAAACTTCCTATCTTGGAGCACTCCCTGGCCCCTATTATCTTTTGCATAACTCCTTTTCTTTCTGCATCCTCTACACTCATTATAGGTTACTATCATTTCTAGGGTATACTATCCCAATTCCAGCAACCATGCTTCTTCTGGTACCCCTTTGCTGCAATGCTCTTCTGCTCTCTTCCTCAGCTCCTCTATTGAGCTCCTCCTCTATCCTTGCTGCGCTTCTCATGGCTTGGCCATGCACGCTGTCTCTTCTCCCTCTACTCTTCTCAGTTTTCTCTTCTCCTGTTGGTGTGCTTTTCCCTGTACAGGGTGCGCCACCCTTTCTACCTTCTTTTCTTTCTTTCTCCATAATGGGTATTCCCTACACTTGTGCCCTTCTTCCCCACACATGAAACACTTTACAGCTGCTGTCCTCATACTTCTTACTATCCTTCCCTCCATTCCACACTGCATCACTCTACTACTTAAAATCTCAAATTTATTTTGGGGTGTTGCCACCCCTTTTTCTTCTTCCCTTCTTTTTCTGCAATTTCAGGCTAGGTGCCCAAACCCTTTGCAGCTTCTACAAAGCTTTGCCTTTCTTCCTTCTAGTTCTATCCTCAGTTTGGCGAGGGCATGTTTCTCTCTGAGCAGGTTGCTTAATAAAGTGTTGTATTGTTCTTGAGACATTATGGTAATGTTTCAAGATAGGTACAGAGTTAATGATTTGATCTTACTACTGCTATGTCTGTTGGGGCACAAGATCTTTATCCAACCAGACACCTACTGCTCTACTGACTACTGCCCTAATAATATGGTTATACTATCACCTCAACAGGAAGGATCCCTACTCTAGACGGCCTTCTAAAAGTAACCGTCACTCCTCTGCATGTACCACTCACAATGGAGTGCAGTATAAGGTTTATACCAAGAAAAGACAAGTATTCTACTAAACACCGCTTGATTGTGAGGTCAGGTCTCAGTGCCAATACCCAAGCTTGGTACCATACTTCCACCTGCAGTCCCTAACTGACTGCAAAGTCCCCTTAAGCCAAGGGCCTAGCTATATATGGAGATGGCTAGTGATTGTGATGACTACCGGCCGAGGGTTGATAAAGATGAGAGTAAGATTAAGCAAGGTCCAAGGCAGACAGTGCTTGCAATGTGGAATCGAGTTCTAATGTCAGACTAGCTAACTCCAAAGCTGGAATCAAGCCAACTGCTCCTTTATCAGTATTTGACAAGGAGAACTCGATAGAGTTCCTGTTAGATTCTCTATACTACTTATACAACTACTACATGGTCTGTGCACTACTTTCCCATGCTTATCATGTGATGTGATGTGACTGTGACTGTGACTATGTGACACTTGTGACATGGCACTTTCCCACACTCCCTTCTGTGTAGTAAGTCCAAAGAAAAGAAAAGAAATATAAATAATAACTTAGCCATTTTGCCAAGTCATAATAATGTGATTGTAACAATTAAGAAGAAAGATAAGACATTATACTTATGCATAGATTACTGGGGCCTGAACCAGATGACCCATAAGGATTGATACCTGATCCCTCTTTTGAACAATCTCTTAGACACCCCTAGAAAGGCATGGATATACTCAAAGATGGACCTAAAGAGTGCTTATTATCTGGTGTGCATTACCAAGGGAACAAGTAGAAGACAGCCTTCTATACTTGCTATGATTCATTCAAATAGTTTGTGATACCATTTGGCCTGTCAAATGTCCTATCAGCCTTCTAGTATTTCATAAACAACATCTTCTCCAATCTCTTGGATGTCTTCATAGTCATCTATCTGGATGATATCCTGATTTACTCTGATAATATGAACAACCATAAAAAGCATGTGAAGGAGGTATTAAGGAGACTACAGAAGAATCAGTTGTATGTATCTATCACAAATGGCCACTTACTGATTTGTAATTGGTAGATTGGATATTTGAAAAGCTCAAAAAAGCAAAGTTAGACAAGCAGCAAATGATGTTGTTAAGTGTCATATTCTGGAAATATGATAATTATGTAATTTATTTCTCCTAATTATTCTCCTAAAATTAATAATAGTAGGATAGCATAGTAGACTACTCTCTTCCTATTCTGGACTTCCTATAAGTACTGAGTAGTTACAGTATATTTCCTCAGTCTGTAAATTAATGTCATCTGGTCCTAACATCCTTCCTGTCCACTCCAGATTCCTAGTTCACTTCCTTAGGACCTTTTATCTGACGACTTTCTTTTACTCCAAAATATGCGACCACCTCACGACCAGAGACCGGGGCGCAACACATAAGTTGAAGCCAAGGTCATTCATAAAGTCATACTCTGCTCTGACGTCATTTACCCTCTGCTGGAGTCTTCTTTTGGAGCTTCCACTATCACTAAGTAATATTCTTCTCTGACGTAGTACACTACTCTGTTCTGGAGAGTACTTTTATCTATTACTCTGTTCCTCTGTCCTCCACCGTTCCATCCTTGAGATTAAGTCTGAGGTCTAATCCTCAGACAAGGAGTCCTTATATACAGAATTGTGATGGTCTGTGCACTAGGACAGATCATCACATGCTACTACCCATTGTTCTACATATGGTAGTGCCTTTGTGCTAGAAATAGTGATAATCTAACCATATGGAGGCTGTCCTTTGTTCTAAGAAAAGGACAGATGACTGTCTATGGGTAATTAATGAAGTCCATGTGCAAACATTGAGGCCTTCATATCTCCACTGATATTGATCACCTTGAGGTCATTTTAGGCTCATTTTGAGCAGTATGAAGAGGGCTTCTGATGAGCCTAGAACTGAAGCATCAATCATAGCAGTTTTCAAGATATTGGTGATTTAATAAACAATACCATAGTGGTTACCAGTTGATCTGCCTAATATCTCAGCCATTATTGATTGCTTCAAGATGTGAATGGTATTTATCAAAAGGTCTTTTCAAGGGCTTTCCATAGCCATTGAGACTGTGAGAATCATTGAAGAATTGATGGAGATATAGCCAAATGAAGTTTGTGACAGTATCATCTACCAAGTGTATCTTCTACTAGGACAGGATTGAGTTTCTAGGCTTTGTCTTGGGATTGGACAGCTTGAGGATGAATGAGTTGAAGATATAGACTATCCAGGGTTAGTCGATGCCATGTCAAGTAAAGGATGTATAGTCTTTCTTAGGATTTGCAAACTTTTACAAACACTATTTATTCTGACCATAAGGTCACTTGATGCCACTATGCTGGTAGAATTGTTTATCAAGCACATCTTCTTGAAGCATGGGGTACCTAGCCATGTCATATTCAATTGAGTAACAGAGTTTGTGTTGAAGTTTTTCAGATCCCTGGCTAATGTACTGGATATGAAACTACATTTTACCTCGGGATACTACCTAGAGGCCAATGGCCAAACCAAGTGCACTAATCAAACACTTGAACAGTTTCTGAGGATCTATTGCAACTATCAGCAATCAGATTGGTTATAATTACTCCTCTTGGCTGAGTTTGTCTATAACAATATACCCTTGTCCACCACAGGTGTCTCTCTCTTCTATGCAAATAAAGGTTACCATCTCAAGATGCAACTATATGTTATGACTTGGTAAAATAGCTAAGTCATTATTTATATTTCTTTTCTTTTTCTTTTGGTATTACTACACAAGGAAGAAGTGTGGGAAAGTGCCACATGACAAGTGTCATACATCACATCACATATCAGGAAGTCATAGGGTGATGTCACATGATGAGTGTAGAAAAATAGTACACAGACCATATAGTAGTTGTATAAGTAGTGTACAAGAAATGGAAGAGGATTCTATTGAGTTCTCCTTGTCAACTTGGACTTGGAGGATGATTAAGTCATCTCAGGCTAAGTCACTACACTAGCTATAAAGGGGACTTGGTAGTCAGTTAGGGACTGCCAGTAGAAGTGTGGTACCAGACCCAGGTATCATATCCAAGACCTGACCTTGCAATTGGGTGGTGCTTTTATAGTCTACTTTTACTTTATAAACTTCTCATTCTGAGGCATTGATGTAAGACACCTGAAACACTTTTAAATTGGGGATAGAAAGGGTTGTCGTCACCTGTCAAACAACTCAACTCAGCCTGATAGACACAGAACTAAGTGTATTTTATATGTACCTGTCAAACAACTCAACTAGGTACATCAGTA
>Ga0157360_1000876_pt1 | contig 11333 bp, 7 predicted proteins | sample AttlaeALBM1_FD_111483 | JGI IMG/M metagenome (GOLD analysis project Ga0157360, IMG submission 111483) | Fungus gardens microbial communities from leaf cutter ant in Ribeirão Preto, State of São Paulo, Brazil - Atta laevigata ALBM1 | ecosystem: Host-associated > Fungi > Mycelium > Unclassified ... | reverse complement strand
TGTATATAAGGACTCATAGTCTGAGGATTAGACCTCAGACTTAACAACATCATTTGCTGCTTGTCTAACTTCGCTTTTTTGAGCTTTTCAAATATCCAAATCATCAATCACAAATCAGTAAGTAGCCATTTGTGACACAAAGTTGTTATCTAAAATTATCACAATATACTATAGGTGCCATCTTGTATAAATATGCAAGGTAGGCAAAAATGTGAGTCATAAAATCCCAGACCTAGACTAAAACTGAGACAATCTCACAACAATAACATGAACACTACCCAAATAATGAACCAAAGACTATGCTTGGGTTACTAGGCTACTTCAACACTCCTCTTGGTCTAGTACACCTTAGATGTCATATTGTAGGTTGAGCTCTCTAGTGAACTAGCAAATTCTCTCTTGGGGCAATAACAATCAACTTCTAACAAAATTTATTGTTGAAGGGTAATCTTCCTCTCCCAAGTATACCTTAATACAAGCAGATAGATGAGATTTGCCAAGTATAGCATTCACAAGATCCACCTCAAAAACAGAGCACTGATGAAGTTGTACTTTAATGACCAAAACTATTTACAATAGGCATATCTTAAATTGGCTGCTAGACTTCCCAAAAACCTAAAAGACCTGAAAAGATAATCAACTCTGGTATCTATTGATAAAATAAACAGACATGATATACCAAATATACATTGAATAACCTGAAGTATTACCTCTACTCAGAAGTATTGAAGAGAACTACAGTACCTAGACTTTGTGCTGACATCATTCTTTCTCCATTTTTGATGCCTAATTATATCCCATACTCCACCTTCATCTCCATTTCTCATTAGCCTCTTATAGGCATCTAGCAATCCCCTTTTAATACTGCACCTTGCATAGTCACTCCCTCAGCCGTCTATCTTAATAGATGACTCCTGAGGTAAGACCATTATAACTTAACCACTAGGAACTGACCTCACAAGTAAATATATATTCTAATAGGTACTTAGTCATCTACCTTAATAGGTGACTCCTGAGATATATATTCTAATAAGAAGCATTCAAAGTGAACCCCAAGATACCATTCCAAATAGGTATCAATGAAGGGACTAAACAATAGGAAAATAGCTTATGTTCTGGTAGACATATATAGACCAGAAACACAAATTTAAGGTTGAAAATTAAGGTATAAAGGCCTACTGGCAAGAGATGCCTAGTACTAGGCCAAAAACAACAAGGGGAGCAAAGTTATCAGCTACCAATGGAACTATATGCCATTGTTGTAAGGCTCTAGCCATGACAACTTAAACTTACTCTAAGTTCAAGTTGACAAAGAGAACTCAATAGAGTTCCTATTAGATTTTGTATACTATATATATACATTTACTAACCCTAACCCTGTACTACAGTCCTGTACTTCCCTATGAGTCACTTTACTCTCATATGTCCATTAATAAGGAAATTAAAAGAAAAAGAAAAGAAATATAAATATTGACTTAGCCATTTTGCCAAGTTATGATATTACTCCCCTCTTAAGCTTTCTCGTCTTGAGGAAATTCCTTTACAACTCATAGTATAGGTTAATTATATTGCCCATTTTGTTGTTATCTTTTTCTATTCATTCTTGAGTTCTTGAGTTCTTTTGCTCAATCTCTTCTTTCTCGTTGATTGTTTCTATTATTTTTCTTCTCCCAAATTTTTCTTCTTTCCATTGTCTCCAATTTCTCTCTAGTCTACCCTAGTATTCTTGGTTATATTGTTTGTCCAACCACCCAAATAGTTTTCTTGCCATAAATCTTTCCAGCAATTCTCTTCTTTTAAATATCTTTTTCTCCTGTTCTTGCCTTGCTACATCTTCTTGGTTCCATCAATACTCTTTCTCAAATTCTTCAATTGCCTCTTTTGTGTTCTTCAAATTCTCTTTTCCCTCCCAAGTATCCGATTCTGCTGTAAATTCTTTCTAGCATACTAAGTATTTGTCTTTTTCTTTTACTCATTGCTTATTCAGGATTCTTTCTACCTCCTATTCCTTTTCCCCTTTGATTATTACAGGAGCCAGTTGCTCTTTTCTTTGTCCCTTAACTTGCCCTACATATCTATATATTCTACTAACATTGACTACTAGTAATAGAGATCAAAGGGAATTTGATCACAAAACAAAGATAATAACAAATGAAAGTAAAAGAATCTCTAAGGTGTTTTACAATTGTGCACTAAACAAGTAAACACTGGGAAGATGATCAAATAACAAAGGGGACTTAAAAAGAGGGAAACACTTGAATAACTGAAAGAAATTGATAATAAAGTTTTTATGAGTCCACTCAAGGTTGATCTCACCATAATTAGATCTCTAAGACGTACATTTGTCTCATGTCATGACACTACTGCCCTTACCTAGTCTAGTAGTCTAGCTTGCCATTGATATAGTAGATCTATCTAGAACTCCTATGCCATTATATAGGCTTTTCTTTAGCTGACTATACAACTGGAAGTTTACTCCAAAAACACACAGTGAGTAATTAGCTCCTAGTATAAACAAGTGCCCAAGTCTGTTGGGGCTTGAATTCCTGTTGAGGGAGGAGTTTGGTAGGTTTTTAGAAAGTAAAGAAAAACACTCAGAAGAAATAGAGACTTAGTTACTCAAATAGCTGTTAAGCTCTAGAGTAACAGAAGAGGATGATGATGGGGGTATGATGCTTAAGTTCCCTTTTATGCCCTAGAGTATTTTATTAGAATTACAAAGCAATGAGACAACAAAGAAAGTAAGACAAAGAAAATCTCCAAATTTCCAAACATAGTAAGACTAATGTAATGAGGTAGCACCTCTCCTAAACACTTAGTAACCATTCCCTGATCCTCTAACCCTACTCCAAGAATCCTCCTTTGCACAATAGGTAGTTCTTGAGCCTCTTACTAGGCTATAGAAGGAGACAGCAATCTTAAGTCATCTTGCTCTTGAGCATATTGTCTTTGTCAATCCTTCTTTCTACCTTTCTCTCTAGCTTCTATTATAATTGCAATGCAACTCCATGCTAACTCAACTCTCTTGCTCTTGATATAATTAGCCATCAGTGATAACAGCTTAGGTCTGATTGTAACTCTTCTGAAAATAGCATTGCCAGTTGCTAAGGTATGACATCACTCTAGTAGAGCTTGATCTTTGAAGTTTACCTCTGCCCTCAAGAGCACTCTAGAAGGAGAATCTGTCATAAATCTAATATGGGATGCCTAGACAAGCATTTATGAGGTATATGTAGTGGTAGTCACAGCCACTACTCTGCTAGTCAAGCAAGATGCTCAAGTCCATGACTGGGTATCTAGGGAACATCTCTAGAAGGCTGAACTTGTCTTTCAAGCTAGTTATTCTTGTTATTATAGTGAAAATAGTCACTTATTTTGTTTAAACAGCTGTACAGTATGATACCAGTGTAAAGCCCGAAATATATTCAGGCCTAAAATTAACCAAATTTCATGAATTCATACCCCAAGAAGTAGGACTAAGATAGAATTACCTGCTAGGTAGCAGGAAAGGTACAGAGGACTTCACTACCAAAAGCTAGCTACCTAACTACATAGCAGTATACCTAGGAACATAAGGTCGCTACCACCAATAGACTAATCACTTGAGAACCAGTGGAGTTGAGCCCATGGCCTCATGACATCATTGCCAAGAAAAAACAGCTTAGTGGAAAAGAAGTCTTATGTGAAAAAGTCTAGAGAGATGCCTATCACAAGGAACAGGACCAGTAGCCCAGCAGGAAATAAGAATAGCCACAACATCACTTGATCAGTGATGGCTAAGAATAGGAGCATATCAAGAACTGATCTACTATAATCAGAAACAAAGGAGTAACAAAGAGCCTCAAGAAGTAGTGGAAACAACTTTTAAAACTCTCTAGGTAGAAAAGGAAAGAGTCAGGTCCTGAGTCACTGAGATAAGCCAAAGAAATGGGAAGGTTATCATGGGATCAGTAGTAGGCAACCTGGTAACTCGGTAAGGGCAGAGCAAACCTGGCAAAACTAATAGGAAATAATCAAGAAAAGACAAAGAGGTATGAGATTCTCTATCACTACCAGAACAATCGTTGTAATAATAGATTATGACTGGGTTTATTATTTTCTTTATTTTTCTATATATTTCTTTTATATTTCTCTAAACCTATAAAAACCCCTACTTAGTAGGAAAAGAACAAGCAATCTCAGTTGTCTCTTTCCTCTATTTGGGTTTTCAAAAGTGGAAATCTATTTTTAGAGTGATCAGATCAGTGATTAAGTTGCTTTGACTCAAGACTGAGTCAAACCAAAGAGACTATAGGATAAGTGACTTAGCCATAAGAACAATGTTATAGGAGCTCTAAGACAGAGTTTAGCATTGCTAGGGAGTTGAGTTGTACAGAGAGGATTCAAAGTCTCATATCTGATCATATAGTCAAGAGTACTACTATGAGGATAGTCTGATCACATAGCCAGAGAGTGCTACTATAAGGACAACTTTGAAACAGGGCATTAGGGTGACATTAGGTAGACAGGACTTAGGCACAGGGCCAAGATAGTAGTCTAGAATCAAGTTTTGAGTTTTGAACATTACCGCTACCACAGTATATCAGCAAAACTTTAATTTTACAACTTTCTTCTACCTTCAACTTCTGAATTCATTTTCCCATAAATTTGCACAAGGGACACTATGCTAATACACGATGTCAACTAGGGTGTTTTTCTTAGGAGATCATACACCATATCCTTATTTAAACTTTTATCTTCACCACTACTTAGACAGTAGTAGGGGAACTTCTATTTAAAAAGAGAACAGGAAAACCCCTAGCATAAATAGCCTCTTCAATACTGTTGACAATTTAGTATCGATTTCCAATAGCTTGTTCAACTCTTTCATAACTCCTGTTGCAAATTGCAGACCCCTATCTGAAATGATGCTTTCAGGTAGTTTATATAACTGCTACACATTATCTCTAAACATCCTTGCTAGCCTCTCAGCTATAGTTTTCTCAGTTGTAAGCATAAAATGCGCCATCTTGGTAAATCAATCCACTACCACTAGTATACTATTATATCCTTGCACTAATGACAACTTCATAATAAAATCTGCTGATATATATATCCAAGCTTTATTAGGTATTGAATTAGACATTAACTTCCCAGCTAGTTACTTCATGCGGTTTTTGTTTTTTTGGTAGAAGTTGCATCCTTCCATATATCTCTTTACTTCTCTAGTTACTCCTAGTCACCAGAAATTCTTTGTCACTAATTCCACTGTTTTCTATTGCCCTCTATGTTCTCCTATAGATATATCATAGTGTAGCCTGATTATTTCTGTTCTTAGCACCTCATCTCTAGGTATGTAAACTTTTTCTTCCTTTAACATAATACTATCTTCTTTTCTCCACTCTCCATCCCTCAATATTTTTACTTCTGCCTTCTTCATTTTTTCTACTACTTTAATCACTTCATTATCTTTTGCTTCTGATTTTCTAATCTTTTTCAAAATATCTACTCCTTCTACAATTACTTCTTCCATTCTAGCATCTAACCATTCAGGTTTCAACAGCACTCTTTCTTCATTGTCCTTTTCCACTCTCTTCTCCTAGTCATTTCTTCTACTCAAGCTATCTGCCTTTCCCATTTTACTTCCTGGTATATGCTTCAGCACAAAGTTAAACCTGAACAAGTATAGAGCCCATCTAGCCTGTCTATGATTTAGGTTTTAACTAGTCATAAAGTACTCTAGATTCTTGTGATCTGTCCAAATTTCAAATTTACTCCTTGCACCTTCCAAGAAGTGTCTCCAAGCCTCTAAACATCTAATAACTCCTAGTATTTCTTTATCATGTATCTCATAATTTCATTCTGTTTCATTTAGTGATTTTGAGATAAATGCTACTAGTCTCCAAAGATCATCTTTACACTTTAAGATAGGACTTCTCCAGTTGCAAAGTTTGAGATGTTTGCCTCTACTCTAAACTCTTTATTCAAGTCTGGCATTACCAAAACTGGTCTTGTTGTAAAGATTTCTTTTAGTTGTTTATATGCCTTTTACTGTTCCTCTTCCCACTTCCACTTCTTGTCCTTCCTGGTTAGCTTATTCAAAGGCAGTACTACTTTTGCAAAGTCTTTCACAAAGCATTTGTAATAGTTACCAAGCCCAAGAATCTCCTAACATCTCATACACATTGTGATGTAGGCCATTTTAACACTCCTCCCACCTTATCTTCCTCCATTTCTACTTTGCCTTCTCCCATTATTACTCCCAAAAATGGTATTTTCTTCACCTTCCATATACACTTCTCTGGTTTAACATATAAATCATTCTCTTCTAACCTCCTTAGTACTTTCTCCACAATTTCATCATGTCCCTCTTCTGTTTCTGTTCCCACTAGTACATCATCTACAAGTGCTGCTACTTTTCCTTTGTTGATCAAGTCTCACAGAATTTCATTCATCATTGCTTGAAAAGTTGCTAGTGAATTTGTCATTCTGAAAAACATTACAACTGGTTCAAATGACCCTACATGTGTAGTAAAAGCTGCTTTCCACTCATCCCCTTTCTTAATTCTCATATTATTATAGCCCTATCATAGATCTATTTTTGTAAACACTCATTTGCTCCCCATGGTGTCTATCAGATCTGTAATTAAAGATAATGGGTGGTTATTCTTTATTGTTTGCCTATTAAGTTTTTGATAGTCCATAACCATTCTTCTTCCTCTATCCTTCTTTCCTACAAAAAATACTAGTGACATTTGTTCTGACTTGGAAGGTTGTATGTACCCCTTTTGTAAGTGTTCATTTACAAATCTCTGTACTTTCTCTCTTTTGTTTCTAGAAAGGAATACACTCTTGCTTTTTGCTTTTCCTGCTTTAAATTTTTCCTTTTAGTTTATCACATGGTCCCATATTTTTCTTACTGGCATTCTTTCACTTTCTATCTTTCCAAAGACCTTTAGCTATTGATAAAATTTCTTTGGTACCATTCCCTTAATTTTTTTATGATTAATTTCCATTTCCTCCTCTTTTCCCTAATCTTCTTTTTTGTCTACTGCCTATCTAATTGCTTTCTCTTCTTCTTGCTCCCCTTTTTTTCCCTCAATTTCCTCTTCTTTTTCTTTTCCCTATTCTTTCCACACAACACTAGACATCTCATCATATTTATCTCTCCTGTTTCCCAATTAATTTCTAGGTTATGTATAGGTAGCCATAGTATCTCCAGAATTACTTCTGTTCTTCCTAGATCACATACATCTAACTTCATCCTTTCTACATATCCTTGATAGTACACATTTACTTCAATTTTATATGTTACTAATTCCCCACTGTTCCCTGTTCTATCTACATTCCAGATTCTTACTAGTCTTTTCAACTTCTCTAATTTGAAGCCATTCTTTTTTATGAACTTCCTGTCTGCAAACATTCCTGTTGCTCTACTATCTAATAATGCTTTTACTAATATCCCTTTATGATTATTCACTCTTTCTAACCCTATATTTATTCATACTTCTTTTAAGGGTTGTAGAATTTGTCTTAAATCTTTTACTTCCTCAGTATTATTCAATTCAAGTTCTTTATTTATAATGCAATTCGACAGAACACTATATTTATTGTAGAAGGACTAGCAGAAGCCTATTGTCCTCTATTGTCTTTTAATTCCTCTTTTTTGTTTGTCTAAATCATTCTTCAATTTCTTTTCACTATTCTTCCCAAGTTATAATTTTGGGCCATATGCCCAAAACCTCTATAATTAAAACATCTCCAATCTCCTCCTGCCTGTCCTCTGTCTATAGCCATTGCTCCTAGTCTTTGTCATAGTTGTGCTATGGACCAGTAGTTACATATTATATGATTTACCATTACACCAAAAGGACGACGTTAGCAAGGCTACTTACTAATGAGGGTCTAGCTATTTATGTAGTTCATTTGAATAGGTATTTTGTTATATCTCTATGACACTATTTAGTAGTCACTTTTCTGTGACAGTCCTCTTTCTCCTCCCATTAATCTTGGGATTGCTCTTCTTTGATTTTGCCATCCTCCTCTTAGAACTCAATTTCTCCTTCATGTTCTATTATTCTAAGAGAGTCATTGTCCTCTAGTTTTCTGCACATTTCCCATTATAGAGCATGCCATGTTTTCTCCTTTTCCTCCCAGAATCTTCTCCTTTCCTTTGCTTTGTCTCATATTTCAGTCTAGTTGGACTGCTCTTTTCTGTCATTGCATAATTGTTGTTGGAGATGACTTGGCCTCTACTAATCTTCTTTGTACTACTCTGTTTAATTCTCTCTTAAATTCTTCTACCAGAGCTCTCTCTTCATAACCACTTCTTCTAGTTGCTTTTCTAAACTCCTACACATATTCGTCCATAGTTTTTTCTCCCTGTTCTAACACTCTCAACTCATCCACCTTTCTGCTTTCTTCATCAAACTCCCAAAACTCTTGCCTAATTTTTGCAAACAATTCTTCTACTATTTGTACTGCTAACATTCTATTTGTAATCTCATCCAATATGTTATCCTTCCAAATTTCTGCTATTCCCCCTTGTATGTATGATAGGACCTAGCTAGTTTTATTCCTATCTCCTACTTGTCCTATTCTTATCTGCATAAACAAGTAGCAGGCATTAATAAACCCTACTACTTGGTCCCTTTCTCTACTGAACTTTAGAGGTGGAGCCCAGCTACCTCTGGAATAGGTACCACAACTGGTGCTAGTGTTTGTGTTGCTACTGCTACTGCTGTTGTAGCTGTGATAGTTGCTATTTGTACAGCAAGGAGTTGTTGTTGGAAAGTGTTAATTGTCTCCTATTATTGTCACATGAAAGTGAGAAGTTGCTCCATGGTAGGAACAGCATTTTGTTGTTGGAATATGGTGGGTAGTAGTGTGAGTAGTAATGGTAATGGTAATGAGAGATAGAACATGTCTTCTTTTTCTGAAGTTTTCTCATATAAGGATTTGTAATCTTCATCATCTAAGAGTATTGTAGCTAAACTCAATTAACTAAAAGAATAAAACAATATTGGTCCTAAGAAGGACACCCCTAGTTTCTAAATAGCCTCTTAAGAAATAACTGTCAATCCCCTATGTAGACATAGACTTGTGATAATGCACACAATAGCATAGAGTTTCTAGCAAATTTCTACTTTAGCTAATACCTCAGATTGATAGGTCTAGACTCTGCACAACTATCCTAAGTTAATGGATATGCATTCTCCTCCAGTGTCTCCCCACTGGTAATACCCCTTTATAGCTAAGGTCCACTATTCAAGAGACTTCCTGTCACTATGACAGGTAGCGAGTAGATTTATAGAGTAAGTGAGGTTACATGGCACAAAGTCAGATAATAGTGAAAACAAGTTCTAGTATCAGAAAAGCTAACTCTGAGCTGGAATTAAGCCAACTGCTCTTAATCAGCATTAGATAAAGAGAACTTATTAGAGTCCTCGCTGTATTGGATCTATCTACTTATACTACTTTTAGTTGGTCTGTGTACTCTTTACCCACAATCCCAACTAAACTCTGTGATGTCATATGCCATAATATGTGACATAACTTCTTTGTAATATGACCTTCCTACATTAAAGAGACAATTCATAACACTATCTTCATTCAGTTTTGTTTTGAATACCCACTTATATCCCATGAGTTTTTGTTCTATTAGTTTGTCTACTATGCTGAAAAGATTCTGCCTAACAAATTCTTTATGTTTCTTAGCACAAGCTTACTTCTAGTGTATGGTATCTACCCTTGACATGGTATCTTGATAGCTAGTAGAATTGGTCATGATGAGTACTGAATTTCCTATATTATTAGGGTTCCTAGATGATTTTAGATGTGAATAGGATATGGTCAAAAAACAGGGATTATTATCCTAGACTAGGATATGTTTTATCCTTGTTAATCAGTGAAGTTGGGTAGGTGCATCCTCTATAGCTACTTCTGTGACATCTCTAGCCTCTAACTTCTGTCCAGCATCATCACCTTTAACAACTGAGTTCTCAGCCTCACTCTCACTTTCTGGCTTTACCTCTATGTTATTCATGGAAGCTTCCTCTAACTCAGGCACTTGTTTACCAACCTAGATTGTCCCTTGTCTGGAGGTCTTTAGAGTCTCAAAAAATATTACATCATGAGAAATATACACCCTCAATAGGTTCCAACTGTTGCTAACTATGTAACCTTTTCTGTTTTGAGGTAAGCTAACAAAATAGCCTTCTATCACCTTGGCATCTAATTTCCCCTATTTGTTATCAGGTATATGCACATATGCTTGATATCCAAAGATTTGAAGATAAGCAACCAATGGTTTCTTTAAATGGAAAGCTTGGTAGGAAGTCATATCATTAGGTAGTACTCATGTAGGCAGTCTGTTTAGAATTTCTTGAGTATATTTGTACTGCAAATGGCCACAAATTTTTAGGTAAATTTGATTTGTGTATCATGGTTCTCATTATTTCTAAGATAGTCCTATTGAGATACTCTGCTACTCCATTTTCCTAAGGTGTGTTTTCATTTCATCTCATGATATATGCCCCTTGACTTCAGCTAGCCTTGAAATTCCAATCCTATATATTCACCACTACCACCAGTTCTGAGGAATTTTTGCCCTTTCTCCAGTTTTGACCTCAGACCATGTGGTCCATTCTATCAATGTCTTTGGTACCTCATCCTTGCTTTTAATTGGCTTGACTCTCATGTAGTAAGAGAAACTATCTATGAAAGTGATGAAGTACTGACATCAAGAATATTCTTTTACATCAAAAGGCCCACAGACATCTGAGTAAACCTTGTCTAATCCTTTGAGATTCTCAACATCTAACTTCTTTGAGATTATATTCTGAGTTGTCTTTCCCTTTAGACATACCTCACATTCTCCATTAATGTGATTTGGTATATCACCTGTCATTTCTATCCCTGATACCATTGACAAATTCCAAAGCTTTAGAACTGAGCATGTTATTGCATGTCCAAGTTGTTTGTGCCATATATTGAGTAATACCTTCACAACATATACAACTTAAGGATCAGGTACAACTAAGTTTCTATCACAAATGACCACTTACTGATTTGTGATTGATGATTTGGATATTTGAAAAGCTCAAAAAAGCGAAGTTTAGACAATGACAAAAGATGTTGTTAAGTCTGAGGTCTAATCCTCAGACTATGAGTCCTTATATACAGAAAAGTGATGGTCTGTGCACTAGTACAGATCATTACCTGATTACTATCTATTGTTCTACATATGGTAGTGTCTTTGTGCTATAATAATGATAACCTAACCATATGGAGGCTGTCCTTTGTTCTAAGAAAAGGACAGATGACTATCTATGGGTAATTAATGAAGTCCATGT
>Ga0157360_1000875_pt1 | contig 11334 bp, 10 predicted proteins | sample AttlaeALBM1_FD_111483 | JGI IMG/M metagenome (GOLD analysis project Ga0157360, IMG submission 111483) | Fungus gardens microbial communities from leaf cutter ant in Ribeirão Preto, State of São Paulo, Brazil - Atta laevigata ALBM1 | ecosystem: Host-associated > Fungi > Mycelium > Unclassified ... | reverse complement strand
TCACAATGATGTCACATGATTAGTCACATGATAAGTGTGGGAGAATAGTGCACAGACCATGTAGTAGTTGTATAAGTAGTGTAGAAAATCTAACGAGAACTCTATCGAGTTCTCTTTGTCAAACACTGAACAAAGAGACAGTTGGCTTAATTCTGGTCATCGGACTTTAGCTGCTGACACAGACTATGGTAGATACACTGTATCTACTTATAATACTGTAGCTGTAAAGGAAGGATTAACTATAATGAAATGAAGAGCTAAAGAAATTGGTAAAGAAAAAAAGGGGGGAGAAGAATGAATAAGAGGGTTTATGCAAGTCACATAGAAATTGGGACTATCTGTTGTCAAAGCTAAATGCTGTAGGATTGTCATGTAGGAAATAGATGAAATTGTTTAGGCATCCATTGATTGGGTGAGTGGTGGGATCATGCAAACTACAATGTAGGACAATATGTTCTTAAGTTTGTACCTCAGCCTGGCCACATGGGCAGCTGCTGGATAAATTGGGGAAGAACTGTTGTCTGTATTCACCAATAGGAGCATGTCCTGTGATTAAGTATGTAGCTCAAGTGTATAGGAAATTATAGAAGCCAATAAAGGGTAACCACGACCCCCCTTTAGTGTATGTAGGTTTGATGGTCTTGAGTTTAGTATCTTCAAGCTCCATGAAGAGTTGACCCTTGTTTGGGTTGGTGAGGAATGAGGTCTGTCATTCACAGAGGATATCATCATATTCTTTCTTTCTGTCCCAAACTTCATTCAGCCATATCTCCATCAATTCTTTGACGATTCATACAGTCTCAATGGCTATGGAAAGCCCTTGAAAAGACCTTTTGATCAATGCCAGTCATGTCCTGAGGCAATCAATATTGGCTGAGATATTAGGCAGATCATCAGGTAACTACCATGGTACCATTTATTAAATCACCAATATCTCAAAAACTGCCATGATCTAAGCTTTGCTTTTAGGCATCAGAGAAGCCCTCTTCATACTTCTCAGAATGAGCCTAAAACGACACCAAGGAAATTAATATTAGTGGAGATATGAAGGCCTCAATGTTTGCACATAGACTTTATTAATTACCCATAGATAGTCATCTATCTTTTTCTTAGAACAAAAGACAGCCTCCATATGGCTAAGTTATTACTATTTCTAGCACAAAGGCACTACCATATGTAGAACAATAGGTAGTAGCATGTGATGCTCTGTCCTAGTGCACAGACCATCACAATTCTGCATATAAGGACTCCCTGTCTGAGGATTAGACCTTAGACTTAACAACATCTTTTGTCGCTTGTCTAACTCTGCTTATAAGCTCTTTGAATCTATATCTCAATCTATCACAAACCAAGTAAGTGACCATTTGTGATACTTTCTACTGAAGAGATAGGAGTTTTTGCTAGGGAAGGTAGAAAGATCATGTGATTCTTTTGCTTGTCTATCTATTAGCTGGTGTCTGGGCCATTCAGCTTTATTTGGGCAGTGCCAAAATTGTATAGTGTTATGGTTGTTTTTTCTCAGGAATGTTTTGATTTTTAAAGCCAAAGGGGCAATAACCACCTAGAGAGGGTTTACATGTGACTCCATTATTTTCCTAGCTGCAACTAGTAAATCAGTGATGACAATGATGTTATGATTGTCATGGCTGTCTAGAGCAAATGAAAGTCCAATGTAAATGGCCATGAGTTTGGCTTCTACAGGGGTGATATTCATAGCTTGGAGGCTGGTTTGTTTGATCATATAATTATCCTTCCAGATGTGAGCAACAGATGTTGCAGTATTGGATTTCTTGATGCTACCATCTGCAATGATGGCAGTGCTGTGGGGGTGAATTTGAGATTGGTGAAATGTGACATTTAGATTATTGATGTATTTATATAGTTCTTTGTCATCTAAAGATAAAGGAGAACGAAAGGAAATTTTTTTAGAGAAATGATCGACTAATCTCAAACCAGGTGAGAAAATGAAATGAAAGGGAATAAAAGAATCATTGATTTCAGATAAATGATTATTGATATCAGAAATAGGACTTTTAAGTTTCATTTTTTGTTTATCAGTGAGGTTTGAAAGTGAAAATTTGTGAGGGGAGGCATTTTTTGCATGTTGAGAGTCCAAGAGTGAATTAACAGCATAGTTGCATGGGATGGAAGCATAGTGGAGATAATGATGACCATTGAGTTTTGTGAGATGAAGTATGATGGGAATGAGACCTGCAATGGCTTTGATCCTGGCCAATAGTGCAGTTTTGAAAGTACCAGTGATCCAGAGTGCAGCTCTTCATTGCATTTTGTTGAGATCTTTGATGTTGTTTGACATACATGAACCTTTGAAAAACCAGAGCTGGAATCTGTATATGGCAATGGGTAGGATGCATGTGTGGTATAGTAGATGTTTCTGAAGAGGGAGTAGGCCCTGCTAAAAGGGTGCAAAAAGGAATTGCACACTGGGACAAACAAAATAATGATATGCCAGCTCCCAATTGCATACTAAAGATCCAAGGGGAGATTATCAAAGTTGAAGGTTTATAAATAATTAGAGAAATAAGAATTATATGCAGCTCCAGTAAAATATATATTGGTGGTTGCAAAAGGATCGTAAGATCTCTTTAGATTGTTGTCACATAGCCTCCCTAAGGTGTCAACCTTTACACACCATAACAAAAGCTCCTCTGGAAAGTAAAGTTAGTTGATCACCCATGGACCCTCTACTCAGTTTCTCCCTTGTCTGCACCCTCAACACTGAATCTTACAGGTGTGATGCAATCCAAGTGTGCACCTAGCCAAGCTTTCCCAGCATGCTGTCCTCTCTGAAGCCTGCCCAAGTTGCATCTGCGTCTTTTCTCTAGATCGAGTTCTGGGTATATTTTGTGTTCTTCCCAAGACACCCCACTAGTCCCAGTTTTCTTACTCTCAATAGATCCACATTCACAATTCCAGAGGCAGTGTAGATGGGGGTAGAAGTCAAGAGGTTCTTCTCCGATCCAACTATACTCTGAATACTATATTAAAATATTACAAAGCCCTGAACTCAAGAAATAAAATATAAAAGGGAAACTATTACTACTTTTAGGATTTCATCACCTTCTTTCTGTCCCAAGGCCTCCCAAAATCCTACTGATGACGTGGCCCCCTTCTTTCTTTGTGATGACATGTTTCTTCATCAAGTCCTTTCCATCAAAGATGATGCGTCTTCATTGCCACTTTCTTCTAGAATGTTCTTCTGTCTTCCCCTATTATGCTCTTGATACTGCTTTGTAATGCAGACTTCATTGATTACCTGTTAAGCAGTTAGCAAGTTTCAATAAATGGCTAGTATCTCCAAGTTGCATCCTAGAGGTCATTTATCTAAGTATAACTGATCTGATGCCATCAATGCTTATTTACAAGCACAAAATCTATCAGTCTAAGTTCTTCATCTGAGTAGTACTGGTTCTAGAGTCCAAGTTTACCATTTTTCTAAGTTGGTCCATCCAAGAGTGGATCTAGAGTGTAGTCCCTCAGTAACTCTCTTAGTAACCCGATGCCAGTTCATCTTAATTGCTTCTCGAGGTCTCAACACAAGCTCTAGGTCGATTATCACCTGCTCAATGTACTTATCATATAGTGTTATGTTCTGAGAATATAGAAAGGGTTCTAGAGCGAATTCTAATTGAAAATCCATTGGTATAATGTGTATCAAATGTTATCTTCTGCAGAAAATTTGCTTGCAGCGTAACACCACAATAAGTTGCCTAGCATTTTCATGGCTTTGAGGGTGGAAAGGCATTTGGTGGTATAGAAGTGAACATGGTGTTGGAATGTGAGTTTGCAATCAAAGTAAAATCCTAAGTATTGCCATATAGACTTGGGGTGTAAAACAGGCCTGCCAGTACTGGTGAGGTCGATAGAATGTGTAAGGGGACATCTAGGGTCATGCTTAGTAAGTTCTGAGGGTCTGTTCTATTAGTGGCCCAGTGACAGATTGTGTATCGTACTCCCACCATTCCTGAGTCTTTCCTGTCTGCGTCATGCAGTGCAATGCCTTCTAATCTATAATTGGACAATTGTGATTACTGATCTATGTACATGTGACTGTATGTGTGATCGTCTAGTATAGAGTATATATACTAGCAATGTGTCGTAGATATACTTCACTTGAATCTCAACTTAGCTTCCAGGACTATCCATTAGCTTGAAGGATGATTGCCTCTAAGTGATTCTCTTACAGAATGATTGGGAGTGGAGTGGGCTCTTGAAAAATGAAAGACCTCCAACTTTTGGTGTTTGATGGCGAGGCCTGAATCTTTGAGAAGATTGGAGATTACACTATAGCTATCTATGAGAAAGGATGAGGAGCATTCAAAACTCTTCTCTTGTGAAATTATAAGACCATCATCAACATATGAAAGAGTATTTGTTGGGATTTCTTTGTTTGTATTTTTTAAATGTTTTTGATATGTTTTTAAAATAGGAGACAAGTATATAGCGGAGAGAATAGGTGAAAGGGCCAATCCTTGACCCACCCTGACATTTGTAGGAAATGAAGGAGAGAGGAAGTTGTTCCATGAGTATGTGATGGATTAATTAACATGATAGCTATTGAAAAAGTTAGTAATTTGGTTGTTGAGACCTCCTTTCTTTAGGCATGAGGAAAGAAATGTATAGTTTAAAGATGGGAAATGTTGAAGGTGATTACACTAGTGTGGCATTGTTTTGCCCATCCAGCTCTCACAAGGTGGGTGAGGTACACTCCTGCATCAGCAGTTGATTTTTGTTAGACACCACTAAGTTGGTTTGGGTAGAGGAAGCCATTAGCTATGGTGTGAAATTGAAGTCAATTACTGATGATCTTCTCTATGAGTTTTCCTGTCATATTGAGGAGGACAATAGGTCGGAATGACTTTGTGGAGTCATATGAGGCCTTGTTGGATTTTGGGATGATGACCAAGGTTGACTTTTTAAAATGACTAGGCCAGTGTTCTAGTTGAATGTATGCATTAGCAATATTAGTGAGGTGAGTGAGGCACTTCTCATCTGTGAGAATGGATTTAATGTGGTTCCACAAGATGTGGTCAGAGCCAGGAGTGGACAAAGATGAGCATTTCTTGGCTGTGTCTCTTAGTTCTTGTTTTGAGAAGGGAGGTTAGTCAATGGTTTAACAGTCTAGTATTTCATTAAGGAACTCGGGGTTAATAGGGCAGTCTACTGCAGAGTTATATGATTGGTGAAGTGCATCCCATAGTTTGTTAAGGGAGTCGCATGTGAAGCCTTGATAGGAGATGGCTTCAATTGCTGGGAGAGATTTCTTCTGAACCCAATTCATTAGGTCCCATGGCCTCTTGTTTGAGGATGCTATCTCAAGAATGTTTTTGTCAAAGAATTCCCTTTTGGATTTTTGTACAGTGGATTTGAAGTTCTTCCAGTTATCAATACTGCTGTCAGATCTGTATTTGTTTACACTATTAGTGCAGTCCACATTCCACTACTCCTTGGAGTGTTTTGTGAAATGAGTTTCTTTAGAGTGTTTGTCCCAGGAAGTCTGAAATATTTCACTCAGACGATTTACACATACCTCAAGATCTTCTTTGGTGTGAATATCTTCAGTGTTGAGAAGGTGAGTGTTAGATATGATGTTTTCAATGAAGTCCTTTTCTTGATCACTGTCCTTCTTGATGGTGTATTTGATGCTATTGTTATTTATATCTTGGATATCTATTTTTATAATGAGTAGTGTGTGTGGTCTGAGGGTTTTCTTATGTCAGGGAGGATTTCATATTGGTTGAATCCAATGTTGTGTGGAAGTATGAATGCTAGATCAAGGACTGAGTTTGCTATTATTGTTGTTAGCATATATAAGAAAGCTAAACTCCAAGCCAGAATCAAGCCAACTGCTCTTTGTTCAGCAATTGACAAAGAGAACTCAATAGAGTTCCTATTAGATTTTCTACACTACTTATACAACTACTATATGGTCTGTGCACTACTTTCCCACACTTATCATGTGACTCATCATGTGACATTATGTGATGTGACACTGTGACTTCCTGTCATGTGACTGTGATTTGTGACACTTGTGACATGACACTTTCCTATACTCCCTTCTGTGTAGTAAGTCCAAGATAAAAGAAAAAGAAAAAGAAAAGAAAAGAAATATAAATAATGACTTAGCCGTTTTGCCAAGTCATGACAGCATATCTTGTGAGTACTTGGTGAGTGGGTGATGAAAGATCTAATCCTAAGCTGTCAGCAATTATGAGTAATTCATCAGTGTGTTGTAAGTGATGTGGAAATGAGGGATCCCAATTGTTATTTTTTATATTGAAGTCTCCTGTCATAAGAAGAGAATTGTTGAGGGAGGGGGGAGCATCGTGGAGAGTTTGTAAAGCTTGTTGTTGATCGTCAGAATAGACATTAATGATGAAGTTGAGGTTTTGACCATTATGAAATGAAACTACATTGATGTCACAGTGGTCTATGATGTTGTTTCGAAGGGTAAAGCACAATTTTTTGCATTGTTGGTTAATATATGTAATGACCCTGGGGATGTTGTTTGGGTTGTTGTTATAGCATGCAAATAGAGTCCAGTTAGGGTGAAGAGATGCTCCATATACTGGGTCACCTTCAGGGTTTGTATGGCTTGGGATGTGTCTTCAGAGGAATCTGGGGGGTTCTTGTATAAATATAACATCAATATTTGCTTTTCTCATTTCTAAGATAATATCAGTAAGGGTTTTGTTTTTTTGAACATTCTGATAAAAGATCATTAGTTTGTGATAATTCATGATTTAGAGCCATTTACAGCTAGATGAGTTGAATTAGCTCTAATTTCTCAAGCTTCATGCACTTTTTTTGAATGCCATTCTCTGTTAAATGTAAGGGGATCCCTAACATGCAACTCTGGAGCCTGTACTAGTCCTCCAGAGTGATCCTGTAGCTGATCCAATATTACTACATAATATTGGGTCTTACCTCCATTATTCCAAGAGCACTCCGTTGCCTCCTAGTGCACTTTCATTGTTCAGACCCTGGTTACCTGATGCAGGGACACGAGGACACTGTAGTATATATAATGTAGATTATTCCCTCCAGGAGCCTCATCTAATTCTCTGAGGAATCTCCTGAAGGTGAGTTGTAACATATTTCATAAACTATAATTAACTAAGGAATCTCCTGGAGTGTACCGCTCCCATTCCGGTTGCCCTTACATTGAAGCAATGTTTCCAGAATGGACATTTGTTATCATCTGTCATATGATCACCTTTGCAGTTGATGCATTTGAACAGGTGTGGGCATAGGAGTCCTTTTGCTGTTTCTAGGTGGGGAGGGTTAGTTTTATTATTAGCCTTGCAACACCATGCCATGTCCCTATGATGCTCAAGTTTGTGTGGGTGTCATATTCCGGAAATATGATAATTATGTAATTTATTTCTCCTAATTATTCTCCTAAAATTAATAATAGTAGGATAGTATAGTAGACTACTCTCCTCCTATTCCAGACTTCCTATAAGTACTGTGTAGTTAGTGTAATTCCTCAGTCTGTAAATTAACATCATCTGATCCTAATGCTTTCTTGTCCACTCCAAATTCCTATTGCATCTCCCTAAGGACCTCCCCTCTGACGACTTCCCTCCACTCTGAAATACGCAACCACCTCATGACTGGAGACTGGGGCACAACACATAAGTTGAAGCCAAGGTCGTTCATTAAAGTCATACTCTGCTCCAGTGTCCTTCACTCACCGCTGGAGTCTTCTTTTGGAGTTTATACTATCCCTAAGTCAAATTCCTCTCCAACATAGTACATTACTCTATTCTGGAGTGTACTTTTATCTATTACTCTGCACCTCCATTCTCTGAAATTCCGTCCTTGACAGTAGACCTCCACATTTCTGGCATTTAGAGCCATGAGCTCTACATGAAAAGGTTGAGTGGTCCCATTTCCAACAGTTGTGGCATTAAGGGACACCTGGGTTCATGTTAGTGCCCCTGACAGTGGCAATATGGCAACCATAATTGAATGAATGATTTATGAGACTCTTAGCTTTGGAGCCGTTCTGGAAGTCCCAGATGTCAAGCCAAACAATGGCCATGTCTGATTTAGAGGAAGCTTTGATGACTCTGGGTTTGGACGAGAAGAAGATGCTTTCAAATAGATCAGTGTGTCTGATATAATTAGTGATATCATCGCTGGTGAGTTTGTTACCATCTGGTTTTGTGTATGGGATGCCTATGATTTTAAAATAGGACTTAGACTAGGGTAGACAAGAGGGGGACACTTCATTGGTGTTGATGCCTTCAATAGACTTGATATACTGTTCAATCATGGTTAGGTCGCTAGAAGAGGGGACATTGTTGGTGATGATGGAGATGCATCCCATAAGCAGACAAATGAACTCGGTGCACATAGTGGACTTGATGTGTTTAAGGTGATTGTTGATAAGGCTGATGTGGTTGCCAGCATCTTTCATGATTACTTCAGAGATATATTTGGATAAGGGGATGATTGCTTGTTTTCTCAAGGGTCCCTTTGTTGTACTTTGGATCTTCTTTGGTTGATGAGGCTTGACAAGAGAGGCATTGTGAATCTCTATGATTTTCTTGTTAGGTAGTGCAGGGAATGCTTCCTTGATTTTTAGGATATTGGCTGTGTTTGCAGTGACCTGTGCAAATAATTTGGTGACGTGAGAGCTGGTGTTGTTGTTCGAGCATTTCTTGGCAGCTTTGAGTTGAGTTTTGGTGAGGTGCGATGGAAGAGGAGGGAGGATTCTGTTAGGGAACCACTTAGAGGTGATCACCCTTAAGCTAATGGATAGTCCCGGAAGCTAGTTTGAGATTCAAGTGGGGATATATCTACACACACTTGCTAGTATATATACTACACTAGATATTCAGGCACACAGCACCATAGCAACCGACCTATAATCACAGAATGTCCTAGAACAACTAATAATAGGCATTGCACCACATGACACAGACAAGAGAAGTTAGGAACTGTAGGAGTGCGATACACAATCTGTCACTGGGCCATTAATAGAACAGACCCTTAGAACTTACTAAACACAACCCTAGATGTCCCCTTATAGATTCTTTTAATGGGATCACTATGATGTGTAATATTAGAAGGGGGGGAGGTCTGTTTCTAATAAAATGGATCAGGATTTTATCTTAGAGAGGAGAATTATCATCAGTATTGAGCTGGTCCCAGCCAGATTCAAACACTGCAGATATGAACAGCCAAGCTGCATTCCCCAAAGGGGCAAGTTGGGGAAAGTTATTGCCTATATTGTCTTCGAGATTTCTTTGTTTGAGAAATGCAGCCATTTGAGAGAGAGAGCATGTTATGTTTTGAATGTCTTCTTGAAGGACTTCATTAGTGCCAAAGAGAGAGGTGGCCATGAAATTACCATCCCAAAGAGAGAGGTCAGCCAGAATATTGTAACGAGTTCATTTTCCATGATGTTCACATGACGTAGCACATGAAGAAGGATGCAAGGATAATGTTCGCCATAACAGGAAAATGACATAGAGACTACGAGGACTAGTGTAATGTATATATAGGGGTTAACGTAGTATTATGGACTCAGCTTCATTCTGGTTTATATAATTCTTTCTTAACTCGAACACCAGATTCTGAGGGAGTTTGTAACAAATATTGGAACTGTAGAGGATGATGGTTGGTGGAGTTAATTGTGCTGACGGGATATAGGCCTCGTGTAGAGTGAGGGTGTTTGCCTTGTTATTATTGTGAGTCAGATTAGATACTATATGTGAGGAGACGCTGGGGTCGCTGGGAATGTCAGTTCCAGTTATGTTAGCTGTGCTGGTAGAGTTATCATTTTCGACAACATCCATGTTGTTATTGAGGGCTACTCTTTCCATGTAATCTATTTCGGACTTAGATGACACTGACATAGGCGACATAGATAGGCTTCTGGGGCCACCTACGCTTAGTCTGGATGAAGATCAACCTCATTGTATATTGATAGTGGTGTCTGCAGGTCTTTCTGGGTGAGTGATATGCATTCATTGAGCTAGGAGGAGAGAAACTGTGTATTTGCAGTGCTAGTCTCGGGCACTGCTATTTGTGATGGTGGTATAAGACTATTTTGATGCTTGTCAAAATCTTGTTTTCATCTCAGAAATAAGAGTCTCTGTCACAATGTGACCATCACATTTCCAACCTTCATCACACCTTGCAAAACTCAATAGTCATGTCCAGTCATCCCTGTACACCAAAACACGATGACTATTACAAGTTTAGCTGGCTCTCATAACAAGTCTGATGCTAGAGATACTGGTATGGATGCTCAGCAGCTTGTAGAATTTGTTGTGGATGAAGCGCTGACCGTCATACAGTTGCTAGCCCAAGTATTTCTTCTATTTTTACTGCCGCTTATTCATAGACGCAACTACTACTCATTATTCTGGTGATCTCGATGTGTTTTCCATGACACTGACATTCATATGCAAGATAGTGATCTACTCCTCAGACATTGCTCTCAGTATTACTATGCTCAGGGTCGCAGACAGAGGATTAGGAACACCAGTAACATGATCAAAGTGCATTAAGATATGCACAAGGCATCTTTAACACAACATGAGTGTTTTTCTATTGTGGGCTGTTACAAGTGTGCTAATCTTTTGCTTCTTGCCTTTCTCAAGTCCACAAACTCACCTCTGGTGCTTACCTGAGTCCTGTTCCCTTAGAATAGGCCTCCTTATCTTGATATTCATTGAAGCAAGTGAATCTCTCCCTCAAAAAGGGCATTTCAAAACAATACCTGGTGCAGGTGTGTCTAGAGTACAGTGCTTTTGAGGTTGTTGACTTGTGTGTCAATATCGGGGAATGAATGCTCTTTGGACAAGTGTATCATTGGTTAAACTGTTGATCTAACTCTCTCAACTGATTTAATCCATCTATTCACTGTCTTTGATCAAGTATTTCAAAAGATGATGACATTGTTATAACTATATAAGTGAAATAATCCAAAGACACTGGGACTGTTGTGCCCCTGTATTGTATGTATGTGAGAAATGGTATGACACACCCTATGAAGTGAGCAGCATGTTCTTTAGGGATGGTATTAGGCATAATGATAAGTGCGATTAAGATTTCTGTGCATGATGATTGAGGTCTGTTCAAGGATGAATTAGAAATCAGATACCCTTCCTATTCATGAAATCATACCTCACAGATGTAAACAAGGTGTTCTCTAAATGAAAATTATCATGGTTATCACAAATGGTCACTTACTATTTGTGATGGGTGCTTTGATACTTCAAAGAGCTCAAAAATGCGAAGTAAGGCAAGTGACAAAAGATGTTGTTAAGTCTGAGGTCTAATCCTCAGACAGGG
>Ga0157360_1000873_pt1 | contig 11343 bp, 13 predicted proteins | sample AttlaeALBM1_FD_111483 | JGI IMG/M metagenome (GOLD analysis project Ga0157360, IMG submission 111483) | Fungus gardens microbial communities from leaf cutter ant in Ribeirão Preto, State of São Paulo, Brazil - Atta laevigata ALBM1 | ecosystem: Host-associated > Fungi > Mycelium > Unclassified ... | reverse complement strand
TTGTCATGCCCGATGATTTCAAGGCGGATGCACTCTTTGAGTTCTGTATAAGACGTCATCGCAATCTTCCCGTGCAAAACGGTGATTCTAGGCGATAACTTTTTGAAAACATACCTAAACAATAAATATCTGATGACGCATTGCAGAGCTATGTTTTGCTGGCTATCCAGTAACGTGAGGTGGCTTCCTGCTTATCAGAAGCGCAAGCGATGCCGTGGCTTCATATCGTTGGCCAAACAGCCCTGACCACAACAAACTACAAATTCCTGTCGCCATTTTGCTGCCGTTTGCCAACAATGCAACAAAAAAGCCACTTCGTCAAAAGTGGCTTATTTATATGATTGTAAAGCTAAAATTTGGTGGCCCCTGTTGGGTTTGAACCAACGACCAAGCGATTATGAGAACGATGCACCACCTTTAAAATCATATAGTTACAATAAATTCAGAAGGTTATGTATCTAATATTGTCCAGAGTTGCTTATGGTTCGCGATTTGGGGGGGCAAAAAGGGGACACTTAGTTATTTATGCTTTGTATCAAGTTTAGCCCTGAGTGCAGGTATAGTTTGTGTTCTATAATTACTCATCATCATCATCATCATCATCTATTAAATGGGCGATTTCGATATATGAATAGTTACTGTCAATAGCCTTATCAATTATTTTATATCCAAGTGATGGAGATGATAATTGCTCATTGTAATTTCCATTCTTACATTGTTTAGATAGTTCTCTTATTGCCAGTTCTTTAAATATTCCCCAAGAAACGAAATATATTGGCTCCCAGTTTGATTTTATTTCATGTTTAATCATGCTCCATGATGTATAGCCTTCAGTTCGTGGTGTGCATATACATTCGAGAAGTTCACTTGCAGTATCTGTTAATGTATTTAAGCAATCTCCGTGCCCAGTGGGTGAGTATTCTACATAAACATTTATATACTTCTTAATTATATTCGGTAAGCTATCAATTCCCTGAAAATCTTCCAAGTGCCACATTCGTTCAAGTGACTTGAATGGAGCAATGTTCACAATGCTAATAAAATAAGGTGATAGACCAAACCCATTAATCTCTTTGCTTAAAAATGCAAAACCATGTCCGTTTAGTTTCTCCCCCTTTGTTGCTATACATTCCATACTTTCTTTCATTAAATTAGTATATCCATGAAGTTTTGTTTTTCCGGGATTGCTGGTTTGCTGAGTATCATCATATAAGCAAATATGATGCCCAGCCAAATGTTCTTCACTAAATTTATCGGGGGATGCTTCAATGTCTAATTTTTCTATTTCAATGACTTTTAATAATATTTCATCGCTTATCAGCACTGGTTCTAGGCAAAGGATGTATTTGTTTTGCCAGACAATATTGTTGAAAATATAATGTTTTAAAAGAGTTGGCCATGTTGGAGATATTATGACATTTACAATATCACCATCAGATAGATATGAAAGAGAGCTTTTTATCTCTCCAGAGTACGCAACTAATTCTGTGCCTGCTTGTCTGGTCGCATTGGCAAAATTTTTAAGTTCAATAATAACTATGGACTCTTTCTCAATTGCATACGCAATGATATCTGGTTTTAATACCTCACCTGTTGTGAGAGAAATATTTTCATTAGTAGAAATAACCTCATTAAGAAAAAGTGAGTCCAATGAGTGTATATAGCTGTTTTTTATTTTTTCTTCTGAGGCTGTTTGTGGCGTGTGATTTTCGATGTCTTCTCTGTTGATTATTACATCATTTAATCCTTCTATCATTGTGAATTTATTTTCAAGCCACTTTTGCATTTCATCTTCATCTATGAATACACTCATTTTTAATTTCCTATGTGTGATTAGAAAGTTTTATTTAACGGGTTGAGTTGCATCGCTTCTAGCAAATGGTTAGGAGCAAAATGCGAATAGCGCATAGTCATTTTAATATCGGTGTGGCCGAGAATGCGTTGGAGAACAAGGATATTTCCGCCGTTCATCATAAAGTGTGATGCAAACGTGTGGCGCAATACATGGGATAACTGGCCAGTAGGTAAATCCAGTTCGGCACGTTCAACGGCTTTACGAAAGGCTGAGTAGCATGGGCTGAATAATCGACCTGGTTTTTCAGGTTTCGGCAGTGCGTCAAAAAACGCCTGGCTGATAGGTACCGTCCTGTTACGGTTACCTTTTGTTTTAAAAAAGCTGACCTTAAGGTTCTTAAGTTGTTTGGTGGTTAATGTTTCAGCTTCATCCCAACGCGCGCCAGTTATAAGGCAAGTACAGGCAACCCAATAGGTGCTCTCGTTCCGACTCTTCCGGCACTCATCAAGCAAACGCTCAATATCTTTATCTTCTAGGTAGGAGAGTTCTTGCTCTTCTGATTTAAATGGTCTGAGTTCAGAAAGGGGATTATCAAGTTTCCAGTGCCCTAGGCGTTTTAGCTCGTTGAACACCGCACGGAAATAGGCCAGTTCTAAATTCATCGTTCGCGGTGAAACCTGCTTAACGCGAGAAGTGCGAACTATTTCACCTGATAGGCGTTTTTTTCGGTAGGTGGAAAACATTGTCGCACTAAATTCATGCGCATTCGGTTCACCCATACTCTTACAGGCAAATTCCATCGCGTGTTTGCGCTTCTCGCCATCATCCAAGGTCACCCCATGCTCATCGAACCACTGGTTCACAAGGTCACGCAGTTTACGACGATCTTCCTTGCCATCCAGCCACGGTTTAACGTGGATGTTCTCCATGATGTGATTTTCGTAGGCCAGCGCTTCCCCTTTGGTGGAAAAGGAACGGCGGATGCGTTTTGCTGGTTTCCCTTTAGGTTTTCCTTCCGGGTAAATATCCAGCAACCATTTACCATCTGTCTGTTTTCGGATTGCCATTATGAATTGATGATTGTCATTACAACACGGCCTATCACTTCAATATCTTCAATTGCGCAGTCAAAGGCTATACCGACGCCGCTTACGCGAACTTTCTTAACAGGAATACGCGTCAACGTCCTGATACTAGTTTTCCCCTCAATATTTACAAACCATTCCCCATCAAAAACTTCAGTAAATTTTTGATCGAGTATGTACTGCGCTTTCTCGTCATGAATACAAACAGGCTCTGTTGGTAGAGGTATCCCGGCACGGAAAAAGACCTTGTCAAACAACACATGCCCTGAATCGAAAATCTGGCCATCTACCAGTTTTTTTCGCGGCATTTTCATTATATCCAGCTCATCATCATCAAATTTTTTACCGTTCCCAGTGGCAAGCCACTCAAGATTTGCACCTGTTTCAGCAATGCATTTAACAACGATATCTGCTGGAAAGACCCCTCTTTTATAGCGAGAGGAAAGTGAACTAGCTGCCATGTCTAAATGTTCAGCAAGCTGTAGTTTCTGCGAAAAGCCGTATGCCTCTATCACCCGGTTAAGGATAGGAGTGCCATCTACGTTAAGATCGATTTTGAATTTGGCCATAGTAAATTTTTAATTCGAATATCGACAAGTTACAATTGACACTTCTCGAATAGCGAATTAACCTGACTCCGAAAATTGTTGATGTTCAATATTGATGAGCGTTGCCTCGCTCAACTGAACAAAGGAGTTTGCCGTATGCGTCCAAACATTACAATCGCCATCCCTACACCTTTCCTTCCTATTGATGAGTATTGCCGTGTCACCGGAACCCCGATGGGAACGGCTCGCAATATGGTGCGTGATGGCCGTTTGCCGATCCGTGGAAAGGGGGATAAGCCCCGTGCTCGTGTTGAAATAAACATGGCTGCGCTGACCATTCAGGCTCTTAGTGAATGCCACATTTCGTTAGAAGCGTAATCGAGGCTATCAATTAGGAATCCGCGAATCATGTACGATTACAAGGTATCCATACAAGATCATCTGGATAACGCTTGCCGCGCCTTTTCGCTGGCGCACAACGTTGAGCAACTGGCCAGAAATTTAGGCATGCGTCCTGCAACGCTACGGTGCAAGCTGAATCCCGATCAGGCTCATCAGCTTACTTTGGCTGAGCTTATGGCCATCACTGACTACACCGAAGACCCACGCATTTTAGATGGTCTTCTCCGTCAGATGAACTGTCAGCCGTCTGTTCCGGTAAACAATGCCACGCCGGATAACATGCAGTACTGCGCCCTTACCGCAGTAGCCAGCATTGGCGCAATCGCCGGAGAAGCGGTTTCTACTGAGAAGATGACCTTAACCCGCCGTAATCAAATCCTTGACCGCGCCAGCGATGCAATCAGAAGCCTTTCGCTGATCGTCTATTCCGTAGAAACCCGCTTTCAGTCCGTGCCTGTGCTGGCTGCTGCCGTCGATATCGTCACGGCAAACGCCACCGGGCTTATGTGAAGTGCGCCCATGAAAGATATAGCTTCCATGCTTAAACGCCAGTCGCCACCGCAGCAGCTTCCCAGCTATGGGAATGGCTGGATTGAGCTGCCGAACGGCAAACGCTGGAACCCGTCACACGTTTATAAATTCAACACAAGCCCGCTGCCGGTGTGGCGTCGCCTGTTTAAATTTCTTGGAGGTATCCATGCGTTCTAGTCCTGAACATGTCCGGCAGATTATTAGCCAGTGGTTCCCGGATCACTCAGAAGCTGCCAGATACTGGGATTCGCTTAAACCAGAATGGCGCGGTGTGGTTCTGCATGCCGCATCGGTTTATGTCCACGAATCACTTAATGCCAGCCTTGCGAAGTGTAACTGGTGTGAGCTTTATGCCCGTCTTGATCACCGGCGCATGATGCAGTTGCGAGCGGGTATCAGGGAAGCCCGAAATCTCTTTGCCGGTTTTGGATCGTTAAGAGAGAAAGATTTTTCGCCACGTTCTGCGCATATGGTTGACCGGCAGGTACCACGCCAGCAACTGGTTACCACGCAGAAACTGCCAGAAAGCACCGTAAATCTGATCGCCGGCCGCAACCAGTTGCGCCAGCAAAAAACACAGGGACAACATGCATGACCATTATTTCCGTTGATAAAAATACCTTCGCGCATGAGCTGAGTGCCTGGCGCGTACCCATGAATTATTCGGCTTTGTTTATGGCCAAAAACACGGACAAGGCGGGGCGTGTTGCGTTACATCCGTTTTTCTTTAACGACACGGAACACATGACTAACCCCCGTCACTGGCTGGCCGTCAATGCCGCTATCTGGTGTACGGCTTACCGTGAGGCCGAAGGAAAAGAAAGGCAGACTGAAGCGCTGGCCAGTCTGCGGGCGTTGTTTTACACCGCTGGCGCACTTGGCCAGGGCGAGATTAAAGCCCTTATTCAGGAATGGTGGCTCCAGACGTACCCGCTTCACAAAGTGCCCGCGCTCAACCATTCAGCCGTAACAAACACACCGACTTTCCACTGATTAACCGAGACTTTTTCGGCCATCCATATCGATGGCCGGGGATTCTTTTGCCCTGGAGAAATGAAAATGGCGACACGTGTTACCCCGGAACCGGCAACGAACAGCGACTTAACTGCCGGGCTGGCGCTGGCGTTAATGCTTAAAAAGGCCACGCAGGAAGGTAAAGCCGCAACTGCGGATTTATGTTCTTTCCGTCTTGATAAGCTGGCCACCCATGCCGCAAAAGAAGGTTTATCCGCCGCTGAGATTGTGGAGCTTATTCGCGAGGAAGCCGAAGCCATAAACAGCAAAGGTGGTGCAGCATGGCAGTAAAGGCTATCCAGTGACACAGGTTACGAACATCCCTGAAATCAATGGTCAGTATCACGCCGTCGAATCATGGCGGCGAGATGTGTTTTCGCCAGGTATACCGCGTGACGCGACGATCACAGAGCGCAAACTCTGGTTCGTTAACGCGGAAGATTACGCCTGGCGCTCTCAGTATCTGCACGAAATACCCGACTGGCTGGCCGGGTATTTTGGCCAGCGATACGAAAAGTTGTACCACTGTACCGATGGCCGTCGCCGAGCCAATACATTTCTGCGCAAGACTATCGCCGGGAATGTATTGCCACGACTGCGCAAAGTCATGTCCCGCTATGCCCTTCCGGTTGATGTTGACGATCTCCCCTTTGGTAAGGCGCTTGGCCGTCTGCCGTCCCTTGACCGTTCCGAACTTAAAAAGCTGGCCGGTCGCGTTGCTGCCTGGCTAACCAAGGCATTCTGTGATTTTACAGACACGCTTAATGGAGAGACGCGAGACGAAAAAGAGCTGGCTAAGCGTGCGGGGCTGGCTTTTGCCCATATGGGCGAACTGCTACAGCAGATTAACTTCACCGCGCCCTACTGGGGAGCTTTTATTGCTGACAAGCTGACAGAACGCCAGGCGCATTCCGGCATTCTGCGCATGATGGCACCAGACTGGTGGTATCTGCGTCTTAAGCGTGCCCGCGATCTCCAGCGCGAACATCTGGCCATTGCCGTGGGGCAGGTGCAAAAGGCCGCAAGCGCCTATGTGTCGCGCAAAACCCTGGGCGAGTGGGTGGAGCAGAAAAAGCGTAACACCGATTTTTTCAAAAAGTTTGACCTGATTAATGATGATGGTGATCGCGTTGCGCTTGGCGATATGGTTTATCGCAGTGTGGCCAATCCGGCGATCCGTCGCTGTGAACTGATGGTTCGCATGCGAGGATTTGAGGACATCGCAAACGAAGAGGGGCTGGCCGGGGAGTTCTATACCATCACTGCGCCGTCGCGCTTCCACGCCGTACACAGCAAAGGTGGCTTTGTCAGCCAGTGGAACGGATGCAGCCCACAGGATACACAGCGTTATCTCTGCCGTGTGTGGGCTAAGTGCCGTGCCGCGATTTCGCGCGCTGGCATCAAGGTTTTTGGCTTCCGTGTGGTAGAGCCTCATCACGATGGTACACCACACTGGCACATGCTGTTATTTATGCCTCCGCATGATGTTGCCGCTGTTCGCGACATTCTTTGCTATTACGCCCGTATAGCGGATTCAGAAGAACTTCAGTCACCCCACGCGCTAAAAGCGCGTTTTCACGTTGAGCCTATCGATCCAGAAAAAGGTTCTGCCACTGGCTATATCGCTAAATACATCTCCAAAAACATTGATGGTTTTGCACTTGATGGTGAGACGGACGAGGAAACCGGGGAAAACCTGCGGGGTATGTCCAAAGCGGTTACGGCGTGGGCGTCCCGGTGGCGCATACGTCAGTTTCAACAGATTGGCGGCGCGCCGGTGACGGTCTGGCGCGAGTTGCGTCGTTTGCGGGATCAGCGGTTGACTGATAGCCGCATGGATGCCGTTTTAGCAGCGGCAGATGTGGGTGACTGGGCTGCGTATACGCAGTTGCAGGGCGGCGCACTGGTAAAGCGCTGTGATCTGGTCGTGCGTCTCGCTTATGAAATCACAGAACAGGGGAACGAGTACGCAGAAGATGTGCAGCGTGTTCAGGGGGTTTACTCACCTCTTATTCCTGACTCTGAAGTTTGCACACGTCTCGTCAAATGGCAGAAGGTCGCGAAGTTGGCCGAAGCGCCAGCGGAGGCTGGTTTTTCTGGCGGCAGCGCCGCCCCTTGGAGTTCTGTCAATAACTGTACTGAGGGTGGTGCCCGCAGGCGATTAAAACTGGATCTGCATAGCCGTGGTTTTAACGGTGATGATGTAGAAATCGACATTTTGATGCGAGGGAGTGGGCTGGTATATGGTCGAAATTCTTTGATTTATCGAAATGGACAGCTACAGGAAAAAAGAAGAATGCCGGAAGATGAAATCTGGCCGGGCTGGGCATGATGTGTATAACCCAAGGAAATTTATAGATATATGCCTTGGGTGAGTAAAAAAGATGTTTCTAAAATTATGTCAAAATGATACTGTGTTTATATACAGTATTTTCTATCGAAGGGGGATCTCGGTGGAGTTGTTGGAAGTCACTACAAAGCTGGAATGCATTGAGTTAGTTGCGAAAGTCGCTCATCTGGAAGGTGTTACTGATAGGCAGCAGGCTGTGGCTTTGCACTTGATTGGTGAGTGGGCAGAAGAGGTTAACGCTGGGATAAAAAAGCATATGAAAAAGCCCCTCAGCGGGGGCTCTTTAGATAGAACCAGTTTTCAGTAAATCTAGCGTCATCTGTTTTTGCTGAGGTGAAAGGTTGCTGATCAGCTGTTGCAACATCGCATCACCGGTTTTAGCGCTGGGGCTAAGTGTGTGGGAGAACGTCAGATTCATAACAAACGTATGCCCACACTCCACATCGCTACATGCACAGTAAATATCCGCTATTTCGCGATGCTTGCGGTTAGTTTTCTTTATAATCGCCGCAGCGTCGCAATCCGGGCATTTAATTTTTAGTACGCGCATTTTCCATGCTCCAGACATTTTGGGATGCCTGGATTTTAACCTTTTTTCGCTCATGCCGCACCGTCTGTTTGTTGTGGGAAGTCAAAGTTAAGGTGCAGATATTCCGGGATTTCCGGGGCGGCGCTGATGGCCTCCATAAAGCGGCGCTGGAGGGGCAGCACTTCGCTTTTTTTGTAAATTCGCTCGGCCTTCTCCGGGTCGCCCAGTCCGGCAGCATTCTGTGCGATTTGCCCGGCCAGGCCTGCCGGGAAGCGGTGCGCATTCAGCACATCCTGAGCACTGATGTTTTTCACGCTGGCAAACTCATCATTGGCAGAAATGTCGCCCATCTGAATAAACTGCACCCCGTCTTTTTGCCCGTTCGGGATATTCACCAGAATAGTGGAGAAGTTACCGATCCCTTTGCTGTCACGCAGCTGGCGTTCAATCTCTTCCTCAAGTTCGTCGGTCATGCTGGGGTCGGAGGTGTACAGGATGCCGCCTGTATGAGCGCCGTTGTGGTAATAACGGCGGCGGAAAATCACCGCCTCACTGTTAAGCAGAGCGGAGTGGATGCCGCCGATGTAGTCCGGCAGGCCGTAGATGTGTTGCTGCGGGTCATACATACGCAGAAAAATCACGTCTTCCGGCGGATAAATCAGCGGCTCACCCTGTTGCAGCACAGCAAACTCCCCCGTTTTACGACGACGCGTATACAACCCCGGCAAGGGTGCCAGGGCGATGACGTCACCCCAGCCATTGCGAATTTTTACGATCCCCACATCCCCGAAGGTAATAAAATCAAACACCGCGGCTTCAAGGTCATCACGGGATAACCCGCCGCCGATATAGTCAGCCAGCACCATGTTTTTGCGTGAGTGGATGATGCCGCCGTGCTGGCCATTCAGGTTAATCAGCTGCGCCAGCGCCAGCCTGTCAATCGGCAGCGTAAAGTGGTTGGCCTCGTTGTCATACCATACGTCGCAGTAATCCGTGCCGGTGGTCAGTACCGGTTCGGGCTTGCCGAAACGCAGGATACTCATCTTTCTGGCTGGCGCGTTTTTACCTTTACCGCGCGCGGCGGTGTATTTCTTCTTTTTCATGCTGCCTCTTTCCTGATCCGCCAGCGACTCCGCGGTTTGTTCTCGTAGTTAAGGGGTTCGTTATGCAGTGCATGGGCTATCGCCCAGAAGGATTCCGCATGGCCGGTGTCCTGGCTGCGGTCTGCAACAAATGTCATTGCGCCACCGCTTTGCGTGGTGGTGCGGCGTATGGCCATAAAGCTGGCCGGGATCTCTTTCATGTCTTTATCCCACTCGATACGCTGGCTCTCCACCACATCAGCGGCTTTCAAGACCAGCTGGTCTTTGGTGTGACGGTCATAGCGGATAGCCACCGCCACACGCAGGGCAAAATGCTGAATATTTTCATAAACGCCCTGGCCGATGCCGGTCACGTCGATGCCCAGATAGGTGAAGTTGTATTTGTGAAACAGCTCCTCGATCTGCTTTGCTTGCCAGCGAAAATTCATCCCCTTCCAGTTAAAGACGCGCAGCACCCGGTATCGCTCTGCGGCATACTCAGGCGGGGCGACAATCACAAAGCAGCTCAAATCACCGCTGCGGGCAGGGTCGAAACCGCCCCAAACAGGGCGCTCGCCAAATGGCCGCGCTTTTCTGATGTCGTGATCCTGCCAGGTGTCCGTTTCTACGCCGCAGGCCTCCAGATCAGAAAACCGGAAAACGCTGTCTTTGCTGTCCACGAAAACGCACATATAGAGCATGGAAAAGGTGGCGTCGTTGTAGCGGTTGCGCAGCTTCTCGATGCTGGCGAGGTTAAAGCCGCCCGCGATCGCATCTTCCATCGTGATGATGTAGCGCCACTGACCATCCGGGCAAAGACGGCCACCGTTGCGCATATCGTCAAAGGACGGAAAGACTGCCGCCGCGCGCTTTTTACTGCCCTGTTTCCATTCCTCGCCCGTCCAGAACGGATAGGCCTGGTGAGTTTTGGCCGATGGCGTTGAAAAGTAGGTGGTGCGCCACTTGTCATGCGTGGCCATCGCGCTGGCCACTTCGTTCAGCCTGGCGAAGTTGGGCACCCAGAAATATTCGTCACAGTACAGGTGCCCGCTGTATGACTGAGCAGTGTTTTTGTTCGTTGAGAGAAAACGCAGCTCTGCGCCATTACTCAGGCGAATCGGGTTGCCGGTGAGCGTTATCCCGAAATACTGCTCGGCGATGTTTACGATGTAGGAGCGGAACACCTCGGCTTGCGCTTTGGACGCGGACAAGAAAATTTGCGGATCGCCGGTCATTACCGCATTTTCAAAAGCCTCATAAGCAAAATACCAGGTCGCCCCGATCTGGCGGCTTTTGAGGATGTTCCTCACCTGCTGACCGATGTTAAGCCGCAGATGCTTCTGGTATTCAAAGAGGTGCTCATCTGCCCAGGCATCAAAATCGTCCTGCGTCAGGGATGAAACATCATTCTTTTTATATTTGCGTTTTTTGCGCGGCTCTCCGTCGCTGTCCTCCGGGGCGTTGTCGCGCGTCGTTCCCCGGTTTTCGGCCAGCTTCTCTTTATGCTTGTTGCTCTGCGCCCGCAGTTTGGTGGCATGCGCGATCAGCATGTCCATTTCTTTTAGTTCGGTGTCGCTTTTACCGTCGCGCGCAGCAAGCAGCTGGTAGCGGCGTTCTATCGCTTCCTCTGTGCTTTCGTGGCTCAGTAAGTCAGCCCAGCTGTGTTTTTCCGCCCAGTAATAAACGATCCGCGCATTCGGCAGATTTAATTCGGATGCAATTTCTTTTGGCGTGGCGCGACGCAAATATAACGCACGGGCAACGCCTTTTAATTCTTCTGAGTATTTGGCCATAGGCTTAATTATGCCGCGCCTGAATATAAAAAACGGCGGGTATTATTCGTAACCATTCCACTAAGGGCTGTTATCCGAACTCATAAGAATTAACAGGGGTGAAGGGATTTATTTATTCCGTAATAATCGACCTGCAATATCAGCGAGGCGAGAGGAAATAATGTCTCAACTGTTAACAGACTGGCTGTGTATTGCCACCGAAGGAGATACGGTT
>Ga0157360_1000872_pt1 | contig 11354 bp, 12 predicted proteins | sample AttlaeALBM1_FD_111483 | JGI IMG/M metagenome (GOLD analysis project Ga0157360, IMG submission 111483) | Fungus gardens microbial communities from leaf cutter ant in Ribeirão Preto, State of São Paulo, Brazil - Atta laevigata ALBM1 | ecosystem: Host-associated > Fungi > Mycelium > Unclassified ... | reverse complement strand
TACAGTAGAATACCTTACCTCAACAATAGTTTGAGCTCCTGGGCTACTCATTGCTCTAACTTAAGACGCCTGCTTTACTATACTGCAGTGTGACTGGGTGCCTCACCAAGTGTGCCCCTTACAATCCCACTGTCTGTACTCTGGGAGGATGTTAAAGTCCTCCTTTGCAAACACGGACTCGAACCCTCTGGCGCAGTCGGGTAGGGTGAACAGTCCCTTCTGTGCCTCTGAGGCTCGACAGGCTCCTTCTGCCAATTTCTGGGAGATCATAGAGGTGGCGCGTAGGTCCGCGGCCGGGGGCTCCGGGAGAAGAGTCGGTCCCCTTGCTCGTACTCAACTTCACCTATCTGGAGGGGGTTTTTGTCCTCTTCCGAGTCTTCCACATACCCCAGAGAGGGTCTGGATTGACAGACGTTAACGGCTCTGACCTTCATTTTCCTCTGTGACACTTGTTCCTTTCATATTGTATGGCACCCTTCACATCAAGAGGGGCAACGGTTCATCTGTACTTCTCTGGTTTGCCAATCAACCTTGGGGTTGTGGTCTTTGAGCCGAGTGTAGCCTAAGATCATGCTTTGCCTCCCGAGGCTGGAGACAGTGAGGAGTGTCCTTTCAGAGTGAGTCTTGTAACGGAGTACTACGTCTACCACTTCAGAGATCTGCCCTGCTTCATTGGGGGAGCCATCTACATTGTACACCAGTATGGGGCGAGAGATGCTCTGGGTGGTAATATCTTTCGTATGGACAAAATCTTTATCTATGAAGCTGCCTGTAGCTCTGGAGTCCAAAAGCGCCTTGATGGAGTGCACCTCGCTGGTGTCGGTGGTACTGATCTCGATAGGAAGAACAATAGACATTCCATGGGCATCAAGAGCATTGGCGGAGAATCATTCGGGGAGTCTCTTCTTCTATTTGGGCTTCCAAGGCAGAGCTTTCCTGTCTGGAGCGGAGGGGGGGAGTGCGTCTATAGGTTCACAGATATCTGTATTGACTTCTTCTACGTTCAATACAGTGAACCTATTTACTAACAGCGACCGGGGCGCACTTTTCGCTGGCTGCGCTAAACAAAATCTTCCTCCGGGGCGGAACCAACTTCCTCTTCCTCTACTGCATCCTTCAGAGCCATCAAATCTTCAATTAATTCTTCCCTTTGCTCCATGGTTAACCTCCAGACGTCTAAACGATGAGGGTAGTCCTTCACGAGATAGTTAGCCTCTCCGCATCGATAGTATCCTCGCGGAGGTAGGGAGCGTGTTTTCTGAACTGTATCTACGTCCATGGGTATTCCTCTGGATAGCACAGGTGGAGAAGGCCTTGACGGAACAGGGGGTGGAGCCAGCGGAAAAGGGCGGAACATCGAGAGAGGGGTTGAACGAGACAGGGCAGAGTGCGAGGGAGTCGAGGTTATCGTCCGGAGCATGGATTGGAAAGCCTTGTTGGCCAGCCTCACCTAGTCAATCCTCTAGGTGGCTGCATACCAAGCCTCTGGATCCGTGTCTGTGGGTCGTCCGAAGGGCATGGTGGCGATTTGGCTCTGGATGTTCAACTGGAGGCCTCGACAGAACTTCACCACAAGGGTCTGAGGGTCTATGTATCTGGCGTCCGAGACCAAGGTCAGGAAACTGTCTAAGTAGTCATCCACCGTCCGATTTCCTTGATAGTACGAGGACCCTTCCAAGGTGTTGACAGCATCCGACTCCGCATTGACCGGAAAGAACTGACTTTGGAACTGTTGTTTGAAGTCAAGCCAAGACTGAATGGGAAAAACGCCGGTGTCCGCCTCCTGGTGAAAGAGATTCTCGGACCACTTCGCGGCTCATCCATCCTTGAAGAAGACAAGAGTCCAGAAAATCTTTTTCTCGTCACAGCTGAACTGCTCTGGGGCTAGGCGCAAATACAACGTACAGGAATTGAGGAAGGCTCGACCGGAGCTTCGTTCACTGGAGAAGTCAGGGGGAGAGGGGAGTTTTGGTCTCATCCGCTGTTTGGACGGGGCGGCCGGGGCTGGAGAAGGAGGGATAGCTAGAGGAGGAGATATGGGTATCAGAGGCGGAACGACTGCTGGAGTGGGGGTAGAGCCAGTCATGAGTTGAGTGAGTTGTTGTAGCTGGGCTGTCAGGCCCGCAAGGGTAGTGTTGATAGTGTGTTCTGAAGTGTTCTGACGCTTGGTCAGCTCTTGAAGATGGTGCTGCAGATAGCCCAAGGTGTCGGTGACGGCTGGGGGGGTGTCCGCAGGGAGCGATATCTCTCTTGGGGCGGAGTGATCAGAGGGCCAGAGTTTATTAGCGGAGGGCGACTGGAGGGCAGCTGTCCACTGAGAATCTCTGGGGCTCTGAGAATGAGATCTAATTCTGCTGTAAGGGCGACCGGAGTAGAGCTCTAGGAGATTCCTCAGTTAAATTATAATCTATGAAATATATTACAACCTACCTCCAGGAGATTCCTCAGAGAATTAGATGAGGCTCCTGGGGGAAATAATCTACATTATATATGTTATAGTGTCCTCGCGTCCCTGCATTTGGTAACCAGGGTCTGAACAATGAAAGTACGTTAGGCGGCAACGGAGTATGTTTAGAACAATAGAGATAAGTTCAAATATTACATAGTAATATTTGATCTGTTGCAGGGTCACTCCGGAGGGCTAGTACGTGCTCCGGAGTTGTGCGTGAGAGGTTCCCTTACAATAAAGAGGATTGGGGAAAAGAGAAAGAGATTGGAGACGACCATAGGAAAATTGAAGAAATAGTTCCAAAAAGATTCTTGAAGTGGAGAAAGGTATTTGGGAAGGTAGAGTCAGAAAGAATGCCGATGAGAAAAATTTGGGATTATGCCATAGATCTCAAAAAAATGTTTGTACTACGAAAGGGAAAGATTTACCCATTGTTCAAAGATGAAAGAAAAAAAGTCCAGAATTTTGTGGAGGACCACTTAAGAAAGGGGTATATCAGACCAACAAAATTCCCTCAAACGTCACCAGTATTTTTCGTAGGCAAGAAAGATGGAAAGAAGAGGATGGTTATGAACTATCACAACTTGAATAGCCAGATGGTGAAGAACAATTACTTACCTGCTATTATTAATCACAGAGTTAATCGATAATATGGGGAGCAAGAAAGTATTCACTAAAATGGATCTCAGGTGGGGGTTCAATAACATGAGGATTAAGGAAGGAGACGAGTAAAAGAAAGCGTTTACTACACATGTGGGCTCCTTCAAGTTAACTGTTATGTTCTTTGGGATGACAAACTCACCAGCCACATTCCAGGCAATAATGAATGAAATACTAAGAGACTTCATAAACGAAGAAAAGGTTGCGGCGTTTGTGGACGACGTATTAGTAGGGACAGAAACAGAGGAAAGATATGATGAAATAGTGGAGGAAATATTGAGGAGGCTCAAAGAAAACAACTTGTATATCAAGCCAGAAAAATGTGTGTGGAAAGTAAGGAAGATAGGATTCCTTGGAGTTGCCATAGGACCTGATGGAATAGAAATGGAGAAAGAAAAGGTGGATAGAGTGTTAAGTTGGCCAGAGCCAAAGAGTGTGAAAGACGTTAGGAAATTTTTGGGCCTTGCAAATTATTACAGAAGGTTTATTAAAGACTTTGCTCAAGTAGCCAGGCCAATGAATACGCTGACAAGAAAAGATATAAAGTGGCAGTGGGGGCAGGAGCAGCAACGAGTATTTAATGAGCTCAAAGAAATCTTTACGACAAGACCAGTGTTAGCATTCCCAGACTTAGACAAAGAGTTTAGGGTAGAGGTAGATGTCTCAAATTATACTACAGGAGAAGTGCTATCAATGAAGTGCTCTGATGAGTTATAGAGACCAGTAGCTTTCATTTCGAAATCATTAAGCAACACTGAAAGGAATTATGAAATACATGATAAAGAAATGTTAGCAGTAGTTAGATGCTTGGAAGCATAGAGGCACTTTCTGGAAGGAACAGTAGTAAAATTCGAGATCTAGACAAATCATAAAAATCTCAAGTATTTTATGAAGGTGCAGAAATTGAATTGAAGACAAGCAAGATGGGCATTATACCTATCAAGATTTGATTTTACACTAAAACATGTTCCAGGGAGTAAAATAGGAAAGGCAGACAGTTTAAGTAGGAGACCAGATTGGAAAGTAGGGGTGGAAAGAGATTATCACAAATGGTTACTTACTATTTGTGATGGGTGCTTTGATACTTAAAGAGTTCAAAAATGCAAAGTTAGACAAGTGACAAAAAATGTTGTCAAGTCTGAGGTCTAATCCTCAAACTATGAGTCCTTAAATACAGAAAAGTGATGGTCTGTGCACTAGGGTAGAGCATCACATGCTACTACCTATTGTTCTACATATGGTAGTGCCTTTGTACTTGAAAATGCAATAACTTAATCTTATGGAGGCTGTCCTTTGTTCTAAGAAAAGGACAGATGACTATCTATGGGTAATCAATGAAATCCATATGCAAACATTGAGGTCTTTATATCTCCACTAATATTAATCGCCTTGGCGTCATTTTAGGCTCATTCTGAGCAGTATAAAGAGGGCTTCTGCTGAGCCTAGAACCGAAGCTTAGATTCTGGCGGTTTCCGAGATATTGGTGATTTAATAAACGGTACCATGGTAGTTACCAGTTAATTTGCCTAACATCTCGGCCATTATTGATCGCTTTGAGACGTGACTAGTATTGATCGAAGGGTCTTCTTAAGGGCTTTAAGCTGGCTTTGAGACTGTGGGAATCGTTGAAGAATTGGTGGAGATATGACTGAATGAAGTTTGTGACAGAAGATTGGATTCCTAGGGGTGATCATAGGACCCAATGGGATAGAAATGGAGAAGGAGAATATCATGACTTGGCAAAACAGCTAAGTCATTATTTAATATTTTTTTTCTTTTTATTTTCTTTTAGTTTTGAATATTGTTTTTTCTTTTATTTTCTTTTATTTTCTTTTCTTATCAATGGATGCACGAGAGGAAATTGACTTATAGGGAAGCACGGGATAAAAAGAAGGGTTAGGGTTACTTTTCATGTATAAATAGTATACAAAATCTAACGAGAACTCTATTGAGTTCTCCTTGTCAAACGCTGATAAAGGAGCAGTTGGCTTAATTCCGGCTTTGGAGTTAGCTAGTCTGACAGAGAAGGTGGATTGGGGTACTTAGTTGGCCAAAACCAAAGAATGTGAAAGACATCAGAAAGTTTTTGGGCCTTGCAAATTATTACAGAAGGTTCATTAAAAATTTTGCTCAACTAGGCTGATGAATGTGCTGACGAAAAAGGATGTGAAGTGGCAGTAGGGACAGGAGCAACAAAAGGCATTTGACGAACTAAAAAAGATCTTCACAACAAGACCAGTATTAGCAGCCCCAGACTTAGACAAAGAATTCAGGGTAGAAGCAGATGCTTCAGACTATGCTACTGGAGGAGTGTTATCAATGAAATGCTCTGATGAATTGTAGAGACCAGTCGCTTTCATTTCAAAATCTCTAAGTAACACAGAACAGAACTATGAGATACATAATAAAGAAATGTTAGCTGTAGTCAGGTGCTTGGAGGCGTGGAGACACTTCCTGAAAGAAACAATAACTAAATTTGAGATATGGACAGATTACAAGAATCTCGAATACTTTATGAAGGCACAGAAATTAAACTGTAGACAAGCAAGATGGGCCCTATACCTATCTAGGTTTGACTTCACGCTAAAGCATGTTCCAGGAAGTAGAATGGAGAAAGCAGATAGTCTCAGTAGGAGACCAAACTGGAAAGTAGGAGTAGAGAGAGACAATGAAAACCAGATGCTGATAAAGCCTGAGTGGCTAGAAGCAAGGAGAATGAAAACAGTAGAAATTATTGTAGAAGGAGTGGATCTACTAAAGAAGATCAAATAGTCCAAAGTAAAGGACGATGAAGTAGTAAAAGCAGTGGAAGAAATGAAGTAGGCAGGGGTGAAAATGCTAAGGGATGAAGAGTGGAGAGAAATTGATGGCATAATGTACAAAGAGGGAAAAGTATATGTACCTAGAGATGATGAGCTTAGAACAGAAATTGTTAGGCTACATTATGATATACCTGTAGGAGGATATGGAGGACAGTGGAAAACAGTGGAACTGGTCATTTGGAACTTCTGGTGGCTAGGAGTCACTAAGGAGGTGAAGAGATATGTAGAGGAATGCGACACCTGCCAACGCAACAAAAACCACACAGAACAGCCAGCAGGAAAATTAGTGCCAAATTCAATTCCAGAAAAACCTTGGACACATATATCGGCAGATTTTATTACCAAACTGCCCTTAGCACAGGGATATGATTCGATCCTAGTAGTAGTCGATAAACTAACAAAAATGGTCCACTTTATTCCAACTACAGAAAAAACGACGGCAGAAGGATTGGCTAGGCTGTTTAGAGACAATGTGTGGGAACTACATAGTTTACCTGAAAGTATCATATCAGACAGGAGGCCACAGTTTGCAGCAGGGTTAATGTGAGAGCTGAATAAGATGCTGGGGATTGAAAGTAAAATGTCGACGGTGTTCTACCCTCAGATAGATGGACAAACAGAGAGGGTCAACCAAGAGCTAGAACAGTACTTAAGAATGTTTATTGACCATATGCAAGAACAGCGGCCAGACTGGTTAGGAACTGCAGAGTTTGGATACAACAATAAAGCACACTCAAGTACTAAAATGTCGCCCTTCAAGGCAAATTACAGACAAGATCCTAGGATGGGGTTTGAAATAAGAAAGAAGAGAAAATATGAGGGAGCAGAGAAATTTGTCACAAAGATGAAGGAAATCCAGGAGGAGGCAAAAGTGACACTAAGGAAAGCACAGGAGAAAATGAAAAAGTATGCAGATAAAAAGAGGACAAAAGTCAATGAGTATAAAGTAGGAGACTTAGTGATGCTGAGTACTAAGGATCTGAAATATCAAATAGTCAGGAGAAGAACAGAGAAGTTGATGGAGAAATATATAGGGCCCTACAAAATCAAGAAAATTGTATTGTTAAACACAGTAGAACTAGAACTACCTAGTACAGTAAAAATACACCCAGTAGTCAATGTTAGTAGAATATGAAAATACGTAGGGCAGGTAAAAGGACAGAGGAAAGAACAACCAACTTCAGTCATAATCAAAGGAGAGGAGGAATAGGAGGTAGAGAAAATCCTAAATAAGCGGCGAATAAGGGGGAAGGATAAATACTTAGTAAGGTGGAAAGGTTTACAGCAGAATTTAATACCTAGAAAGAAAGGAAAAATTTAGAAAATACAAAAGAAGCAGTTAAAGAATTCAAGAAAGAATATCGGAGGGACATAGAAGAAATAAATTGGCAAGAAAGAGAGGAAGGGACATTTAGAAGAGGAGAATTGCCAAGAAGGTTCATGGCAAAAAAATTATTCAGATGGTCAGACAAACGATATAACTAGAAATACTGGGGAAGGCTGGAAAGAAACTGGAAAAAATAAAGGAGAGAAAGAAGAACATTAGAGGAAGATGAAGATGAAATGGGCAACATGGTAGACCTCTACTATGAACTGTAAATCCTCAGGACGAGGAACCTTGGGAGAGGGGTGGTGTCATGACTTGGCAAAACAGCTAAGTTATTATTTATATTTCTTTTCTTTTTTTTTTCTTTTGGACTTACTATACAAGGAAGGAGTGTGGGAAAGTGTCATATGACAAAGTCACATGTCACAGGAAAAAAAATATCACAGTGGTGATGTCACATGACAACTGTGGGAAAGTAGTGCACAGACTATGTAGTAATTGTATAAGTAGTGTACAAGAAATGCATGAGGACTCCATCGAGTTCTCCTTGTCAAGCACTGATAAAGGAGCAGTTGGCTTTATTCCAGCTCAGGAGTTAGCTATTCTGACACTACCAACACATGGGATTGCACCAAGACCTCTATTTAGCTCTGAACTTCACGGAACTAATAATAATAACATCCCTGACACAAACAATAATACTTCTACCACCACCGAAAACCTAAACAATGATCTTGATGATCTCCCCCTAGCCTTAATAAAACCCTAGAGAACTGTGAAACCAACCACTTGGTTGCAAGAGTCAACTGAATATATGAATAGACCAATGGTAAATCATATCCTAGATGATAGCTGGATCCCTAGAATATTCAAGGAAGCGATGAGAAGGCCTGACCTTTGGTGGGAACCTAAGGCTACCAAAATAGTAATGCTGAAAGCCAGGGAGGTTTTTGAGGTGGTACCAAGACCAGAGGGATAGAATGTGGCTGGATCAGAGTTTATGCGATAAAATAGAAGGAGGATGGTAGATTAGAGAGACAGAAGGCTAGAACTGTGGCAAAGGGGTTTACTCAGGTAATAGGGAAAGACTATGAAGAAACATATGCATCCATTGCTTGCCTTGAGTTTGTCTACCTTGTATATGCAATAGCAGCCTCGCGACGACTTTGTCTGTGGCAGATTGATTTTGTGTCTGTCTTTTTTAACAGCGACAATAGCTATGAGGTATTATGGAATAGCTGAGAGAATTTGAGGAAGGGGGAGACAACTATGTATAGAGACTTTGCAAAACTCTTTGTGGAACAATGCAGGGTGCACATGACTGGGCCAAAAATCTAGACAAAACCTTTGAAGGCCATGGTTTCTACAAGTCAAGGGCAGATCCTTAAATCTGCTCTAGAGTTTATGGTAACAAACTCACGCTAACATCCACCTAGACAGATGATATACTAGATGCCTCATTAACTATTGAAGGTGAAAATCTAGCAAAATCACAACTTGGTGTTAGTTATGAGATAAAAGATCTGGGAGAAGCAAAACTCATTTTAGGAATGTACATTAACAGAGATCCCGTTACTGGAAACATATCCCTATCCCAAAAATCTTATTGTGAATGCATGTTAAGACACTTCAACATAGAGAACTGTTCACAGAAATTGACTCCACCCCCTCCACGACTGCTATTAACAACAGAGGACTGTCCTAATATCCCTGAGAAAGCTAACAAAATGAAGGATATACCCTACCGAGAAGCACTTGGGTCACTCATGTGGCTACAAGTCACCACACGACCTGACATTACATATGCTGTGACATTACTCTCTCGCTTTGCACACAATCCAAGAAAGTCACACTAGACTGCAATCAAAGATGTACTGGCCTATATTAAAGGGACATTGAACTATGGAATAACCTACAAGACTGATGTCAAACTTAATCCTTCTGGATATGTGAATTCTGATTTTACAGGTTGCAAGGACACAGGTCGCTCCATAGAAGGAAACATCTTCATCATAGTAGGAGAACCAGTATCATAGGAGAGTAAGAAACAAGAAACAGTAGCATTGTCAATAGTGGAGGCAAAGTATATGGGTTTCTTAAGGGCAACAACACAGGTACTCTGGATATCAAAATATTTCACTAAGATCAGACTGCCAACTTCAAAACCAATTGTAGTTCATGTGGATGATAATGGATCAATATCTCACAGCTTAAATGACAAAAATCACCGTAGAACAAAGCACATTGACGTGCGGTACCATTTTATTAAGAACCAAGTCAAATGTGGAAACATTACCTTCCAATACATACCATCTTCTGAAAACGTTGCTGATCTCTTTACCAAATTCTTGTCTCAAGAGAAAATCTGCCAATTCACCACAGAATTTCAATTACAGCTTACTACTGAGGGTATACTAGACCAGGGGGAGTGTTGAAATGGTCTAGTGACCCTTTACTCGTACTTCGTATTTGTTACTACATCATTACCAGACTGGGATGGTACCCACTGATATAGTACACAGTACCTCTATTTTCATTCATCTACTTAATCCCTGTTATTGTCCTTCATTCTCCCTTAGTTGTCTACTTTACCTTGTGACGCCTGAGGTGAGATATCCATTATACTTGTGTACATTACTACCATTTACTGATGTATTTAGCTTACATATCTGATAGGTACATATCAGTTGTCTACTTTACCTTGTGGCGCCTGAGCTTATATAGCTGATACCACTAATGTATGCAATATGGGGGTTAAAGATTGTTGCAGTCGTTCGAAAATATAGTGTCTCACTGGGTTCCTTTAAGGTCATTTATAGACATAATGGATCTTGTCTTTGAACATGATGCAGTGGATAGTAGGATCAAATCCTATCTCCAATTCGATTGCAAAGAGAAGAGATAAGAGTACAGTGACAAATTTCCTTGGATTCTGTTGCCAATCATTCAGCCATGTGGTACACATATTGGACTAATCAATACCTGAGTAAAGGCAAAAAACTTTGACATTACAGAGTGGGAGCGAGAGAAATACCAGATAGCCATAATCTTGGCCTCAATAGTTATCTGTATAAAAATGACTATCTAGTCTTCAGCACATAGAGAAACCACCATACCCCATACATCCACATTCTATACAGATCATTATTCATGATGTGATTGGCTGCACTGATGTTATATGACAGAAAATAATCATTTTAATAATATAATTTCTTTTATATTTTATATTATTACTAAATTTCACTCCTGAACTCCTATTGTCTACTCCTATAGGATCATGATTTAGACTAGTTACTTGTACTCCTCCTATTCTGGACTTAGTATAAGTACTCCATTAGTTACATCCTAGTTCCTTAGTTCATAGATTAACATCTATAATGTCCTTAATGTCTTTTACTTGTTCTATCCTCACTCCTATCAATCTATACCACTCCACTCCTGAACTCCTGGCAACAATTCAGTCCTCCTGAAATACACAACTACATATGTGACAGAAGATCAAGGCACAGCGCACGAGCTGAGGCCAAGGTTGTTCCATACTTTTGTTGTCAACTCCCTTCCACTCTGGAGTAATTCTACTCCACTCTGGGTCACTCTGCTCCCGCTCTGCATGGTATTTGACAACTGACCAACTTTAGGCGATTCTGAATTCCCATATCAGAATATATCAATGTTCAGGATTTGAGTACACACATGGTGGAAATCCTCCTCTTTCTTCTTAAACTCTGCTGCTACTCTGCTACTACTGCTACTTGCGACACCACAACCTTCTTAGACTTGAACAATAGGGGAGAAGATACAGGTGAGAAATATGCATCTATTTGAAATATGCTTCCTGCATTTTCCCCAATCATTTGTGTATCACCACAATCATGATAATTGAAATTACATTTGCGAGAGGTCTTGCTGCCAGTGCTGAAGCATTCTTATCCCATTAAGGCCTCAACAATGAATTTGAGCCTCTGAAAAACCTTAGTCTCTTTCTTGCCTTTCTTGTTAGTCTTGAAAGAAATCTTTCCACTGCCTCATTTCTTGCCCTGTAAAAGTTTCTCATATTTTAATTTTTTGAGCACACTATTGATTGAATTGTCGGTCG
>Ga0157360_1000871_pt1 | contig 11360 bp, 9 predicted proteins | sample AttlaeALBM1_FD_111483 | JGI IMG/M metagenome (GOLD analysis project Ga0157360, IMG submission 111483) | Fungus gardens microbial communities from leaf cutter ant in Ribeirão Preto, State of São Paulo, Brazil - Atta laevigata ALBM1 | ecosystem: Host-associated > Fungi > Mycelium > Unclassified ... | reverse complement strand
TTTTTCACTGAATTCTTTCGTGAGCCCGACCCACAACTGGGATTCGTCGCCTTTGGATGGTTGACGATGGGGCAGGTGCTATGTATTCCGATGATTATTATCGGGACAGCGATCATTGCATGGTCACGCAAGCAGCCTGTTGAATATCCCATTGTATCCGCTGCTGAATCATCCTCTACACAGGCCACCCGTTAAGCGGTTTGCTGTCATACACTTGAGTAACGGAATTTTATCATGAGACCCTATCTTGATCTTCTCCAGACAGTGCTGGACAAGGGTACAACCAAAACGGACAGAACCGGCGTAGGGACGCGTAGCATATTTGGACATCAAATGCGTTTTGACTTGTCTGAAGGATTTCCGCTGGTCACCACGAAAAAGCTGCATTTGCGTTCGATCATTCACGAGCTCTTGTGGTTCCTGAAAGGGGATACCAATATTGCCTATTTAAAGGAAAATGGTGTTCGTATCTGGGATGAATGGGCGGATGAAAAGGGCGATCTTGGGCCAGTGTATGGCTATCAGTGGCGCAGCTGGCCAGCGCCTGACGGTAGCCATGTGGATCAGATCAGCAAGGTTGTTGAGTCAATCCAAAAAACGCCGGATTCACGTCGTCTGATCGTCTCTGCATGGAATCCCGCGCTCGTGGACGATATGGCCCTTCCGCCATGCCATGCGCTTTTTCAGTTCTATGTCGCTGATGGTAAACTTTCCTGTCAGCTTTATCAGCGTAGTGCCGATATTTTTCTCGGTGTCCCTTTCAACATTGCGAGTTATGCTCTGCTGACACATATGGTGGCGCAGGTTTGTGGTCTTGAGGTGGGGGATTTCGTTCATTCTTTTGGTGATGCGCATCTTTACCTGAATCATCTCGATCAAGCGGAAGAGCAACTCAAGCGTGAACCTCGCCCATTACCGCGTTTGGTTCTCAATCCGGAAGTCAAACATCTGTTCGATTTTCGTTTCGAAGATATTGCAATCGAAGGGTATGATCCTCATCCGCATATCAAAGCCCCTGTGGCTGTTTAATTTCGGAGCTTTAGAATATGCCCGCCAGTGTTTCAATGATTGCTGCTCTTTCAACCAATCATGTCATAGGAGTAGAGGGCAAGTTGCCCTGGTATTTGCCGGAAGATCTTAAATTCTTCAAGGCGGTGACCAGTCACAAGCCTGTTATTATGGGGCGCGCGACCTTTGATTCGATCGGGAAGCCATTGCCTAATCGTTTTAACATCGTCATTACTCGAAACCCGGACTTTTCGCATCCGGGTGTGCGTACCAGTACCTCTGTTCCCGAAGCGCTGGAAATGGCAAAGGGGCAGGCCGAAATCGACGGTGTTGATGAGGTCATGGTGATCGGGGGCGGTCAGATCTATACAGCGGCGCTTCCCTTGGCGGACCATCTCTATCTGACACGCATTGACGCCAATGTTGAGGGAGATACCTTTTTTCCGGAATTCAATGCGAATGAATGGACGCTGGCTGAGTCAATTCAGGGATCCCCGGCAGAGCATCACCCCCCGTATCGATTTGAGCGATACGATCGCGTGAGCAAGTGACCCCGTGGCATAGTTGTATACATCGGGTTACTCGCGCATGGCATCCCTGTCTTTATACGCTCAGAGGTATAAATACCTTTTGGAACGGCATTTTGGTGTTGAATGCTTGAGCACAGGGGAATCGGCATTTATCCTATGTCTATAACATTAAGTATTCGTAATATTCTATGCTTATAAAATCTGTGTCTTGTAAAAAGTCATTGTCCAGCAAATAATCTATACTTACTCAAGGTGGCTATGTGGCAGGCTTGTCAGGTACCACTGAGCGTATTCGTAGGTGTTTGATGATGAGGTTCGGAGTCCATTTTGATAAAAGGGCGTGACATGGGTATTTCGTATCCTTTATACCTAAGTGTTCATTACGCGTTGTGATCAGTCTTGCTGTTTCCGATTATGTGTATTCAGTGAGGTGCATCACTGGATGCGTTTTGTACGAATGCTGTGTTCAAGAAAGTGCGCTAACAAAATGTATGGGGTTGTGCGTTGATAATAAATAAACCATTTGCAGTCATTGGGGGCAGTCAAGGTGGCTGATCTGCTTGAAACGCTGATCGAATCTCTCGATCGTAACTCTGAGCGTGTCCTGAGTCAGCTGGCGCAGGCAACGCAGCATATTCACTCCTTGCAGGAAGAGAACACTGCTCTTCGTCAACAGTTGCAGCAAGCACTATCTCGTCAGGTAGCAGGAACAAATACTGCTTCAGAATCTCAACGTCCAGATACTGAAACACCTGTTGCCAATACTGCAGAAAATACGGATGCGTCCAGTCGTTCATCTGATCAGCTGATAACGACTCAGGTGCCGTCGGCTTCGGCGCAGATGCATTCCGAACAGAAGGGCGTTTCAGATAATGCCCTTATCCGAGAGAGAACTTCAACATCCATGGGTGAAGGGGAAGCTTCCCTATTACCCACAGAACAAGAATATTCTGAAGATATGAGCGAAATTAGCGAACCGGTCAATACCCCGTCTGAAGAAGCTCCTGTGTCGGGATCTTCCATTTCGAAAGAACAACCCCCTTCACCGCAGGCATTGCTTAAAGAATGGTACAAGCGTTATCCCAATACATTCTTCAAGGCGCATACTCATCCGTTAAAAGTCGGGATTCACAAGGATTTGATCGAACGTGAACCCTGGTCTTCCAAGTTGATCCGTAGGGCGCTGGCCAATTACGTGAATCTCCCTCGCTATCTGAAATCCGTGCGTGTTGGTGTGACACGTGTAGACCTCGATGGCCAGTCGGCTGGTGATATCAGTGAAGATGATGTCCGACATGCACGGGAACAGCTTGACCTACTGCAAAAAAGGCGCGCCGAGCGCGAAGAGCGCCACGCAGCCGAGCGGATGAATCGCAAGATTGCACAATTGAACGAGCGTCTCGGTCACTAAATATGGCATAATGACCTGAAAATAGTTGTCCTGCTAACTTTCTGTTGCTTCCACTCGCATGCATACGCATTCCAGTAGGCAATTTACTCAATGTTTGGCTATAGTCAGTTTTGTCGTGACGATGGGGGCTGAGAAGTTTATCAGCGCTCTGCGCATGAAGTCGGTGGAGTCCCTTGCATATAACAGCACTCTGAAGTGTGGTGCTTAGCCAAGGTTAAGAAAGTCGTTTACTGATGTGGACCCGTAACCGGCGAGATGATCTGGCTTAATCCCAATGCTGAATAATGCTTTCGTGAGCGCTTTATATGGAAAGGCCTGATAAAAACTGTATCCGTTAAAAAGCAATCGCTCCAATGGCTAAACGAATATCGTAGTCAGAAGCTATAGTGGGTTAGGTTACGCATCATCGCTCAATGGCTTCGCCCATATAGCGGTGGTGACTCGTCGAAATGTGTCCCATGAAGAGTGATTGTCTTTGTCCATTCTCCTGGGGGATCTTGGGACATCCACCCGATACTATTGCTTGGGTAGTTGGCTGTTAAGGAGTTTTCTGCTGCATGTACCTTCATGAATTGTCCTGGAATGGCGTCTATTTCAGCCCGATGATTGTTTACGCTATCATCAGCCTGGTCATCTCCCTTGCGCTTCGAATATTGATTTACAAGCTGCCTATCGGCCGTTTTATTCTTCAGGAAGCGTGGTTTGATGTGGCCCTTTTCATGTGTGTATTAGTGGGCATTAATTATTTGGCAATTTATACACCTTCCTTCTTGTCCTGAATACGGTGATTTTTGATGCGAACTCTAGCTCGACTGATTTTTACATTTATCATGCTGGCGATTGCTGTCACCGCAGGTATCTGGATTTGGAAATACTATCAATACACGCCATGGACACGAGATGGCCGTGTTCGTGCTGATGTCATTACGATTGCCCCTGATGTATCTGGTTGGATTACACAACTGAATGTGGCTGATAACACTTGGGTAAATGCAGGTGATGTCATTTTCAGGATTGATTCCGCGCGTTATAAAGCGGCGTTGGATCAGGCAAAGGCTCAGGCAATGGAAGCTAAAATTACCTGGCAACGTAGTCAGTCCGATTATCAACGCCGCTTGAGGCTTTCCAGTCAGTCAATTTCCCGCGAAGCACTTGAAACCTATCAGTTGAATGCCGCTGCCGCCTATGCGACTTATCAGGCAGATCAGGCTGCTGTTGAAACAGCCCAAATCAATCTGGATCGTACCGTTTATCGTGCCCCCTATTCGGGCTATGTCGTCAATTTGGCGTTGCGACAGGGGGATTACGTCTCTAAAGGGGTGGCTGATCTATCCCTGATTCGTGCCGATTCATTTTATGTCACTGGTTACTTTGAAGAGACTAAAATCCCCAGTATTCGCCCGGGCATGAAAGCCGATATTTGGCTGATGAGTGGCAACAAGCGTTTGCAAGGACACGTAGTCAGTATCGGTCGGGGTATCTCTAATGATGATGCGTCTGCAGGTAATGAGCACTTGCCCAATGTGGCCCCAAGCTTCACCTGGGTGCGTCTGGCACAACGTATCCCTGTAGATGTGGTGTTCGATGCAGTGCCAAAAGATGTCATTCTCAGTTCAGGGATGACAGCGACAATACGTATCCTTCAACCCAAGCAACACCGAAACCAGTATTACAACAGTCAGACAACACGTGGTACATCCAGTAAAGAGGCCACCCCCGAGGATAACGTTGCTCCAACTAGCACCACAGGCAGTGTCTCTGACGGTGCCAATCAGGGAGGGGGAAGCGGGCAGTCTCCCTATCGTGTTGTGACTCCAAACAATTCCACCAGTGCACCATCAGCTAACAGCAGTGTCAATCAGCCTGTTCCTCAGGGCTGAGGCATCATGCTTGAAGCTTTAGTCAGTCACATGCCTGCTGTGATTCAGGGGTTCGTCTTGCCCCGAATGTGTAGCCCACTCCCTGGGCAGGGTCGTTTGAAGGGGCGGGAATTTGACTTGATAGCATTATCGTTCTTCTTATTGCTGGGCAAACGAATCCTGTCTACATACTTTCACAGTATGCTTGAGCCAGTAGTGCCAATAAACTTCCGGAGTAGGTGGAAATGACAACCTCCACGTTCAAGCTGAATCCAAAACTGGCTACTTTTCTGACCCCTTCGCCCTTTGCCATTCAGTTCATGATAAAGGGTATCGTGGCAATGTCAGCCGCGCTCTATATCACTATATTGCTTGATTATGATCGTCCGTATTGGTCTTTGATTTCTGCCATCTTCCTACAAATTCGTCCGGAAAGTGGTCAGGTTATTGAAAAAGGTATTTGTCAGCTGATCGGTAACCTCTGCGGTGGTATCCTGGGTTTGATCGTCATTGCCTTTTTTGTCCAGGCGCCTCCGCTGGCCTTTGCCATGATGGCCATCATCATTTTTATCCTGTCGATGCTCTCTTCCATGACATCGAACATGAATGTGACCTATCTCTGTGCGATGGGCGCTATTGTAATGGCATTGGTCGTTGCCATTTCCCTCTCCTCAGATGTCACCAGTAACCACATCTTTGGAATTGCCATACAGCGTGTCAGTGAGATCAGTATTGGTGCCATCTGTGCCACGCTCTCAAGCATGCTGTTGTGGCCGCAACGTGTTCACCAGCAAATGGGAGGGCATGCGCGTACCCTTTTCAATCAGACACTGGATAGCATGCAAATTTACCTGGACCCGCTCAACAAGGCCAAGGAACGGCATGAGTCTTTATTGGCAGTCATCAATGCTGTTTTACTGCTTGAATCAGATGCCAATCCGGTTGTGTTTGAAGGGCCTGCAGGTCCTGGAAGAGCCAGGGCCGCACATTTGCTGTCACAGCGGACGCTGAGTCTGATAGCGGAAATGCAAGTGCTGGGCCATTTCATTCGAGACCATCCAGACTGGCTGGATGAAATGCTATTGGAGACATTTGAGGCCCTAAGACAAGCGGTGGGTAAGGTACGTCAGGAGTCCGACCCTGCATTACGTCGGAAGTACATGGACGACTTCCGTAAATGGCTCAAGACTCAGGGAGCTGGTGAGCAACATACAGCGCTTCAATATCGTGCGCTCCAGGCTGTTTCCGATGTGGCCCAACTTCTTATCGTGATGGATGAAGCCGTACAGGCGGTCATATCGCCACGTAATCGTAAGCTCAAGGCCGCGCGTCTTTCACGTTATCATGATCTGCTTTCGTGCATGATTATTGGCTTGCGCTCCAGCATCATGTTTGGACTTGGGGTTCTTCTGTGGATTGGAACGGGCTGGTCAGTCGCCTTTCTTCTGATGATATTGCCAGTGGTGTTCAGCATTATGTTTGCGAATATGCCCACTATCATGATGCTCAAGAATCTGCTTATAGGCATGACCTTGAGTATACCTGTCTATCTATTGATCAATGGTCTGATATTAAGTGTTGCACCCAGTTTTTATGAAATTTTCATACTGGTCTTCTGTGCTCCCATGATGGTTATGTTGTTTGGGTTTACCTATCGTCCCACGTTGGCGATTAGCCTTGGTTTTTGCCTGAACGCGATTATCATGACGATGCCGGGCAACCATATGAACTTCGAGATGGCAAGCGCGCTTGAACGCGGAATCTCAATGTTGTTGGGTGTCGCGATTCTTTATCCTCTGTTCCTGTTGATCAAGAATCCCAGCTCGTTGATTATGCGTCGAAGGCTGATCAGTTCAACCTCCAGTGATCTTTCTGTATTGAGTCTGAAAAGTGGAGATGATGCACTGTCATGGTTCAACGGGCGGATGGTAACGCGTATTCAGCATATGGCGACATTTGAAGATAATGCTCCCGGGCAGCGGAATCTTATAGAGCAGGGGCTATTGGGCCTCAACCTGGGACACGTTATTATCAAACAGGCTCATCAGCTAATGACGATAAGCCGTAACCCGCATTTGCCAGACATGATGCGGCGCTGGCAGGAAGCCTTGTCAGTCGCTTACCGGTCAAGTGCATGGGGCTTGAACGATGATCGCGAATTTCTTGAGCTCAGTAGTGATATCTATCATTTGATGCGCCATGACAAGCATGTTGATGAAACGCGGCTAAAACGGTACGAAGGGTTGTGTTATCGCATCGCAATCTCACTAAGACGAAATGCCGGGGCGAGTGAATCCCAAATTGATCAATTACAGAAGGTCATGATTCACAAAGGCATCGATACCAATGATCCTGAGATAGAAGCGGAGGCGACTGCCTCAACGATCGAGGAAGTTCACACCCAATCGGATACCAAGGACGGTAGTCTGGGGAATGATCTAAATTCCGATCAAGTGAATTCGGCTGAAGAGTCGCAAAATGAAAAGGCTTCTGATGGGGAGTCCAGTCGTACAGATTCTCATGAGAACGCCGTTGACGAACATAAACAGTCGTCTAATGAAGAGAAGGACTCAAAGGATAACCCGGATGATACGCCATCTGATGATGGAGACGCATCTGATAATGAGCCGCCCAATCACCCACGTTGACCTGTGCCTTGTGACAGCTTCTTGTACTTGTCTGTCGTCTATCAATCACTATTCACTACGTGATGGCAGGGGCGGCGGACCTTCATCCATTCAATCTTTCATGCACCTACATATCCCCGGCGAACCCCTCACGATAGCTCGCCATTAATGGCGTAGTGTCAAGGCGTGGCGTTGATATCGTCGTTGTACCATCGGTGGATTTGTTACTCCTGGTCACAAGGCCAGAATTATCAACTCATCCTGCTTGCCGGTCTTTTTGACTGTAGGCGTATAGCCGGGAGGCTTTGGTGCCGGCTCGCCAATGCGCGGACAAGAGGATTACCCTCGCGGGTGAACTTGAGCCGTTGTACATCTTCACTACTTAGCCATTTCCGTTGCTCTGACATGGCGATTACTCCTCAGGTTTAACGTGCCGACCGTCTTTTATCGCGGCTTTTCACTGCTGTCTTTTTCGCGTATTTGAATGGTGTAAGCCCAATATCTGGCCCATTCAATGTTCTTGTCTGCCAAGAGTCATGTTAGCGTACGAATATTGCGGTATCTTGACGCTTGTCAGGCAATTTTCTTTCATCATGTAGCGTTAGATGTTTTTTTGAAATGTTTTGCTCATTCACTAGGTTAGAGCCGCAGATACTTCTATACTGATTCTTTTGGGGTTGGAGTTGTGATTGATGAATGCGTACAAGCTGTTAAGCCATATTGCTATGAGTGCCGCTCTGATCATGGGTGTCTGCTGTACGACATATGCTGCCAGTGAGACCGTGAATGTACATTCACTCTCGGCATTGGCAAATCGCGTTGATACTGCTCAGTCAACAGCGACAACAGATCCTGAAACAACGTCATCATCCAATGCCCAACGCACGCAAGAGCACGAGAGAAATACGTCTTCTTCCGCTGATGTATCTGAAGTAAGGGTGCCAAAAGCTGCTGTGATCACAGCGCTTATGGCCTCATCTGTAGTACCTAAACCATTGGCACAAAACCACGAATCTATACATTCATCGGCTGCGGATGGGAAAACCGAGGCATCTACACCTGATACACCTAAACCGCATGCACCTAAACCCGATGCAGCCGAGAGCCATTCATCCTCGCAGGAAAAGACACCTTCCCACCCTGACTTGACACCGACAGGGTACATCGAAGCACTGATTGCACCTCTTAGTGTTGCAAAAGACCTCGGCAAGAATTGCCAGCAGGTGCTCTCATCCAATACGGGAAATCAGGATATTTGTGATCAGTTTGATCGCGCGGTAGATAATCTGGCTCAGGATCAGGCCAATATTGAAAAAACAACACCGCGACCCAAAGACACCAAGAGTGTGGCACCTGAGTTAATGAATCATTTCAATCAGCTTTCTCAGCAATTGAATCAGGAAGTCCAATATCTGCGGGCTTATCGTGCCACGCAGAAGTGATCGGCAACCTTTATCTTACGGGCGCGCTATTACTCACCGATAGGTGACATCAATGGTTGCTGTAGCGTTGAAGGGGCCTGCCTTAGGGGAGTTATTCAGCCATTTCAGCCCAGCGGTAAAGGTGTTTTTCACCTGAGTACCATTGACTATTCCAAGTGCAATCGGGTTGTTCATTTTGACTGCACTGTTATTGTTGGCCGGAAAAATCTGTATACCAAAGCCACTGTTGTTTTCCGGTAGGATAGTGTCTTCATCTTGCACGGGGTTGTTGGTCGAAAAAGTGGCCTGAAGCGTTTGCCCTCGGCAGGCCTGCCCACTCTCTGGTGAATCAAGGCTGGCAACAACACTAAAGGGAAGCTGTTTGGCAATCGTTCCTGCCTGTGTATTTCTGTCTGCCGTAATCATCCCGAAATCGACTGTATTACCGTCATTTCCCTCAATCGAAATTTGTGGGTTACAGGAGACAAACCGAACATTATTCAACCCATTGATATATTCCGTGTAATTTGCGTTACTGGTCGTTGTATTCAAGCCGAGGCTGCCATCTACCTGAAAAACGCTGTACGTCCCTGTATTGTTAATCTGACTACTTCCTGAAGAAGGGGCATTACCCGTGGCCTCTATAAAAACACTATAGGTAATCATCAGGGTTTGTGGCTGTGCGCAACGAGGTGCAAAAATATTCCACCATTGTCCCGGAGCGCTTCCGGGTCCACGACAGCCATCCACGGTGGCAGGGGGAAGCGTGCCATACCCCAAGGCAGTACGTGTCGCATTTTTGGCTATGATATGACTGCCCTGATAACTGATACCCACTGCAATCGAGTTATTAATGGTTTCCAATTGATGTCGGGGATCCCAGTAAAGATAGGCATATTCACCCTGGGGAACATCATTGGTGTCATAACAGGTAACGGTGACGGAATAAGTGGGTGATTGCCACAATATTGTCCCCTGTTTTGCATTGGCTGGAACAGTGATCTGGTGATCCAGCGTGGTGACATGTCGCGTTAATCCACCGTAATCGCCTGCATAACATGACAGCCCCCAGCTGTTGGCAGGAAAGAGACATGGGAATACACAGGTAAACAGGATGGACAGAAGGGGAAACAGGTAACATCTATTCATGTTTGTCGTCCAACGTAGGAGTACACTCAAGGGTAAGCGTGTCATAGCCCAATGAGGCCTTGTTTGCAGGTGGCAGCCCCTTCACAGGTATTACACAGGATTGATCAGGGGCTTCTCCCCAACTCACTTTCAATGTTTGACCATTCTCGACCCCCGTGACATAGGCCTGTCCATTTGGCCCAACGATACCCTGTGCCTGATGATCGGTGCTGGTAACGTTCCCACCTAGAGGAAGAGCAGAGCCATCCGTCAATTGCGATTGGATGAGTACATTCTGTCCGGACTGTGTGGCAAAATTCGCGCGTACGATAGCACCTCGTGTGGGCACGACCTGATCGGAGGTATCAGAAATATTCAGGCCTGAGGGAATGTCCTGCAGGTTGAGTGCAATCTGGTTTCTCCGGTAGGCACTGGCGCCACCAATAATGGCATATCCTGCATGATTCAGATGGACACCCTGTTGATTGACAACGCCTACACCGTCTGCATTTTTTGCATGTACCAGCACGGTAGTTGATTGCAATTGGCGTCCGAGTGTAATGCCTCCACTATGAACGATTGCACCCCCCGAGACTCCAAGGGACGTTTGTGAATAATGGACGCCTCTCGAGTATCCCGCATTGATATCACCATCCGTTCCCATATAGTCGCCACTTAAAGAGCCATTTGTTTCATTCGAACCGCTGTGACCGAATTGTGCATTGTAGTTTAGGCGATTGTCTGATAATGCAGAGCCGCTGATGCCTGTTTGTACAGAGTTATCACCCGGCGATTCATGCGTGGCGCTCGCGGTCACGTAAGTCGGTGATGAGGAAGAGCCCACAGGCATCGATATGTTAAAGCCCAGTTCGCGTTGACCTCCGCTGAAGCGGTTCAGCGTATATTGAACGAAAACTCCATAACTGGCCCCCAGCGCATGCCCGTTGTAACCGAACTGCCAACTTCGTTGGGGCCGACCATTATGCCAATAGTTCTGATTGCTCAGGTTGATGAATACCTGGTCACCATTCCAGAGGGATTGGGTCAACGACAAGTTTAGTTGAGAACGTTTGTTGTAGTAGTTATTGGCGTAGGTCGAGCGTCTTCTTTCCTTCGTCCAATCGGGTACGCCGATGTAATCGTCGGGATTCGTATCGGTATAGTCATAGCGGTAGTAGCCATTTTGCCATTGCGCATGTTGCGAAACGGCGTCAGACAAATCGTAGTAACCGGGGGTCGAGTATCGATACCCGATAATATTGAATTGGGTACCCCAGCTATTCAATGATTTGGAATAAAGGAATCGAAGGCTCCCCCCCGTACTTTTGTTTCCGGTTGCGATACGGGTGTTGGCTACTGTGTAGTCGACAGATATG
>Ga0157360_1000866_pt1 | contig 11396 bp, 17 predicted proteins | sample AttlaeALBM1_FD_111483 | JGI IMG/M metagenome (GOLD analysis project Ga0157360, IMG submission 111483) | Fungus gardens microbial communities from leaf cutter ant in Ribeirão Preto, State of São Paulo, Brazil - Atta laevigata ALBM1 | ecosystem: Host-associated > Fungi > Mycelium > Unclassified ... | reverse complement strand
CTGAGAAATACATACACCGTGTGAGTTGGGAGGCGACAATGCAAGGAATGAACGAACTGTGCACCAGGTGGCAAACTTTGCCTTAGCCAGCTTTCAAGATTGTGATTGTATGAAGATATTGCATGTTGCAGGCTTTCAGTTTGATATAATTTGTCATGTGCTGTGATGGATATTGAGAGAAGTCTGGAAGACAATTCTGGCAGTTTTCCTGTAGGACATCATAGTTGAGCAGGGAGACCCTGGTCGTCATTCCTTTTACCATCACTATTCCCTGGGGCGAGATGACCCCTGGTGGTCGTACTCTACCCAACACCTCTCACTAACATTGTCATAACGTCACCCATCCACTTTATTTCTCATTGCCCTTTGGGGCAGCACATTTGTGCATTTATTTATGCATCATGGACATGACTACCACAGCATGTTCCCTTTGTACCTGCTCTTTACTGAGGCTAGAAGAGAGCACCATCTGCAGACTGAACTAGTGGCTGGAGGGAATCCACCCTCAGAAAGAATCCTGCAAATACTCTGTCACTGAATGACACACATATGGAAGAGCTCCCTATAGCTCACCACAAATGTTGGGAAATCAAGCCGACACAGTGATCCTACTGAATTTTCGGGAATCTTCTGGAATGTTTTTCTCTATTATATAAGTTTGTAATTTGTTATATTCACTCATTGGTTTGCAACAGGATACATCTTATTCCAAGTCAAACCAATATGTGACTAGGTTTCTGCTGTTACGATTCAGCCTCCCACATACTACACACTCATCATGTGTTGCCTTGTGCCCTTATAAGCCAGCATACTGTAGCATAGTCTCTAGTCTCAGTCTGGTTAATATTATATCCTTTATCTGAACACCGGGTTTAGGAACTTGTAACATAAGACTGAGACTTCCCAATCATCATGATATCTGAAGCAACTATCCTTGCACTCATAACCACCCTCATCACCCTATTTTTTCAACCCAACTTACTCACTCGATGGAACACATTTTCCAAAGAAAAGAAAGAAGAATTAACTAGCTCAGTACAAGACTTTGTCAAAGAAATAAAAAAGGACCTCTGTCCCAAGACCAAACTCAAAACAGAACCCCCCAAGATCTTTGAAGGAAATTCAGATGACATAGCAAACTGGTGTCGAAGAATGACTCTATACTTCAATAACCAAGGTGTTAACAATGAATAGGAGAAAATTGAATTTGCCTTAAGCAAGATAATGGGAGGAAGGGAGAACCGAGCTCAGAAATAGGCTAATGCAGCAATCAAAGTCTTTATTCATTTTCAAACAGAACTAAAGAAGTGGAGAGAAAACAACAAAGACAAACCAAATGAAGAACAGATTCAACAATTCACCAACAGACCACCATTTGGCAGCTGGAAGGAAATAGCAGGATGTATGGCTGACTTTTTTATCACCAATGAATCAATATCCAATGCAATTGAGAATCTAAAACGACTCAAGCAAGAGAACCGAATGGTCGAAGACTACTAGATGGATTTCTGTGCATGGAAGGACCTGACCCATTACAATGAAATAGCATTGGTGGGCATCTTTCGAGATGGACTAAACAAGGGACTAGCCAGAAAGCTTGTAGAGCTAGGACAGTTGAACGAAATGAGCTCACTAGATATCTGGTATATTAAGGCAGTAGAATTTGAAAGAGCTAAATGATCAGTGGAAGGGATATTTGGTCAGAGAAGACAATTCATAGAAGAAAAAAGAATTATGCAAGAAGAGATCAAGAGAGGAGACAGGTTGGATCTGGTAGTTCCGGGGCGAGACCCTGATGTAATGGATATTGACATAATAAAGAGACAAGGGATGTGTTTCAATTGTGGAGTTAAGGGTCATATTGCTACAAGATACCAGAACCAAGAAAGAAGAGGAAATTCTTTGGGAGAAGAACTAAGCTAGAAAGGTCAAGGGAAGAGACATTGAAAGAGGATTTTGGAAAAGGCAGGGAGTAAGCACCAACTCACCTACCTTGGTAGACTTAGGAATATGATTACCTAGCAAAACAATGAATGAATTTTTGAGCTATTTTGGTGCCAGAAAATACAAATCAACTAGAGGATATTCAGCAGAATGGATAGCAAAAAAGATCATGGAGGAGGACAAGAGAGAAGCAATAGAGATATTGAAGGTGTGGACACACAGATCAAGAAGAGAGGAATGCACAATAGACAAAGTACAAGAACTAAATGAAATGACGGATGATGAAGTGATCATAGCTCTAAAAGCACTTGAGGAACTACATATACTTCAAAAGCTAGAAGATAAACAGCTAGATGTTTGAGTCAAGTTAACAACAACAGATACTAGAAAGATGTTCTATAAAAAGGCATTAATAGATTCAGGCTACTCAAGCTTGTGTATCAGCCAAAAATTTGTACAGGAAAATCACCTAAAAACACACAAAATTCCTCTTCCAATAACCTGCTATAATGCAGATGGTTCTACAAACAAGAATAGGAGTATGACTGAAACAATAGAGATGTGCATGTCAATTGGAGATCATGAGGAGCTAATCCAGCTATCAGTAATAAACATAGGAAACCATGATATATTCTTGGGATATGACTGGCTCCAAAAACATAACCCTTCAGTAAACTGGAAAGAGTTATTAATCAGTCTAGATAAATGCCACCAATGGTGTAGGAAAATACAAGTTCTAAAGGAGCCAGAAGAGATTGAGAAAGAAGAGACAGAAGAAAGTTCAGTAAAGGAGAGAGAAAAACTACTATTCATCAATATGGAGGAAGAAGCATAGAGAAGAGACAAGTTGAATATCAGAAAAGAGGAGATAGTTGATCAGTTTGAAGAGGTAGTACCTAAAGAATATTGGGGATTCAGAGAGACAGTCTTCAACAAGAAAATGTTTGACCAATTACCGCCTAGCTGGGATCACACAATTGAACTCACTTCAGGAGCCTCACTAAAAGACTGCAAAGTGTACCCATTAGGCATCAGGGAACAGGAAGAACTTGATAAATTCCTGGATGAACACCTCAAAACAGGACATATTAGACCCTCAAAATCTCCTTGTGCTACACCTTTCTTTTCTGTAAAGAAAAAGAATGGTTCCTTATGACCTGTTCAGGATTACAGATGACTCAATGAAGTTACAATCAAAAATAAATACCCTCTACCATTGATCCAGGAACTGGTTGACAAAGTAAAAGGCGCAAAATACTTCACCAAACTTAACATTCGTTGAGGATACAATAATATGAGAATAAAAGAAGGGGACGAGTGGAAAGCTACCTTCAGGACAAACAGGGGATTGTTTGAACCTCTAGTAATATACTTTGGGTTATGCAATTCCCCTGCTACCTTTTAACTTATGATAGACTCTCTATTTTGAAACTTGATTAACCAAGGAAAAATTGTGGTATATATAGACAACATTCTAATATTCTCAAAAACCCTAGAAGAACATGTCAGTATTGTCAAGGAAGTACTAGAAATCTTGAACAATAACAAACTATCAATACAAACAAAAAAATACCGATTCCACCAAACAAAAATTGAATATCTGGGAACTATCATCTTAAAGAATAGAATAGAGATTAATCCAGTGAAGATCAAGGGAATATCAGATTGGCCCAAACCGAGAGATAAATGTGAAGTCAGACAATTCCTAGGCTTCTGCAATTTCTATAGATGATTTATCAAAGAATTTGCCCAAGCTGCCAAACCCTTAACAGAATTAACAGGAAAAAAGGAGTGAAAGTGGAATGAGAAAGAACAGAAAGCATTTGAAAAGCTAAAAAGATTAATGTCCTCTATACCAGTCTTAGCAATTTTTGACCCAAATCAAGAGTTTTGAATGGAAGTAGATGTCTCAGGATATACAATAGGAGGGGTCCTCTCCCAACGACAAACTAATAACTCATGGAGGCCAATATTCTTTCTGTTACAAGCACTGAACAAAATAGAAAGGAATTACAAAATCTATGACTGAGAACTATTAGCAATAATAACAGGACTCAAACACTAGCGACAATACCTTTGGGGTAGAAATAAATTTAAAGTCTGGACTGACCATAAAAATTTGGAGTTTTTCAAAAAACCCCAAAAACTAAACTGTCGTCAAGCCCGATGGCTATCAGAACTCCAAGACTATGACTTCCAGTTGATTTACAAACCAGGGAATACCATGAAAAAAGCAGACACCCTTTCACATAGACTAGACCATGACACAGGAAAGGAGGACAACAAAGATAGAATATTGTTCAAGGAGGAAAGATTTAGAATATTAGTGATAGACAAAGGAGAACTTTGGAAGGAACTGGAAGATGCTAAAGAATTTATAGAGGAAGAGGTGAAAGCAGCACTAAAAGAAGAAAAAGAAGAATGGAGAAAAGAAGGAAAGGTAATCTTGTGGAAGGAGAGAGCATATATACTAGATTTGGACACACTCTGCAAAGAAGTCCTAAAAGCATACCATGACCAAGAACTTGCAGGTCATCCAGGCTATACAAAAACCCATAAACTAATAACTTGAAACTACTGGTGGCCTAGATTAATAGATGATGTTAAACAATATATAAAGGGCTGTGAAAAATGCCAAGCAAACAAACCAGATAGACTGAAGAAGACAAACTACCTACATCCAAACAAAATATCCAACATCCCCTAGGACATCATCAGTGTTAATATTGTAGGACCCTTACTAACATTCATGGGACATAACGGCATTCTGGTCACAGTTGACAGATTCTTCAAAATGGCCTGATATATACCAATCAATATGGAGATCTCTTTACGAGGCATTACCCAAGCTCTCTAGGACAAGGTGTTTAAAGATGTTGGCATTCTAAAGAAGATACTTAGTGATAGAGGTCCACAATTTGTCTCAAACTTCATGAAAGAACTATGCTTTCATCTAGGGATTGAACGAAACCCTTTAACTGCCTACTACCCCCAGACAGATGGCCAGACTGAATGGATTAATCAAGAGATGAAACAATATCTAAGATTATATATCAGCTACTACCAAGATAATTGTGTTGAATAGTTACCTCTGGAAAAATTTACTTATAACAATTGAAGTCACTCTGTTATCACAAAGCCTTAACAACTTAGGGACTACTTGAGGTGAGTGTTTAGAAAGAACTCAATAGAGTTCTCCATTGGATTCAACTATTTACTTATACTACTTTACAAGTGGCTATACTCCTATTATTATATGATCACATGTCTTTCCAGAATATTCTATGGTCACATGACCTTGTCACATGATATAATTACCTAATCTCCTATGCTATTTATATCTTGACCTGTTATATGACTTGATGTTAGAGATCAAATGTTTTGAATGCATGGGAAACTCTTTCCTTTCTGGGGCTCTCATAACATGGCCTCTCTTTCAAGATTCCTTATCCCAAGGAATTTTTCCATCGATTTCAATTCTTGTCCCACCTCTTCTCTTTTTCTCTTTTATATCTTTTTCTCCCCCAACTATATAGTAGTTTAGCTGTAAATTCCCTTGGTAGTTCCCAGCTAAATTCCTTCTTTTCTTCTTCCAGCTCCTGTCGCCTAAGTTCTTCTGTCTCTTCCCTGTACTCTCTCTCAAACTCTTCTACTAGCTCTTTTACGTTTTCTAAATTCTCCCTATTCTCCCATGTGTCTTTTTCTGCCATATACCCCTTTTATCATACTAAGAATTTCTCTTTTTCCCATACTATTCTTTTGTTCAAGATTTTTTCCACCTCGAACTTTTCCTTCCCCTCGATGATGACCGGTTTCAGTGGTGTCTTCTCCTGCCCTTCTACCTGTGGTTTGTATAGTTGTACTCTACTTACATTTACTACAAGGTGTATTCTAATTGATTTAGGCAAATCTAACTCTACTGCGTTACTAGAGATGATTCCCTTAATCTTATAAGGGCCTATAAAGTACTTCGTTAACTTTTCTGATCTTCTCCCCTTCATTTGCCATTTCAAGTCCTTCGTACTTAGCAGTACTAAGTCCCTTACTCTGTATTCTTCACCCTTCCCTTGTTTCCTATCTGTGAACTTCTTTATTTCCTCCTGCACTTTCCTTAGCGCTGCTTTTGCCTCCTCCTGGATTTTCTTTATTTTCTCTATAAACTTCCTTGCTGCTTCATACTTTCCTTTCCTTCTTCCCTCAAATCCCATTCTTGGGTCTTGGCTGTAGTTTACTTTGAATGGCAATACTTTTGTTGCTACATGAATTTTGTTATTATATGCAAATTCTGCCATTCCTAACTACTCTGGTCACTATTCTTGTCTGTGGTCAATAAAAACCCTTAGGTACTGCTCTAACTCCTGGTTCACTCTTTCTGTCTGCCCATCTGTTTGGGGGTGATAGGCCATTGAAAGTTTTGTTTGAATCCCTAGCAAATTATTCAACTCCTTCATTATCTCTGCTACAAACTGTACCCCCTTGTCTGATACGATGCTTTCTGGAAGCCCATGCAGCCTCCATACCTAATCCAGAAACAGCTTTGCAAGTCCTTCTGCTGACATTTTTTCCATAGTGGTTATGAAATGCACTATTTTGCTAAACCTGTCGCATACTACCAAAATTGTGTCATATTCCTGAGCTAATGGTAATTTTGTGATAAAGTCTACTGAAATATGACTCCATGGTTTCTCTGGGATTGCATTGGGCATCAACTTTCCTGCTGGTACTTTGCTTCGATTCTTGTACCTTTGATAAGTATCACATCCATCTATATATCTCCCTACTTCTTTCGTTACTCCTGGCCACTAGTAATTCCTAGTAACCAGCTTGGTCGTCTTCCACCTTTCTCCATGCCCTCCTACTGGGGTATCGTGATGTAGTCGTATTACTTCCCCTCTAAGTTTTCCTTCTGGCACATATATTCTTTCTTCTTTCAGTACTACTCTGTCTTCTATTTCTTATTCCTTGTCTCTCAATGTCTTTACCCCTGCCCTTTTTAGTTCTTCTACTGCTTTTACCACTTTTTCATTTCCTTCCTGTGCCTTTTTTATTCTTTCTCTCAAATCTCCTTCTTCTATCACTGTTTCTACTCCTTTGACCCACTCAGGCTTGATCAGCATTCGATCTTTGTTATCCTTATCCACTCCTTTTTGTCAATTCGGACTTCTGCTCAGTCTATTTGCCTTCCCCATACTCTTTCCTGGAATGTGTTTTAAGGTGAAGTTAAATCATGATAGATATAGTGCTTATCACACTTGTTGTCGATTTAACTTTTGGCTTGTCATGAAATACTGGAGGTTTTTGTGGTCCATCCAGATTTCGAATTCCAGTTTTGCTCCCTCTAAGTAATGCCTCTATGCTTCAAGGCATCTAATAACTGCCAACATCTCTTTGTCATGGATTTCATAGTTTCGCTCCATAGTATTTAATGACTTTGAGATGAAGGCCACTGGCCTTCACTTGCCATCTTCACATTTTAGTGATAATACCCCTCCTGTCACATAGTCCGAGGCGTTTGCCTCTACTCTCATTTCTCTATCTATGTCTGGTATTGCTAAAACCAGTTCTGTGGTAAACGCTTCTTTTAGTTTTTCAAATGCTCTCTCTTGCTTCTTTTCCCATTTCCACTTCTGCTCCTTTCTGACCAGTATATGCAGTGGTGCCACTATTTTGGCAAAATCCTTTATGAACCTTCTGTAATAATTGGCTAGGCCCAAGAACTTTTACATTTCTTTGACATTTTTGGGTGCTGGCCAGTTTAGTACTCCTTCTACCTTTTCCCTTTGTATTTCTACTCCTCTTGGCCCAATTACTACTCCCAGGAATTCCACCTCTCTTAATTTCCACTTGTATTTCTCTGGCTTCATGAACAGATCATTTTCTTCTAACCTTTTTAATACTTCCTCTACTAACTCATCATGCCCTTCTTCTGTATCTATTGCTACTAGAATGTCGTTGATGAAGGTCACTGTATCTCTCTGATTTATAAGGTCCTAGAAGAGATCATCTATCATTGTTTGGAAAGTAGCAAGGGAGTTTGTTAATCCAAAATATATTACTGTGGGTTCATATGCTCCAATATGTGTAATGAATGCTGCTTTTCATTCATTTCCTTGATTCTGACATTGTTGTAATCCTATCTCAGATCCAACTTTGTAAACACCTTCTTTTTCCCTACTTCATCAAGTATATCTGCAATAAGTGATAATGGGTATCTGTTTTTTACCGTCTACTGATTTATGTGACGATAATCTTGCACTATCCTCTTTTTACCATCCTTTTTTGCCACAAAGTGTACTGGTGACATTTGCAGTGATTTAAAGGGTTGAATATATCCTTTTCGTAGTTGGTCTTCTATAAATGTACTTCCTCTTTTTCTTCTCTCGACAATGAATACACCTTTCCTTTCTTTGGTGTAAACCCCTCTTTTAACTCAATTGCGTGGTCCCAGGCCTTTTGCACTGGTATCCTTTTTGACTCCTTCTTCCCAAAAACTTTCCTCCACTTCCAAAACCTTTTGGGTACCAAGTTCTTTAGTGTTTCTTCATCCTCATTTTTCTCTATCTTTTTTACCTCTCTTTTCTTTTCTTCCTGTTTCCCTTTTCTGCATATGGGTGGACACCTCGTCATTTTTACCTCATCTTTTTCCCAGTCTATTTCTGGGTTATGGGCTGCTAGCCATGGCATCCCTAGTATAATCTCCATTTTTCCTAGATTACACACATCTATCCTAACTCTTTCTACATGTCCTTTGAAAAACATGTTGCACTCAACTTGGTGTGTTATCACTCTCCCTACATTTACTGTTCTATCCACATTTTTGACTAGTAGAGGGTTCTTTATTTTTTCTATTTTGAACCCCTTCTCTCTTGCAAAGGTTATATCAATAGACCTGTTGCTCCGCTATCTAACAGAGCTTTTACTGCTACCCCTCTATGATTTTCCAGCTTCTCTAGTTCCACCTTTATCCATACTTCTCTTAGCGGCTTTAGTGTGTGCTGCATGTCTCTTACTCTCTCAGTGTTTTTGCGAAAATTTAATTTATTGCCCAGCTTTTCTGGATGCAATACACTGTACAAATTTGAGAAGACCAGCTGAGAGCTTACTGACCTCCATTTTCTTTTGCTGACTCTTACAGCGTCTTCACTACTCTTACTCTATTTCTTTCCCAACAATTTCGGGCTATATGGCCAAACTTCCCACAGTGATAACACGTTCTATCTCCTTCTCTTCCTCTGTTGATGTCCATTGTATTTGGGTCTCTCCGTGGACCCATTTGATTTTCTCCTCTACTAAATATGTTTCCTTCTCCTCCTCTATTTCCTCCTGTATGTGGAACTCCTGCCTACCAGGTTATTTGCCCCCCTTTTCCTCTATATAACCCTTCTCCAAAACCTCCCCTTGGCTATGTATTTCCTCCTGGGCACGCTGCATTCCTCTCCAACATTCTCTCTTCCACTCTACTCTACCTCTGATTTCTATCCAACCTTACTGCCCTTTCTTGCCACTCTTCTATGGTGGTTAGGGGCTCTTCTGCTTCTGTCAACTTCCTTTTTATTGCTCCACTCAATCCTCTCTTGAATTCTTTGATAAGGGGTCGTTCCTCATAGCCACTCCTCCTGGCAACCTTTTTGAACTCCTGAATGTATTCATCACACGTCCTGTTCCCCTGCTCTATTGTCTGCAACTGTTCTATCTTCTTCTTCTCCTCCAACATTTCTCTGAAGTCATTTCTGATCTTTGTGAACAGCTGTTCTGCTGACTCTACTTCCGATTCTCCTTTAGCTAGTTCATCCATTAGGTTGTCCTTCCATGCTTCTGCTACTCCCCCTTGCACATAGGACAATACCCAGGCCACCTGGGTCGTTATTGCTTCCTCTGTCATCTTTATTCTGATGTATATGTGAGCCGTGTTGATGAACGTGCTCATATCCTCTATTCTTCCACTAAAGACTTGAGGCCTTGTGACCTCTACTCTGCTCCCCTGTTGTTGGAGAAGCATGGTGTTGACCTGCTGCTGTAGGGTGGTGATCATGGCAAGGAGTTGTTCCTCACGGGTTGGTGGTGGTGGTTATTGGGCGGGTGCTTGGGAGAGTTCTCCCCTTGGTTGTTGTTGTTGTTGTTGCTGTGACATATTGTAGGACAGTAGTGGTGGTGAGAGGGAAGATGATGACTTGTATTTGGACTCGTTTTCTTGGTCTGATTCTTGATCCAGGACGAACTCAAGGCTACGTCTAACAGGGAGTGCAATTTTCTCCTATTCAGACTCCTACTGCCTTACTGACTATTGCCCTAATCAAAATGTACGCAATTGTCCCTAAAAAGAGAACCCCTAAGCTAGACGGCTTTTTAAGAAATAACTGTCGATTTCCTGCATATACCCATCACAATGGATGACAGTACAGAGCTTATATAGAGAAAAAGGTAAATAACTGGTCTGATTTGAAGGTCAGGACTCAACTGCATACCCAGACTTGGTGTACTGTTTCCTTTCTCAGTCTCTCCTGACTGAGAAGTCCCCTTTATAGCTAGGGCCTGCTATCCAAGAGGCTTGTGGGTGCTATGCCCACTAGCAAGAATAATAAAAGAGTAAGTGATGATGGGGGTATTCACTTGCAGCACCAGTATTAAGCCAACTACGCATAGAATGAATATGAGCAGGGATCGAGGTGATCAGTGCTCGGGAGCGGTATTGAGTTCTTTTGTTATCACAAAGCCTTGACGACTTAGGGACCACTCGAGGTGAGTGTTTAGGAAGAACTCGATGGAGTTCTCCATTGGATTCGACTATCTACTTATACTACTTTACAAGTGGCTATACTCCTATTATTACATGATCACATGTCTTTCCAGAATATTCTATGGTCACATGACCTTGTCACATGAATATGATTACCTAATCTCCCATGCTATTTATATCTTGACCCTGTTATATGACTTGATATTAGAGATCAAATGTTTTGAATGCATGGGAAACTCTTTCCTTTCTGGGGCTCTCATAACACACTCAAGTACTGGCAAATCACTATTTCTTATTAATCTAGGAAGACACCCAACACTGGCAAAGAAATGAAAAAGTCAAGAGAGAGAAATCCTTCAGTAGACGAATTTCTGGAAGAAATGAGCCATATGAGAAAAGAGGTAAAAGAGACCTTAAAGAGAACCAATGAGATGATGAAACAAAAGTTCAATAAGAATAAGGAGCCTAAACAACAGTTTGATATTGAAGATCTAGTATAGATAGATGGAACCCATTATAATATGGGATGGGCCTCTAGAAAATTAGCCTTTAAACGAGTGGGCCCCTTTTCAATAGTGAGAAAAGTTAGTGAAACTGTCACAAACTTCATTCGGTCATATCTCCATCAAATCTTCGACGATTCCCACGGTCTCAAAGCCAGCTTAAAGCCCTTAAGAAGACCTTTCGATCGATGCCAGTCACGTCTCGAGGCGAT
>Ga0157360_1000865_pt1 | contig 11422 bp, 11 predicted proteins | sample AttlaeALBM1_FD_111483 | JGI IMG/M metagenome (GOLD analysis project Ga0157360, IMG submission 111483) | Fungus gardens microbial communities from leaf cutter ant in Ribeirão Preto, State of São Paulo, Brazil - Atta laevigata ALBM1 | ecosystem: Host-associated > Fungi > Mycelium > Unclassified ... | reverse complement strand
GTACCTAGTCTTGGGTCTAGATTATGTCTGGGGCTTGTAGGAGGTCTCTAGAGTGGGTTCTAATAGTGAAATCCAGGGTTATAATTTTTATCCCATGCTACTTTTCTATAGAAAATTCTCTAACAGCGTAACAATGTGAGACAAATGCATGTCTTAGAGAGCCTATTATAGTGAGAGCTACCTTGAGTGAATTCTTAAACACTTTATTATCATCTCTTTTGGTTATTTGAGTTTTCCTCCTCTATTCCCCCCTTCTTAAGCTCTCTTTTGTCATTTGATCATCTCCCCAGTACCTACTTGTTTAGTGCACAATTGTGAGACATCTTGGAGATCTTTTATATTTTCATTTGTTGTCACTTTTGTCTTGTGATCAAATTCCCCTTTGATCCCATCAACATTATGTGACTTAGTCACAATGTCACATATTGGTCACATCACAAGGTCATGTTATGAGTTATGTGTCACAGTCACAACATGTGATAATATTACAAAAGGTCACTTACTTATTTGTGATTGCTGACTTAGAACTTGAAATGCTCAAAAAAGCAAAGTTAGACAAGCAGCAAAGATGTTGTTAAGTCTAAGGTTTAATCCTCAGACTATGAGTCCTTATATACAGAATTGTAATGGTCTGTGTACTAGAATAGATCATTACATGCTACTACCTATTGTTCTACATATGGTAGTGCCTTTGTGCTTAATATAGTGATAACTTAACCTTATGGAGGCTGTCCTTTGTTCTAAGAAAAGGGTAGATGACTATTTATGGGTAATTAATAAAGTCCATGTGCAAACAATAAGGCCTTTATATCTACACCAATATTAATCACCTTGGGGTCATTTTAGGCTCATTCTGAGCATTATGAAAAAGGCTTCTGCTGAGCCTAGAACCAAAGCATTGATCATGGTGGTTTCTGAGATATTAGCAATTTAATAAATGGTAACATAGTAGTTATATTAAGGACCAGAAAACTTCACAAGAAAAGGCGAGTAATTGAGGATTTAGTTATAACCTTAAGGGTTGAACCAGCCTCTGTACCAATCCTCAGCTTCAAGTTGAAGGGATTAAGGTCCAGACTAGGGTTACAGGAGATCAGGGAGAAGGAAAAGGAGTTGATTGAAGTTTTGCCTATGGAAGAACAAAGCTAAGATATACTGACTAAATCAATGCATACTTCAGGTATGCTGACTAATCTTAGGTAATATTCTGCTAAGTTCAGGGTCATAGTTAAGGTCATGACAGGTTACCTGTTGATCTGCTTAATATCTCAGCCAATACTGATTGTCTTGAGATGTGACTGGCATTGATCAAAAGGTCTTTTTGAGGGCTTTCCATAGCTGTTAAGATCATGAGAATTGTTGAAGAATTGATGGAGATATGGCTAAATGAAGTTTGTGACAGATAAGATAGACACGTAATGGAAATAACATGAGGACCATGGAAGAACATTGCACAGCCATTGTAGTAAAATGTATAAGTAGTGTAGAAAATCAAACAGAAACTCTATCAAGTTCTCCTTGTCAGCTCTGACTTAAAGTAGACTTAAGCCATCACAGTTAGAGTCTTATACCTGATATCTCAGCCAATATTGATTATCTTGAGACATTGTGAGGCCTGAAATATATTCAGGCCTAAAATCAAACAAATTTTTCTGTTTCACACCCCAAAATTAGGACTAAGATAGAATCATCTGATAGGTAGCAGAGAAGGCACAGAGGACTTCACTACCAAAAGCTGGCTACTTAACTATATAGCAGTATACCTGGGGACATAAGGTTACTACCACCAACAGGCCAATCACTCAAGAACTAGCAGAGTCAAGCCTGTAGCCCCACAGTATCATTGCTGAGAATAACAGCTTAGTCAGGAGAAAAAAGCCTCATATAGAAAAGTTTGGAAAAATGCCTATCACAAAGAAACAGGACCAGTGGCCTAGTAGGAAATAAGAATAGCCATAGCATCATTCAATCAGTGATATCTAAGAATAGAAGTGCATCAAAACTGATCTACTACAATCAGAAACAAAGAAGTAACAAAGAGCCTCAGGGAGCTATAGAGACAATATCCCAAACTTCCTAGACAAGAAAAGAAAAAGACAGGTCCCAAGTTGCTGAGATAAGCCAAAGAAAAGGAAGATTGCTGTAGGGTTAGTAGTAGGTAACCCAGTAACTTGGCAAGAGCAGAGCAGACCTGGCAAAACTAATAGGAAATAATCGAGAAAAGATAAGAAAATATGGGATTCCCTATCACTACTGGAACAATCATTGTAATAATAGATTTATGACTGGGTTTTATTATTTTCTCTGTTTTTTGTATATTTCTTTTGTATTTCTCTAAACCTATAAAAACTTCCACTTAGTAAAAAGAGGACAAGCAAGCTCATTTACCTCTTTCCTTTATTTGGGTTTTCGAAAGTAAAAATCTATTTTTAGAGTGATCAGATTGGTGATTAAGTTGCTTTGACTCAAGACTGAGTCAAAACAAAGAGACTACAGGACAAAGTGACTTAGTTGCAGAGACAACATCATAGAAGCTCTAAAACAGAGTTTGGCATTGCTAGGAAGTTGTTACGACCTTGAGAAATAACTCAGGTTGCAACACTCAAGTAAAGACTTGAGGATGATATAAGAGTTGAGAAAGGAAGGGAATGATACAATTGGTAAAGCATAGGGAATATAGTTGAGTATCTACTGTATATATACCTATGTACCATGAGGTAGTAATGAGGAATATATGTAGCAGACATAAGGCCTGCTAAGTAAAGAACATAGCCCACCAGTAAGACGTTGACTGAGCCATTAGATATATGAAGTAATATGAAATGAAGAAGCAGTCCATGTGTAGAACACCTGGAGGCAATGAGGTCGATTATTACAAGTTTGCACTTTGTTGTTGTATGCAAACTCTGCCATTGCCAACCAGTCTAGCCATTGCTCTTGTTGATGATTTATAAACATTCTTAAATATTGCTCAAGATCTTGGTTCATCTGTTCTGTTTGGCTATCTGTTTATAGGTAGTATGTCATTGACAATTTTGTGTCTATTCCTAACATGTGATTCAACTCTCTCATCATTCCCACTGCAAACTGCACTCTTCTATTTGTAATAATGCTTTTTGGTAAACTGTACAGTTTCCAGATGTTATTCTGGAACAATCTTGCTACTTCTTTTGCTGAAGTTTTTTTTGTAGTCAGCACAAAATGTGCCATTTTTGTTATCCTATTGCATACTACTAATATACTGTCATACTCTTGAGCTAGCAGTAACTTTGTAATAAAATCTACTGTGATATAAGTCTAGGGCCTTTCTAGTACTGCATTTGGCATAAGTTTTTCTGTGGGGGCCACTGTATAGTTCTTGTTTCTTTGGCACACATTGTAACCTTCTACATACTTCTTTACTTCTTTTGTTATCCTTGGTCACCAGAAGTTTCTAGTTACTAGTTCTGTTGTCTTTTACTGTTCTCTATGTTCTTCCACTAGTACATCATAGTGTAGCTGGATCACTTCTGCTCTTAACTTTTTATCCCTCAGGACATATACCTTTCTATCTCTTAGCATTAATTTGCCTTCCTCTCTTTATTGTCACAAACTTCATTCAGCCATATCTTCGTCAATTCTTTGATGATTCTCACAGTCTCAATGGCTATAAAAAGCCCTCAAAAAGACCTTTTGATAGATGCCAGTCACATCTCAAGACAATCAGTATTGGCCAAGATATCAAGCAGATCAACAAGTAACCACCATGTTTGTCATGACTTGGCAAAACAGCTAAGTCATTGTTTATATTTACTTTACTTTACTTTTCTTTTGGACTTACTACACAGAGAGAAGTATAGGAAAGTATCACATCATAGGTATTACAGTTACATGGTCATATCACATAATAAGTCACATGATAAGTGTGGGAAAGTAGTGCACAGACCATGTAGTAGTTGTATAAGTAGTGTATAGAAAATAATAGGAACTCTATTGAGTTCTTCTTGTTAACTTGGATAAGAAGTAGAATTAAGTTATCATAACTAAGTTCTTACAATGTTACTGTTTATTAAATTGCTAATATCTCAGAAACCACAATGATTGATGCTTCTGTTCTAGGCTCAATAGAAGCCCTTTTTATAACACTTAGAATGAGCCTAGAATGACCTCAAGGCAATTGATATTAGTAGAGATATGAAGTCCTCAATGTTTGCACATGGATATTAATTAATTACTGATAGATAGTCATCTGTCTTTAATTAGAACAAAGGACAGCCTCCATATGGTTAAGTCATTGCTATTTTTAGCACAAAGGCACTACCATATATAGAACAATAGATAGTAGCATGTAATGGCCTGTCCTAGTGCACAGACTATTACTTTTCTATATATAAGGACTCCTTGTCTAAGGATTAGACCTCAGACTTAACAACCACTTTTGTTACCATCTTAACTTTGCATTTTTGAACTTCTCAAAGTATCAAAGCACCAATCACAATAAGTAAGTGACCTTTTGTGATATTCACTCTTTGTCTCTTAACATTTTTACTTCTGCTTGCTTCATTTCCTCTACTACCTCATTATCTTTTGCCTCTGATTTTCTTATCTTTTCTAATATATCTACTTCTTTTATTATGACTTCTGCTAATTGCATAGCTCTTACTTCTAGCTACTTTTTTCTTAGCAATAGTCTATTCTTGTTATTTGTCTTTACTCTCTTTTGCCAGTCTGGTCATTTACTTAAACTATTGGCTCTCTCCATGCTTCTTCCTGGCACATGTTTAAGTACAAAATCGAATCTAGATAGGTATAGTGCCTATCTTGCTTGTCTACAATTTAATTTCTAACTACTCATGAAGTACTCTAGATTCTTGTGGTCACTCTAGATCTCAAATCTATTCTGTGCTCCTTCCAACAGGTGTCTCCATTTGTCTAAGCATCTAATAATTACTAGCATTTCTCTGTTGAGTATCTCATAGTTCCTTTTCACTTTGTTTAATGACTTCAAAATAAAGGCTACTGGCCTTCACTTGTCATCCTTATATCTCATCAACAGAATTCCTCCTGTTGCATATTCTGATACATTTGCCTCTACTTGCATCTCTCTATCTAGGTCAGGTGCTACTAATACTGGTTGTATCGTAAACACCTTTTTCACTTACCTAAATACCTCTTTTTGCTCCTCTCTAGCCTCACTTTTTATCTTTTCTGACCAACTTGTATAGTGGTTTGGCTATTTTTGTGAAGTCTTTGCCAAACCATCTGTAATAGTTTGCTAATCCCAAGAACCTTTGTATATCTTTGACTGTTTTGGATATTAGCCATTCTAGAACTCCTACCACTTTTTCCTCCTGCATCTTGATTCCTTCTACTTCCATTGGTAGTCCTAGGAAGTCAATCTTTTTAACCTTCTATACATATTTCTCCAGTTTTATGTACAGGTCATTGGCTTTCATTCTTCTCAATACTTTCTCTACTATTTTATCATGCCCCCTTTCATTCTCAGTTCCTATTAGAATGTCATCCATAAATGCTGCTACATCTTCTATGTTTATTAGGTCTCTTAATATATCATTTATCATTGCCTGAAAAGTTACCAGTAAGTTGGTGAGACCAACGAATATCACAGTAGACTCATAGACTCCTAGATATATTGTAAATGCTGTCTTCCACTTGTCTCTCTCCTTTATGTATACATTATTGTACCCCCACTGTAGATCCATCTTTGTGAATACCTTTTTTGTCACCATAGTGTCTATTAGATTAGATATCAAAGATAGGGGATAATTAATTATCCTTGATCATTCCCTTATTTAAGTACTAATAGTCTTGTACTATTCTTTTCTTTTTATACTTTTTTCCCACAAAGAACACTGGTAAAGTCTGTGGCAACTTCAAGGGTCTAATGTAGCCCTTCCTCACAAATTCTCTTCCTCTTTCTTCTGCCTTGATATCATGACTTGGCAAAATGGCTAAGTCATTTTCTATTTTTCTTTTGTTTTCTTTTGTTTTATTTAGTTAGATCATTACTAAGGTGGAGCATGGGAAAGCATCATGTGATAGTCACATTTGGTCATGTCATGTCACAGTCACAACATGTGAGGAGGTAAACACATGATGGGAATAACATAAGAACCATAGGAGGATGTTGCACAGCCACAGTAGTAAAATGTATAAGTAGTATACAAAATCAAATAGGAACTCTATTGAGTTCTCCTTGTCAACTCTGACTTGGAGTGGACTTAAGTCATTGCGGCTAGAGTCTTACATATTGGCTGATAACAAACTATCGCTACACCCTAAGAAATGCAAGTTCCACCAAACAAAAATCGAATACCTTGGAGTTATCCTATTGCAAGATAGCATAGAAACTGATCCTGCCAAAACCAAAGAAGTAGCTAAATAGCCTGAACCCCAAGACAAGAGAGAAATACAATAGTTTTTGGGATTTTGTAATTTCTATCATTGATTCATCCCTGGATCTGCCAAAGTCGCTAAACCATTAACAGAACTTACTGGGAAGAAAGAGTAGAAATGGGGAGACAAAGAGAAAAATGCTTTTGACAAACTCAAGGGTAAAATGGTAAACCCTGCTATTGTCATGACTTGGCAAAATGACTAAGTCATTATTTAATATTTCTTTTTATTTTATTTTCTTTTATTTTCTTATCGATGGACGCACGAGATAAAAATGACTCATAAGGAAGCGCGGGACTTTAGTACAGGATTAGGGTCAGACATTTGTATAAGTAGTGTACAGAATCCAACAGGAACTCTATTGAGTTCTCTTTGTCAAATGCTGAACAAAGAGCAGTTGGCTTAATTCTGGCACAGAGTTTGGCTCTCTGATACAAGAACTCGATTCCACTTCAGAGCACCGTCTGCCTTGGACCTTGCTCACTCTCTTATCTCACCTTATCAACCCTTGGTCACTGATCACCATGATCAGTAACCACCTCCATACATAGCCGGGCCCTTGGCTTAAGGGAACTTCACTGTCAGTTAGGGACAGTAGGTGGAAGAGTGGTACCATACTCGGGTATCACTTCTAAGACCTGACCTTACAAACGAGCAGTGTCTAGTAGTTTACTTGTACCTTTTCTAAGTATAAACCTTGTGCTGCGATCCCATTGTGGGTCGGTACATGCAGAGGATTGACAGTTACCACTAGTGGGCCATCTAGATTAGGGATCCCATCCATTGGGTGATAGCCAAAGTACTATTAAGGCAGTAGTCAGTAAGGCAGTAGGTGTCTGGTTGGGTGAAGATCTTGTGCCCCAACAGACGTAACAGTTGTAAGATCAAAACATTAAATCCGTACCCTCAGAGATATCGCCACAATGTCTCAAACTCAATATAAAACTCTCATGAGCAACCTGCTCAATGAAAAGCGTGCCCTCACTAAATTAAGGGCAGAACTAGAAGGGAGAAAGGGAAAGCTGTGTAGATGTTATAAGAAGTTTGGGCACCTGGCCCATAACTGCAGGAATGAAAGAAGAGAGAAGGAGGGAACAGTTGTCCCCCAGAACAAATTTGAGATGTTGAAGAGTAGAGTAATGCAGTGTGGAGTGGAAGAAAGGGCGATAAGGAGTATAAGGATGGTAGCCATGAAGTGTTTCAAGTGTGGGGAAGAAGGGCACAAATGTAGGGAGTGCCCAGTATGGATGAAGAGAAAAAAGGAGGAGAAGGCGGCGCGTGTGGCAAGGCCACAAAAGGCACAGCAGGAAAAGAGGCCAGTGCGCCCCGTAAAGGGAAAAGCGCAGAAAAGAGAAAGGAAGTTGAGGAGAGTTGAGGAGGATGGAGTGGCGCACCCTATGAAGGGAAAGGCGCAGCAAGAGGAGTGGAAGAGAAGTTTGTGGGAGGTGTTGAGAAAGAGGGCAGAGTGGTACTGTGGACCAACAGTGTCACAAGACGTGGAATTATGGGAGTTGGGGTGGCATGGCCAAGGAGTCATCGTCACGTATTTGAAGTGCCCAAGATGTGGCAAAGGGGGATGCTATGCGGAAGATGATCGAGGGCAAGGAGTGGTTCCCTACTGGAGGAGAAAAAAGATGAGTTGGTGTGGATACAAAGGAAAGGAGGGGCAGAGCAGCGCGCGAGCAAGAGACTCAAGAAGCGTAGCAAAAGAGGAGAAAGCGGCGTAGCCCAGAGAGGTAAAAGCGTAGCAGAGCGGTGCACAGTCAGGAGAACCAGAAAGCGCAGCAAAAGAGAGGGGTAGTTGAAAGGGGGTCAAGAGAACCTTCAAGATGTTAAGAGAAGTATGGTTGAACATTGGAGTAGAGAAGATAGATATGCACGAAGGTGTAATGATCAAAGCGCTCTTGGATAGTGGCACAACGGGGATGTTCATGGATAGATAGATGGCAGCTAGGCATGGGTTCAAGCTGCAAAAATTAGAAAGACTATTAGTCATCAAGAATGTAGACGGCACGAATAATAGCGGAGGGGCCATCAAGCACTAAGTAGAGTGCAATGTGTTTTACAAAGGCCATATGGAAAGAATGAGAATAGATGTGTGCGATCTAGGGAAGACAGAAGTAATTCTGGGGATGCCATGGTTGGCAGCACACAATCCAGAGATAAATTGGGAGACAGGAGAAATTAAGATGACGAGATGTCTGCCCTTGTGTGGTGGAAGAACCCAGAGGAAGGAAAAGGTCAAAATGATGGTCACAGAAGAGGAAGAGAAAATCGTCCGCTAGGCGATAGATGATAAAGAAGATTGGGGAAGAGAGGAAGAAATAGAAGAGGACCACAGGAAAATTGAGGAGATGGTCCCAAGAAAGTTTTTGAAGTGGAGAAAAGTGTTTGGGAAGGTGGAGTCAGAGAGAATGCTGATGAGAAAAATTTGGGATCATGCAATAGATCTCAAGGAGACGTTCAAGCCACGGAAGGGAAAGATTTATCCTCTGTCCAGAAATGAAAGAGAGGAAGTACAGAAATTCATAGAGGATCAGCTAAGGAAAGGGTACATCAGACCCTCAAAATCCCCACAAACGTCGCCAGTATTCTTTGTAGGCAAGAAGGATGGCAGTAAGAGGATGGTGATGGACTATCGCAACCTGAATGACCAAATGATAAAGAACAACTACCTGCTCCCATTGATTACAGAATTAATTGACAACATGGGGAGTAAGAAAGTATTCACAAAAATGGATCTCAGGTGGGAGTTCAACAACATCAGGATAAAAGAGGGAGACGAGTGGAAGGGAGCATTTACAACGCACATAGGCTCATTTGAACCAACGGTCATGTTTTTTGGAATGACAAATTCACCAGCAACATTTCAAGCAATGATGAATGAAATACTGAGAGACTTGATTAACAAAGGAAAAGTGGCAGCATTTGTAGACGATGTGTTGGTAGGAACAGAGACGGAGGAAGGACACGATGAAATAGTGGAGGAAATACTGAGGAGGTTAGAGGAAAATGACTTGTATATCAAGCTGGAAAAATGTGTGTGGAAAGCGAGAAAGATAGGATTCCTAGGGGTCATCATAGGACCCAATGGAATAGAGATAGAGAAGGAGAAAGTGGACAGTGTACTCAGCTGGCCACAACCAAAGACAGTGAGGGATATGAGGAAGTTCTTAGGCCTTGCCATTATTATAGAAGGTTTATTAAGGACTTTGCTCGAATTGCTAGGCCAATGAACGTGCTTACGCGAAAAGACGAGAAATGGCAGTGGAAAGAGCCTCAGCAGAAGGCATTCAACGAACTAAAGAAGGTTTTCACCAGTAAACCAGTATTAGCAGCTCCAGACTTAGACAAAGAGTTTAGAGTAGAGGCCAATGCCTCAAACTATGCTACTGGAGGAGTACTCTCAATGAAGTGCTCAGATGAAAAATGGAGACCAGTCGCTTTCATTTCAAAATCTCTAAGTGATACAGAACGAAACTATGAGATTCACGATAAAGAAATGTTAGCCGTAGTCAGATGTCTAGAGGCATGGAGGCATTTCCTGGAAGGAGCAGTAGAGAAATTCGAGATTTGAACAGATCACAAAAACCTCGAGTACTTTATGAAGGCGCAAAAGCTAAATAGAAGACAAGCAAGATGGGCCTTGTACCTATCTAGATTTAATTTTACGCTGAAACATGTTCCTGGGAGTAAATGGGGAAGGCAGACAGTTTGAGTAAAAGGCCAGACTGGGAGGTTGGAGTGGAAAAGGACAATGAGGATGAGACGTTGGTGAAACCAGAGTGGTTGGAAGTAAGGAAGACAGAAGCTGTAGAGATCATAGTAGACGGGGTAGATCTACTAGAAGAAGTTAGAAAGTCAAAAGTAAAGGATGACGAAGTAGTGAAGGCGGTAGAAGAAATGAAGTGAGCAGGGGTAAGAATGCTGAGAGATGAAGAGTGGAGAGAGGTAGACAGCATTGTGTATAAAGAGAGAAAAGTCTATGTGCCAAAAGATGAGAAGTTAAGGGCAGAGATAATTAGACTATATCATGATATGCCAATAGGAGGACGTGGGGGACAGTGGAAAACGGTGGAACTGGTAACCAGGAAATTTTGGTGGCCAGGGATTACCAAGGAGGTGAAGAGATATGTGGAAGGGTACGATGCCTATCAACGCAATAAAAACCGCACAGAACAGCTGGTGGGCAAGTTAATGCCCAACTCTATTCCAGAAAAACCTTGGATGCACATATCGGCAGATTTTATCACTAAGCTGCCTTTAGCGCAAGAATATGATAGTATCCTAGTAGTAGTGGATCGACTAACAAAGATGGTTCACTTTATACCAACTACGGAGAAGACATCGGCAGAGGGATTGGCAAGGTTGTTCAGAGATAATGTGTGGAAGTTGCATGGTCTATCTGAAAGCATTATATCAGACAGGGGACCACAGTTTGTGGCAGGGTTAATGAGGGAGCTAAATGAGATGCTGGGGATCAAAAGTAAATTGTCGACGGCGTTCCACCCTCAGACAGATGGGCAGACAGAGAAGGTCAACCAAGAATTGGAACAGTACTTAAGGATGTTCATCGATCATAGGCAAGAGCAATGGCCAGAATGGTTAGGGATAGCAGAGTTCGCCTACAACAATAAGGTATACTCAAGTACTAGGATGTCGCCTTTCAAGGCAAATTATGGGCGAGATCCCAGGATGGGATTCGAGGGGAGGAAGAAGGGGAAATATGCAGGGGCAGAGAAATTCATTGAGAAGATGAAAGAAATACAGGAAGAGGCAAAAGCAGCGCTGGGAAAAGCGTAAGAAGATATGAGAAAATACGCCAACAGAAAAAGATCGGACATAGAAGAGTATAAAGTAGGGGACTTGGTCATGCTTAGTACCAAGAATCTGAAATATCAGATGTGGGAAGGATAACGAGTTCGGAGGGGAAAGTGGTCTTAGGGTTTAGTGGTTGAGGGTAAAAGGATCTATATATTTTTGTGTCGCATCACTTTTACTATTGATAATTACATAATTATATAAT
>Ga0157360_1000864_pt1 | contig 11422 bp, 10 predicted proteins | sample AttlaeALBM1_FD_111483 | JGI IMG/M metagenome (GOLD analysis project Ga0157360, IMG submission 111483) | Fungus gardens microbial communities from leaf cutter ant in Ribeirão Preto, State of São Paulo, Brazil - Atta laevigata ALBM1 | ecosystem: Host-associated > Fungi > Mycelium > Unclassified ... | reverse complement strand
GCTCCCAGCCTAATGACTTAGCCACTGTCCGGTAAGCAATCGCAGTCCGCCAGATTCGATCAGTTGCCGCTGAAGTGACAGACGGGCAAATAAGGATGCTTTGTGCGCCTCATAAAAGATAGGTATCAGCTGTTTAATGCAGAATACCTACTTCGATGCCCAGATACTTTCACTGAGGCGAGTTCATCGGTGAAGGAATCTGCAGATCTTAAATGTTCCGGTGTTCTCGGTTGAGTTTTTTTCATTAACCGTACCGACGCCAAAGGTTCAGAAAGTCCGTAAGTCTGCATGTCACACATTTATACCGGCAGGTATGTTTCCGCCTGACGACCGCACCGTGTTCTCCAGTATTGTCTGCACCGCCAGATACCGCGGGAATGGTCACAGTGACGTGCACCAGAGCTCCAGTACACGGATCAAAGGAGTCTCTGGCACGACAGGCAGTTGCCGTCTTCTTTGTGGTGGAATACTCCTGGTTCATCATCTCAGCAACAATCTGACCATATTATTTGTACTGCACCTCAGAAGACACATTCGCGGATTGTCCTAGCAGTTGATCGGCATCGTCAAAGTCATACCGCATTAATGAGCGGTTCGGCTTTTTAATATTTTGTCGCTGAGCCCTGAACATCCGGTCAGCAAAGAAAAGGACGGAATAGTTTGTCAGTGCATCAAACTGCTGAGTATTCCCAAACGTTCCTTTAGCCAGTACGCCAGATCGATTAATGAGGAGCTGCATATTCAGCAGAGACAGGCCTTAAATACGAGCATTATTTAAGACAGCCTTCTACCGGATGAGAGTGGCGGTAAAGACATTCTTAAAAGTTCATCTCTTTTATTCAGTCCCAGACCTGCGTGCGCAGTATCAGGGTAAAGAAGGTTGAGATAACGTTCCTCAGGGGTATTGCCTTTCTTTACTGAGTTAAATCCGTCTGAACTCGTGCACCGCAGGAATCGACGTTCAGGATTCCGCGTTACTGCATGTATCCATCTTGGCATTCCGCAAGCAAGTGAATGGTCTTCGGAACATAGGATGACGTCTGATCTGCCTGAGGTAGCGCGCTGACCTGATTTTAAATCTGCTGCAGAAGCGTGCGGTCTGCAGCAAACGTCTCAGCAGATGATAAGGGCGCAGTCGCCTGGAAAATTAACTAAATAGTGAGTTTCACGCTTCCATGCATGAGCGTATTCGGTAGCGCTACAAAGTATCACGCCACACTTAATGTTACCGTGACAAGCTATGATGGAGGCCATGGACCGTTTTAGGATAGCTTCCACTACAAGCCGCATGCAGAATATTCTCCCTTTACCGCATTGCTAGCTAAGTGATGTAAATCAGAGAAATATCAGTGATGACACTACAGGAACTCACGTGGCAATCCCGGGAATTTCACCTTGAAATAAAAAATAAATAACCATATTTATCATATACTTGCATATGAAACAGGAGTGGGAAAGGTTGTGAAATTGTAGAGTGAAATCACAGAGTTTTAGGGGGGAAGGGGAGGGGGAGTGAATGTGAAGCCCGAACCAGACAGAAATGATTGTCTATATAGCTGTCACTGGCAAGACAAAAGATAAACCCAATGTACAATATTTTACTGACTTTTCATTAAATGTTGCACATGCAAATTTAACGCGTACACTGGACGCATTGATTGCCAACGGAGCGGATGAATGAAAAGCAATTACGGTGGATTAGACGAGACGGCGCGAAGAGCGAATGCCATGCTTCGCAGCATGAGTGATGACATTACCCTCAGACGAAATGAGTTCGGTCTCGATCAGTATTACCAGACGTTCACGCGTAACTCGGTAGCCAACCTGCCGAAACTGAGCCGCCGCGCCGTTGAACAGGCGATTGATGAAATGGAAGAGCAGGGCCATGTCTTTGGCAAAAAGGATGCGGGCAATGCGAAGCACTATGCGCTCACGATTCAGGATGTGGTGGATATCTACGCACACCGCAAAGTGCCCAAGTATCGTGATCTGCATGCCGGCGAAGGCCCCTTCGTCGTCTTCGTCGTAAACCTGAAAGGCGGCGTTTCCAAAACGGTTAGTACCGTCACCCTCGCGCACGGTCTGCGTGTCCATCAGGATCTGTTACAGCATGACCTGCGCATTCTGGTGATTGACCTTGACCCGCAGGCCTCGAGCACCATGTTCCTGAACCATGCCAACAGCATTGGTTCAATTATGGAAACAGCAGCGCAGGCGATGCTTAACGACCTGGACGCTGAACAGCTTAAAGAAGACATCATTAAGCCCACCATTATCCCGGGCGTGGACGTTATCCCTGCCTCCATAGACGACGGCTTTATTGCCAGCCAGTGGAATGACCTCGTCAGCCAGCACCTGCCCGACATGCTGCCTTCCGACGTACTGCGCCGGACCATCATTGATCGAGTAGGGAAAGATTATGACTTTATCTTCATCGACACCGGGCCACACCTGGACGCGTTTATGCTCAACGCTCTGGCCGCAAGCGATCTGCTACTGACGCCAACCCCGCCCGCTCAGGTCGACTTCCATTCCACACTTAAGTATCTCACGCGCCTGCCGGAGATGATTGAGCAGCTGGAAGAAGAGGGTATTACGCCGCAGATTAAGGGTAACATCGGCTTTATGTCCAAAATGACTTCAAAGCGCGATCATGAAATGACGCTCGGTCTTGCCCGGGATGTATTTACCTCTCATATCCTCGATGCAACGCTTCCACGATTGGATGGATTTGAACGCTGTGGAGAGAGTTTCGACACCATCGTCAGTGCCGATCCCAGCTCATACCCAGGCAGTTCAGAAGCCCTGAAGAACGCCAAACGTGAGGCTGAACGGTTTACCCAGGCAGTGTTTAAGAGAATTGAGTTTGTGAGGGGAATGAAATGAAAAAGGAAATGGTAAAGCTGGGCCGCCAGCTCGGTAACTCCAGCTTCTCAAAGATGATGAGCGAGTCAGAAAGTGAACGCGTGTTTACCCTGAAGTCAGGTGCTGAAGCCCGCTTTACGCTCACCAAAATTCTGCACGATGACATTGATACCCAGACCTTCGTGGATGCCGCGGTGAACGGCCGCGATCAGGCGTTCCTGACGGAGGCGTCCGTCAGCGACATTTCCCGCACAATCAAGCTTCAGCAGTTCTTCCCCGCGATTGGCCGGGAGGTTGAAGGGCGCATAGAAATTCTTGACGGGTCCCGCCGCCGGGCGGCCTGCCTCTTCAGCGGCATGCCGTTTGAAGTCCTAGTGACCCGTGATGCTCTTTCTCTTGCAGATGCCCGTCAGCTGGCCGTCGATATTCAGACGGCCAAAGAGCACACCCTTCGTGAGCTGGGCAAACGGCTTAAGCTGATGTATCCGGCTGATACAACCCAGTCCGAGATCGCTACTGCAGAAGGGCTGTCGGCGGCAAAAGTCACCCGCGCTTTCCAGGCCGCTGCCGTTCCAGACGAAATCATTGCCGTGTTTCCGTCAGTAAGCGAGCTGTCAATCAGCGACTATCAGACACTCCTGGATGCGGCTGAAAAGTCTGCCGCACGGAGCATCAGTCCGGATGAGCTGGCAGAAGCGGTTCGCGACCGCCTGAACAATGAGAGCATCATCGCCCTTCATGACGATGCATCACTGAAAGTAAAAATCATCAACCTTTTCCGGGCAGAGAGCACGGTGGCAAAGCCTTCACGAGGCAGTAAAAAAATCGTCACAGAGAAGATGGCTGATTTCACCGACAAAAAACAGTTCGCGCGCAAGAAAACCGATTCGGATAAACGTCTAGTAACCTATGAGTTTGCCCGTCTTCCTGCAGCCTATCAGGCCGAGCTCGATGAGGCGGTCAAGGCCGTCCTCAGGCGACTGGCGGCGGATATGAAATCAGGCTGACGACGCGACAAGTGTACGCGCTGTTCCCCCCGCCAGGGCCCTGGCGGGAAACACCCAAGAGTTCCCATCCCATAATCAGACCTAAGCTACTCTTGTAGCATATAAAAACTCTTAGATTTCAAACTGAAATTCCCGTTATCACTTGTCCTGGAGTCGCATCACTAGGCTCCGTTAAGGAAGTCTTCCGATACGCTTTTTTTGAGCGTGGTGGCTTCAGGAAAAGCCGCGACCCAGTCGGCTAACGACGTGTTCCTGACCGCACTGACGAAACGGGTGTAAACGTCCCGGTGGCGCGCTCCGCGGCTGTTTCCTCCTTCGCTAACCCTGTAGCCGTCGCAGATTTCATCCAGACTGGCGATTTCATTCTGCAAGAAACCGAGAAGCTTGCCCATGCTCTGAGTAAAAAAACGGTCACATGCCGTCATGTCTGAGCCGGTCAGCGTCATACGCCTGCGGATAGTGCCGACCGAGGCTCGATATCCGATGAAGGTTTGAGCCGCACAGACATCATCAATGTGCTCATCATCGGATAAGCATTCGATGATCCTGTCACGCTACCTGAAAAACCAGCGGTCATAGTGGTTACTGTATTCGTGAACCTCAACACCGCCAATCATAATGCCTGCATAAGCTGACATAGCTTTCTTCCTTTACAGGTTCTGCGGCAACGTGCGCATCAGTTGCAACGCGCCGGCGGTGTCCACGCTGAACTGCACCTGCTGGCCGGCAGCGACGTCCAGCGCAAACACCTTCGTATACACCTCCGTCGACTCAAACTTCTCGTGGCCGAGCAGCGACTGCACCACCTTCGGGGGGACGTGGTTATAAAGCATGTGCATGGCAAAGCTGTGGCGGAAGGTGTGCGGCGACACGTCGGTGCTGAGCCGGATGCCGCCGCGCGCCGCGTCGTCCACCGCACGGGTCAGCCAGTTGCGCACCGTACGGTCGGATACGGTCCAGACGGGCAGGGCGCGGCGCTCGCCGGTCTCCGCGTCCGTCTCAAACCCCTCCTTGGTGCTCGCAAACAGCCGGCGCATCTCGTCGACGTAGGCCGGATCCGACAGCGGCACCACGCGGTTGGCGCTGGTCCCCTTGCGCGGGCGGCCGCCGCCAGCGCGCCGCTGCTTGGCGGTGCGGATCACCACGTGCGGGATTTCCTCGTTCAGGCGGAAGTCGCGGCGGCGCAGCGCCAGCACCTCGTTGATGCGCCCGCCGGTGTTCCACAGCGTGTTGACGAGCGCGTGCTGCGTCCAGTCGGCGACGTGATGCAGCAGAGCGGCGATTTCCGGCGCCAGCAGGTAGCGCGGCAGCTCCGCGTAGGCGCCGGCCATGGCGCGCAGCGCGAGCGCCCGGCCGTAGTCGGGGGGCGCGGGCGCCACCGGGGCCTGATGGCTTATCGTGGGAAGCGACATATCACTCCGTTTCTGTCTGGCGACGCTGCGTGAATTCTGTAGGGGCAGAGCCCTCATTATTTCTCAGAATTCACGCAGCGACGTTTAGTCTTAACAGGGGCTATTTTCGCCGGATCCGGGCCGGGAGGCCACGTAAAAAACCCGCGGCGCCCGGGATCCTGTTTTTCCGGTTTACCTGAATATACCAGAAATCGGAAACAGATAGTTGAGAGGCGGATCGGGAAAAGGATCCCCGGCGGATCCAGTTTCGCCTGGATAAGGTATGAAGGGCTGAATCTGAACACTACATCATGGGGTGTGAGGCGGGAAAGCGGGGCGCACGGCCCCTTTCCTGAAAAAGCAGAAATCGGAAGGGAAAATCAGAAACGGAAAACGTATGATGGAGCAAAGAGACAGGAGGAGGACATCATGAAAACCGTTCGTGTGTATTCAGCCGGCAGCTGCAACGCAGAGACCCGGAAAGGATCCGCTCGGGTTCTGATTGAGAAAAGTGGCTCCTGCGTCCGGCACCATTTCCACTACCGGGATACGACCGCGAACCGCTGCGTGATCCAGGGGCTTATCGACGGGGTGGCGATGCTTGACGGGCCCCATCACGTTAAGATGATAACGTCGGTGCGGATAGGCGTAGTACCGGCCGAAAAGGTAAAAGGACCGAACCGTGATCTTGTTTCAGAACTGCTCAAGATGCTTTCCGCCAGAGGCTGCCAGTACGAACTGGAATACCGTGAAGGCGAGGCTGCTGCTCTGAATAAATATATTCATTCAGGGACGAATAAGGCGTGAATATGAGGCTGCCTGAATAAGCCTGACGAGATTGAAAAAGTCGGCTAATTAATCCTTTATATCCGTGGAGCTAAATCGGATAATAAGATAATTACGTATTTAACTGACCGGGACCGAGATGGACGCAGCCCAGAAAAAAAACTTTTAAGCATAATTACGGACAGCCACCGCCAGCAAATAGATGACCTGTCTATGATCGTCGCCAGAAATATAAGGCAGAGTGTGTTTGACACGCTGTGTAGTGGCATAAAGGCAAATGCAGAGCCTACCGTCATATTTACCGCGGGCGCTCCGGCAAACGGCAAAAGTGAAACCGTAAATCATCTGCTCTCACAACGTCCGGAAACCGTCCACATTGATCCCGATGAGTTCGGTGGTCTGTTTCCCTATTATGACGGTGTGAACGCCTCAGATTATCAGAAACCCTGTACACACGTGATGTCGCACTGCTTTAAGCAGGCCATACGGGGTAGCTTTGACCTGATCCATGATACAAACTTCGCTCACGCAGAGACGGCAGTCCGCAACATCAGCGAAGCTCTGAAAAAAGGGTATTTTGTCCAGATTATGTATGTCTATCTGGATCCGGTTACCGCATGGAAACATGCACAGCGGCGCGAACGCAAAATAGAGCCTGAGATTTTCTGCCGGAACTTTATCCAGGTCAGAGAGACCATTAAAGCGGTTCTGGCCCATCCTGATTTTAAGGGGCAGCCGCTAGCATGCTCGGCTTTTGTCTATGCGGAAGTCACGGGACAGGACAAATTCAGCCGGACCTTTCATCCTCAGATCACGGCTGATACGCTCGACAAACTGGTCCCCTTTAACTACTCGTCTTCTGATCTCGCTGAGATTGCTGTATAATTAAAGAACAACTGCAGGAGGTAATTTATGTCACTGAAAACTAACGAATCGGCTTAGACTAAAAGAAAGTCGCTGAGAGATTTTTTCGGCGACAACCTGACTGAGGGTACCCGGGGCGAGCTTGAAATGGTTGCGGATAATGCTGCCCGCGACCTGACTCTGGCCATCTATCCTGAAAGAGCTGAGGCTTATGCGGCCAAGCCTGGCAGCGATGGAGGAGCTTTAGATTACCTGAATAATACGCACTGTGGTTTGCCGAATGGTATGAGACTCGGTCCTGATATTCGCTGGTCCATCATGGATGAGTCTTTCTGTAAGGAATATCTCATTATAAATGAGTTCCATGCATCTGACTTTTCAAAGACCCGTTGGGAGTGCTTTGATAAATTTTCTGGTGAATACCCTGAAGCTAAAACCAGCAGGTTTGGTTTTACAGGCAGTGCCGGAAAAATATATCAGGCGATTACCGCGACGCTTGCAGATATATCTGAACAGATAGAACCATTGGGCCCTTATAAAAGCCACAGGGTTCGTTTCGGTAAATTAAATCCTATTTTAGGGCTTAAAACAGCAACGGTAAAAGTACAGGAACCCGGAGGTAAAGAGTCTCTGAGTGTCGATGTTCCACTTGAGCTCAAGGCTGATAATTCCCGCATATTACCGGGTACCATTCTGCATCGCCGGCACGAATCCAGCAAATAGCAATAAAGCCCTCTCTGAAGGGCTTTTTTATAATCAAATTCCCCCAGATTGTTACCCTGTCACGTCAAAATAAGCATGCAGATGAATGTACTGAAAGATGATTGAGGATGACATGCTGCCTGACGTTACGGCGTCACTCTAAACACCGTTATCCGGATGGGAAAATCATCAATTAGCCTTTTCATCAACCTGACTTGCTTAACAGGAATACGGGCCAACTCTTAAAAATGTAGTGCTCGCCGCAGGCCATGACCGAGCTTGCTCGCGAATGGGCGAGGAAGCGCAACGTCACTTCACTTGTATATTCTCCTGACGCACGAGAATCCCTTATCACCGCTATTCACAGGCTTTAATTTTAAATGCATTTTATAAGTATTTTATGTGTTTTATGTCTTTTAGCAGGCCCGTAAGCCCCGTGGTTACTGGGTTTGGGAAGGATCCTTGTGGGATCTGGCGCATGATCTTATGGGATAAGGGTCAATAGTTTATGGGGATCAACGCATGTTGCTGTGGGAAACGGGTCAACATGCTATGGGAAACACATCAACTTCCTCCGCTCACCTGTTCACATGTGGATAAGTGTGAGATCAGGCATTGCTTTTTTTGAAATGAATGCCAATATGGGTAAATATTTTTTTACCCACAGGATTGACTGATGACTGCTATTGCATTGAAAAGCTTCAAAAAAAAGGTAAGCATCAAACAGTCTAACGAACTTACAGAGGCTGCGTACTATCTTCCTCTGCAGGCGAAACGCGTCCTGTGGCTCTGCCTGATGCAGGCTTATTTCAGCGAAGCAACGGAAGATACTGACAGTGATGTTCTCCCGCTTTTCAGAGTCAGTGTCTCCGATTACGTCAAGTATTTTAACGTTGCAACTGCCGTCGCAAGCCGCGACGTGAAAGCAGGTGTAAAAGCACTTGGCGAGTCTACCGTAACATTTTACCCCAAAGACGGTGAGTTCGAACAGGTCACGCGTCCGTGGCTCTCAGAGGCAGGGATGAAGCGGGGCCGGGGATCGTGGCAGATCGAGTTTAATTATAAGGTGATCCCGTTTCTGGTAGGCCTGTCCTCACAGTTCACGACCTATTCGCTCTATGACTGTGGTCAGCTGAATAGCGTCAAGGTCATACGGTTGTATGAGAGCCTTTGTCAGTTCCGCAGCACCGGCACCTGGGTTACCGATCACGAATGGCTCTGCGAACGTTTTATGCTTCCGGATTCACAAAAGGCAAACAAAGCAGAGATGAAGCGCACGTTCCTCGAACCAGCCATCAAAAAGATCAACGAAAAGACACCGCTGCGCGTCAGCTACAGAACCCAGGAGGACGGCCGACTGCTGTTCAGCGTTATGGACAGGCCGCTGGCTTCAGCCTGAATCTACGGGTCCTGCGGGAAAGGATAAACTTGTGCTCTTTCCCACACTGAGTCTTGATGTGTTTCCCATATCCACCCGAACTTAACCTTTTTCCCACAATTCTGCACTCAAAGCGGATGTTATTACTGCTCACATGCTTATTTGTCGGCTCCGCACATCGGAAGTTGATGGATTTCCCATATGGATGGGACCAGCCGCAATGGTGTGGGGGTTGTGTTAATACAATAAACCCTTCTTTTAATAAAGTTGACCTGTTTCCCACACTAACGTGGATTGGACGAATGCGTCACTGCCATTTTCCGTTCCTGAAGGAGCTCAAACTGGATGCATTTCCCACAAGGCCGGTATGGCAAACTTGATGTGATCCCCACAGATGAACCCAAGTGTTCACGGCTGTAAGGGGCGGCCCGAAGCATATGATGCCTTAAGTCAGTGCTCATTAACTTGTCGTTTTTCCCATAGCGCTGAAGCTATGGGGCTTCCTTACTGCCGACAACTCCAGAAGATGAGGTCTTTCCCACAGAAGTCATGTTCTCGCTATCCTTTCTGACGAGAAACTTGACCCGTTTCCCACAAGTTTGCCTGGTAGAGGTTCAACTTGATGTCTTCTCCATATGAAGACTGTGTCGCGGAAGTTGACCTCTTTCCCACATTGCCAGTCTGTCGCTTAAGTTGACCTCTTTCCCATCTGTTCAGTGAGCCGGTGAAGTTGACCTGTTTCCCATTAACTCCGTTTAACTGCTAACTTGACCTGTTTCCCATACACTCATTCTTCCTGCCAAGTTGACCCGTTTCCCACATGCTCTTCCCCATGGTTACTTGACCTGTTTCCCACATTATGGACGGCCGGATAGTTGATATGTTTCCCACACAGGATGATTTGAAAGCGTTTCGATGATAATGCTCGGTTCAGAATCAGATTAAACCTGGCGCTGAGCAGCTAGAACGAGAGCTGTTTCTGGAGAATTCACGACTTGATGAGGTCGCAGAAGGCAGGGGGTACTTCGGGTTTTTAGCCAGAGGAAATCCTTATCGTCATTTCAAAATAGTATTAAAAGTGAGATGCAGATCATATTCTGACACCGGTGTACGGCTTAAATATGAGAAGCTGTAGTCAGAATTGTTCTTTTAAGGTGGTGGAAGTTGTATTTTAACATGTCAGCATAACCGTACATGTCGTTTACATTTCGGGGAAAAATATTGACTTGTCCGCAGTCGGGAATGGAGGCATCTTTTTAATTAATTTAAACGGTTATCTTTCAGGAGGAGCATTATGAACAACAAATTAAATACACTTTCTTCCTGCTGGCTATATTGAAGTATTTTGAAATTTGCAATTTATTACTGCTTGTGAAACGGTGAGGAAGTATAAACAAGAGTGCTGAGGTTTAAACAAATTAATGTCATGAGATAAAATTAAAATCTGAAGAAGTGACAGAGCGCCGTTTTATAAGTGATCTGTTCGCGAAATACGTATCTCCATTCAGATTAATTATCACATGTTTCTGGTTATTAGATCTTGTGCATAAAGTATCCTGCAACTAATGACAACGGTCGGTATTACTAAAATGAGTCAGAAATACGATTACATTATTATTGGCGCGGGTTCAGCTGGCTGTGCTCTCGCTGGTCGCCTCGCAGAAGACCCTCGGAATTCTGTACTGGTTCTTGAAGCAGGTCCTAAGGATTGGGATCCCCGTTTTTCTATCCCCTTGGGAGAAGCGGTATGAAGTGGTTTACTGAATTTGGCCACCTGAACAGAGGTGATATGCTCACCTCAGAACAATATAGGTGCACCAATGAAACGAAGAAATTTTAGTCCTGAATTCAAACGCGAATCCGCTCAGCTGGTTGTCGATCAAAACTACACCGTCTCTGATGCCGCTAAGGCTATGGATGTCGGTCTTTCCACGATGACAAAATGGGTCAAGCAACTGCGTGAAGAGCGTCAGGGCAAAACACCAAAAGCCTCTCCGATAACACCAGAACAAATCGAAATACGTGAGCTGAAGAAAAAGCTACAACGTATTAAAATGGAAAACGATATTCTAAAAAAGGCTACCGCGCTCTTGATGTCAGACTCCCTGAACAGTTCTCGTTAATCGGGAAACTCAGGGCGCGTTATCCAGTGGCCTCTCTCTGCCACGTGTTCGGGGTTCATCGCAGCAGCTACAAATACTGGCAAAACCGTCCTGAAAAACCAGACGGCATGCGGGCTGTATTACGAAGCTAGGTGCTGGAGCTGCATAACATCAGCCACGGTTCAGCCGGAGCAAGGAGCATCGCCACAATGTCAACCCAGAGAGGCTACCAGATGGGGCGCTGGCTCGCTGGCAGACTCATGAAAGAGCTGGGGCTGGTCAGTTGTCAGCAGCCGACTCACCGGTATAAGCGTGGGGGGCATGAGC
>Ga0157360_1000863_pt1 | contig 11427 bp, 5 predicted proteins | sample AttlaeALBM1_FD_111483 | JGI IMG/M metagenome (GOLD analysis project Ga0157360, IMG submission 111483) | Fungus gardens microbial communities from leaf cutter ant in Ribeirão Preto, State of São Paulo, Brazil - Atta laevigata ALBM1 | ecosystem: Host-associated > Fungi > Mycelium > Unclassified ... | reverse complement strand
TGGCGTTTGTATATTGGCCTGAATGGAAACAGAATCGCCTTGTTCGGTAATACGTTGGTCTGTCAGGTGATAGGGAAAACTACGGCAATATTCATCCACGAAGGTTTGGTGAATCATTTCAGAGGTAATTTCCTTACCCGTCTTATCAGCCACTGCCTGCACAACATGGCTGAATTCAATCGACAGCCGACGTGGTAATGCAATGCCATGGTCCTGTTCCAGCAGATAGGAAATCCCACCTTTACCCGACTGACTGTTGACGCGAATGACCGCTTCATAGGTACGACCTACATCCAGCGGATCAACCGGCAGATAAGGGACATTCCACAGCGGAGAATCCCCTGCCTCGAGCGCGGCATTCCGTTTGTTCATCCCTTTTTTGATCGCGTCCTGATGTGAACCTGAAAAAGCAGTAAAGACCAGATCCCCAACATATGGATGACGTGGATGGACAGGCAGCTGGTTACAATGTTCAACTTCGCGCATGACTTTGGTCAAGTCGGAAACATCCAGCTCCGGGTCAATTCCCTGTACGTAGAGATTCATCGCCAGCGTTATCAGATCAACATTCCCGGTGCGTTCCCCATTCCCGAACAAGGTTCCTTCAATACGGTCAGCACCTGCCATAATACCCAGCTCAGCAGCAGCTACACCGGTCCCCCTGTCATTGTGGGTATGCAAACTGATAATCGCACGGCGGCGTTCACGTAAATGTGTGCAAAACCATTCGATCTGGTCAGCATATACATTGGGCGTCGCCACTTCGACAGTCGCAGGTAAATTGAGGATAACCGGCCGCTCTAACGAGGCCCCCCAAGCATCCATGACGGATTCACACACCGCCAGAGAGTAGTCCAGCTCAGTCGTAGTGAAGTGCTCGGGCGAGTACTGGAAGGTCCAGTTTGTCTCCGGATGCTCATCCATTAATTCACGTACCAGCCTGGCATGGGTGACCGCCAATGATTCACACTCTGCCTTATCCAGATGCAGAACAGTATCTCGAAATAATGGTGAAGTCGCGTTATACAGATGAACGATCGCTTTATTGACACCACGCAATGCTTCGAAGGTTTTGCGGATCAGAGGCTCACGTGCGGGCGTCAGCACCTGAAGAGTGACATCAGCGGGGACCTTTTCTTCCTCTATCAGTTCACGAAGAAAGTCAAAATCAGTCTGCGATGCAGAGGGAAAGCCCACCTCAATTTGCTTAAACCCCATTTCAACCAAAAGATCGAAAAAACGTCGTTTACGCTCGGAATTCATTGGATCAACCAGAGACTGATTGCCATCACGTAGATCAACGCTTGCCCATATGGGGGCTTTTTCAATGCGCTTATCAGGCCATTGGCGGTTTTTAAGCGTCACCACATCAAACGGACGATATTTACCTACCGTTGGGGCGTTGTCGCTTGTCGTCATGGTTATTCTCCGGATTACCTGTGCAATTGGGGTGGGCTTTACTTCTATCGGCGCTTTTACTTCCAGCAGCGCTTTTACTTCTATCGGCGCTTTTACTTCCAGCAGCGCCATGTTCTGTATTTCTTCATAACCCAGAAATTTCTGATGGTTCAGAATACGTTAGGATGTTGAAATTCTTGCTAATCCTGAATTTCCTGGTACTGGGATTCTTCTTGTTACGGAAAAAATCCCTGACATGAAAACCGGCAGAATTCTTGCGCGTGAAGCCGTTGCAAAAATGAGATGCCGAGTCTTGCAGAAGAAGATCAAACAACTCCAAAAAAGATATACGCAAAAATGCTCAATGTCAAAAATTTTAAAGTATTTTATATCTTAAATACACAACAGTTTATCATAATATTTCACATAATCAGATTTTACGGATATATAACAAACGCAAAATATGTTGCTTGGCAGATTAAACGTACCGATAAAAGCAACTTTCTGCTGATTCAACGATTATTTATTCTCTCTATGCGTGCCTCCTCTGTCATTTGTCCTTCACCCGTAGAATTTTCGATTAGTGATGACGTATCTACTCTAAAATAAGTAGAATCATGAAAATATCTGCATAATTCATTCGCGTTTAATGAAGAATCAGAAGGGGAAACCTGCTCCTCGGAAGAATAATAGGCTGCATGCAAAAGATATTATGCAATATGAGCTCAATCGGATGATGCAGATGAAAGACATGTCACATAGTAAACAGGCCAGTGGCCTCAGTAAGCCGATTTCAACACAAGACGTTGACGACCTGATTTAACAATAATGAGAGGATAGAGAGGACTTCATGCCTTTAGGTTTATGGGCGCTAGCCATTGGCGCGTTTGGAATTGGTACGACCGAATTTCTGATCAGTGGCATATTGAACCAGATTGCACATACCTTTCAGGTCACTATTCCTCAAGCTGGATACGTCGCCACCGCATATGCGCTTGGCGTATTTGTATCCGCGCCTATCGTGGCCATTATTGGATCCCGGTTTCCCAGAAAATACGTGTTGATGGGATGCGCTACCTTATTCACTCTGGGCAATCTTATAACAGCGTTTGCGCCTACACTGGATATCGCCATTATCGGGCGTGTTATTACGGCACTAAATCACGGAGGCTTTTTTGGAATCGGTTCTCTTGTCGCCTCTTCCCTGGTCGACAAATCGAAAAAAGCACAGGCCATTGCGTTTATGTTTGCGGGTATGGCAGTGGCCAACCTGCTAGGTATCCCTTTTGGCACTTGGTTGGCTCAGGTCATAGGCTGGCAACATGTGTTTATTGCTATCGCTGCTATCGGGATCCTGACATTGCTGGGAATCTTTTTCCTACTACCCACTGATACACATCGTGGTCACGCGGATGTCACCTCTGAACTTCGGGCTTTTATGGACCCACAGGTCCTCCTTGCCATGGGTATTACTGTACTTGGGCCCTCTGCCTTTTTTATTGGCATCACGTACATCGAACCCATGGCTCTGCACATTACGGGCCTGCAAGCATCCAATGTCACCCTGTTGATGGTTCTTTTTGGGCTTGGGCTAGTTGTAGGCAACTTTCTGGGTGGAAAATTTGCTGATCGCAGTCTGTTCGGGACACTGCTTGTTTCCCTCCTGCTACAAGGGATTGCGCTCATGTTTATGTGGTTGGACGCCAGAAGTGCCATCGTCGTTGGGATCATGGTGTTTTTCATGGCCGCCTTTGGTTTTGCAACAGTATCTCCGATTCAGAAACTGGTAATGGAACGTGCGAGTGCTGCTGGTGCAGCGACGTTGGCGGCCTCTGTCAATATCGGCATGTTTAATCTGGGCAATGCACTGGGGGCAGCACTGGGAGGTTTTACCATCCATTCAGGCTTTGGGCTTGCCTCCCCTGCATGGGCAGGTGCTGGTCTATCGTTCGCAGCATTGATTCTTGCTATTGTCGCCTATAAAACGAATCGCTCTGTTGAAGAAATACAGGCTGCATGACAACGCAGGAATAGCGGCGATAAAGGCATTCCATGAAAATATAAGAACAGAGAATCGTGATAGTACACAGTAGACGCGATGGGGACAGTCGCCATCATGGCGTGGTCGAAGAAGAGCCGGGGCAAGGACGAACGAACTCAAGCTGACAAATAAATGCTGACTCACAAATGGCAACTGACAAACCTTTGATAACGGCCACTATGTCTACTTTAACATAGCATCCAATGATGACGTTGATAGGGACAGGTATCGATGGTTGGTGAGAGGCGGCAGATATAGGTAGGTGAGAGATGACAAATCACCACGCCCCACCCGTAACCCGGACCTCAAACGAAATGGTCAGGTCTTTCGAATAATATTGAGCATAGAACCCAAACAACGTGAATACTTATTCACTACCGGGCAACAAATAGAGTAACGCATCCAATCCCAGTGTTGATATTGCTACATGGGCCTGCTCACGCACCAATGGTTTTGCATGGAAGGCAACGCCTAGCCCCGCTTCTCCCAACATTTTCAAATCATTGGCACCATCGCCTACTGCAACACACTCACCCGGGGAAAAGCCTTTACGTTCAGCAATTTCCTTGAGAATAAGCGCTTTTCGGTCTGCATCCAGAATCGGGAGATTTACTTCGCCTGTCACCTTCCCGTCTTCGATGGATAATGTATTGGCGTGGACTTCAGAAAAATGCAAACGTTGCTGGAGATATTCTGCAAAATAAGTGAAACCACCGGAAATGATGGCAGTACGATACCCACGTTCATTCAGTACTTGAAGGAGGTGCTCAACGCCGGGCATGAGAGGAAGACGCTCAGCAATGGAAGCCAATGTAGACTCAGGAAGCCCCTTCAACTTACCCATTCGTAATCGAAAGCTTTGCTGGAAATCGAATTCACCTTGCATGGCACGCGCTGTGATGCCGGCGACTTCATCGTAAACTCCCCACTCACGTGCCAATTCATCAATCACTTCGGCCTGAATCAGGGTAGAGTCCATATCAAAACAGACCAATTTGCGTGCTTGCCGAGCCTCATTTTCCGACATCACCACGATATCAATACTCAACTCTGTGGCGAGAGTCAGCACTGCTTTGCGTGGTACCGTCCATTCAAACGTTGCCGAGATATCAAAGCGGATACACTCCCCTTCGACACCCGTGCGCTCAATACTTTCCTTTCGTTGAAGAACAAGCCCTTGCTGTTCAAACCAGGCCTGAGCCGTATGAATGGCCGAGGCGGGAAGCAATGGGGCCATCAGGAACGCGCAATAAGCGTGACTCATGCCTCGCCTCCCTCAACCACCAGCCGGTCAACCCGTTGCAAGCCCTTGGGTAACTTGGTCCCACGCTTGCCACGCTCGGCAACATATTCTTCCAGATCAGCGGGTTTGAGAGTCAATTTACGCTTACCTACATGTACCACCAACGAGGCACCCTCAGGCAAAACAGCAAGGTCACGCACAAACTCTTCACGTGAGGCAGCCGCGGCGCCCGAAATGCCAATCATCTTGTTTCCTTTGCCTTTCGCCATTTCAGGCAGTTCTTCGGCATTGAATACCAGAAGCCTCCCCTGATTTGACACTATCGCGATACGGCTTCCTTCAGGCACAGAATGCGGATTCATAACAGCGCAGCCTTTCGGCAGCGTAAGGACCGTTTTCCCTGACTTGGAACGGCTGACAAGGGATTCCAATCGAGTCAGAAAACCGTAACCTCCGTCACTGGCGAGCAGGTAACGGGCCTGCGGTTTATCCAGCAACATAGCCACCATTTGGGCTCCCGCAGGGGGATTGATCTTACCGGTAACAGGTTCACCCTGTGAACGTGCAGAAGGCAGTTGGTGAGCCGCTAACGCATAGGAGCGCCCGGTATCGTCCAGTAAGACCAGCTGCTCATTGGTTTTACCGCGGACGCTGGTTTGATAGGAGTCTCCCGCTTTATAGGACAGCGAGGTCGGATCAATATCATGACCTTTCGCACTACGGATCCAGCCCCCCTGCGAGAGCACAACGGTAATCGGATCTGAGCCCATCAGTTCTACTTCAGATAGCGCTTTGGACTCTTCACGCTCAACAATCGGACTACGGCGTTCATCACCAAATTTTTCAGCGTCAGCCAGTAGTTCCTGCTCTATCAGGCGTGTCATTTCCTGTTCACTACCGAGGATCTTCTCAAGGTACTGACGCTCTTCCATCAGTTTGTCCTGCTCACCCTTGAGTTTGAATTCTTCCAGTTTGGCCAAGTGGCGCAAACGTAATTCCAGAATGGCTTCGGCCTGACGCTCACTGAGTGAGAAAGCCTCAATCAGGGACTGCTTGGGCTCATCCTCTTCACGAATGATGCGAATGACTTCATCAATATTAAGGTAAGCGATCAGCAAACCTTCCAGAATATGCAAACGATCATTCACTTTACCCAAGCGATACTCAAGTCGCCTACGCACGGTGGTTCTACGGAACTGGAGCCACTCACCAAGAAGCTCATTGATAGGCATGACACGCGGACGCCCATCCAACCCAATCAGGTTCAGGTTGACACGCTGCCCTTTCTCAAGATCAGTTGTCGCAAACAGGTGCGCCATCAATTGCTCGGTATCGACTCGATTGGAGCGTGGGACAACCACCAACCGCGTAGGCTCTTCGTGAGTGGATTCGTCACGCAAATCCACCACCATCGGCAGCTTTTTGGCCTGCATTTGCTGGGCAATCTGCTCCAACACCTTGGCACCCGATACCTGATACGGCAGCGCAGTGATAACAATATCACCGTCCTCGAGCTTGTAGCGGGCCCTCATTTTCACTGACCCTTTACCACTCTTGTAGATGGATGCCAGTTCGGACCGGGGTGTGACTATTTCCGCTGCAGTAGGGAAGTCCGGCGCAGGAAGATAGTTGCATACATCCGACACCGTGGCTTCCGGATGATGCAACATATAGACAGTTGCGTTCACGACTTCATGCACATTGTGAGGCGGAATATCCGTTGCCATCCCGACAGCAATACCAGAACCACCATTCAGCAAAACATGAGGAAGCCGCGCTGGAAGAACAGAGGGTTCATTCAGAGTGCCATCGAAGTTGGGTACCCAATCCACTGTGCCCTGCCCCAGCTCCGACAATAACAACTCGGAGAAACGAGACAGACGGGATTCGGTATAACGCATGGCTGCAAAGGACTTAGGATCATCCGGGCTCCCCCAGTTACCCTGCCCATCCACCAGGGGATAACGGTAGCTGAACGGCTGAGCCATCAAAACCATGGCCTCATAACAGGCCGTGTCACCATGAGGGTGGAACTTACCCAGAACATCCCCCACCGTACGTGCTGACTTCTTGTACTTGGCATTGGCACTCAACGCCAATTCACTCATCGCGTAGACAATGCGGCGCTGTACCGGCTTCAGGCCATCACCAATACTCGGCAAGGCACGATCCAGAATGACGTACATGGAGTAGTTAAGATACGCCGTACGGGTGTAATTCTTTAGCGGAATACGCTCAACATCCCCTTCCTGTACTGCAACCGGAGGGGTGAAATCATTATGATCAGCCATCAATCAACCCTTTACTGGTGGCGTGTCTCTGTAACGAGGAGAAGAAAATATATTGCAAAACCAGGCCCCTCATACTTCGATTTCCGCCATATCACCATCACTTTCAAGCCAGTGACGCCTGTCTGCCGAACGCTTTTTGGCCAGCAGCATATCGAGTGCTTCAATGGTGCCATCGTCGGCTTCACGCGTTAGCTGCACCAATCGACGGGTATCGGCAGCCATCGTGGTCTCGCGAAGCTGCATGGGATTCATTTCACCCAACCCTTTGAATCGTTGTACGTTCGGGGTGCCCCGTTTGCTGGAAAGCTGTTTGAGAATCTGGTTTTTCTCGTTTTCATCAAGGGCGTAGTGAACTTCCTTACCCAGATCGATGCGGTATAACGGCGGCATGGCAATGAAAACATGCCCGGCATCCACCAGACTTGGGAAGTGACGAGTAAATAATGCACATAACAGCGTCGAGATATGCAGTCCATCAGAGTCGGCATCAGCCAATACGCACACTTTGCCATAACGCAAGCGTGACAGATCGCTGCTTCCCGGATCCAATCCCAACGCGACAGCAATATCATGGATTTCCTGAGACCCCAATACCTCTGAGGAATCAACTTCCCACGTGTTGAGGATTTTTCCACGCAGCGGAAGAATAGCCTGAGTCTCTCGGTCGCGAGCCTGTTTGGCACTCCCCCCCGCCGAATCCCCCTCGACCAGGAAAAGTTCACAGGCAGAAGGATCCTGACTTGAACAATCCGCCAGTTTTCCTGGCAACGCAGGCCCTTGCGTAACTTTCTTGCGAACCACCTTTTTCGCTGCGCGCAAACGCCGCTGGGCAGCACTTATCGCAAGATCCGCCAACTGTTCGGCTTCAGCAGTATGGGTATTCAACCAGAGAGAAAAAGCATCCTTGACCGCAGCAGAAACCACGGCGGCCACTGTTCTGGAAGAAAGGCGCTCTTTGGTTTGCCCGGCAAACTGTGGATCATGCATTTTGACAGAGAGTACGTAAGCAATACGCTCCCACAAATCTTCCCCTGTCAGTTTGACATTCTTGGGAATGAGATTGCGGTACTCACAGAATTCCTTGAGCGCTTCAATCAACCCTGTGCGCAAACCATTAACATGCGTTCCTCCCAATGGTGTGGGAATCAGGTTGACGTAGGACTCCTGTAGCCCATCACCACCTTCGGGAAGCCACTGTACAGCCCAGTCGACATGATGCTCATCGTCCTCGGCATGCCCCAGGACGGGTGTAGCCGGCAATAGTTCATAGCCATCCAGCGACTGAACAAGATAATCCTTCAAGCCGTCTGCATATTGCCACACATCCTCTGAACCATCGGTATCGATCAAGGTCACCTTCAGGCCCGGGCAAAGAACCGCCTTGGCGCGTAGCAAGTGCCGCAAACGCGCAACAGACACCTTGGCACTATCGAAATAGTGGGCATCGGGCCAGAAGCGCAATCGTGTGCCGCTAGCCTTCTTCGGCGCGGTCCCTATCTCATGAAGCTCTTCTACCCGTTCACCCTGTTCAAAGGCAATCGCACTTACGATACCACTGCGCCAGACTTCAACTTCCAAGCGGGTCGACAAGGCATTAACGACAGAGACACCAACACCATGCAAACCACCGGAAAAACGGTAGTTATCATTGGAGAATTTGCCGCCCGCATGCAGGCGCGTAAGGATTAGCTCGATGCCGGATACACCGTGCTCCGGATGAATATCCGTCGGCATACCACGGCCATCATCTTCCACTTCAATACCGCCATCTTCACGAAGCCTGACGACTATCGTGTGCGCATATCCGGCCAGGGCTTCATCGACACTGTTATCGACAACCTCCTGTACCAAGTGGTTGGGGCGAGAGGTATCGGTATACATCCCGGGGCGTTTGCGGACGGGATCCAAACCGGAGAGAACTTCTATGGAACTGGCGCTGTATTGGCTCATTTAGTCAGAACAATCAATAAACAAGGACATTGAATACTGGCGCAGGCCAGAGGTATTGGCAAAGTGAGCCATTGCTCACCACTGCCGATTGGGTACTTCAGAGTCACTCACCATTTTTCAATAAGTGAATGCAACACAATAGTCTTGGGTACGCTGCGATACCTCAAGGACGGGTTTATAACACAACATGTTGCTCGGGCATTATCAGCATTTAGAGGGAAATATACAAACACCGCGGCTCCCCCCTTACACGTCAGCGCCCTTCAACAGTGCATTTTTCCCTTTCGAATCACCGATACACTCACCTACGGGTATAGGCGTCCTTCTTGAACCGGTAGATTTTTCGACGTGTCTTTAGACAAGTTCAAATATCCGTCTTGAAGCGCATGGCGTATAGGCATCGCCTAAAATCAGCGATATTCAAGCAATAGCTTCAAAACACCCGAAAATACGCGGAATAAATAACGGATAACTGTCCAGGGCATGACCTTCATGGGGCAACATGAAGATACGACTACCACGATAGAAACGAAGAGTATCCCGTGGGTCGAGAAGCTCATCATTTCCACCCAATAATACTTTATAGCGCGAAGGGCTACGGGGAGCTTGAGGCGCCAGCGCTTCCAGCTCATCGATAAAGTGTGGCTGAATCCGTACCGTGCTACCTGTCGAAGGGTTCACATGATCCTGATTCAATAGGGTGCGAGCCAAAGGGACAGGATTGATGGCTGGATTGATAAGGACAACATGTGCGATATCACGTTGTTCAGCCATTACCGTTGCCAAAAAACCGCCAAAGGAGCTACCAATCAACATGACATCAGGCCCAAGTGAATCCATCAGTGTGGCTACCAATTGATAGGCATCCATAGGATCAGAAGGCAATTGAGGCGCAATGAATTCTATTGCCGGCGAATGCTCAAGGCAGGCCTGGCGAGTTACGCGTGCCTTATATGAATCAGGATGGCTATTGAAACCATGCAAATAAAGCACGGTTTTTGGCAATACGCCTAGTGTACGACAACTCGAAAAAGGCACAACACTGACCTCTTGAAAACGACTGTGATCACACATGCCCATACATACCGAGCAATAAGTAATCGCACCATTACTATAGCAATCAGTGAGAACTATAGCCTTAAAAGAAACTACAGCCGCAAAAGAAACTACAGCGGTTGGTGAATTAGCGATACACGTCTGACTGAGTATCTGCGTACTGCGAATACTATCGACTCTTTAAGCGCCGGTTGACTCTTTTTAACGTCAGTTGCTCATTACCTTTACACCTGTGTAACAAAACAGGCCGCTCTCCACCGAGGTAATAATTCATTTCGGTAGGGAGCGACCTGCATTGGCAGTCATTGCTAAATAATAGCAAAATACTGTTTTTATTTACAGCTATTTATTGCTAAAAAACCTAAATCAACCTTAACTGTTGGCCTTGCGGGCCAATTCGATCAAATGACGAGAGGAATCGTCGAGTTCATCAATCCCTTTACCAGAGATCAGTGTTTCTTCGGTTTCAGTAGCAATTTTCTTACCCAGCTGAACACCCCACTGGTCAAAGGAATCGATATCCCAAATAACACCCTGTACGAAAACTTTCTGCTCATACAACGCAACCAGAGCACCCAGAGTTTCAGGGGTCAAGGAGTCGATCAGGATAGTGGATGAAGGCTGGTTACCTGCATAGCGCTGGTAAGGAGGCGGTGTTTGCTCGCTTTTCACTGCATCGTCACCCAACATCAGCACACGAGACTGTGCGAAGCAGTTGGCCAATGCCAAACGCTGCTGTGTCTTGAAGCTATCACGCAGGGCTTCATTTTCAATCTCGTCGTAACGTTTCAACGGCGCAATGAAATCACAGGCAACGGTTTTCGTCCCCTGGTGAAGCAGCTGATAGAACGCATGCTGACCATTTGGGCCCACTTCGCCCCAGATAATCGGGCAAGTAGAGTAATCCACTTTCTGACCGGCATTGGTCACGGATTTACCATTGGATTCCATTTCGAGCTGCTGGAAATAACTGGGAAGAAATTTCAGTCTTCCATCATAGGGAAGAACCGCCAGCGTGGGAATGTCGAGGAAATCAACATTCCAGATACCCACAAGGGCAAACAACACGGGCAGGTTATCCTTGAGCGGTGTTTCACGGAAATGTACATCCAGGCGATGCGCGCCAGAAAGCAGGCGGCGGAAGTTATCAAGGCCAATCTCGATGGCGATGCCCAAACCGATACCGCTCCACAGGGAGTAGCGTCCACCGACCCAATCCCAGAAAAGAACCTGATGCTCTTTCGCAAAGCCCCACTCATCCATCTTGTCAGACTGAGTCGAAACACCGATAAAATGTGTCGCCTTCAGTTCTTCCTCGGACGCCTTGGTTGCCAACTTCAGCCACGTCATGGCCGTATCGGCATTGGCTTTGGTGTCGATCGTTGTGAAGGACTTGGAAGAGTAAATAAAAATGGTGGTTTCAGGATTGAGCTGCGGCAAAATATCAG
>Ga0157360_1000861_pt1 | contig 11429 bp, 5 predicted proteins | sample AttlaeALBM1_FD_111483 | JGI IMG/M metagenome (GOLD analysis project Ga0157360, IMG submission 111483) | Fungus gardens microbial communities from leaf cutter ant in Ribeirão Preto, State of São Paulo, Brazil - Atta laevigata ALBM1 | ecosystem: Host-associated > Fungi > Mycelium > Unclassified ... | reverse complement strand
GGCTGTCACGATCAAGACGCTGTCGGGCGACGGGCTGATCGACCGCAGCGAAATCAGTCAGCCGCTGGTGATCGCGGGCAGCGGCGAAGCGGGCAGCACCATTGAGGTCACCTTTGGCGATCTCCGCTGGAGTGACGTCATCGGGCAGGGCGGGCAGTGGCAGTTCATGGTGCCGCCGGAAACGCTGCAGGCGATGGGGGAAGGGAGTTACCATGCCACGGCTACCGTCACCGACGCGGCGGGCAACAGCGGTTACGCCTCATCGGGAGTGGAAATCTACGCCTCTGACGCGTTACCGACGCTGACGCTGGATCCTGTCACCGGTGACAACGCCGTCAGCTATAAAGAGGGGATCTACGGCATCACCTTTACCGGCACCGCGGCCCATCTTCCCTCCGGCACGATTGTCGAGCTGACGCTGGATGGCCGGTTCTGGCAGGGCAGCACCTGGCAGGACCAGTGGCAGGTCCAGATATCGGACAGCGAGCTGAAGACGATAAAGGATGGTAACTACAGCATCACGATCAGCGCAGCGGACGCGAACGGCAACAGTACCAGCCTGAGCCACGACCTGCTGCTGATCACCCACTACAACAGCAGCAACCCGAAGGTAACCGTTAATCCGGTCACGCTGGCGGATGCCGTACAGCATGATGGTGAGACGTGGTATGTCCTCAGCGGTACGCTGGAGGCACCGCTGCCACTGAAAACGTTCTCGGTGCAGGTTAACGATACCTTCCACTGGAACACGGCGGTCATTCAGGCGGACGGCAGCTGGCGGGCGGAGATCAGCGCCGCCGAACTCTCCGAAGGCGGCAATAACCTGATGTTTGGCGTGCTGGACGGCGCCGGCAACTGGTTCGAGCAGGATGGTTACGTGAAGGCTGACCTGACCACCCCGGTTACAGGCAGCGGCGGCGAGCCCGTGCCTGCGATGGATACGCCCTTTGGCGATGGCCTGCTGAGTCGCGCGGAGAAAAAAGAGGTTGAGACGCTGACCGGCACCACGGGCACCAGCGGCAGCGGTCAGACGGTCACGGTCAGTATTGGCGGCAAGCATCACGCGGCAACGGTCAGCGACGATGGTCACTGGAGCCTGACGCTGACGCCGGTGATGATGAAAACCGGTTTCGGCAAAGGCCAGCACGATATCGTCGTCACCGCGACGGATGCAGCAGGCCACACGGCAGTGATGACGACCCATTTCCAGGTGGAGGCTTGTGCGCCGAAAGCGGCGGCTAAACATCTCAGCGACAGTCCCCCGATTCATGCGGAGGCCAGCCACGATCAGCGGCTGACGGCAACGACTGAGAATGAGGCTCTTTTAACGCTGAAGCCCGGGGAACACCTGAGCCAGACGTCTGTTACCAGCCAGTCAACCCATGCCGTTCAGCCGGAAATTTCTGAGGCGCAGAAGTCTGCACAGAGCGGGGGCAGGGTGAGCGCTGGCGAGGCGGACGGACACGTTAACGTTGTTTCGGACAGCGCCGACCCGCAACTGCGTCCCGCTGCGGCAGGCCAGCAGAACCCGGACAGCGGCAGCCAGGCGGAAATCGCGCATATTCTGTCGCCGGAGCCCGCAACGGAGGCCGTCGACCGCCTCTTCGGGACAGAAAACCGTGACGCGTTTTCCTTCACGAATCTGCTCGCCCGACAGGAGAACGTGGCGGATCACGACAGGTTACCGCTGAATGAGTCGCACGATGCGCTGGACTTTGCCACGCTGGGGCTGAAAGCAGAAAACCACCCGGCGCTCGATCTGACAGCCTTCAGCAGTCATAGCGTCACGCCGGGGCAGACCGATCTGCCGGCGCTGTCCCTCGATTCACTGACGGTAAAAGACGCGGATGGCAACGTGGTTATGCTGAGTGACACAGAAGGCGGTGTCTGGAACCCGGAGGGCGTGCGTGCTCTGGACGGTCAGCAGGGCGATCTTTATCCCGACGGTGCAGTCAGCCATCAGGGCACCCTGGCGGATATCCTGAACCCGCATATTCAGCATCAGCAACTGGCGTGATCCTGATGGCCGGGGCGGAGGTTCGCCCCGGCCTGTTTGCACTTCATAGTCCGAACATCAGTGGCCCCGGTGCCAGCCTGTCCCTCTTATCCGCCCGTTTATTTCTGGTTACCCGCTGTTCATCCGAAACGGCATTCAGCGTATCTGCTGACCCGAAGTTCTGATCGATAAAAAAGGGGATCAGAAGCAGAAGCCAGTGAAGGTTAATCCAGAACCAGTATGTCGCCATAGCTGTAGGGCTGAACACCCTGATTCCCGCCCTCTAGCAGGATATTGCCGTGCTCATCAATACCGCGACACACGCCCGTATGGGTCAGGGATTTTTCGGCATCCAGTGAGATCGTGAGCTGCGTATTAAGGCCATACATGCGGGTTTCATAGGCATTCTTCAGCGCGGCAAAACCCATTCCGGACCAGAGTTCAAAGTAGTCCTGCCAGCGGGCGATAAGCATGTCGAGAATCTGATCGGCACTGTTTTTGCTGAACTGCTCAAGCGTGGCGGTGGCATAAGGGACATCGGCGGGCGCGGCGACGCGGTTAATGCCGATACCGATGTAGAGCGCCTTGCTGTCGGCTTCGATCAGCGTGCCGCTGATTTTGGCGCCGTTTACGAGGATATCGTTGGGCCATTTGATGCGGATATCGGCGTTGCTGATGTAGAGACTCAGTGCATCGTGGATAGCGAGGCCCGCCACCAGCGACAGTGAGGCGATATCCTGACGCTGTTCCGGACGGGGAACCACCAGCGTCACGGCAATATTGCCTTCCGGTGTCTGCCACACCCGGTTGAAGCGTCCCCGGCCAGCCGTCTGCATTTCAGCCGAAACGGCAAAATTCATCCGGCCTGATGAGTGAACACGGCGTCTGGCTTCAGTGTTAGTACTGTCCACACTCTTGAGTTTAATAAGTTGCATAACACACAGATAGAAAGATAAAGAGCCCGCAATCATACCTTATGTAAACTCTGTTTTTCGAGTCTGGTTTACAGGTGCGTAAAGTTCACCGGTCACCGTCCTGCCCGGGGGAAGATCTGCCGGGACGGGATTCACGCTGCTCTCTTCATCATCATCGGCCGGGTTGCCAGCCGGAAAACCGGCCTGCGTCCGCCTCTGTTCTTCAGGAGAATGCGCATACAGCGCGCTGCCGCCGGGGGATTGACCGCTTTATGAAGGTTTTTTTAAATCTCATTGTCGGCGTAAAGTCCGCATAACCGCATGACGATAACAGCCGTACCGGGATATACCGGGGCTGGGTTGTTTTTATCACGGAAAAATTATGAGACTTAATCACTTTACGATAGGGCAAAGACTGAGCGTGATGGCCGCCATCCTGCTGCTGGCAACGATGTTTGTCGGTCTGCGCGGGATCAACCTGAACGCTGAGGCGCTGCAGAACAATATTGACATTATGACGAGTGAAACGCGCGTGGCGGAAAGTATCGATACGGCGCGGAATGCACAGGTTCAGTTCAAGATTCAGGTGCAGGAGTGGAAAAACACCCTGCTGCGCGGCGCGCAGGGAGAGGAGAAATTTAATAAGTACAAAACCGCTTTTCTGGCGCAGAGTGATAAAACCCAGGCACTGCTCCAGCGTCTGCTGGTGCTGCAGCCCGAACTCGGCATGGATACGGCTCCGGTCAGGCAGACTATCGCACTGCATGCCGGACTGAGAGAAAAATATCTGGCGGCGCTACAGGCTTACGATATCCATAACGCCGCCAGCGCCCAGCTGGTCGACCGTCAGGTGAACGGCATCGATCGTGAGCCTACCAGGATGATTGATGATGTGGTTCACCGCACCCTGGCGCATGCGCAGAAGCTCAACCAGCAGATGGCGGCGCAGAACCTGGCCCAGTATCGTGAAACCCGCATGACTTTGTGGATGGCGATGGCCGCTATCCTGCTCTCCGGCATCGTGATCACGTTCTGGTTGATCCGCAGCATCACGCATCCGTTGCGCGAAGCGGTCAGCATCGCACGTACGGTGGCCGCCGGCGATTTGCAGACGGTGATCCGCCCCAGCGGACGTGACGAAACGGCCGAGCTGATGACCGCCCTGCGTGAGATGAACAGCAGCCTGACGGCCATTGTCGCCGGTGTGCGTAGCGGCACGGAAACCATCGCGTCGGCCTCTGTTCAGATTGCACAGGGCAGCCAGGAACTTTCGGCGCGTAATGAGGCGCAGGCTGGCGCCCTTGAAGAGACCGCCGCCTCCATGGAGGAGCTGACCTCGGTTGTGAAGAACAACGCGCAGAACGCGCAGCATGCCAGCGGGATTGCCCAGGATGCCCGCCACTTTGCCATACAGGGCGGCGACGTGGTGGAAAAGGTGGTCCACACCATGAGCGAAATCCAGCAGTTTTCCAGCGAGATCAATCAGATCATTACCGTTATCGATGGCATCGCCTTCCAGACCAATATCCTGGCGCTGAACGCCGCGGTAGAGGCGGCGCGGGCGGGCAGTGAAGGGCGTGGATTCGCGGTCGTGGCGGCAGAAGTTCGCGCGCTGGCTCAGCGTTCGGCGAAAGCTGCGAAGGATGTCCGTGGACTGATTGAACGTTCCGTGACCTCTGTCGGTCACGGACATGAACTGGTGAAGAATGCGGGAACGACGATGGAGGAGATCATCTCCCGGATCTATCAGGTCAGCGACCTGATTGAAAACGTCTCATCGGCCAGTAATGAGCAGAGTGTCGGGATCGACCAGGTTAACCTGGCGGTAACGCACATGGACGCTGCAACACAGCAAAACGCGGCGCTTTCTCAGGAGTCAACAGCCGCCGCGCAGGCCCTGCAGCGTCAGGCTGAGATGCTGCTCTCCAGCGTCAGCGTCTTTAAAATCAACGCCGAGGTGGCGCACGCATAATCACCCCGGCGTGACGATATCGTCACGCCCGCCTCACCGCGTGACGTCTGTTTCTGAAGATGACATCCACCTCGTGTGGATGTCACTTATTCCGGCCCCGCCTGGCGGCAGAGAGGCGCGCACGGCAGAGATCTGAACGTTGCAGCCGCCGGATAGCCTGGTCGGCAGTCTGCGGCAGAGTTGAGCCACCATAAGCGCCGCCTTATCCAGCATGGTTTGAGCGAACAGTTCCTCAGTTAAACGTTCTCCTTTTAAGTTGAATCATGCCGCTTGACGTCGGGAATTTCTTTGCCACCTCGCTTCTTACACCCGTAGTAACTGTGGGATCTGAAACGACAAGTTAATGGCAGCGTTCACAGATCAAAACCCTGGCTTCTGCCTCGTGGAGAATACTGGTGATCTGCTCGTCGTCTAATCGCATCTTCATGCGGAAGCCTTGTGGGGTTAAGAAGGTCCCTGTAGTAATCAACGGGGCGGAGGCCAGCCCGGTACTTCCTTGTACTGAGAGGATGAAGGATCGCCACTGGCATATAGCCTGCTTCTGAATATCAACATTATTACGTTCAGACGCGCTTACAGGTAACGCCGTTCTGCATGAAGCACATCAGATTGCCCCTTGTTGCCAGAACCTCCTACCCGGCGACTTTTTCGTTTTCCTGACAGTTGCTGCCAGATGGATTTGATAAACTCCAGAATGAGAATGAACGTTCACTACAGGGTGACCCATGAAGAATTTTCAGCGCTGTCTTATCGCCGGACTGGTGATGTTAGTCGCCGCTTGCGATCAAAATAGCAACCAACAAGCCTCGAATACGGCCATCGAAGTGGGTGTCAAAACATTACAAAGCGAATCCGTCACGCTGGATAGCCAGCTTGCCGGGCGCGTCACGGGCAGTATGACATCGGAAGTACGGCCTCAGGTTGACGGCATTATTCAGAAACGCCTGTTCACAGAGGGCGATGAAGTGAAAGCCGGGCAGGTGCTGTATCAGATCGACCCAGCCACCTATCAGGCTAGTTATGATCAGGCGTTGGCCCAGTTTAAAAATGCGCAGGCGCTGGTAAAAAGCAGCAAATTGAAAGCAGAGCGTTATGCCGCGCTGGTGAAAGAAAATGGTGTGTCTCGCCAGGATGCTGACGATGCGCTGGCCACCTATCAACAGAATCTGGCATCGGTTGATCAATATCGTGCTGCCGTTGAAAGTGCGCGCATCAACTTAAACTACACCCGTATTACCGCACCGATTAGCGGGCGCATTGGTATTTCATCAGTCACGCCAGGTGCACTGGTGACGGCTAACCAGACTACGGCGCTGGCAACTATTCGCGCTTTAGATCCTATTTATGTCGATCTGACACAGTCCAGCGTGCAGTTACTCAAACTGAAGCGTCAGCAAGCCTCACTTCAGCAGAACACGGGGGAAGTGCCGGTGACGGTGAAACTGGAAGATGGCAGCACCTATGATCACCCTGGCAAGCTGGAGCTGGCGGAAGTCTCCGTGGATGAAGCCACTGGCACCGTCACGCTGCGCGCTATCTTTCCCAATCCGCAGCATGAACTCCTGCCCGGCATGTATGTGCGAGCCAGCGTGACTAACGGCGTAAAAACCAATGCGATTCTGGCACCGCAGCAGGGCATTACACGAGATGCCAAAGGCAATGCTACAGCGTTGGTCGTGGATAAAGACAATAAAGTGGAAAGCCGTGAAGTGGTGGCTGACCGCGTAATTGGTAATAAATGGCTGATTACTTCAGGACTTAACAGGGGGGACAAACTGATTGTTGAAGGCACCGGAAAAGTGCAGGCGGGCATGAGCGTTAACGCGGTGGAAGTGACGCCAGTTGACAAAGCCGCGACAAGCGAGGGTAACTGATATGTTGGCTCAGTTCTTTATCCGCCGTCCCGTATTTGCCTGGGTCATCGCCATCTGCATCATGATGTTCGGTCTGCTGAGTATTAATCGTTTGCCGGTTGCACAATACCCGGATGTCGCACCGCCACAAATCAGTATTCAGGCTACTTATACAGGTGCCTCGGCGGAAACGCTGGAGAGCAGTGTGACACAGGTGATTGAGCAGCAGCTTACCGGGCTTGATGGGTTGCTCTATTTTAATTCCACCAGCACCGCATCAACGGGGCAGGTGAAAATTAATGTGACTTTCCAGCAGGGTACCGATCCTGATATCGCTCAGGTACAGGTGCAGAACAAGGTTCAGCAAGCCGAGAGTCGTCTGCCGACGGCAGTAACGTCTCAGGGCGTTACGGTAGAAAAGGCGCAAAGCGATTTCCTGCTGATTCTTGCGGTTTACGATAAAAACAATAAAAGCAGCTCGTCAGATGTTGCCGACTACATGGTCAGTAACATGGAAGATACGCTGGCGCGAGTGCCGGGCGTGGGCAGCGTGCAGGTGTTTGGTGCGGAATACGCGATGCGTATCTGGCTCGATCCGAGCAAACTGGCCTCTTATTCACTGATGCCATCAGATGTGACCACAGCACTGGAAAGCCAGAACACCCAGGTTTCTTCCGGGCAGTTGGGCGCACAGCCTGCCAGTAAAGAGCAGCAGCTAGTGGCGACCGTGCGTTCACGCTCGCGTCTGCAAACACCTGAGCAATTCCGCAATATTGTACTGAAAAGTCAGGCCGACGGTTCGGTCGTGCACCTGAGTGATGTAGCGCGTGTTGAGATGGGCGATGAAGATTACAGTGCAAACGTGCTGGCAAATGGCCATCCGGCGTCGGGTATCGCAGTGCAGCTGGCATCGGGTGCCAATGCCCTTTCAACCGCCGAACAGGTTAAATACGCTATCAATGAATTTCGCAGCAGCATGCCAGCGGGTTATGAGATTGCGTACCCCCTGGATAGCACCGACTTCGTCAAAATTTCAATTGAAGAGGTCGTTAAAACCCTGATTGAAGCACTGATTCTGGTGGTCATCGTGATGTTTGTCTTCCTGCAAAACATTCGGACTACCTTAATTCCTGCCATTGCCGTTCCGGTAGTGTTGCTGGGTACCTTTGGCGTACTGTCCATGGCTGGTTACTCGATCAACACGCTCACCATGTTTGGTATGGTGCTCGCCATCGGTTTACTGGTCGATGATGCGATTGTGGTGGTGGAAAACGTTGAACGTGTGATGCGCGAAGAGGGATTGCCACCGCGACAGGCGACAGAGAAATCGATGAAGGAGATCACCGGCGCGTTGGTGGGTATTGCACTCGTGCTGTCAGCGGTATTTCTGCCGATGACTTTTTTCAGTGGCTCGACCGGTGTGATCTACCGTCAGTTCTCCATCACTATTGTCTCTTCCATGGTGCTGTCGGTGATTGTTGCCCTGACGCTGACTCCGGCGCTATGCGCCACGCTGCTTAAACCGCATCATCACGAGAGTGGCACCAGAGGTTTCTTTGGATGGTTTAATCGTAGCTATGAAAAAGTGCAGGCACGCTATCACAAAGGCGTCGGCCATGTGGTGCACAGTTCGGTGCGCTATTTATTGCTCTACGCGGTGCTACTGATCGGTTGCGCCGTACTCTATATGCGTCTGCCGACCGGCTTCCTCCCTACCGAAGATCAGGGCTATATCATGGTGCAGTATCAACTGGCACCAGGGGCCACTGAAAATCGCACCAGTGAAGTTCGCCAGCAGGTGCAGCACTATTTCGCCACCAAAGAAAAGGACAATGTCAACGTCAGCATGTTGGTAAACGGCTTCAGTTTTGCCGGTAGCGGTCAGAACGCCGGAATTGGCTTTATCTCTCTGAAGAACTGGAGCGAGCGTAAAGGCAGTGAAAATAGCGCCGATGCGATTGCAGGCCGCGCGATGGCCGCGCTGTCCGGGATACGGGATGCGCAAATCTTTGTGTTGTCACCGCCTGCCGTATCGGGCCTGGGACAATCCAACGGCTTCACCTTTGAACTCCAGGGACGAGGCGTAACCGATCGCAATCAGCTTTTGCAGATGCGTAACCAGCTGATCGCCGAAGCCAATCAGGATCCAGTGTTGAGTGCAGTGCGTGCCAACTCGTTGCCGGATCTGCCGCAGCTGGATGTCAGCATTGATGATGCTAAAGCACAGTCACTGGGCCTGACCATCAGTGATATCAATGACACGCTCAGCGCGGCGATTGGCGGCAGTTATGTCAATGACTTCACCGATCGCGGACGCGTGAAGAAAGTCTATATACAGGGGGATCAGCAGTTCCGCAGCAAGCCTGAAGATATCGACCAATGGTATGTGCGCGGTACGGACAGTAGCAGCAATACCACTATGGTGCCGTTCTCATCGTTTGCTACATCACAATGGGCGTACGGTCCGGATGTACTGTCACGTTATAACGGTCTGGCTTCCTACGAGATTGAAGGCTCGGCCGCATCCGGCAAGAGCTCGGGTGACGCCATCACCGCGATGGAAAAACTGGCGGCGAAGCTGCCGGCCGGAACGACCTTCGCGTGGAGCGGACTCTCTTATCAGGAAAAGCTCTCGGGTAACCAGGCAATATCGCTGTATGGCATTTCACTGATCGTGGTGTTCCTGTGCCTTGCAGCGCTGTATGAGAGCTGGTCTGTACCCTTTTCCGTGATGATGGTGGTGCCGCTAGGGGTGATTGGCTCACTCCTTGCGATCAGCCTTCGTGGGCTGGAAAACGATGTCTACTTCCAGGTCGCGTTATTGACCATTATCGGGCTGTCGGCGAAGAACGCGATCCTGATCGTTGAGTTTGCTGAGGAGAATTACCGCCAGGGGGAAAGCCTGGTTAAAGCGGCGATCCATGCGGCGTCGATGCGCTTACGTCCGATCATCATGACGTCGCTGGCGTTTACTGCCGGAGTGCTGCCGCTGGCGATATCTACGGGCGCGGGGGCTAACAGCCGTGTTGCTATCGGTACTGGCATTATTGGCGGAACCCTGACCGCCACCTTGCTGGCCATTTTCTTTGTTCCGCTGTTCTTTGTTTTGGTCCGTCGCGTGTTCCCGGCGATTCCGCATGACGATGCCCGTTCAACTGAATCTGCTGTTAAGGCGGAGGATTAATATGTCTGTAAAAATTTTAATGGTGCTTTTGCCGTGCATGTTGGCGGGCTGTGTGTCACTGGATCCACATTACGACCGTCCGAAAGATGCTGTCAGCATCACAACACCGACCGGCGATGCTTATCGCAATCTGCAGGGCTCAGCGGCGAACTATCGGGATATCAGCTGGCAGGATTATGTGCTGGATGCGAAGTTGCGCCAGGTGGTAGCGATGGCGCTCGACAGCAGCCGCGATTTGCGCGAAGCGGTGGCCAGCGTGAAATCCGCCCATGCGCAGTATGGTGAAGAGAGAGCCGATTTGTTCCCATCCCTGAGTGCGGGTGTGAATGGCACGCGTTCGCGCTCCCTGACAGGTGAAGGGAATCAAACTGCCCTCAGTAACAGCTATAACGCAGAGGGCAGCGTCAGCGCCTTCGAGTTGGATCTGTTTGGTAAAAATCAGAGTTTGACGCGGCAGCAATATGAGACCTATCTGGGGACGCTGGAAGGTGCACGCAGTACGCGTCTGACGGTACTGTATAACACCGTGGATTACTGGTTACAGCTAGCCGCCGACCGCAGCAATTTGTCCATCGCCAAAGAGACAGCGGAAAGCGCGCGACAGTCACTCGAGGTAACACGCAAACGGATGCAAAACGGCGTGGATTCGATGGTAGATGTGGCTTCAGCAGAAAGCACCTATCAGTCGGCGCAGGCGGATGTGGCGAATTACACCAGCAGCGTGGCGCAGGATAAAAATGCGCTGGATCTGGTGGTCGGAAAAAGCGTGCCTGATACTCTGTTACCGGAGAGCATCGAGTCGATTGGCAATGCACTGCGCAGCGTGCCGGCGGGTGTATCCTCTGACGCGTTAAATAACCGCCCTGACGTGCTGCAGGCTGAGCACAACCTGAAGGCGGCGAATGCCAATATCGGTGCAGCACGAGCCAACTTCTTCCCGAGCATTTCGCTGACGGCCAGCGGTGGCGTGGGTAGTTCAGCGCTCTCGTCACTGTTCAGGAATGGGGCAGGCATATGGTCGTTCGCGCCCAGCATCTCGCTTCCGATCTTCAAAGGCGGCTATAACATGGCTTACCTGAATTACACTAAGGCGCAGAAAGAGTATTACGTAGCAGCGTACGAGAAGGCGGTACAAACTGCGTTCCAGGAAGTGGCTGATGCTCTGGCCCGACGCGGCACCCTTAACGATCAGCTCACCAGTCAGCGCAATAACGTTGCGGCTTCAGAGACTTATTATCAACTGGCCGATCTGCGGTATCAGAATGGAATCGATACCTATCTCAATGCCTTAACCGCGCAGCGCACGCTATATACCGCGCGCACCAGTCTGGTCAGTGTTGAGCAGGCCTACTACCAAAATCTGAATACGTTCTATAAGGTGATGGGTGGCGGTACCGCATTGCATGAATCTGGACTGAAACTGTAAGAAAAAACCCCATGCCGATCACGCATCGGCTTGGGGTAAAATGTAACCGGATATGAGCCTGGCATCCCGGGGATAAACGCCTTC
>Ga0157360_1000860_pt1 | contig 11429 bp, 8 predicted proteins | sample AttlaeALBM1_FD_111483 | JGI IMG/M metagenome (GOLD analysis project Ga0157360, IMG submission 111483) | Fungus gardens microbial communities from leaf cutter ant in Ribeirão Preto, State of São Paulo, Brazil - Atta laevigata ALBM1 | ecosystem: Host-associated > Fungi > Mycelium > Unclassified ... | reverse complement strand
CGTCTGAGGGTGCCGGCTAGTTGACGTAGATCCATACCGACATCCTTGTGCGAGCGCACTGGGCTGGAAGGTACCAAAAAAACAATAACAAATAAGCCCAATACTGCCATAACTGCCGTAGTGAAGAATACGCCGGAAAGTCCAAAATGGTGTGCGATGATGGGGCCAACAACCATCGAGGCTCCAATAGCGATACCAATACTCATACCCACTATTGCCATGGCTTTGGTGCGAACTTCCTCCCGCGTTTGATCCGCTAGCAATGCCATGATCACACCTGAAATAGCACCTGCTCCCTGTAGCGCTCTACCCAGTATGATGCCGTAGAGAGACGTGGATTCGGCTGCAATTACACTTCCCAGCAACAGAATGAGTAGGCCCACAATAATGATGGGTTTTCTGCCTAGCCGATCTGACAGCATACCAAAGGGAATTTGTAGCACTGCCTGTGTAAGCCCGTAAATGCCAAGTGCAATACCAATCAATGTGGGTGTGGCATGGCCAAGGTGGGCTGAATAGAGCGCAAGAATGGGGAGTACCATAAAAAGCCCTAGCATGCGAAGGGCATACAGCATGGAAAGGCCGCTTAAAGCCTTCATTTCTGCGGGTAGAAAAGATGACGGTTTCATGAATGACGGTCTTTATATAAGTATATCGGGTTTTGGGTACAATATTATGCCCCTTAATGAAGACTTATTCGAGTGCTGTGATGATGTATCAATAGTTTATTGGCATCATTATTCCTTTCATGATAGCTATTTATTTTAACAAAATTTCCTTATTTCAGAGTTGAAATAAATGAACGAATTGTCTTTAGAAACAATAAGTTGCCGAGTTAAGGTGGATGTTTTATGAAAAACCATACGAAATATGTGGGGTTGTCGTTTTCATCATAACGGACTAAAAATGACGGTAACCGATTGAGTGTTTATGAAAAAGTCGGCGAATGCCTCTCTGCTGCAATCCCTGCGCTAGTTCGCTGGTTGTTGCAGCGGGGTGGTCGTGTTTCTGCATGAGTCATATCGAGACATGAGGGGCCTGCTGGATACGCTGCTACTGAAGCGTGGTGGTTGGTCTTTCGTAGTCGATGGTTGACTCCGGCGACCGAAGCTTGTTGTGCATTCGGTCTGTAGTAAAGGGTAAGCCATAGGGGGTAACTCTGTATGGCAGTCAGGCTTCAAGAGAGCAAACGATGACGATAAAAAAATGGCAAGGTACTTATAAGCCGTTGGCAGCTGCAGGAGTAGTAATGCTCGGTGGTTGTAATGCGGCGTTGCTGGACCCCAAGGGAATGGTCGGGATGGATCAGCGAAATCTGATCATTACCGCCTTTATCTTGATGATGTTAGTGGTTATTCCCGTCATCATCATGACCTTTGTTTTTGCCTGGAAATACCGAGAGTCCAATACAAAGGCCAGGTATGAACCCAACTGGGCACACTCCAATAAACTGGAGGCGGTCGTATGGGGTGTTCCAATTATTATTATTATCGCTTTGGCGGTAATCACTTGGGAGAGTTCACACTCCCTCGATCCGCAAAAGCCGATTGCTTCAAATCAGCAACCGATTGATGTTGAAGTGGTGGCGCTCGATTGGAAGTGGCTGTTTATTTATCCCCAGTATGGCATTGCGACAATCAACGAGTTGGCAGTACCCGTTGATACACCTATCCGCTTTTCCATTACATCCGATACGGTCATGAACTCCTTCTTTATTCCCCAGCTAGGAAGTCAGATCTATGCCATGGCCGGTATGACAAGCCATTTGAATTTGATTGCTAACGAACCGGGCACGTATACAGGTATTTCAGCCAACTTCAGTGGTAATGGCTTCTATGGAATGCATTTCCAGACGATCGCTCAATCCAATCAGGACTTTCAATCTTGGGTGAATCGAGTACGTCAATCTGGCCGCTCGTTGGATCAGAATGCCTATCAGGGGTTGACCTATCCTTCGATGAAGAATCCTCCGGAGTTCTTCTCCTCGGTTGAGCCGAATCTATTTCAGTCAATTGTTCGTTCATTCAACGGCAATCAAGATGGCCAGAAAGCGCCAGGTGTTGGAGAGTAATTATGTTTGGAAGACTTTCTCTCGACGCGATTCCGTACCACGAACCCATTTTGGTTGGTACCTTTTCCGTCATTGTTGTGTTGGGAATAGCGCTTCTAGCCGCTATCACCTATTTCCGTAAATGGGGTGTGTTGTGGTCGGACTGGATCACCTCTGTGGATCACAAGCGGATTGGCGTCATGTATATCGTGGTTGCCATTGTGATGCTGATACGTGGCTTTTCCGATGCCATCATGATGCGTTTGCAGCAGGCCATGGCCTCTGCGGGTGGCCCGGGTTACTTGCCGCCTGAACACTTTGACCAGGTGTTTTCTGCTCATGGTACGATCATGATCTTTTTCATGGCGATGCCATTCATGATCGGGTTGTTCAACATTGTTGTGCCATTGCAAATCGGTGCGCGCGATGTGGCTTTTCCGTTCTTGAACTCAATGAGCTTCTGGTTCACGGCGGTGTCTGCGATTCTGATCAATATTTCACTGTTTGTGGGAGACTTCTCTCAGACTGGCTGGCTTGCCTATCCGCCGCTCTCAGAACTCCAGTATAGTCCGGGAACGGGTGTGGATTACTGGATATGGTCAGTACAGCTTTCAGGGATAGGAACGCTGCTAACAGGCGTTAACTTCTTTGTGACTATCCTGAAGATGCGTGCGCCGGGCATGAAATTATTCCGTATGCCTGTATTCACTTGGACGACGCTATGTGCGAGCGTTCTGATTATCGCCTCTTTCCCCGTATTGACGGTGACCGTCACGCTGCTGGCATTGGACCGTACGATTGGTACGCATTTCTTTACCAATACGCTGGGCGGTAACCAGATGATGTACGTGAACCTCATTTGGGCCTGGGGGCATCCGGAAGTATATATCCTGGTTCTGCCAGCCTTTGGTGTGTTCTCGGAAGTGACATCGACGTTTTCGAAAAAACGGTTGTTTGGTTACGGTACGATGGTGTGGGCAACCATTGCGATCACGTTCCTTTCGTTTATCGTATGGCTACACCACTTCTTCACGATGGGTTCTGGTGCCAATGTAAATGCGTTCTTTGGTATCGCAACGATGATTATTGCGATCCCGACAGGGGTCAAGATATTCAACTGGCTGTTTACCATGTACCGCGGGCGTATTGAGTTTACGACGCCCATGATTTACACCGTAGGCTTCTTGGTGACGTTCTCAGTCGGTGGGATGACAGGTGTAATGATGTCTATTCCTGCCGCGGATTATCTGCTGCATAACAGCCTCTTCCTGATCGCTCACTTCCATAACACTATCATCGGAGGTGTTGTACTGGGTTATCTTGCGGGCTTGGCCTATTGGTTCCCGAAAGTCTATGGATTCCACCTGTCTGACAGGCTGGGCAAGATTTCAGCACTCTGCTGGATTATCGGTTTCTGGGTGGCCTTCATGCCACTGTACGCCCTTGGCTTCATGGGTATTACCCGCCGTCAGGACAACTTTGTTGACCCGACACCACAGCTGCATTTGCTCTTTGTCATTGCGGCTATTGGGGCGGCCATCATATTGGTGGGTATTCTGGTCTTTATTCTTCAGCTGGTGCTTGGTTTCGTGACCAGCGCGAAACACCGTGATCTTACTGGGGACCCATGGGGTGGACGTACGCTCGAATGGTCCATTTCCTCACCACCGCCGGTGTACAATTTTGCCTCTATTCCTCAAGTGCATGATTTGGATGCCTTCTGGGATGAGAAAGAGAAAGGTACGGCATACCAGCGGCCAGCCCAGTACGCTGCTATTCACATGCCGAAGAATACCAGCGCTGGATTCCTGATGGGTGTGTTCGGATTTGTGATGAGTTTCGGGATTGTCTGGCATATCTGGTGGTTGGCTGCGGTAGGGCTGGCGGCTGTTGCGATTACCTTTATCGTTCGTTCATGCAATATGGACATCGACTATTACATTCCTGGTGAAGAAGTCGAAAGAACAGAAAACGAGCGTTTCAAGTATCTGGAAGGACGGGCCTGATTCATGACCACTACTCATGTTGCTCAAACAGATCCTCATGCCGGAGAGCATGAACACCATGATTCAATTGCCTTGAGACTGTTTGGTTTTTGGATCTATATCATGACGGACTGTGTGCTATTCGGCACGCTGTTCGCCACTTACGCGGTATTGGGCCACAACTACGCGGGTGGACCTGCACAACGGGATATCTTCGATCTTTCCTATGTACTGATTGAGACGTTTGTGCTGCTGGTCAGTAGTTTTACAATTGGTCTAACGATGCTGGCAGTATCGAAGCGCGACAAGACGCAAACTCTGGTCTGGTTGGCGGTAACCCTGATCTTGGGTGCAGTCTTTGTGGGATTGGAAGTCAATGAGTTTGGACATTTGATTGCCGAAGGTAATGGTCCTCAGCGCAGTGGCTTCCTCTCTGCATACTTTACATTGGTATGTACTCACGGCTTGCACGTAACCTCAGGTGTCATCTGGGCGATTGTGCTGTTTTTCCAGCTGTCGAAATCGGGCTTCAATGATCACATGGTATCGCGCTTATCAAGTCTTAGCCTGTTCTGGCACTTCCTGCATATTGTATGGATTTGTGTAGTCTCAATCGTTTATCTGACAGGGGTTCTATAAATGAGCGCTAAACATCAGGGCCACGAAGGCTCATTGACTACGTATGTGGTTGGTGTGGTGTTATCGATCATCCTGACCGTTATTCCTTTCTACATGGTGATGAACCACTCATTGTCAGTGGGCTATCTGATGGCGGTTGTCTGGACGTTAGCTGTCATTCAGATTGCCATTCAGGCGCGCTTCTTTCTTCATTTGGATCGCTATAGTGAAGGTGGCTGGAATCTGCTGTCGTTATGGTTCACGATCATGGTGGTTGGCATCATTGTGGTAGGTTCCCTGTGGATCATGACCCACCTGAACATGAATACGATGTCCATGCCAATGAATCACAGTTGATGCCATGTTGAAAAAATACCTGCTTGTTACCAAGCCGGGCATTATTTTCGGTAATTTGATTTCAGTCGCGGGAGGCTTCTTTTTGGCCTCCCGTGGTCATATCGACTTCCTGTTACTGATAGCTACGTTGCTTGGTGTATCTTTGGTGATCGCTTCAGGATGCGTGTTTAACAACTATATCGATCGGGATATTGATCGATTGATGGAGCGTACACGTGAAAGGGTGATGGTGCAGGGGCTGATCTCCCCTCGATTCTCGCTGGTTTATGCGATGTTTCTTGGGCTATTGGGATTTGCCTGTTTGTATTGGTTCGCTAATCCTGTGGCGGCGTTGTTTGGCTTGTTCGGCTTTCTTGTTTATGTAGGACTCTATTCGTTATATCTAAAGCGGCATTCTGTTTATGGCACGCTGGTGGGAAGCTTGTCTGGAGCTGCACCCCCAGTGATTGGTTATTGCGCAGTAAGTCATCATTTTGACATGGGCGCGCTATTGTTGTTGATCATGTTCAGCCTGTGGCAAATGCCGCACTCCTACGCTATTGCGATTTTCCGCTTCAAGGATTATCAAGCGGCAAATATTCCGGTGTTACCCGTCATTCGAGGAATCAATGCCGCTAAAACGCATATTGTTCTTTATATTCTGGCCTTTGCGGTTGCAGCTTTGATGTTAACGATCAGCGGATATGCGGGCTACGGTTATTTTGTCGTGACGGTTGGAATGAGTGTTTACTGGCTGTTCATGGCCCTGCGTGGTTATATGACAGCAGACGATGCGCTGTGGGCCCGACATCTTTTTGGGTTTTCAATTCTGATTATCACGGCAATGAGTGTCATGATGTCAATTGATTTTCAATTGGTCGTGCCTCCAGCCGTCGCGGCAGTACCTTTGCATTGATTGGATTCGAGGCGTGAACATTTCAAGCAAGGGTTGATTTAAGGGCCTTATATTGGCCGATGACTTGTCGGCACTCTTGGCTCTTCCTGCCAGCGTTATCATGAGTTTCATTCCCTGGATGCACAGAGACGAATTTATCAAGGCCCTATCATCCGTGAAGGACGATAGGGGCTTTTTTGTTTGTCCTGATTCCCTGTTTTTATTCGCTATATGCACTACATTAAAAAGATAGCTATTTAGCGAGATAGATTGTAAATCGAAGACGTTGGCAGCAAAGAGAGATTTCCTGCGAGGTATAACGTCCAATATGTATTTCTTTTTACTGACTCAATAGTGCCCGGAAATAAGGTTTCAATTGGGAAAATATAGCCTTTGGTCTCGTGTCACTCGCATCGAGGCGCTAGAATATGGCCCGCTAAGGGATTTTGAGGACAAGACCCACGTTATGTTGTCTTGGGGGAAGAAGTGCATTGGTAGCGTCTGGCTCTCGAATGCATGCCTGTTTTCCCCCTGAAATTACTCTTGAATGAAGTGCCTTTTCTACCCTGCGTATTGAGTGTAGCAAGGGTGTTTATCGGGTGAAGTCAGGGGAAAGAGATATGCGTCATATTGACGCAATAGCGTGAGCTTTCTGCTCAAAGTATTAAGATTAGCGTGTCTTTCATACATTAATAACGTGAACGCTGAGGAGACTGCTTATGTTTGGGCTCGACGCTGTCGACCTGGCAAGGTTTCAGTTTGCCTTTACCGTTTCGTATCACATTGTCTTCCCTGCGTTGTCAATTGGCTTGGCTAGCTTTTTGATGGCGTTGGAAGCCTTGTGGCTCAAAACGGGTAAAGAGGTGTACCACGGGTTGTATCGTTTCTGGGTGCGTGTATTCGCCGTAGGCTTTGGCCTCGGTGTCGTGTCCGGTGTCGTTATGGCCTATGAATTTGGTACTAACTGGAGTGTTTTCGCCCAGAAGGGTGGGAATATTACCGGGGTGTTGCTTACCTATGAAGTATTGACCGCCTTCTTTCTTGAAGCGGGCTTTTTGGGTGTCATGCTGTTTGGTGAAAACCGTGTCAGTAAAACCACTCATTTCCTGGCAACTTCCATGGTAGCAATCGGTACGCTGATTTCAGCGACCTGGATTTTGATTTCCAATAGTTGGATGCAAACGCCCGCCGGTTACTACATCGCAAATGGTCACTTCATGCCGGGTGACTGGTTGGAGATTATCTTCAATCCATCCTTCCCATATCGTTTCGTCCATATGGTTATGGCTGCCTTCATTTCCGTAAGCTTCCTGGTGGCAGGTACTGGTGCATATCACCTCCTGCGCAACAGTAAGGATGAAGCTGCACGCACCATGGTCTCCATGGCCATGTGGATGGCGCTTGTCGCGGTACCGATGCAAATCGTTGCGGGTGATATGCATGGTCTGAATACTCTGCGTTACCAGCCGGCCAAACTGGCGGCGATGGAGGGTGACTGGCAGAGCGTACCGGGTCAGGGGCTTCCTTTGACGCTGGTGGGTTGGCCAAACATGCAGCAGGAACGTAACGATTTCGCAATTGAAATTCCTCACGTTGCGAGCCTCTATCTGACACACACCTGGTCTGGTGAAATTCGTGGTCTGAAGGATTTCCCGAAAGACGATCGTTCTGATGTACCTCTGGTATTCTGGACATTCCGTATCATGGTTGGTATGGGTATGCTGATGCTGTTGACGGGGCTGGTGGGTAACTACCTGCGCTGGAGAGGCAAGCTTTATACCACGCCGCTTTTCCTTCGTTTGGCGACCATTATTTCACCGGCAGGCTTTGTTGCATTGGTGGCAGGTTGGATTACCACTGAAGCGGGCCGTCAGCCCTGGGTGGTCTATGGCTTGCTGAGAACCTCGGAAGCTCATGCGCATCATTCCTTCGGTGAAATGCTGACCAGTTTGATCTGCTTCCTTGTGGTATACGCAATCATCTTCTGTATTGGTATCTACTACATTCTGAAGCTGCTGCGTTCCAAACCGATGGATGCCATGCCTGCGGGTGGACCAGGTCAAACTGCGTCCGGTCAGCGTCCCATTACATCCACTATTGAAAGCCTAGACTAATCCGGGAGATAAGTTTTATGTTTGCGAACATGCCTATACTGCCGGTCATTTGGTTTGCTGTGATTGGCTTCGCTGTAGCAATGTATATTATTCTCGATGGTTTCAGCCTCGGGATGGGTATTCTTTATCCTTTCTTCAAGGGAGATGATAAACGTGATTTGATGATGGGTGCTGTTCTGCCTGTGTGGGATGGTAACCAGACCTGGATGATTTTGGCAGGTGCGGGGCTATGGGGGGCATTCCCTGAAGTCTATGCTACGGTATTACCGGCCATGTACCTCCCCTTGGTCATCATGTTGCTGGCATTGATTTTCCGCGGGATAGCATTTGAGTTCCGTCACAAGTCAACGCGCTATCGTCATATGTTTGACCTGGCGTTCTCGTTGGGTGCCATCATCGGCACGTTCTGTCAGGGTGTGACCCTGGGCGGGATCATTGATGGTATCAGTGTGGAGAATGGTCAGTTTATGGGTGGTTCTTTCACCTGGTTTGCTCCGCTACCGATCTTCACCGGAATTGCACTGGTCTTCGGGTATGCGCTTTTGGGTGCAGGTTGGCTGGTCGTAAAAACGGAAGGTGAAGTACAGACCCAAGCCTACAAGGCCGTACGACCGTTAACAGTGATACTTCTGATTGCCATGGCTGTCGTTAGTATTTGGACACCCATGCATAATAGTGGAATTGCGGCGCGCTGGTTCTCTACGCCGAATATCTACTATCTCTGCATTGTGCCCATCCTTGTGGCGCTGATAGCAATCAGCATCTTTATGAATGCAACGGCTGCCAGTGCAGAGAAACGTATTTTCCTGAAGATTATACTGTTGTTCCTGTTGGGGCTGATTGGATTGGTTGTTAGCTTCTTCCCCAATATTGTGCCGCCATCCGTGACATTGTGGGAGGCTGCCTCCAGTCCTTCGAGTCAGCGCTTCCTGATCGTAGGGTATGCAATTATTCTACCGATCGTATTGATCTACACGGCTTATAGCTACTACGTATTCCGTGGTAAGGTTCGGTTGGATAACATCCATCACTACTAAGTGTAGATGTCAGTGTCAGAATTTTGCTGATACTGTTCAAAAAAGCATGAAAACCCCGTCACATAGGTGATGGGGTTTTTTAATGTGGAGCTGATGAAGGCTGACCGTTTTTTAAATGAACCTTTGTCGAACAAATGGTATTGCATGAAGCATGGAAATGACTGCTCGGAATGATGAATAGAGCGGTCTTTAGTCTTGATGGATGAAGGCTCTGAGGTTTTCATAAGACGTAATGCAGTTTGAAACAGCGGTAGTGGATGCTGGTTGAGTGTATGAGAGTGTGTGTCGTCGCCAGAATTTTAGGTACACTCTTTGGATACAATGATCGAAAGAGCCCTGCGGTTCGAGAGTGCCTTTCATGAGGGAAGTCGAGAATGGAGTTGCGCGATTTAATCAGGGTGTTGGGAGATGGCCATTATCACTCGGGCGAAGAGTTGGGTGAGCGTTTTCATGTATCTCGAACGGCCATTTGGAAACAGCTGAAAAAGCTCGAAGGCATTGGATTGAAATTGGATGCGGTGCGTGGGTTGGGATATTGCCTGTCGGCGCCCGTGGAGCTGCTTGATGGTGGTCAAATTGTGGGTGCATTGAGGCTTGATGCGCGGCGGCGCCTCGCCAGATTGTTTATCGAAATGCAGATCGATTCCACTAATAGTTTTGTGCTGGAGCGCTTCAAACAAGGTGCCGGCCATGGCGAGGTATGCTTCGCTGAATTACAGGAAGCTGGGCGTGGTCGCAGGGGGCGTCCGTGGCAGGCCGCCATGGGTACCGGGCTCACGTTTAGTCTGGGGTGGCGTTTCCAGGTGCAGGCAGCTCAGCTACAGGGATTAAGTTTGGCGGTCGGTGTTGCTATTGCTCATGCTTTGCGTGAATTCGATATCGATATTGAGCTCAAGTGGCCCAATGATCTGCTGATTCGGGATGCCAAGGATCAGTTGAATAAGCTGGGGGGGGTTCTTGTCGAGCTGCAAGGGGATGCTGAAGGGCCCTGTGATGTCGTTGTGGGCATTGGGCTGAATGTGAGTGCCGCTCCTAAGGTGCCAGAAGGTCAAGGCCTCCCTAGCGGATATCTGGAACAGGTGTCTGGCTCGCCGATATCTCGCAATAGGCTTGCTGCCGCACTGGTATCTCACGTCGGTGGTTTGCTTGATAGTTATATTGAAGAAGGGTTTTCGCCTCTTCGGAAAGAATGGGAACGCTTGAATGCCATGTCCGGTCAGGATGTCAACATTCATCAGTCTGGAAAGATATATACCGCGACCGTTGAGGGTGTAGATGATCAGGGAAGTCTGATCGTCAATTATCAGGGGGAAAGAGAGCGTTTGACCGGTGGGGAGGTCACATTGCGGCCTACTAACACGGAAGGCGAAAACTGTTCGACAAACCGTATGTAAAAAAAGTTCGTATTTTCACGTGCTTAGGGTTGCAGAGACGGGCATGTTTTGCCAGAATATGTGCCGTTCCCAAGGAAGTCGAATTGGTACAAGCCAACTGTCGAATAGTATTATCTCGATAAAGTAATCGTTTCCGCGTGGTCCATTGTTTGATTTTTTTTTGAATTGAAAAGTGGATTATTTAAGGGTTGACAATGTGGTTGAGTCGAGTATAATTCGCCGCCACAACTTGGAGAGGTTCCCGAGTGGCCAAAGGGAGCAGACTGTAAATCTGCCGCGAAAGCTTCGAAGGTTCGAATCCTTCCCTCTCCACCAGTTTTAAAAAGGCTTGTCCCTCGCTGGATGAGCCTTGTAAGGTTAAGCGGGCGTAGTTTAGTGGTAGAACCTCAGCCTTCCAAGCTGATGATGCGGGTTCGATTCCCGCCGCCCGCTCCAAGTGGTAAGCTCATGTAGCTCAGGGGTAGAGCACTCCCTTGGTAAGGGAGAGGTCGACGGTTCAATTCCGTCCATGAGCTCCAGATTAAAGGATGGCCCCGTGTCATCCTTTTTCTTCTTCCGAAGGCAAGCGTTGCATGTCTGTTTTCGAAGTGGCGATATTCGGAGTTGTACTATAGCGGTTGGCGGGCTTGATTGTGGTTGATAGTCTCGCGTGTATCAGATACGATATTGTCCGCTCTATCTCGGTAGTCAAGGAAGAAGAGTTCTAGGTCAGTAGCTCAATTGGCAGAGCAGCGGTCTCCAAAACCGCAGGTTGGGGGTTCGATTCCCTCCTGACCTGCCAACTTTCCTCAAGTTGGTATAGCGCCGATGATAGTCTTGTCGGTGTTGATTTCCAGTTTAAGCTGTCGTCGCTCCAGGAGTTAATGCATGAAAAATAACGCCGAGGCGCAGGCGTCTTCGAATCACGATGCTATCAAGTGGGCGATTGCATTTGTACTCGTCGCCGTTGCGGTGGTGGGAAATATATATTTTGACACTCAGCCTTTGTTCTATCGCCTGT
>Ga0157360_1000859_pt1 | contig 11432 bp, 4 predicted proteins | sample AttlaeALBM1_FD_111483 | JGI IMG/M metagenome (GOLD analysis project Ga0157360, IMG submission 111483) | Fungus gardens microbial communities from leaf cutter ant in Ribeirão Preto, State of São Paulo, Brazil - Atta laevigata ALBM1 | ecosystem: Host-associated > Fungi > Mycelium > Unclassified ... | reverse complement strand
CTATAGGGAGAGGGACAATGAAAATGATCCCGGAGGAAGAAGAAACCAAGGAAGAAGAATCGGGAGTCAGAGAGTGGACAGAAGAAGACGACGACAAAATGGGCAATATGGTTGACCCATATTACGAGCTGTAGGAGAATTGTAAGGGGCACACTCAGTGAGGCACCCAGTCACACTGCAATATAGTAAGGCAGGTGTCTTAAGTCAAAGCGATGGATAGCCCAGGAGCTTAAACTATTATTGAGGTAAGATATTCTACTGTACATCACTAGCTACTTATACTAGACTAGCCTGGTCTATGCGCCAGTCACTATGGACACCTACATCAGGACAATAATAACTACACTACCAGATATGGCTATGTAGTACTGTGATGGAGACCTGAACTAAAGGGAAGAGAACTATAGACCGTGGACTCCGAGGATCCATAGGAACACTAGCTGATGCGAACTCTACCAGATTATCTAAGCGATCTTAGGGTTGTCCCCTTACAAGAATTCCTCAGGACGAGGAAACTTGAGAGAGGGGTGGTGTCATGACTTGGCAAAACAGCTTAGTCATTATTTAATATTTCTTTTCTTTTCTTTTAGTTTTGAATATTGTTTTCCTTTTTCTTTTTTTTTCTTTTAATTTGTAATAATGGACGTGTGAGAGCAAGTTGACTCATAGAGGAGTGCAGGATAAAAGGACAGGGTTAGGGTTACTCTGCTTGTATAAATAGTGTACAGAATCTAACGAGAACTCTATTGAGTTCTCCTTGTCAAACGCTGATAAAGAAGCAGTTGGCTTAATTCCAGCTTTGGATTTAGCTAATCTGACAGATTATTACTAAGGTGGAGCATGGGAAATATCATGTGACAGTCACAGAGTCACAAAATGGTCATATTACATGGAGTCACAAGTCACAGTCATAGCATGTGACAAAAAAGTCAGCTAATAAACATAAGGACTGTGGGAGACAAGGTGCATTGCCACAATAGTAATTGTATATATAATATAGCAAATCTAATGGGAATTCTATTGAGTTCTCTTTGTCCATCGCTAAACAAAGGGTAGTTGGCTTTATTCCAGCTTGAAGTTTAGCTTTTTTATAACAATACTCACCTATACCAGCATACCTGAGCTATCCTAGTGCTGATATTGTAGATGTTCCCTTACAAGAACCCTATGGCCCTTAAAAAAAGTATGGTTGAATATAGGGATAAAAAAAGTAGATAGTTATGAAGAAGTATCAGTGAAAGCATTGTTGGACAATGGAGCAACAGCAATGTTTGCAGATAAGAAGTTTGTGAAAAAGAATGACTTTAAATTAGAAAAGTTAAAAAGACTAGTAAGAATCAGAAACATGGATGGAATGGGGAACAGTGGAGGATTAGTGACACATGAAATAAAAGCAAATATATACTATCAAGGACATGTGGAAAGAATGAAATTAGATGTATGTGATTTGTAAAAGTGTCATGATGGTGATACCATGATACGCACTGTATGCACATGGCTTAGTCACCTGACTATCAGCCACTCTGGAATCTTCTGAATTATTTAAATAATCTCATTTATTGTAATTTACATTAGTTTTGTTCTCCCTTGGGAAAACTCCACTCTGCTTGATACTTGTACTTCTTCCTCTCAAATATAATCCTACTGAAATCCAGAAGGGGTAAGTGTAGAGGTGAGCACAACTTGTCGTTGAGGCCAAGCCCCTCTAGAGTAAATTTCTCTCCTAAAGACATTCTTGACAGGAGAACAGAGGTAATTCTGGGAATGTCATGATTGACAGTACATAACCCAGAGATTAATTGGGAAACAGGAGAGGTAAAAATAACAAGATGCCTAACATTGTGGGGAAAGAATAGAGAAAAGAAAGAGAAGAGAAATTGAGGAAAAGAAAAGGGAAGCAAGAAGAAGAGAAAGCAATTAAATGGACAGCAGACAAAAAAAAAGATTAGGGAAAAGAAGAGAAAATGGAAATCAATCATAAAAAGATTAAGGGGATGATACCAAAGAAGTTTCATCAATGGTTGAAATTTTTTGGAAAGGTAGAAAGTAAAAGAATGCCAGTGAGAAAAGTATGAGACCATGTAATAGATTTGAAGAAAGATTTTAAAGCAGGAAAAGTGAGAGTGTATTCTCTTTCTAGAAACAAAAGAGAGAAGGTGCAGAAGTTTGTAAATAAATATCTACAAAAGAGGTATATACAGCCTTCCAAGTCAGAACAAACGTTGCCAGTGTTCTTTGTGGTAAAAAAAGATAGAGAAAGAAGAATGGTCATAAACTACTGAAAACTTAATAGACAAATAATAAAGAATAACTACCCATTGCCTTTAATTACAGACCTGGTGGACACCATGGGGAGCAAATGAGTGTTCACAAAAATAAATCTACAGTGGGGCTATAACAATGTGAGAATTAAGGAAAGAGACAAGTAGAAAGTGGCCTTTATTATACATGTAGGATCATTTGAACCAGTTATAATGTTTTTTGGAATGACGAATTCACCAGCAACTTTTCAAGCAATGATGAATGAAATTCTGTGAGACTTAATCAATGAAGAAAAAGTAGTGGCATTTGTAGATGACGTGCTAGTGGGAACAGAAACAGAAGAGGAACATGATGAAATTGTAGAGGAAGTACTAAGGAGGTTAGAGAAGAACAATTTATACATTAAACCAGAAAAGTGTACATAGAAAGTAAAGAAAATACTATTCTTGGGAGTGGTAATGGGAAAAACAAACACTTTGTAAAAAACTTTGCAAAAGTAGCACTATCTTTGAATAAGCTAACCAGGAAGAATGAGAAGTAGAAGTAGGAGCAGTAGCAGCAAAAGGTATTTAAACAACTAAAAGACATCTTCACAATGAGACTAGTTTTGGCAATACCAGACTTAAACAAGGAGATGTGAAGATGATCTTTGAAGACCAGTAGCATTTATCTCAAAATCACTAAATGAAACAGAGCAAAATTATGAAATATATGACAAAGAAATACTAGAAGTCATCAGATGCTTAAAGGCTTAAAGACACTTCTTGGAAGGCACAAGATGTCATGACTTAGCAAAATATCTAAGTCATTTTTATTTTCTTTTTCTTTTTCTTTTAGTTTCTTTATTCTGGACTTACTACTAAAAGGATAGAGCATAGAAAGACTGTTACCTCCGCTTCTAGAGCATGTGGTCTTCACATGTAAATAGAACTGGTACATTTATACGCTACCCCCAGAGGTTTATACCTCTTAAGCCAGGTTTAATTGTTCAGAAGCTATTCTAGGTTTATCAAAGACATCAATTTTAAATTGTACCTATTTTAGGATTTGAACCCCTGACCTCTTAGCTTTGCTAAACTGTCACAGTTGTGCCATGGACCAGTAGTCACATACTGTATGGTTTACCACTATACCAAAAGGGCAATGTTAGTAAGGCTACTTGCTAACAAGGGTCCAGCTATTTATGTAGTTCATTTTGAATAGGTATTTTGTTATACCTCCATGATATTATTTAGTAGTCACTTTTTTGTGACAGAAGACATCATATGACTTAGTCACAAAGTCACAAAAGTATGATATTGGTTGCACATCTAGTCATATCATAGTCACAGTTATATCATGTGATGAGGTAAACACATGACAGGAATAACATAAGGACTATAGAAGAACATTGCATAGCCATTGTAGTAAAATGTATAAGTAGTGTAGAAAATCAAATGGGAACTCTATTGAGTTCTCTTTATCAACTCAGACTTGGAGTAGATTTAAGTCGCCTTGACTAAAGTCTTACAGGTCTTTGCTATAATTATCAACAAGTCTCAAGAACAGTCAGTAGAATATATGGGGATTAATTTGCAGACATCAGTATTCTTCCATAAACAACTTTATATAGCCTTTTCAAGATGTACTTTATCTCTAAACATCTCAGTTTTTTTTCTAGTACAGAGCCAAGAGAGCAAAAGGACACTTAATATAGTATATAAAGAAGTATTTAATAATATTAGATTATAGATTGTATATATATGTGACAATAGACTTGAGATTGATTTTTACTGTTATTTAAGAGATAAATAAATAAGTTAGAAAGAAGAACCTTACAGACTGTTGAAGGAAAGGAGTATAGTAATCAAGCTAGAGGCCTAGATAAAAACATTATAAGAAGTGACCTAGATAGGAATTAAACCTATGACCTTAGATAACTAGTCTATATGCTCTACCACTGAGCTATTAGACCATGCAACTACAGGTCTTTCCTAGCTAGAACAAGCCCTAACTCAGCTATGAGTTGGTAGTCTTATAAGGTTCCAAAGTACCTTGTTACTTTATTAGTTTGTTTCACTCCCTTCTTACAATATATTCTTGGATATTTTCCATCAAATTGATGAACATATAAAAAATAGTTTCCTTCTTAGAAACTATCTCATAACAAGTTTGTTATAAGAGTCCCAAAAAGGAAATAACTTCCTATGCTTTTAAATGGTTAATTCACAATTTTAAGATATACAATGGAATAAAACTATAAATAGCATGGGAAACTTTAAGTAAACCATATCACATGATTAGGTCAGGTAATTGTAGAATATTCTAGAAAAACATGTGATCATGGGACTTTTTTGTGCACAGACTATGTAAAAATAGTATAAGTAGTATGTAGAATACAATGGGAATATAAGGACTTAGTCATTGAAGAGGCTGTTGTTGCTAGGGGTTTTCCTGTTTTCTTTTTAAATGGAAGTTCCCCAACTACTGTCTAAATAGCGGTGAAGATAAAAGTTTAAATAAAATTAAGATGTGTGATCTCCTAAGGAAAGCACCCTAGTTAATACCATGTATCAGCACAGTGTCCCTTGTGCAAATTTATGGAGAAATGAATTCAGAAGATGAAGATGAAAAGAAGTTGTAAAGTTTAAATTCTGCTGATGTATTGTGGTAGTAGTGATGTTTGAAACTTGATTCTCGATTCTAGACTACTGTCTTGGCCCTGTGCCTGAGTCCTGTCTGCCTGGTGTTGCCCTAATACCCTGTTTCAAAGTTGTCCTCACAGTAGCACTCTCTGGCTATGTGATCAGACTATCCTCACAGTAGTACTCTTGACTATGTGATCAGATATGTGACTTTGAATCCTGTTATATGATGGAAAATACCCATTTAATAATATAATTTTCTTTTTATTTTATATTATTACTAATTTTTTGCTCCTAAACTCCTGTTGTCTACTCCTATAGAATCATAATGTAGACTAATTACTTTTACTCCTCCTCCTATTCCGGACTTAGTATGAGTACTCTAGTAGTTATATCCTAGTTCCTTAGTTCATAGATTAAAGTCATTTATGTCTTCTACTTGTCCTATCCTCACTCCTATCAATCTATACCATTCCTCTCTGAAACTCCTGGCAACAATTCCGTCCTCCTGAAATACGCAACCATACATATGACAGCAGATCGAGGCATAGCGTATGAGCTGAAGCTAAGGTTGTTAAGACTCTAAACCTCACAGTTGAATATACATTCAACTTGAAGCTTATATCTAACACTTGATATTTTCACGCTCCTCGACAGAGGATCTGGTTAAGGTTTTCAGTGAAGTTATATCAGAGGAGAGATGTCAATGAGACTTTGAGTAGCACTCTTGAGATTGTCCTAAGACAAATAAGAGTATCGATTCCTCAGAGTAAGATTTTACAGAAGAAATACAGAAAGAGAGAACTTGCTGTTCCCTTCTTTTTCTGGTCTGTATTTATCCTAACTAGATCTAGTGACTATGTTATAATGTGGTAACACTACTTGTAACTTAAAGGTGACTAGTTAAGTGATAGTCTAGTAACAGAAGCCATGAAGGTAACAAGTTGAGTCAAGTATCTATAAATGGGTTGGTCTGATGTGGTCCCATTTAGCACAGTCCAAAAATGGAAGAAGAGGAAATAGTCCAAGGTTTCTCCAAAGAGTCTTATCTATATCATGAGTCTGTTGTCCTTTAGAGTCCTCAGACATTAATGCATTACTGTATTGTAATGTCCTTGTCTAGCATTGCCAACATCTCGTCTACTAGCTACTCATTATCAGACCATGGCTGATAATAATTGTAGTCCCACTTGATGTTCATAACAAAGGTTGTTTCCCTACTTTTGTTGTCAACTCCTTTTCACTCCGGAGTAATTCCACCCTACTCCGGGTTACTCCACTCCTGCTCCACATGTCCTTGACAAATCCTCCCTGTATAACTCGATTCTCTAGTAATGCTAAACTCTGTCTTAGAGCTCCTATGACATTGCTTCTGCGGCTAAGTCACTTGTCCTGTAGTCTTTTTGGTTTGACTCAGTCTTGAGTCAAAGCAACTTAATCACTGATCTGATCACTCTAGAAATAAATTTCCACTTTAAAAACCCAAATAAAGGAAAAAGGTGACCAAGATTGCTTGCCCTCTCCCTACTAAGTGGAGGTTTTTATAGGTTTAGAGAAATACAAAATTGAGGTATAAATTCATGAAATTTGTTTAATTTTAGGCCTAAATATATTTCAGGCTTCATAATAACTTAATTCCACTTCTTATCTGAGTTGACAAGGAGAACTCAATGGAGTTCTTGTTATTTTCTGTACATTACTTATACAACTACTATATAGTCTGTGCACTACTTTCCTACATTCATCATGTGATCTATTATGTGATGTCATGTGATGTGATGCTGTAACTTTCTGTTATGTGACTATGACTATGTGATACTTGTGATGTGACACTTTTCCCACACTCCTTCCTGTATAGTAAGTCCAAAGGAAAAGAAAAGAAAAGTAAATATAAATAATGACTTAGCTATTTTGCCAAGTCATGACAGAACAACTTTATCAAGTTTTTTTTGAACATCTACCTAGGGTAATCACTAAGAGCTATCAAAGTTCTTTGATAACAAAGTTAACTAGGGGTTTAAGACTTGGTCTCTATGAAATCCATAAAAGACCTATTTGTTATATAAGATATAAATAGTACTGAAGGAGACTAGCTATTCTTTGTGAAGGCCCTAGAGTTTTCAAGAAAGAATGTTATAACTTTTATACTATTCTTGGTGACAAGGAAGTCAGGGAGATATAGTATTTGTAACACTTTGCATAGGATAGTATATGTTATGACTTAACAAAACAGCTAAGTCAATATATAATATTCTTTTATTTTTCTTTTATTTTAGTTATATTGGGATGTATGAGATACTAGCTAGGGTTAGGGTTAGTATTTGTGTATAAGTAGCTCAACAATATAACAGAAACTCTATTGAGTTCTCTTTGTTAACTCAAACTTGAAGTAGGTTTAAGTCATTGCAGCTAAAACCTTACAGTATGATGTTTTTCATAGGTAGAGCAGAATTGAATAATATGTTCTTATATCTGTGTAGGTTTGCCATATAAGTAGGTTGGGTTCATTGAAGAGACAAATCTTTGGTAGTATTCTCCTAAGTAGCTATGTTTTGTTCTGTACTATAAAAGCTATCCAAATAGTTCTCTTCTATCTGCTAGTACTAGGAAGTGAGATATAGGATGTAGAGATAGTGGTATTTGGTTTGCTATTGCCTAGCTACCCTGTTGTGAAAAGAAGTTTTTCATAGAATAGTCCAGTTTTTTTTTAGGTATTTGCATGCATGGTAGGTATTATATGTAATTGTTGGTCCTGATTTTTACATAGTAAGTCTCAGTGGTCAACAATGTAAATTGACAACTAACTACCTTTCACACAGTAAGTCTAAGATATCATTGTTAAATATAGATAAGAAGAACTAGCAGAACAGGTCTTACCTTAGTGGTTAACAATGTAGATTGACAACTGAGGTATAGTAGTAAAAAGTGTCTAATATATAGACACAACAGTCATCTGACTAATATGGTACCATTTGATGATGATGTTACCAAGCTCTGTTAAGACTCTAGACCTTAGTTGAATATGTGTTTTAACTTAAAGCCTGTATTTAACACTTAATATCTTCACACTTTTCACTAAAGGATCTAGTTAGGGTTTTTAGTAAAGTTATATCAGAAGAGAGATGTTGACAAGACTTTGAGTAACACCCTTGAGATTGTCCTGAGACAAGTAAGAGTACTGATTCCTCAGAGTAAGATTTTACAAAGGAAATACAGAAAAAAAGAACTTGCCGTTCTCTTTTTTTTCTGGTCTGTATTTATCCTAACTAGGTATTGTAACTATGCTACAATGTGGTAATACTACTTGTAACTAATGGTAACTAGTTAAGTGACAGTCTAGTGACAAAAGCAATGAAGGTGACAAGTTGAGTCAGTATCTAATAATGGGTTAGTCCAATATTGTCCCATTTAGCACAAGTCCAAATATAAAAGAAGGAGATAGTCCGAGATTTCTTAGAAAGAGTCCTGTCTATGTGTCCTTTTGTTTGTTCTAGAGTTCTTTAGACATTCAATGTATTACTGCATTGTAATGTCTTCATCCAGAAGTGCTATCATTTCGTTTACTAACCACTTATTGTCTAACTATGGCTGGTAATAGCTGTAGTCCCACTTGATGTTCATAACAAGCTCTGCCTCTACAACTGTTGTAAGAGGAACCCTGTAAGGGGACATCTGGTGTTGCTTAGATAACCTGGTAGGGTTCACATGATCTAGTGTTCCCATGGATCCTCGGAGTCCGCGGTACATAGTTCTTATTATCCTCTAGTTTGGGTCTCCATCATAGAGCTACATAGCCATATCTGGTAGTGTAGTTATTAGTGTCCAGTGCATGTGACTATGGCAACTAGTGCACAGACTGGCTAGTCTAGTATAAGTAGCTAGTGATGTACAGTAGAATACCTTACCTCAACATTAGTTTGATCTTCTGGGCTATCCATCGATCTAACTTAAGACGTTTGCTCTACTCTATTGCAGTGTGACTGGTGCCTCACTGAGTGTGCCCTTACAAACCCTCAAATACAATTCTGGAGCCCATATTAGTCCTCTGGAGTGACCCTGTAGCTAATCAAATATTACTATGTAATATTTAGTCTTATCCCCATTATTCTAAGCGCACTCCATTGCCTCCTAGTGCACTTTCATTGTTCGGACCCTGGTTATCAAATGCAGGAACGCAAGAACACTGTAATATATATATTGTAGATTATTCCCTCCAGGAGTCTTATCTAATTCTCTAAGGAATCTCCTGGAGGTAGGTTGTAACATATTTCATAGAGTATAATTTAACTGAGGAATCTCCTGGAGTGCTCTGCTCCGGTTGTCCTTACAACTGTGAAGGTACAACCATGATGGTCTATTTCAACATGTCATATGACAGAAAATACCCATTTAATAATATAATTTCCTTTTTATTTTATATTATTACTAATTTTTTGATCCTAAACTTCTGTTGTCTACTCCTATAGGATCACGATGTAGACTAATTACTTATACTCCTCCTATTCCAGACTTAGTATAAGTACTCCAGTAGTTACATCCTAGTTCCTTAGTTCATAGATTAAAGTCATTTACGGCTTTCCCTTGTCCTATCCTCACTCCTATCAATCTATACCATTCCTCTCCGAAACTCCTGACAACAATTTAGTCCTCCTGAAATATGCAACCACACACGTGATAGTAGATCGAGACACAGCGCATGAGCTAAGGCCAAGGTTGTTCCTACTTTGTTGTCAAACCCCATTCATTCCGGAGTAATTCCACTCAACTCCAGCCTACTCCGCTCTTGGTCCACTCCATACTTGATACAACACTAATAATGAGAGAAGTAAAGTTACCTCTTTGGCTAGTTAGTCTGCTTGTTTATTCTCTGGGATATCTGAATGGCCTGGACACCATGCAATTCTGAGGGTATTGACTAGTATTGAAGTTATAGACTGACACCATCTGTATTTTCTATATGAAGTTGATCCTTCTACACTAATATAATATACTTTTTATTCTTTCTGCATCTAGTGACATCAGCATAATTCTTTCTTCCATTCTATCCTGTAGCAACTGGGCAACTGGAGTAGAATCAGTATATCTATATAAACTTGGTGTTACAAATTTCATTCAGCCATATCTCTATGAATTCTTTGACAATTTACATGGTCTTAATAGCTCTCAAAAGCCCTTAAAATGACCTTTTAATCAATACCAGTCATGTCTTGAGGTGATCAATATTGGCCGAGCTATTGAGCAAATCAGTAGGTAACTGTCATGGTACCACTATTAAATTGCCAATATCTCGGAAACCACCATGATCAAAACTTCAGTTCTAGGCTCAGCAGAAGCCCTCTTCATACCACTTAGAATGAGCCTAAAATGATTTCAAGGCAATTAATATTAGTGGAGATATGAAGACCTCAATGTTTGTACATAAACTTTATTAATTACTCATAGATAGTTATCTGTCCTTTTCTTAGAACAAAGGACAGCCTCCATAAGGTTAAGTTATCACTATATCAAGCACGAATGCACTATTATATGTAGAACAATAGGTAGTAGCATGTGATGATCTGTCCTAGTGCACAGACCATCACAATTCTGTATATAAAGACTTATAGTTTGAGGATTAGACCTCAGACTTAACAACATCTTTTGTCACTATCTAAACTTCGCTTTTTAAGCCCTTTTTATTATTAAATCATTAGATCATAAATCAGTAAGTGACTATTTGTGATACTTGGACTTCATATAGCAACTCTCTCAGTTATCTACCTTTATAGGTGACTCCTGAGATGAGATTGTCTTACTTATGTTTCATACTTAAATTAACTATCCCTCTGTAGATATTTTACTTAATAGGTGAATAAACAGTTGTTTACTTTCATAGGTGACTTCTGAGATATTTTACTTAATAACTAGGTTCTTTTGTAGCTATTGTAGCATATGTTGGTAGAAGGTATAGGCCAGTAGTTGTCCTTGATGTAGCTTTGGGTCTGAGATCATTTTGATAGTAGAGATATTGTCTGCAAATATATTGATATTGTCATGACTTGGCAAAATGGCTAAGTCATTTTCTATTTTCATTTTCTATTTCCTTTTCTTTTATTTAGTTGAATCACTACTATGAAGGTAGAGCATGGGAAAGGAGTCACATCATAGTCACAAAGTCACAAACATGTGATAGGGTAGTCACATGACAGGTAACATGGGAAGTGAAGTGCATAGCCACAATGGTAGTTGTATATATAGTGTAGAAAATCAAATGGGAACTCTATCGAGTTCTCCTTGTTAATTCAGACTTGGAGTGGAATTAAGTTGTCACAGCTAAAGTCTTACAGATATAGTGTGTTCTGGGTAGGAACTCTGTCTTTGAAATTGCTGTCCTGATGTCCACTACTAGCCTAGTTAGTTCAGTATTATATATCTGTAAGGGCAACTGGGGCACCAGACTCCAGGAGAATCCTCAGTAATATTACAGTCTACAATTATGATACAACTCACCTCTAGGAGAATCCTCAGAGATTAGGATGAGGCTCCTGGAGGGATATTCTACATTAT
>Ga0157360_1000858_pt1 | contig 11433 bp, 9 predicted proteins | sample AttlaeALBM1_FD_111483 | JGI IMG/M metagenome (GOLD analysis project Ga0157360, IMG submission 111483) | Fungus gardens microbial communities from leaf cutter ant in Ribeirão Preto, State of São Paulo, Brazil - Atta laevigata ALBM1 | ecosystem: Host-associated > Fungi > Mycelium > Unclassified ... | reverse complement strand
GTGATCGCTGGCTGGGAAGCGCAAAAGCGGGTGCATCTGCGCGGCCGGGCCGAAGGCGAAGCGGGTTCGACCGTCACACTCACCTTCAACGACCAGAGCTGGTACAGCACCGTCAACAAGTGGGGCTACTGGAACGCCTCAATGCCGGCGGAGGCGCTGAAAGGGGTGCCGGATGGCAATCACACGCTGACGCTGACCCTGACCAATAAAGCAGGCTACAGCACCACGACTGAGGTGGGGTTTGGTCTCTATGCTGACCGCACCCTCAGTCCGACCCTGACCATCGACACGGTCAGCGGTGACAATGCGGTGAATATCGCTGAAAGCATCTACGGCGTTGAGATCAGCGGCAGCGCAACCCACTTGCCGTTGGGGTCCGTGCTCAAATTAACCCTGGGCACGCAAACGACCACCGCCACCATGGGAAGGGATGGCAGGTGGTCTGGCACATTTTCTGAAAGCGATATGCAGGCGCTGCAGGATGGCGTCTACAGCCTGAAAGTGACCGCGACCGATCCCAACGGGAAAACCGCAACCGACTATCACGATCTGACGCTGATCACGCACCTGAGCAGCCTGCCACTCATTACGTTCGACAACGTGACGCCGGATGATGTGATCAATCTGGCGGAAACCCAGCAGAACCTGCTGCTCAGTGGGACTCTCTCAACGGTTATGCCGGGTCATCGGCTGGTGATCACCGGTGCGAATCAGAAAGATTACGCTGCCACACTGGACGAAAGCGGGCACTGGCAGGTGGTGATCCCGGCTGTAGAGGTGAACGCTTTCATCAACGTGGGTGAGATCCGCGCCTGGTCGATCGACGGGGCCAGCAACTACACCGACGTCACGCATGTGCTGAATATCCACACCGGGTTTATTCCGGTTTACACCGAGATGAATATCGGCGGTGACATGACGCTTAACTATCAGGAGGCGCAGCACGATCTGAGCTTCTACGTTGAGGGATGCAACACCGTTGAGATCAACGGCATAACTTACCAGCCCGATAGCGGGGAAATGGTGACGCTGACTTCCGCCGAGCTGATGGCGCTGGCGGATGGCCCGGTTGCCGCCACGTTTCATCGCTGGGATCAGTATGGCAACAGCGACAGCCAGACCCAGGATGCGCTCTTTACCGTCGCTGTGCATCAGCGGCCGACGCTGACGCTGGAGACCGCCTTTGGCGATAACGTCATTGATGCCGCCGATGTGAACAGCTGGCATCTGATTCAGGGCAGTTCCAGCCATCTGCAGCCGGGCAGCCTGGTGCAGCTGACGCTCGGTGACCAGCACTACAGCGCCAGTGTGAAGGCCGATGGCGGCTGGGCGCTGACCATTCTGGCCGGACAGCTGGCTCCGCTGGAGGAGGGTGACTACACGATGACGGTCAGCGGCCAGGACAGCGCCGGGAATCTGGCCACGGCCAGTCAGAGCGTGCGGGTGGCCTCCCATACGGAAAGCGCCGGCACATTGCCTGCGCAGACGGTGGATCGGCTGCTCGACAGTTTCAGCGTGACGGCGGAGCACGCGCCGGAGGCGCAGGCGTCCTCTGCGTCCGAAGGGGTGATCGTCTCTGGCATGCCCTACACCCTGGCCGATCACCTGTTACAGCATCCGGCAGCGCATCCCCTGGCCTGATGCGGAAACATTAAAAAAGGCAGGGCCTTCCGGACAGGTCTGTTCAGTCTGTCTGGAGTGGCTCAGGCTGTTAAGATGGCGTTTTTTTATGCAATCGGCAGAAAGATGAAAGATTTCATCAGTTTTTAACAGGACTCGGTGCAGAATATGATCTAATAATGTTAAGAGTTATTCAGGCTCTGGCTTGTAAAACATAAATAAAATAACGCAATAAAACCTTTAAGTGCGCCGTAACGCCTTTTCTGTCTGCTTTGTTCACCAGGAAAAAAACCATGATCATAAGAACGCCTGTTGGTATGGATAATGAACAAAGCACGATTAACTTTTCTGATATGCGCCCTGAGTGGCGTGGCACTCCCGGCGGCCTGGGCCGCAGCGTTACCGAAGGCGGAGTTTAACTGGCGCGCCGCGCCCAGCGAAGAGCAGATTGCCAGCTTAACGCTGCGCGATGCCATCCTCCGGGCCTTCGCCCGTAATCCAAAAATCTCGGAAGCCGCGGCACAAATCCATGTCGGTGAGGGCGATCTCGACGCCGCCCGCAGTGCCTGGTATCCGCAAATCTCACTGCAGGGCGCGGCGGGGCGTTCGCATCAGACCGACTCCGCAGGCAGCCTGAACAATAATGGCTCCGGCGGCGTCACGCTCAGTCAGCTGCTCTACGACTTTGGTCGCACCGGCAGTGCCATCGACGAGCAGCATGCCCTGTCAGATGCCTATCGTTACGGCCTGTTCGACGCAATGACCACCGTGGCGGAAGATACGCTGCAGGCCTACCTCGAAGTCAAACGCTATCAGGCGCTGGCTGAAACGGCGCACACCAATATCGCCTCACTGCAGCGGGTGCGGGATATTGCCGGACTGCGCGCCGACGCCGGACTCAACTCCCGATCCGATGTGCTGCAGGCGGAAACCCGCATCGCCGCCATGCAGGCCACGCTGGAGCAGTATCGCGCCCAGCTGCGCTCTGCCACGGCCCAGCTGACCGTGCTGACCGGCGTGGTGCCCGCCACGCTGCCGGAACTGCCGCAGGCGCTGCTGAAACAGCAGATTACCCTCGACAAAATCGCCTATGAAAGCAGCGCTGCGGTTCGCAGCGCCCAGTCTAAGCAGGAAGCGGCCCGCGAACGGGTGCGTCAGGCGCAGTCGGGTCACTGGCCGACGATAAAAGTGCAGGCGGGCCGGACCCGTTATGAAAACGATCGCCAGTCCTACTGGGATGATGAAGTGCAGCTTCAGGTGGAAGCTCCCCTCTACCAGGGGGGCATGGTGAATGCGAAAACGGCCTCAGCCGAGGGCGATCGGGAGGCGGCGCAGGCGGCGGTGCAGCAGGCCAAACTCGCCATCAATCAGAACGCCTCAACGGCCTATGCGGATATGATCGGCGCGCAGCAGCGGCAGGCTGCCGGAGAAGTACAGCTGGCCAGTGCCGATCATACCCGCGCCGTCTACGCCGACGAATATCGCCTCAGCAAACGCAGCCTGAACGATCTCCTGAGTGTGGAGCAGGATGTGTTCCAGGCCGACAGTTCGCGGATCACCGCGCTTTATGATGGCTGGGATGCCACCGTTCGCTACGCCGCCGCAGTCGACAATCTGCTGGATATCATGGGTATCGATCGCCAGCAGAGCAGCGGCGATCTTCTTCCTTCGCTGCAATAGCGATAAGGCAATAATAATGAGTACAGCCACCCTGAACACTGAAAACTGGATTGCCGCCATGCTGCGCGTGGCCGCGCGATTCGGTAAACCGGCCGATGGCAAAACCCTGCGCCAGCAGATGCGCTGGTTTGAACATCTGCCGGTGTCCCAGCAGCTGGAGCGGCTTTCCGGTCTGCTGGGACTGCATCTGACAATGGTGCCCCAGAATAAACTGCGCTGGCGTCAGGAGATCACCCCTGTGGTGCTGGTGCTGGAAAATGCCAGCGTGGCGGTGCTGGAGAGCATCGATAAAGAGGGCAGCGCGCGCTACTGGCTGAGTGAAGGCGGCGACGTGGTGCGGGAAAGTCCGTTATCTGAACTGCTGGCGCGTGCCCAGGGGGATGTGGGGGTCACGGGCGTCGCGGCGCGGGGGCGGGATGCGCGCATTGATGAGTTTATCCAGCCCTATGAGCCGCACTGGTTCTGGAAAAATTTTCGTGGCATGGGACGCCGCATCACGGAGATTTCGCTGGCCTCGGTGGTCAGCAATGTCCTGGCGCTGGCCGGCATCCTCTTTTCGATGCAGGTCTACGATCGGGTGATCCCGGCGCAGTCGCAGTCGACGCTCTGGGTGCTGTTTGTCGGCGTGCTGATTGCGGCGGCTATCGAGTATCTGATCCGGCTGATGCGCACCCAGGTGTCGGACCTGATGGGCAAACGGATCGACCTGAAAGTCTCCGCCATGCTGTTTGCCCGCGCGATGAGTATCCGCAATGAGGCGCGGCCAAAATCGACCGGCTCGTTTATCTCGCAGCTGCGTGAGATTGACCAGGTGCGCGAGCGGCTGACCTCTACCACCGTGGGGGCGGCTGCCGATCTCCCCTTTGTTATTCTCTTCCTGTTTATCATGTCGTTTGTCGGCGGCTGGCTGGTTCTGATTCCGCTGGCGGCCATTCCGCTGATCGTGATCCCCGGTCTGCTGGTGCAGATCCCGATGGCGCGGCTGGCGAAAGAGGGGCTGCGTGAGGGGGCGCTGCGCAATGCGGTGCTGGTGGAGACCATCGAAGGCATTGAGGATATCAAGGCTCTGCAGGCCGAGCCCTATTTTCAGCGCCAGTGGGAACAGACGCATGAAGTCAGCGCTTCAATCAGCAATCAGCAGCGCCTCTGGGGTGCGCGTCTGACCGGCTGGGCGGCGACCGTGCAGCAGCTCACCTACGCGGGCATGCTGGTCTTTGGCGTCTACCTGGTGCTCGATTCGCAAATCACCACCGGGACCCTGGTCGCCTGTAGTCTGCTCTCCTCACGGACCATCGCCCCGCTGATGCAGCTGACGATGGTCTTTTCACGCTGGCAGCACGCCAAAATGGCGATGAAAGGGCTGGATGAGCTGCTGAAGAAGCCGCTGGATCAACCGGAAGCCAGCACGCTGGCGCACTGTCCGACGCTGACCGGCCATTACGATCTGCGCAACGTGCACTACAGCTATGACGAAGAGAATGAAAAAACGGTGCTCAGCGTGCAGCAGCTGCAGATCAAGCCGGGCGAGAAGGTAGCGATCCTCGGCAAGGTGGGGGCCGGAAAGTCGACGCTGCTGAAGATCCTGGCGGGTCAGGCACTGGCAACCCAGGGCAAGGTGATTGTGGATGGCGTCGACATCGAACGCATCGATCCCGTCGACCTGCGCCGTCAGCTCGGCTGGCTGTCACACGACTCCCGCCTCTTCTTTGGCACGCTGAGGCAGAACCTGATGCTGGGCAATCCCCACGCCAGTGAGCAGGAGATGCTGCAGGCGCTGCGCATCAGCGGCGCGCTGTCGCTGGTGCAGCAGGATGCCGCCAGCCTGGATCGCATTATCAATGAGGGGGGACGCGGACTGTCGGGCGGACAGAGACAGATGGTGATGCTGAGCCGGATGATCCTGCGTCAGCCGCAGGTGGTGTTGCTGGATGAGCCCACCGCGGCGATGGATGAACAGCTGGAGGAGCAGGTGATCCGGCAGCTGCAGGGCTGGATCAGCGGGCGAACGCTGGTGCTGGTGACTCACCGTCCGGCGCTGCTGAAAATGGTCGATCGTATTGTCGTCATGGATAACGGCCGGATTGTGGCCGATGGCCCGCGCGACGACATTCTGCGCCGCGCGACGCCAACGGCGCCCGGTAAAGGAGGTGCCGCATGAGCCTGGTGATTGTTGATAAAGATCTTGCCCGCCATGAGCGCCGCACATCGGCGATTATCTGGCTCTGCACCGCCACGCTGGCCCTTTTTCTCATCTGGGCGCACTTCGCCATTCTGGATGAGGTCACGGTCGGCACCGGCAAAGTCACCCCCTCCAGCCGCGCACAGGTGATCGACAGCCTGGATGGGGGCATCGTCAAGCAGCTTAACGTTCATGAGGGTGACATCGTTGAGAAAGGGCAGGTGCTGGCAACGCTCGATCCTACGCGCTTTCAGTCGAACTTCGGCGAGGCGCAGGCGAAGGTGCGCACGCTGCGCGCCTCTGCCGAGCGGCTGGAGGCGGAGCTCTCCGGCACGCCGCTGACCTTCAGCGCAGAGACCCTTAAAGAGCCGCAGCTGGTGACGCGGGAACGTCAGCTCTATGAGTCGCGACGTCGCAACCTCACCGAAACGATCAGCAATCTGCAGCAGTCGCTGCGGCTGGTGCAGGATGAGCTGCGGCTGACGGAACCGCTGGTGGCTAAAGGCGCGGCCGGGCAGGTGGAGGTGATTCGTCTGCGCCGTCAGGTCAGCGATCTGCGCGGCAAAATCGATGAGGCGCGCAATGACTATCTGGTTCGTGCGCACGAAGAGCAGGTGAAAAACAATGCGGAACTGGATGCGCAACTGCAGGTGGCCGCTGGCAAAGAGGATCAGCTGACCCGCGCCACGCTCTACTCGCCGGTGCGCGGCATCGTCAAAGATATTCAGGTTACGACGGTGGGGGGCGTACTGGAGCCGGGTGGCAAACTGATGGAGATCGTTCCGCTGGAGGATCAGCTGCTGATTGAAACGCGCATCAACCCGCGCGATATCGCCTGGATCCGGCCTGGCCTGGCAGCCATCGTCAAGGTGACGGCCTACGACTCCTCTATCTATGGCGACCTGCCGGGTGAAGTCGAGACGGTCTCACCGGACACCCTGCAGGATGAGGTAAAACGCGATCAATATTACTACCGGGTCTACGTGCGCACCCGGAAAGCGGAGCTGACCAACCGGGCCGGGCGAAAATTCCCGATTGTGCCCGGTATGGTGGCCAACGTGGAGATCAAAACCGGTCAGAAATCGGTGATGGATTATCTGATTAAGCCGCTGAATAAAGTCAAAGAATCGCTGCGGGAGCGCTGAGACTTTTCTGAAGCCACTCTAACCGCCTGCTTAATTACGGTGATAAATTAACATGGCGGTTATTTCAGCATTCAGGCGGGAAAAGGGGGCGAAATTTACCACTCTGTGCGGTAACCGCCGGATGTTAATTTAACCCACTTAAGAAAGTTTACGCAGATATAGCGAAACGGTAAATCGCAGGCAAAAAAAAGCCGGACAAACTGTCCGGCGGGAAATAATAAGTTGTACATCTCATTCGGGGAGAATGAAGGTAATAATGGAATAAATGATGATAGCGGGGACTATTCTATTCTCAGATGAGTCATAAGTTTTATCATTCAGTGCTTCGGAATGATCTGAAATAACTCATTGATAACCAATGAATATGAATGGGTTTAGCGATTCGTGCGGCAATTTTTATCGATCTGTGCTGGTTATTAGTTCCCCGAAATTTACATTATGAAATAACTGTTTCGACTTGTGTAACACTTTTGGAAATTTAGTAGCATTTTCCAGGTGGATTATTACCCGTTATAAAAGAACAATGGCCTGCCGGCTGAATTTTAAACATTCAGTTAGCAGTGGCAAATTATAAAGGCACATAACAGAGGGTAATAAAATGAAACGTCGCGTTCTCTCCCTGGTGATCCCTGCATTGCTGGCAGCAGCAGGATCAGCAAACGCAGCTGAAATTTATAACAAAGACGGCAACAAACTGGATCTGTTCGGTAAGGTTGACGGTCTGCACTACTTCTCTGACAACGATGGCTCTGACGGTGACCAGTCATACGTTCGTTTTGGCTTCAAAGGTGAAACGGAGATCAGCAACGAGCTGACCGGTTATGGTCAGTGGGAATATCAGGCTGCGCTGAACAACTCCGAGGCTGAAGGCACTGCCGACAGCTATACCCGCGTGGGCTTTGCCGGACTGAAGTTCGGTGATGCCGGTTCATTCGACTACGGCCGTAACTACGGTGTCGCCTACGATATCGGCGCATGGACCGACGTGCTGCCAGAGTTCGGCGGGGATACCTATGGCGCTGATAACTTCATGTTCCAGCGCGGCAACGGCATGGCGACCTACCGTAACAATAACTTCTTTGGTCTGGTGGATGGCTGGAACTTTGCGGTTCAGTATCAGGGCAAAAATGATAACAACACCGAGTCGGCTGGTGGCCGCGACGTGCTGGGTGAGAATGGTGACGGCTGGGGTCTGAGCACCACCTATGATCTGGGCTCAGGTTTCGGTATCGGTGCAGCCGCATTCAAGTCCGATCGCACGAACCGCCAGAATGGCGGATCAGAGGGTATCCTGGGACGGGGTGATAAGGCAGAAGTTTACACCGGTGGTCTGAAATATGATGCCAACAACGTCTACCTGGCGGCAATGTACTCACGCTCTTACAACGCCACCCGCTTCGGCGACAGCAGTGACAGCTCTTCAGCCTACGGTTATGCCGATAAAGCGGACAACTGGGAACTGGTTGCCCAGTATCAGTTCGACTTTGGCCTGCGTCCTTCTCTGGCCTACGTGACCTCACGCGGCACCGACGTGCAAAACTGGGGCAAACAGAACCTGAAAAAATATGTTGATGTCGGTGCGACCTACTACTTCAACAAAAACATGTCCACCTACGTTGATTACCAGATCAACCTGCTGGACGACAACGACTTCACCGACGCAGCCGGTATCAATACCGACGACGTGGTGGCACTGGGTCTGGTTTACCAGTTCTGAGTCAACAGGGAGCGCAGTTACCGCTGCGCTCCTGCGTGACCCTGCGGGCTGACCGCGTCAGCCTTGCGCCATTTTGCCGGTTCCGCCACCGTGGTTTCTGGCGATACCACGCTGCCAAATCGCGCACCTTCAAAGGCCACACCCGCCAGGGTGAAAGCTGAAAAGCTCAGCCAGTGCTGCCAGGCTGCCTGCCATCCGGAATTTTTCATTCTGCACCTCTCATCAGAGATAAACACTGTTTCAACAGTGCAGAATTCATGCCAGCTTAACCGCTCTCACAGCCACAGACTTTACGCCTGCTTTGATACACTTGCTGCGCCCGACGGGAGCAGGTTGCCCCACGCCGGTGCAGTGCAGCCTGTTAATGGCGCGGCCGGGAAGGGAGCATGTGACGATGACGACGCTGATGCAGAACTTTATAGGTGCTGAAAACAAACAGCCCCAGGGCAATGGCGAGAATCAGATAGATCATCTGCTGCTCCTTTATTAAATGAATGTCGATCGCCTGATTAAAGGCGGGCAGAGGGTAGATGACGGGTCAAGTTTGAGGGGCTTAACAGAGAGATTCAACTCTCTTTAAGCGTCTTTACCCGAAGTTTATGCTTTGTAGCAGGTCGGAATAAAGTGTTACAAGTGAGGAAGGATGCGTTATCAGACTAATCTGCTGCTTACAGCAGTGCTGGCACTGTCATTAGTGGCCTGTGATAAACCTGCGGCTGAACCGGCGCTGGTGCTGGAAGGGAAAACGATGGGAACCGTCTGGCGGGTGAGCCTGGCGGGTGTCGATCAGGCGCGCAAGGCGGAACTGCAGCAGCGTATTCAGCAGCGGCTGGATGCTGACGATGCGGAACTCTCGACGTGGAAGCCGGACTCCGTGCTGTCACGCTTTAACCAAAGCCGCGATCTCACACCGCAGCCGGTGAGTGAAAACATGGCAGATATTGTCACCACCGCACTGCGGATTGGCCGTAAAACCGGTGGCGCGATGGATATCACCGTCGGCCCGCTGGTCAATCTGTGGGGCTTCGGCCCGACGAAACAGCCCGTCCACACGCCCGATGCTGCACAGATCGCGGCCGCCCGGGCGGAGACCGGTCTGCAGCATCTGCGGGTGGTGCAGGGCGCCGCGGGGCAGTGGCTGCAGAAAGATCTGCCGGGGCTCTATGTTGACCTCTCAACCGTCGGCGAGGGCTTTGCGACCGATCATCTGGCGCGGCTGATGGAGCAGCTCGGCATCAACAACTATCTGGTGTCGGTGGGCGGCGCGGTGCTGAGCCGCGGGCTGAATGCGCAGCAGCAGTCCTGGCGGGTGGCGATCCAGAAACCTACTGACCGCGAGAATGCCGTTCAGGCGCGCGTGGATCTGCAGGGCCACGGCATCAGCACCTCCGGCAGCTATCGCAACTATTATGAACTGGATGGCAAACGGATTTCTCATGTCATCGATCCCGTTACCGGACGGCCTATTGAGCATAAGCTGGTTTCCGCCACGGTGATTGCCACCACGGCGCTGGAAGCGGATGGCTGGGATACGGGCCTGATGGTACTCGGCACGGAGAAAGCCAAAGCGCTGGCACTCGAACAGCATCTGGCGGTCTATCTGATCAGCAAACAGGGCGATAAATTTGTCAGCTGGATGTCGCCGCAGTTTGCTGCTTTCCTGATCCCCGCTGAAACGACCGGAGAACCCTGATGTTAGATCTCTTTAGTGAAGAGCAACCCTGGCAGGAGCCGCTGGCAGAAGGCGCCGTGATCCTGCGCCGCCGGGCGCGTGAGGATGCAGAAACGCTCTATCAGCAGGTGATGGCGATTGCAGAACAGAATCCGTTTGCCCATCGCATTACGCCCGGCGGGCACCGCATGTCGGTCGCGATGACCAACTGCGGCGACTTTGGCTGGTCGGTGGATTCGCGCGGCTATCAGTATGAGCAGCAGGACAATCTTAATGGCCGCCGCTGGCCCCCGATGCCGCCCCTGTTTCGCACCCTGGCGCAACAGGCCGCCCTTGAAGCGGGCTTTCCCGGCTTCAATCCGGATGCCTGTTTACTTAATCGCTATGAACCGGGCGCAAAGCTGACGCTGCATCAGGACAAAGATGAAAAAGATATGCGCCAGCCCATTGTCTCCGTGTCGCTGGGGCTACCGGCCGTGTTTCAGTTTGGCGGCTTTGAGCGGGGCGACGCTACCCAGCGGGTGCTGCTGGAACATGGCGACATTGTGGTGTGGGGCGGGCCGTCACGCCTGCGTTATCACGGTATCCTGCCGCTCAAGCCCGGCGTGCATCCGCTGGTGGGCGCCTGGCGTTATAACCTCACGTTCCGCCGCGCCTTCTGAGCCCTGAGGCGCGGTGCGGCGTGGTGAGAATAACTATTGCTATCATTCCGCATCCCATTACACTGCAGGCTGTTTTTTGACTGCTGGATTGCCTGCATGACGTTGCTACACGTTGTTTTTCGCCAGTTCCGCTGGCCTTTCATTGGGGTGATTGCCCTGACGCTGTTAAGCGCAGTGCTGGGTATCGGGATGATCGCCTTCATCAACCGCGAAATGATTGTCGCCATTAACACCTCTTTTGCGGTGCTGCCGCAGTTCCTGTTGCAGCTGGTGGTGCTGATGGCGGTCACGCTCGCCTCGCAGCTGGCGCTGACGACGCTCGGCCATCAGTTTGTCTGGCGGCTGCGCGGTGAATTTATCAAACGTATTCTCGACACCCGGGTCGAGCGCATTGAGCAACTCGGCAGTGCCCAGCTGCTGGCCGGGCTGACCAGCGATGTGCGCGCCATTACGCTGGCCTTTGTGCGCCTGCCGGAGCTGTTTCAGGGCGTCATCATTACCCTCGGTTCGGCGATCTATCTCGCCTGGCTCTAGCCGGAGATGTTACTGGTGACCAGTCTCTGGATGGCCGTCACGCTGGTGGGCGGCTGGCTGCTGGTCTCGCGGGTCTATCAGCATATGGCGAAGCTGCGGGAAATCGAAGATAGCCTCTATCGCGATTACCAGACGGTGATCGAGGGGCGTAAAGAGCTGCAGCTTAACCGGTCGCGCGCTCAACAGGTCTACGACACGGTTTATCAGGAAGATGCCCGCGCCTG
>Ga0157360_1000856_pt1 | contig 11448 bp, 10 predicted proteins | sample AttlaeALBM1_FD_111483 | JGI IMG/M metagenome (GOLD analysis project Ga0157360, IMG submission 111483) | Fungus gardens microbial communities from leaf cutter ant in Ribeirão Preto, State of São Paulo, Brazil - Atta laevigata ALBM1 | ecosystem: Host-associated > Fungi > Mycelium > Unclassified ... | reverse complement strand
TTTACAAGTGGCTGTACCCCTATTACTACATGGTCACATGTCCTTCCAGAACATTCTACAGTCACATGACCTTGTCACGTGATATGATTATCTAATCTCCCATGCTATTTATATCTTGACCCCGTTGTATGACTTGATATTAGAGATCAAATGCGTGAATGCGTGGGAAACTCTTTCCTCTCTGGGGCTCTCATAACATTTGTCCCACCTCGTTAGGAGAGCCATCGACATTGAAGACTGAGATGTTCCGCGAGAGTGTCCAAGTGTTCATTCCCTTCAAACGAACGAAATCTCTATCTATAAAGCTTCTAGTTGCTCCGCAGTCCAGGAGGGCTTTGACGGAGTGGAGCTCGCTCGTGTCCGTAGTTCCGATCTCTACTGGCAGGAGCAAGGAAGTTCCTCGTACATCTAGGGCGCTGATCGAGAGGAGCTTGGGCAATCTTTTCTCCCACTTGGGTTTGCGGAGTGGAGCGGAGACTAGGGGGGTAGGGGCGGTGCGTCTACTAGTTCATTGTCAATTGTATTGGGATCCTCTACAGTCAATACAGTGAACTTATTTACTAGCGACCGGGGCACACTTATCGCCGGCCATGCTAGGCAAAATCTTCTTCTTCCGGGGGGTCAGACTCTTCTATCGGAACTGCATCCTTCAATGCTAACAGGTCTTCAATCAACTCCTCCCGTTGCTCCGTGGTGAGTTGGCGGATGTCCATGCGATGGGGACAATCTCGGACTACATGGTTCACGTCTCTACATCGGTAACATCCTTGTGGAGGTAAGAACCTTGTTTTCCTGGTGGTATCTACATCCATAGGGACTCCCATAGACGGAGTGAGTGGCGGAGGCTTTGGAGCAACTGGAAGGGGCAAAGCAGGAGGTAGTCTTGTGACGGACAAGGGCGGGGGTCAGGCAGAGATGGTTTTGAGCGGTGTGGAGGGGGTGGAGCATGATACAGACTGAAAGGCCTCGTTTGCGAGGCATGCCTGGTCAATTCTCCATGCTGCTACGTACTATGCGTTGGGGTCTGTATCGGCTGGCCTTCCATATGGCATGGTGGCAATCTGGTTTTGGATGCCTAACCAGAGATCTCGTCGAAACTTCACCACCAGCGTCCGGGGATCTGTGTGACCTGCATCGGAGACCAACGCTTGGAAGCCATCTAGATAGTCGTCCACCGTCTGATTTCCCTAGTGGTAGGTGTAAGGGGACAACCCTGAGATCGCTTAGATAACCTGGTAGGGTTCGCATCAGCTAGCGTTCCCACAGATCCTCGGAGTCTGCAGTCTATAGTTCTCTTCCCTCTAGTTCGGGTCTCCATTACAGTACTACAGAACCATATCTGGTAGAGTAGTTATTATTGTCCTGATATAAGTGTCCATAACGACTGGCGCACGGACCAGGCTAGTCTAGTATATATAGCTAGTGATGTATGGTAGAATACCTTACCTCAACAATAGTTTGAGCTCCTGGGCTACTCATCGCTCTAACTTAAGACGCCTGCTCTATTATATTGCAGTGTGACTGGGTGCCTCACCGAGTGTGCCCCTTACAGTAAGAGGTTCTCTCCAGAGCATTGATCGCGTCTGCTTCCGTGTTAACAGGGAAGAAGTGCAGCTGGAATTGTTGTTCAAAGTCTCCCCAGGTTTGGATGGGGAAAATGCCAGTGTCCGCTTCCTGACGAAATACGTTTTCGGACCACTTGGCGGCACGACCTCCCTTGAAGAACGTGAAGGCCCAGAGAATCCTTTCCTGTTCATCTTGGAACTGCTCCAGGGCTAGACGGATATAGAGAGAGCAAGAATTGAAGAATGCACGACTGTTGTGACGTTCTCCGTTGAAGTCCGGAGGGCAGGAGAGCTTGGGGCATGTTCATCACACCGTCAGAGCAGGGGAGGGAGACACCGGAGGGGATGGTATAGGTGGGGGAGGTGTGTTTGGTACGACCAGAAGAGAGGGGTTAGCCACTAACTGCGTAAGCTGCTGTAGCTGCACGGTCAGGGCTGCTAGAGTGGTGTTGATGTTGTTTTCAGAGACATGTTGTCTTTCCGTGAACTCCTGCAGATGATGTTGCAGGTACCCTAAGGCATTGGCTATGCCTTGAGGGGTATCCGAGGGCAGCGACATCTGAAGGGTGAATTCTTCAGAGAGCTGGGTATAACAGGGGAGGGCGATCTATTGGGTGGCTGTCCACTGGGATAGTCCAAGGCTCTGTTTTAGAGATCCTAATCTGCTATAAGGGCGACTGGGGCACAAGACTCTAGGAGAATCCTCAGTTATATTGCAGTCTACAATTATGATACAACTCATCTCCAGGAGAATTCTCAGAAATTAGGATGAGGCTTCTGGAGGGATCTTTTACACTATATACTAGTTTTACATCCCTTAGTGTCAGGGTTAGTGGGATCAGAGCTAAACTAGTGTGTTTAAGTTCCACTAGTAAACAGGCTAAGGTAGCTCTGGAGTGTTGTTATGCCGTTCAGGGATAGAAATAGAGGTGTCCCCTTACAACTGTTAACCGCGGACTCTGAGGATCTGTAGGAACGCTAGCTTATGTGAACCCTACCAGGTTATCTAAGTGATCGTAGAATGTCTCCTTACAGTAACCTACAATGTAGGTGTCGTTATGATCTGTCTGTGTAGGTCTGGACTATGAAGTACATATATCTTCCCTCAGAACCAGAGCAGGCCATCTATGTTTGACCACTCTGAGGAATGCACTGTCCCATTGGCGGAGCATCAGAGCTCTCGTGTTACCTTAGCGATGGGTTCCTCTTGGTCTCTGTTCTGGTTTTCTTTGCGTATATTGGACAAGATCTTCTGTTCCATGCCTGTTAGTTCCACTCCTTCCAGGACACGCACTGCAAGGAATTCCGGTTGAAGGAGAACTATGTTCTTGTTGTTCAAGGCTCCGTTTCTATGATCGGCTCTCCTTGACAGTGCGTCCGGTTTACCCATGATACGTCTGGGATGGTGGTGAAGCAGGAAGTCAAATCTAGCCAGATACAAGGACCAACGAGCTTGACGATGGTTAAGTTTCTTGGCCGTTATAAAATACTCGAGGTTCTTGTGGTCAGTCCAGATTTCCACCAGATAGGTTGCTCCTTCCAAAAAGTACCTCCACTCTTCTAACGCATGGATAATGGCCAGCATTTTCTTGTCGTGGATTTCGTAATTCTGCTCTACAGAGGACAAGGACTTACTGTAGAACGCTACAGGATGCCATTTTCCATCCGTCATTGACTGCTAGGACAAGACTGCCCTTGTGATGAAGTCTGAGCTATCCACTTCAATCCAGAAGATGTCTGATTCCTGAGAAGACACCAACACCGGAGCAGTGGTTACCACTGTTTTGAGGTTTTCGAAGGCTGCTTGTTCCTTTTCGCTCTACGTCCAAACTTGTTCGGAGCATGTTAGGTCAAAGAGAGGTCGGGCTTTGGTAGAAAAGTCCTGAATGAACCTCCGGTAGAAGTTCATGAAGCCTAGGAAAGCCTGAATGTCTGTCTTGTTTTCTGGAGTAGGCCATTCTCGGACTCCTGCAACTTTGACTGGATCCATGGAGACTTCATTCTCTGAAATGACCAGACCCAAGTACTCAATCCGCTGCTTGTAGAACTCGCACTTCTCTGGGTGGAGGAAGAGTTTGTTCTCCTTCAAGACCTGCAATATCCATCGGACTGCTTGTGCGTGCTCTTCCTCTGTCTTGGTGAAGAGCAGGATGTCGTCCAGATAGACCACCACAATACCTTCTGCTATGAGGTTCCAGAAGATGTCGTTCATCATGGTTTGGAAGGTGGCCAGACTGTTAGTCATCCCAAAGAACATTACCAAGGGTTTGAATAGACCTCGATTGGTTCAGAAGGCTGCCTTCCACTTGTTTCCAGGCTTAATGCAAACATTGTTGAAACCCCAACAGACATCTGGCTTGGTGAAGTATTTGGCTCCGTGGAGTTGGGATACAAGTTTGGAAATCAGTGGGAGAGGGTACTTATTCTTGACCGTGATGGAGTTGAGTACACAATAGTCTTGAACCAGCTAGAGTGAGCCATTCTTCTTCTTGATGAAGAACACTGGAGCTGCTATGGGGGATTTGAAGAGGCAAATTCGTCTGGTATGCAGATTCTCCTCTAGAAAGGCATCCAACTCTTTTTGTTCTACTGGAGACAGAGAGTAGACCTTTGACGACTTAGGCTCCGAACCCGGAATGAGTTCGATAGCATGGTCCTATTGCCTATGCTCTGGGAGGATGTCAAAGTCTTCCTTGGCAAATACAGACTTGAATCCTCTGACACAGTCAGGCGGAATGAAAGGTTCTCTCTATGCCTCCGTGGATCAACAGGCTCCTTCTGCAAGTTTCTGGGAGGTCATAGAGGCAGCATGTAGGTCTTCCACAGTGGACTCCAGAAGGATTCTTGTTATGAAAAGTCGGTCCCCCTGCTCATATTCAGCTTCATGAGTCTGAACGAAGGTCTCGTTCTCTTCTAAGTCTTCCGCATACTCCAGAGGGGGTCCAGACCAGCAGATGTTAAGGGCTCTAGTTTCCATTCTCTTCCGTGACGCTTGTTCCTTTTATATCATACGGCATCCTTTGCATCAAGGAGGGCATCAGTTCATCTGTACTTCTCTAGTTTGCCAATTGACCTCCAGGTTGTGGTCCTTGAGCCAGGTATAACCGAGGATCATGTTTTGCCTTCCAAGGCTGGAGACAGCGAGGAGCATCCTTTCAGAGTAGGTTTTGTAACGGAGGACTATATCTACCACTTTGGAGATCTGACCTGCTTCGTTGGGGAAACCGTTCACGTTGTACACCAGTATGGGGTGAGAGATGCTCTGGGTGTTAATACCTTTCATATGGACAAAGTCTCAATCTATGAAGTTGTCTGTAGCTCTGGAGTCCAAAAGCGCCTTGACAGAATGCACCTTGCTGGTGTCTGTGGTACTGACTTTTATTGGGAGGATGATTGACGTTCTGTGGGTGTCAAGGGTATTGACGGAGAGTCGTTTGGGTAACCTCTTTTTTCATTTTGGTTTCTGGGGTTATGTTGTCCTGTCCGGAGCAGAGGAGGAGAGGGAGGGTGTGTTTATAGGCTCACATATATCTGTATTGACCTCTTCTACGTCTAATACAGCGAACCTATTAACTAGCAGTGACTGGGGCACACTTTTCACTGGCCGTGCTAAGCAAAATTCTCCTCTGGGACTGAGCAAACCTCTTCTTCCTCTACTGCATCCTTCAGGGCCATTAAATCTTCAATCAATTCCTCTCTTTGCTTCATAGTTAACCTCTGAATGTCCAAATGGTGGGGGCAGTCCTTCACAAGATGGTTGGTCTCTCTGCACTGATAGCAACCTCGCGGAGGTAATGAGTGCATTTTCCGGACCATGTCTACGTCTATGGTGTCACAAACTTCATTCAGTCATATCTCCACCAATTCTTCGACAATTCCAATAGTCTTAAAACCAGCTTAAAGCCCTTAAGAAGACCTTTCGATCAATACCAGTCATGTCTTGAGGCAATCAATAATGGCCGAGATATTAGGCAAATCAACTGGTAACCACCATGGTACCGTTTATTAAATCACCAATATCTTGGAAACTGCCATGATCTAAGCTTTGGTTCTAGGCTCAGCAGAAGCCCTCTTTATACTGCTCAGAATGAGCCTAGAATGACCTCAAGGCTATTAATATTAGTGGAGATATGAAGGCCTCAATATTTGCACATGGACTTCATTAATTACCCATAGATAGTTATCTGTCCTTTTCTTAGAACAAAGAACAGCCTCCATATGGTTAAGTCATCACTATTTCTAGCACAAAGGCACTACTATATGTAGAACAATAGGTAGTAGCATGTGATGATCTGTTCTAGTGTACAGATCATCACTTTCATGTATATAAGAACTTATAGTCTGAGGATTAGATCTCAGACTTAACAACATCTTTTTTCACTTATCTAACTTTGCATTTTTGAACTCTTTGAAGTATCAAAGCACCCATCACAAATAGTAAGTGACCATTTGTGATATATGAGTATTCCTCCAGATGGTACAGGTGAAGGCGGAGGGAGTCTTGGCGGAACGGAAGGCAGAGCTGCTGGAGGAGAGCAGAGTACAGAGAAAGAGGTTGGTCGAGTAGGGTGGAGTGTACAGGAGTCACGGTCGTCAACTGGAGCGTGGATTGGAATGCTTCATTTGCCAACCACGCTTGGTCGATCCTCCAGACTGCTGCGTACCAGGCCTCCAGATCAGTGTCGGCAGGTCGTCCGAAGGGCATAGTGGCGATCTGACTCTGGACGTTCAATTTGAGTCTGCAGTAGAATTTGACTACTAGGGTCCAGGGATCTGTGTATCTGGCGTCCAAGGCTAAAATCAGGAAACTGTCCAAGTAATCATCCATGGTCCAGTTCCCTTGATAGTAGGAAGACCCCTTCAAAGTGTTGATGGTGTCTGCTTCTATGTTGACCAGAAAAAATTGACTCCAGAATTGTTGTTTGAAGTTGGTCCAGGATTGAATTGGAAAAATGCCAGTATCTACCTCCTGGCAAAAGAGGTTCTCGGACCACTTTACAGCACGTCCATCCTTGAAGAAGGCAAAGGTCTAGAAGATTTTTTCCTCGTCGCAGGTGAACTGCTCTGGGGCCAGGCACAAATACAGCATACAAGAGTTGAAGAAGGCTCATCTGGAGCTCCATTCGCCGGAGAAGTCTAGGGGAGAAGGGAGTTTTGGCCTTGTCCTCTGTTTAGACAGGGTGGCCAGGACCAGGGAAGGAGGGATAAGAGAAGGAGGAGACATGGGTATCGGAGGCGGAGCGACTGCTAGAGTGGGGGCAGGGCCGGTCATGAGTTGAGTGAGTTGTTGTAGCTGGGCTGTCAGGCCTGCAAGGGTAGCATTGATAGTGTGTTCTGAAGCGTTCTGACACTCGGTCAGCTCTTGGAGATAGTATTGCAGGTAGCCCAAGGCATTGGCGACAGCTGGGAAGGTGTTTGCAGAAAGCAATATCTCTCTTGGAGCAGAGTGATCAGAGGACCAGAGTTTGTTAGCGGAGGGCAACCAGAGGACGGCTGTCCACTGAGAATTTCCAGGGCTCTGACAATAAGATCTAATTCTGCTGTGAGGGCGACCGGAGTAGAGCACTCTAGGAGATTTCTCAGGTAAATTATACTATAAAATATGTTACAACTTACCTCTAGGAGATTCCTCAGAGAATTAGATGAGGCTCCTGGAAGGAATAATCTACAATATATATACTAAAATGTCCTTGCATTCTATTCTTTGGTAACTAAAGGCTGCATAATGAAATTATGTTGGAAAACAATAGGCTCCGGAGTCATGTGTGAGGGGTCCCCTTACAGACTCCAATGACCTGTAGTGAGTGGTTAGCTCCTAGTGTAAGCGAATGCCTGAGTCTGTTAAGCTTAAGTCTCCTTTTGAGGGAAGTTTTATAGAGTTTTCATAAAGCAAACACAAAAGAAAACCTCAAATCACTCAAATAGCCTTTCAGCTCTAGAGCAACAGAGGGAGAGATGATGAGGGGAAGTTCTTTTCCTCTCTGTGCCCTAGAGTATTTTATTAGGATTACAAAGCAATGATACAACAAAAGAAAAGAAACAAAGAAAACTCCCAAATTCCCAAAGATAGTAAGAGTGAAATGATGAGATGACACCTCTTCTGATCACTTGGCTACCACTCCCCACTCCTCTAATTCTACTCTGGAGGTTCTTTTCTAAACAATGGATGGCTCTTGAGCCTTTTTCTGGGCTGTAAAGAGAAGTGGCAATCTCAAGTTGTCTTGTTCTTGAGTATGTTGTCTTCATTAAACAGCTCTTTTTCTATCTCTCTATCTAATCTCTCTTTCTGACCTCTCTAGTCCTTTTACTACTCCTCTATACCTCATCACATCTTCGAGCCTCAGTCTTCTTCTATTAAGTTTGTAATACAGTCCTCAAGAGGACTCATCTTGTTAGTTCTTGCTATAATTAGCCATCAGCGGTAATGGCCCTGCTCTGATGGTAACCTAAACATTATAAATAAGTCACTGCCACCAAGATATAACATCATTCTGTTAGAGAACATTCTTCTAAGGTCCTTTCTGCTCTCGAGAGCATTCTAGAGAGGAGTTCTGTTATAAATCTGTTATGAAATTCTCTGGACAATCTCTATGAGGTGTATGTAGTGGTGGTCACAGCCACTACTCTGCTACTCAAGCAAGGTGCTTGAGTCCACGACTGGGCATCTAATGGATATCTCTGGGGAGCTGAACTCGTCTCTCAAGCTGGTTATTCTCGTTATTAAGGTGAAAAATGTCCCTTTTTATTGCCTAAATGGCTATCTAGCATGACAGTGTCTAATAAGAAAAGAAAAGAAAAGAAAAAGAAAAGGAATATTAAATAATGACTTAGTTGTTTTGCCAAGTCATGACAATACATTAAATTGCTACTGTCATAGAAAAGTGACTACTAAATAGTGTTATGAAGGTATAACAAAATATCTGTTCAATAAACTATATATATAGCTAGACCCTCATTAGCAAGTAGTCTTGCTAATGTCACCCTTTTGGTATAGTGATAAACTATACAATATGTAACTACTGGTTCATAATGCAACTATGACAGCTGCTATCTCAAAAACTACCACAATTTATGCTTTGCTTTCAGGATTAGAAGAAGCTCTCTTTATACTGCTCAGAATGATCCTAAAATAACCTCAAGGCAATGGAGATATGTGTTATGACTTGGCAAAATAGCTAAGTCAATATTTGATATTCTTTTCTTTTTCTTTTTCTTTTTCTTTTAGTTTCCAAAGATTGGACACATGGTATTTATCACAAATAGTCACTTACTTATTTGTGATTGATGCTTTAGAATCTTGAAAGGTTCAAAAATGTGAAGTTTAGACAATGACAAAAGATGTTGTTAAGTCTAAGGTCTAATCCTCAGACTATGAGTTCTTATCTATATGAAAGTAATGGTCTGTGTACTAGGACAGATCATCACATGCTACTACCTATTGTTCTACATATAGTAGTGCTTTTGTGCTGTAAATAGTGATAACTTAACCTTATGGAGGCTGTCCTTTGTTCTAAGAAAAGAACAGATGACTATCTATGGGTAATTAATGAAGTCTATGTGCAAACATTGAGGCCTTCATATCTCCACTGATATTGATTGCCTTGAGGTTGTTTTAGGCTCATTCTGAGTGGTATGAAGAGAGCTTCTGCTGAGCCTAGAACCAAAGCTTATATCATGGCAGTTTTTGAGAACTTGGTAATTTAATAAATAGTACTATGGTGGTTACCAGTTGATCTGCCTAATACCTCAGCCAATACTGATTGCTTTGAGATGTGACTAGTATCGATCAAAAGGTCTTTTTAAGGGCTTTCCGTAGCCATTGAGACTGTAAGAATTGTTGAAGAATTGATGGAGATATGGCCAAATGAAGTTTGTGACAGTATCATAAACTTCATTCAGACCTATCTCCACCAATTCTTCAATGATTCCTACAGTCTCAATGGCTCCAAAAAGCTCTTGAATAAACCTTTTGATCAATGTTAATCACGTCTTGAGGCAATCAATATTGGCTAAGATATCAGGTAAATCAGTAGGTAATATAAAAGGACATCTGTAAGGGCAACTAGAGTAGAGCACTCCAGGAGATTCCTCAGTTAAATTATAGTCTATGAAATATATTACAACCTACCTCCAGGAGATTCCTCAGAGAATTAAATGAGGTTCTTGAAGAGAATAATCTACATTATATATATTACAGTGTCCTTGTGTCCTTACTTTTGGTAACTAGGGTCTAAACAATGAAAGTACATTAGACAGCAATAGAGTGTGCTTAGAATAATGGGAGTAAGACCAAATATTATGTAGTAATATTTGATCAGCTACAAAGTCACTCTGGAGGACTAATACAGGCTCTAAAGTCATATGTGAGAGGTTCCCTTACAACATCTAGGGTATTGCTTAGTAAGTCTGGTGAGCTCGCATCTACTAAGAGTTCTATATCCATTCATGTATCACATTCCCATTGTTCCTTACTTCTCCTGTCTATGTCATATAGTGCAATGTCTTCTTATCTATTTTAGGACAATTGTGATTACTGATCTATATATATGTGACTGTCCATGAGATCGTCTAGTGTAGGCTATATATACTAGCAGAGTGTCGTAAATATACTTCACTTGAATCTCAACCTAGCTTCTGGGACTATCCAATAAGCTTAAGGGTTATTGCCTCTGAGTGGTTCCCTAATAGGTAACTGTAAGGGAACATCTAGGGTCATGCTTAGTAAGTTCTGAGGGTCTGTTCTATTAGTGGCCTAGTGACAGATCGTGTATCGCACTCCTACTGTTCCTGAGTCTTCTCTGTCTGTATCATATGGTGCAATACCTTCTAATCTATTTAAGGACAATTGTGATTACTGATCTATGTACATATGACTGTGCATGTGATCGTCTAGTATAGAGTATATATACTAGCAAGCTGTTGTAGATATACTTCACTTGAATCTCAACTTAGCTTCTGGGACTATCTATTAGCTTGAAGGGTGATTGCCTCTGAGTGGTTCCCTAACAGTAACCACCATAGTACCATTTATTAAATTGCTAATATCTCAGAAACTGCCATGATTTATGCTTTGCTTTTAGGTATTAGAGAAGCCCTTTTCATACTGCTGTCAAGAACGTGCAGAGCAGGAGCAGAGTAACCCAGAGTGGAGTGGAATTACTCCAGAGTGGAAAGGAGTTGACAACAAAAGTAAGGGGAACAACCTTGGCCTCAGCTCGTGCACTGTGCCTTAATCTGCTGTCATGTGTATAGTTGTGTATTTCAGGAGGATGGAATTGTTGCTAGAAGTTTTGGAGAGGAGTGGTATAGATTGATAGGAGTGAGGATAGGACAAGTGTAAGGGGACATCTTATGATCGCTTAGATAACCTGGTAGGGTTCGCATAAGCTAGCATTCCCACAGATCCTCAGAGTCCGCGGTTAATAGTTCCCTTCTCTCTAGTTCGGGTCTCCATCACAGTACTACATAGCTATATCTAGTAGTGTAGTTATTATTGTCCTGATATAAGTGTCCATAGCAACTGGTGCATGGACCAGGCTAGTCTAGTATAAATAGCTAGTGGTGTATGGTAAAATACCTTACCTCAACAATAGTTTGAGCTCCTGAACTATCTATCACTCTAACTTAAGATGCCTGCTTTACTATACTGCAGTGTGTTCTGGTGCGCCTCTGAGTACACCCTTACAGGTCTGTTAGGGGCTGAAGACACTTAATAGTGACTTAACCCTAAGCTAAGGTAATTGTTCCGGAAGCTAAGGTGATATTTGAGTGAAGCTAGATCTAACTACACAAGCAGTCTTATATACTAAAACTGATGGTCCGTGCGCACTAGTCACATGAACACTAACTAATAATACCACTGTCCTATTTATAGATCAACAGG
>Ga0157360_1000855_pt1 | contig 11449 bp, 4 predicted proteins | sample AttlaeALBM1_FD_111483 | JGI IMG/M metagenome (GOLD analysis project Ga0157360, IMG submission 111483) | Fungus gardens microbial communities from leaf cutter ant in Ribeirão Preto, State of São Paulo, Brazil - Atta laevigata ALBM1 | ecosystem: Host-associated > Fungi > Mycelium > Unclassified ... | reverse complement strand
TAGCTAGTGATGTACGGTAGAATACCTTACCTCAACAATAGTTTGAGCTCCTGGGCTACTCATCGCTCTAACTTAAGACGCCTGCTTTACTATACTGCAGTGTGACTGGGTGCCTCACCAAGCATGTCCCTTACATATACCATAGGGTAAAGTCATAGTCTTGTAGTTTCAGATACTATCCTGCTTGTCGACCATTGAGTTTATATGGTTCTTTGAAGTATTTTAAATTTTCGTGGTCTGTCCATACTTCAAATTTCTTGACTGCATCTAGTAGGTATTGTCGCCATTTGTCTAGTACTTCGACTATTGCCAGTAATTTCTTGTCGTATATTTCATAGTTCCTTTCTGTAGATGACATTGTTCTTGATAGAAAAGCAACTGGTTTCCATTTGCCTTCTTGTTCTTGTGAAAGAACTCCTCCGATTGCATGTCCTGATGCGTCTACTTCTACCCTGAATTTTCCTTCTCTTCTGGGTAGGGCTAGTACTAGTTGTGTGGTTATTTTTTGTTTCAACTTTTCGAATGCATTCTGTTCTTCTTTTGTCTATTTCCATTCTCCTTTTCCTTTTAGTCGATTTAATGGTACTGCAATATGGCTAAAATCTTTGATGAATCGTCGATAGAAGTTTGCAAAGCCTAAGAAGCTTTCGATATTCTTTACTTTTGTTGGTGTCTTCTATTTCTTGATTGCTTTGACTTTTTCTTATTTTATTTGTACTTCTCCATTTCCAACTTGTACCCCCAGTATAGGTATTTCTCTGGTATTAAAATCACATTTTGACCATTTGAAACACAAGTTATGTTTCTCTGCTATTTTGAGAAACCTGATTATGTGTTCTTCTAGTTCATTTTCTGTTTTTGCCAGGATTACGAAGTCATCCATGTAGTTTGTAAGGGTTCCTTCATGTAGTAGTTCTCAGAAGATACTTGTCATCATCCATTGAAATGTTTCTGGCGAGTTGCACAGTCCAAAGTATATCACTTTTGGTTCGAATAGTTTTTTGTTTGTCAAAAAGGCTGCTTTCTATTTGTTGCCTTCTTTTATCCATATGTTGTTGTATCCCCAGATTAAGTCCAATTTGTTGAAGTATTTTGCATCTTTGAGTTTATCAATTACTTCATTAATCAGGGGTAATGGCGTTTTGTCCTTGATTGTGTGTTGATTTAGCCATTTATAGTCTTGTACCAATCGTAGTGTTTTATCTTTCTTTGGTATGAAGAAACATAGTGCCATATATCTTGAATTTGACTCTACAATGAGTCCTGCTTTGAGTTGTTCATCTAACTATTAACTAAGTGTTTCTTCTTCTTTGAGTGTCATTGGGTAGGCCTTTGCATTGAGTTCCTTTGGTGCTTCTTCTATTAAATTGATTTTATGGTCCTATTCTTGTCTGTCTGGTAGTTTCTCGAATTTCTTCTTGTTGAATAGATGTATAAATAGTTGGATGTATTTTGGAAGATTTTCAGGATTTGTTGGATCAGGTTCTTTATCTCCTCTCTTTGATTCTTCTTTTTTCTTTGGTAGTAGTCTCCTTGACCATGAGGTAAATTGTATAGCTTTGTGTTTTGTTTTTCAGTGTCCTGGGCATCTTGTAAACCGTATGACTCTTTCTTTCCAGTCTACTTCTGGATTGTGTTCCACTAGCCAGTCATGTTCTAGGAATAGATCTGTTTCCTTGATTTCTAATACTACTGCATCAACTTGTTCAATATGTCTATTTGAATTGATTTCCAGAGGTACAAATTCTCTAATTGTCTTTTCTCCATTTCTTGATTCATCTGAATTGTACATGTTGAATAGTTTTAGGAGTGATTTGGTAGATATCTCTTTTTCTTTAACTGTTTTCCTGGCAATGGTAGTATTCGTATATCCAAAGTCAATTAATGCCTTGACCTTGAGTTTTCTTCTGTCTTTGGTTTTGATTTTTGGGTGCACTATAAGTTCCCTCGATTGTTCTCTCCGTTGTGGAATAATATATCGATTCTTGGCGGAACTATTTACAGTGGTTTGTTGTATCATACTTACTCCAAACCTTCGACAAAACCCTTCTGCTCTTTATTATCTGAATCCCCTTGTTGTGAACTTCTGGTCTTTATTTATTGAGGTGCTCTGTACCTTATGGTGATATGACCTTCTTTGCTACATTTGAAGCATCCTTGTTGTTTCTTCTCTTTCTTTGGTTGTTTGCAATCTTTTGCCATGTGTTCGAATCTGTTACAGTTGTAACACTTGGGTTTGCATCCTTATTTGTTATTCTGTTGTCGTTCTATTTCCATTGGTTTGCCTATTCCTCTGTAGGTTATTTCTGAACCTGTCCTGTAATCGTAGCAGATGTTGGTCCACTTGTATCTTTGTTTGACTCCTGTAATTGCCACCTTCCATTGTTCTAGACTCTTTGGGGCCTGAGTTGGTAGATATGCCATTATGGCTCTGTGTCAAGAATGGAATTCCGGAGGAATGGAAGTATGGGATAATAGATAGAAACTACACTCCGTTCCAGAGTAATGTACAATGTCAGAGAGGAATGTACTTAGCGATAATAAAAAGAAGGCTCTGGCGGCGAGACAAGGGTGTTGGGGTAGAGAGCGACTTATTAAATGACCTTGGCTTTAACTTATATGTTGCGCCCCGGTCTCCGGTCATAAGGTTGGTTGCATATTTCACAGTGAAAGAAGTCGCCAAGACAGAGGTCCTAAGGAGTCGAGTGAAGGAGTCGGAGTAGACAATGTGAAATTAGGACCAGATGACGTTAATTTACAGACTGAGGAATTACACTGTAACTACTCGGTACTTATAGTAAGTGCGGAATAGGAGGAGAGTAGTCTACTACGCTATCCTACTATTATTAATTTTAGGAGAATTATTAGGAGAAAGAAATTACATAATTATCATATTTCTGGAATATGACACTCTGATAATTTTCCTGTTTATGTTCTTCTTCAGCAAAAATATTGCATGCTGGTCATTTGTCTATGCTTTGCTTGCTAAAGCCATGAATTCAATAAGGAAATCTGCAATATGTTTCTTTCCTTGTGTGAATGTTTTAATGCACTATTCTGCATCAGCTTCTTTTGTCTTGTTACTATATACTAGTTGTAATTCTGCCTTGAAGGCATCCTAACTTGGAGTGTCATCTCCTTTATCTATTTTGTTGAGTTTTTGTTGGGCAAATGCTCCTGCAGTTCCTCCTTGGAATCTGCCTAGTATTGCGATGATTTTTTCATTAGCATCTATAACTTTGTTTACTCTGAGGTAAAGTTTCATAGCTCTCTACTAGTCTTCAAACGTCTTTCTGTCTCCATTGAACCATCTAGGTTCTGGGATTATTAATTTGTGGTTTACTACCTCTGTTAATGCTGCTGGTGGTGCTGTCCTGGCCATTAGTGCTAGTGTGCCTGCTCATGTTCCAGACATATTTTGCTTCGGTTGTCCTACTAATGGTGTGTTGCTTAACTTGTCGAGTTCTTCTTTTTTGTTGCCTATTTCATTAGCCTCTGATTCTGTTTCTTGTATGTCCTATTCTTTGGACTCTTCTTGGTACTCTGATTGTTCTTCACTGATGTGAACTGAACTGAGTCATTTTTTGAGGTCTTCTACCTCCTGTGCTCCGATTATACATTCAGCAGCAATCTTTGTGATATACCGATAGCTAATCTGTTAGTTTGCCGTTCTTCCAGTTACAAGGTGAGTTGGTGATACTTTACCAAATATTATGACCTTAAGGAGTAACTCAGGTTACAACACTCAAGTAAAGACTTGAGAATAAATTAAGAGTAGAAAAAGAAAGAGAATAATACAATTGGTAAAGCATAAGGAATATAGAAGAGTATTTATTATGTATATACCTATGTACTATGAGGAGTGAATGAGGAATACATATGGCAGACATAAGGTCTGCTAAGTAAAGAACATGCCCCACCAGTGAGGTGCTGACTGAGCCATTAGATATATAAAGTAATATAAAACAAAAAAGTAGTCTATGTAGTTGTATCATGGCAAACACTTGTATGAAATAAGATCGATCGTTACATTTACTATCACAAAAGGTTACTTACTTGTTTGAGAATCTCATCTAGAATGAACACAACCCCCAAGTTCTTTACAGAAACAAGAGAGACAGAAAACAGTAAACTTAATAAACTATTACAAAAGATCATTTACTTGTTTGTAATTAGGTTGAAGATGGCTTCAAAAAGTGCTTATAAGTGAAGTTAGACAAGTGACAAAGATGTTGTTAAGTCTAAAGTTTAATTCTCAGACAGAGAATTCTTATATACAGAATTATAATAGTTTGTGCATCAGAACAGATTATCATATACTATTACCTATTGTTTTATATATAGTAGTATTTCTGTACTTAAAGATGTGATAACTTAACCATATAGAGGCTGTCTTTTGCTCTAAGAAAAAACAGATGATTATCTATGGGTAATTTAATTAAGTTTATATACAAATATTAAGGACTTCATATTTTCACTGATACTAATTGCCTCAAGGTTGTTCTAGGCTCATTTTAAGCAGTATAAAGAGGGCTTTTTTTGAGCTTAGAAACAAAGCATTAATTGTGGTAGTTTCTGAGATATTAGTAATTTAATAAACAGTACTATGGTAGTTATTTACTGATTTTCCTGATATTTCAGCCAATATTAATTGTCTCAAGACATATCCAACATTAATCAGAAGGTCTTTTCAAGGGCTTTTTAGAGCTGTTAAGACTGTAGAAATTGTTGAAGAATTAGTGAAAATAAATCCAAATAAAGTTTGTGATATTTACAAAACAAAGATAAAAGTATAAACAAAAACAAAAAAATAACTATGTAAAAAATAAATGCTATCATCAATTATTAAAAACTCAAATTCAAACTAGTAGTTGTTAATCTAGGAAAACCACAAATTATACTAGGAATTCTATAGCTTAAAATACATAATCCAGTTATTAATTGAAAAAAAGATATAATAAAATAGAGAAATACTAAACAAACAAAAAATTATAGTAAATTACTTGAATATTAACAAAATCTGTGGTTAATGAACTATGAAATTTATGAGCTAAATACTAAAATTTCTACTTTACAGATATTAGTACAAAAAAGTAAAAAAAATAATTGCACTACTAAAGAAATTGTTTCAAAAAAATATTACAAATATCTTTTATTATTTGATAAAAAAAAAGTAAACAATTTTCCTTTGCAAGAATATAAGATTATAAAATCAAAATAAAACTAATATTTGAACCCAAGGTATTCAAACTATATAAACTATTATTTTCAAAAATAAAAGAACAAAAGAAATTTGTTGAAGAAAATTTATAAAAAAAATATATTAAACTACTAATAGCATCATTTTTTTTTTGTAGCAAAGAAAAATAGAAAACTATAACCATGTTAAGATTATTAATATTTTAACAAATATACTATCAAAAATATCTATTTTATTTTTAACACCCAAACTATTTTCAACAAACTATAAAAATTAAAGAATTTTACCATATTGAACATATAACTTGGATATAATAATATTTATATTTGAAAATAAGATCAATAAAAAAGTATTTAAAATCTATTAAGGACTATATGAACCTATAGTTATATTTTTTAGAATATACAATTTTTCTACTACTTTTCAAATAATAATGAATATAATATTTGCATCACTGATTGCTAAAAATCTTATTTTGGTATATATAGATAATATTCTTATTTATGTATTTAACAAGTTCTAAAAATACTACAAAAACATGATTTATATTTCAAGCTAGAAAAATGCAAATTTGCTAAATAACAACTCAATTATCTCAGATATATTATTTTTACAGACCAAGTTCAAATAAACCCAATCAAACTTAAAGGAATAACCAATTAGTTCTTTGTTACAAACTTTATTTGGTTATATCTCTATCAATTCTTTGACAATTTTTATGGTCTTAATGGTATCAGAAAGCTCTTTAGAATATCTTTCAATTGATATTAGTTATATCTTGAAGCAATCAATATTGACTAAGCTTGTCACAAACTTTATTTGGTTATATCTCTACTAATTCTTTGACAATTCTCACAGTCTCAATGATGCTGAAAAGCTCTTAAAAAGATCTTTTAATTAATACCAGTCATGTCTCAAGACTATTAGTATTGGCCAAGCTATTAAGCAAATCAATAGGTAACTACTATAGTACTATATATTAAATTGCTAATATCTTGGAAACTGCTATAATGTAAAAGGACATCTTCATTTCTACCCCTAAACACTATGACAACCCTTTGGAGCTACTTTAGTCTGTTTACTAGTGATACTTAAACACACTAGTTTAGCTCTGATTCTGCTGACCCTGACACTAAGGGATGTATATAATGTAGAGTATCTCTTCAGGAGCCTCATCCTAATCTCTGAGGATTCTCCTAGAGGTGAGTTGTATCATAATTGCAGACTGTAATATTACTGAGAATTCTCCTGGAGTTTGGTGCCCTAGTCGCCCTTACATATAATCTATGCTTTGCTTTTAAACATCAGAGAAGTCCTTTTTATACCACTTAGAATGAATTTAAAATAATACTAAGACAATTAATATTTGTGGAGATATAAAGACTTCAATATTTGTACATGAACTTTATTAATTATTTATAAATAGTCATTTGTTCTTTTTTTAGAACAAAGAACAGCCTCTATAAGGTTAAGTTATCACTATATTAAGCACAAAGGTATTACCATATGTAGAATAATAGGTAGTAGCATATAATAATCTATTCTAGTACATAAACTATTACAATTCTGTATATAAGGACTTCTTATCTAAGAATTAGATCTTAGACTTAACAACATCTTTTGTTATCTGTCTAACTTTGCATTTTTAAACTCTTTAAAGTATCAAAGCACCTATTACAAACAGTAAGTAACCATTTGTAATACTACTACATCACTATTGAGCCTTTATAAAACATTAAAAACTTCTCTGTGTAGAAGATCAAAATAAGTAACATCCTCACTGATCTCAACTATAATAATTACATCAAGAATAAAGCTGTTGCTCTAGCTAATACAGTTGAGGCCACCAAATAGAAATGAGCAGACAAAAAAGCACTTACTACAATTTGTTTATAGATTGCAGACATACTTCTGGTATATATTACCAGAAGTACAACAGTGTTGGCAGTATGGAGTACATTGTCAAACATGTTTGAGGCCAAGGGCCCCATTGGGATTGTCTTAGCACATCATAAACTCTTTGGCACTTATTGCACTAAAGAAAGTAATATTGAGGATTACATCCATATTATGTGGACTTACCAGTAAAAGCTTGCTATGCTCTAGAAACCTATTTCTGAGAAAATTTTCTTTTATACTTTTCTCACATTTCTTTCTAAATCCTGAAATAACTTTATCTTTGTTATTTCAAAAAACATCATTAAAGATCCTACCAAACTTATTTTTTGGATTTTATCTGAACTCCAATAACTTTACAAACAAGCTAGTACCAGTATAGTATTGGCTGCTATTGACAAGTCAACTACCAAATGTTATACATGTGGTCACATTAGGCATTTTACTAGTGATCATGGGAAGCAAGTTAGTAGAGAGAAAGAGAAAAAGAGTAGAAATAGGTAGAAAAAGGAAAAAAAGAAAAAATTTTAAGCAAATGTTGCTCAAAATGATTTAAATGTCAGTAATAATAAAGACTTTATGTTTTTGACCTGGGATTCAACTCTTATACAGTGTTATCAAAAGACTGTGATAGTTCTTAGTGATCATCTTAGATGGATGTTCAGAAAGAACTCAATGGAGTTCTTTATTAAATTGCTCAACTACTTATACTACTTTATAAGTGGCTGTACACTACTAGTTCCATGATCACATGTCCTTCTGGAATGTTCTATGATCACATCATACTGTTATATGATATGATTACCTAAGTTCTCATGCTATTTATATCTTAACTCCATTATATAACTTGATATTGTGGATTAAGTGTTCAAATGCATAGAAAAATATTTCCTTTTTGAGGGTCTTATAACATGCAGTCCTTGTAGCTAAATGATTAGATTTTAGATTCTAGATATAGTTGTTTAATAGTACACAACAAAAACAACTTTTCTTTGTATATTTCAACTCTTTCTCATAAAATTTCTGGCATTGATGATATATTCTCTTCTGGTTATAATAACATTCTATTATTCTTTGCTCTTGGCAGCTCTACAATTTCTGTTTCGACTAACAAATACTAGATATACTATAATTTTCAAAGGTAATAAAGTTGAACTTTATTTACAGAAAGAAATACTCTTGGCTGTTGGCAACAAGATATCTAGGTTGTATTGATTTTGTTTAGTTAGTTTTGCTAATCATATACTTATTGCACACACTTGGGATAAATAGCATCATACTTTTGGGTATCTAAACATAAAATTTTTGTGCTATTTCAAAACTCATAATATAGTTAATAAGCTAGAAGTTCATAATGAAAATACTAACTTATACCAATGTAAAACCTGTTTAGCAGGTAAATCTTATGTTTAATCTTTTCCCTGTGAATTCCAATGCAATTACACAGAGATTAGTGAAATGACTTATACAGACCTATTTGACAAAGTAGATCAAAAAGATTCTCATGACAAACATTATTTTATTCTTTCACCAATACTGCTAAGGCCTATAGTCACATTAAATTCCTCAAAGCCAAAGAAGCTGATGTTGTACTTGATGCCATCAAGAAATATGTCATTTTCATCTTCATACAAACTAGAACACAAACTGGAAAGAAAATAAAATGTTTCTGGTTTAATAGTAGTAAGGAGTATATCAACCAAAAAGTTCTTAACCAGTTGAAACTACAAGGTATCAACTATGAGATCACTGTACCAAAATCTTCAGTTTAGAATAGTGTTGCAAAACACTTGAACTGCACTGTTATAGAGCACATATACTTTATGCTAGCTAGTACTAGCCTTTTACTTTTTCTTTGGCCCAAAGCAGTTCAGTATGAATTTTATCTCAAGAACATCTGCTCTACTCATGTGCTTTATGATAACATTACATTTTACAAAGCCTTTTGGAACTACAAACCTGATGTCTCAAATATGCAGGAGTTTGGGTTTTAATCTAGAACAAGCACATTAATAAACTTCAACCTAAAGCAAAACAGCATATCTTTATAGGCCTTGGAGAACACTCCCATGTATACTGGTATTATAACTAGAAAACTTAGCAAATCCTTATCTCTCAGAATGTCACATTTAAGAAGTCATAGACCAGGGCCAATGGAAGTTTTCAATTTAATCAAACACTTCCACCTGATATTCCTTTTCTACTGAAGAGGCTAAAGAGACTAGGGCTTTTTCTGTTTTCTTTTTATTTAGGGTTCCCTTGACTACTGTATAGGTAGTAGTGAATATAAAGTTTTTTAATAAATAAATAAAATGTATAGTCTTTTAAGAAAGCACTCTAGCTGACACTGTGTTTCAGCACAGTGTCCCTTATACAAATTTATGGGAAAATGAATTCAAAAGTTAAAAGTAAAAAGAAGTTTTCAAATAAAGTTCTGCTGATGTACCATAGTAGTGGTGATGTTTGAAATCCAATTCTCAGTTCTAGACTACTGTCCTAGCTCTGTTCCTGAGTCCTGCCTGCCTGGTATTGCCCTAATGGCCTGTTTCAAAGTTGTCTTTACAGTAGCACTCTCTGGCTATATAATCAGACTATTCTCACAGTAGTACTCTTAACTATGTGATCAGATATGAGACTTTGAATCCTCCTTGTCTAACTCAACTCTCTAACAATGTCTAATTCTGTCTTAGAGCTCCTATAATATTGTCTTTGTGGCTAAGTCACTTGTTCTGTAGTTTCTTTGTTTTTGACTCAGTTTTGAGTCAAAGCAACTTAATCACTGATCTGATCACTCTAAAAATAGATTTCCACTTTTGAAAACCCAAATAGAGAAAAAAGACAACTAAAATTGCTTGCTCTCTTTCTACTAAATAGGGATTTTTATTGTTAGAATTAGGATCTTATGCAAGCCTGTGCAATGCAACTGATGAGATCAATCGCATCGTATATTGTTGGTAGATATATTATATGATAGAAACACAAATATATAGGTAGTGTAGTTACTTGATACTTATCATCCATTTGTACTCTCCCTATTTGTATTTCAATATTTATATGTTTAGAGAAATACAAAAGAAATATATGAAAAAAATAAAGAAAATAATAAACCCAGTCATAAATTTATTAATACAATGATTGTTCAGGTAGTAATAGAGAATCCTATATCTTCTTGTTTTTTCTTGATTATTTTCTATTGGTTTTGCTAGGTCTATTTTGTTATTGCTGAGTTACTGGGTTATCTATCACTAACTCTGCAGTGATCTCTTCTGGTTATAGCTTATCTCAGCAACTCAGAACCTGTTCTTTTTCCTTTTTTGTCTAGAGAGTCTTGAATATTATTTCTATATTTTTTTAAGGCTTTTTGTTACTTTTTTGTTTCTGATTATAGTAGATCAGTTTTAATATAGTCCTATTCTTAGCCATTACTAATCAGGTGATGTCATATCCTATTCTTAGTTTTTGCTAGGCTACTGGTCCTATGTTATCACTAAGTCTTGATGACTCAAGGATCACTCGAGATAAGTGTTTAGAAAGAACTCGATGGAGTTCTCCATTGGATTTGGCTACCTACTTATACTACTTTACAAGTGGCTGTGTCTTTATTATTACACAATCACATGACCTTCCAGAACATTCTATGATCACATGATATGATTATCTAATCTCCCATGCTATTTATATCTTGACCCCATTATACGATTTGATATTAGAGATTAAACATTTGAATGCATGGAAAACTCTTTTCTCTCTGGGACTCTCATAATATCCTATTCCTTTGTTTTGGATGTCTTTCTAGACTTTTCCACATAAGGCTTCTTTTTCTGACTAAACTGCTATTTTTGGCAATAATACTGTAGGGCTATGGGCTCAACTCTACTGGTTCTTGAGTGATTGGCCTGTTAGTAGTAGTAACCTTATATCTCCAGGTATACTGCTACATAGTTAGGTAGCTAGCTTTGTTAGTGAAGTTCTCTGTGCCTTTCTTACTACCTTACAAATGATTCTTTCTTAGTTCTAATTTTGGGATGTAAAGTTATGAAATTTGTTTAATTTTAGGCCTGAATATATTTTGGGCCTTATACTGCCTTTGCTTAAGAGAGAAAAAGAATATATTAGTTATCTAAACAAGCTTTAAGTAAATCCAGAAATGTCTACCATATCCTCAGTTTTCTCATGCTGTTATCACTAACTCACCAACACAGTCTTTATCATCACCACTGTCATATAATGGAAAATAATCATTTAATAATATAATTTCTTTTATATTTTATATTAATTACTAAATTCTGCTCCTGAACTCCTGTTGTCTACTCCTATAGGATCATGATTTAGACTAGTTACTTGTACTCTTCC
>Ga0157360_1000854_pt1 | contig 11452 bp, 11 predicted proteins | sample AttlaeALBM1_FD_111483 | JGI IMG/M metagenome (GOLD analysis project Ga0157360, IMG submission 111483) | Fungus gardens microbial communities from leaf cutter ant in Ribeirão Preto, State of São Paulo, Brazil - Atta laevigata ALBM1 | ecosystem: Host-associated > Fungi > Mycelium > Unclassified ... | reverse complement strand
TGCCAGAAGGTGGTCGCGCCATATTCGGGCACCTGCCGACAGTTTTGCGCGATCTGCTCCAGCTCCTGTTTACGGGCTGGGTTGCTCTCCTGCTGCGCCTGCCGGGACGCCTCTTCCGCATAGCGGTGCGCAAAGCGAATGGCCGCGTTATAGCTGATCAGCACCGCCTGATAGAACTGCTCTTTTTTGATATAACCCGGCTCGTTGCGATCTAAGGCTGCCAGCGCGCGCTTCACTTCATCGATAATGCCGCGAAAGCCGATTTTTAGCACTTTGCCGTAGTCGACGCTGACGTGGCCGACGCCGCCGTAGAAATAGTTGCCGACTGTGAATACGCCGCTCGCCATGCTCTCTTTGGTGCTCTCAGACATATAGGACGCGGCCAGCGAGCTGGTGGTTTTACCCGGCCAGTACTGGAACGCCTCACGCAACGCCTGCGCGGTTTTTTTCTCAATGATAAACGGGTCGGCGATGCGGTGCGCCATCGTCTCAAACTCTTTCTCCACCCATTCATAAGAGAATTCAGGACAGATTTCCGTCGAGCGTGGATTAATAGTAACGGCGCCGACAATGAGTTCCTCCGGACGAATCGTCACCGGTAACTGGTTAAATATTTTTTCAATGACCCTGGCGCGACGCATAATAGCCGGCAACTGCTCGGTTTCTTTATATGCTTCGGTTGCCAGCACCGCGCGCTCTGATTCCACACAGGGCTTCGCCTGCAGGATCATTTTTTTTAGCCTGACGACACGGTCGGTCGGATTAGAAAAGCCTTTCTCTAACATACAAAACTCCCGAGTATTGTTGTTAATTTCGCGGCGATGCCGTTGTCATAAGCGAATGTTCAGAACGGCGTAGCGTGACGCTCAATAATTCGCATGGCTTCACTCACCGCCGCGACCTCGCCGAAAATAGCCAGGGTAGTGATATGCTGCGGACAATTGCCAAAGATTTCCGATACCACAACGCTGGCGCTTTTGCTGGCCACGTCGGCAAAGAAATAGAGATCCGCAACCGGCAGCATTAACAGGCCAATGGCGTCGATGCGAATATCATCCAGATGTGACCGCAGCTCGCTGGGCATGCGCCGTTTTAACATGGTCACAATAGCCGGAGCGGGCGCGTTGATAATGCGTTTGTTCATCTTCCGGTCACCCTCAGGTCGGTTAGCGAATGTTCAACGCTTCAACCATGACGCAGCGGCGCTGCCGGGCAAAATTCCGTGCGGACGTCACGCCTTCGCCAGTCGGTCCGGCAATGGTAAAGGTGGTGTGACCTTCCCCGCCTACCCCGATCCCGGCATGGGAAGGACCATTTTTTACGAAAATAGTGGTCTGGATCAGGCGCGCCATTTTGGTGAGCTTGTCAACGTTAGTGGAATGCATAATCGCGGTATGACGATTGCCGTGCTCCACTTTCACCGCCAGCTCAATGGCTTCGTCTACGTTGTCGACCCGCACCACCGGCAGCACCGGCATCATCAGTTCATGCACCACAAACGGATGGGTTTTCTCGGTCTCGATCAGGATGACTTTGATCTCTTCGCCCACCGCGATCCCCAGCTGTTGCAGGATAAAGCGCGCGTCTTTGCCGACGAACGCGGTATTAGGCCCGCTACCCTTTTCATTCAGCACCAGCGACTGGAGCTGCTGGATCCGCGTCTTGTCACACAGTAGATAAGCGCCGCTTTTCTTCATGCAGTGGATCAGGTAATCGGCGATCTGATTAACCACGATCACCTCTTTCTCTGCCACACACGGCAGGTTGTTGTCGAAGCTGCACCCCTTGACGATATCGCGGGCCGCTTTTTCGATATCCGCCGTTTCGTCCACCACGACCGGCGGATTGCCCGCGCCTGCGCCGATGGCCTTCTTGCCGGACGACATCACGGTTTTAACGATCGCCGGGCCGCCGGTCGCCACCAGCATATTGATGCGCGGGTCGCTAATCAGGGTGTGCGTATTCTCAATAGACGGGCTGGCCACCGTGACCACCATGTTCGCCGGGGCGCCCAGCTGGGCCAGCTTGCGGTTGATCAGTTCAACCGCCTGCAACGACACGTTTCTCGAGCGCGGATGCGGGCTAAACACCACGGTATTGCCTGCCGCCAGCATGCTGATGCTGTTGTTGATGATGGTTTCCGTTGGGTTAGTGGTGGGCGTAATCGAGCCGATCACGCCGTAAGCGGAATACTCAAACAGCGTTAAGCCACCGTCTCCGGTCATGGCGCGGGTAGACAGATCTTCGACGCCTGGCGTCTTCAACGCCGCAGCGCGGTTTTTAATCAGCTTATCCTGGTAGTTCCCCATGCCGGTCTCTTCAACCGCCATACGCGAGAGGGCGCACAGCACCTCTTCCTGCAAAAAAACATCGCGGATGCCGTTGATAAACCGCGTGCGCTCCAGCATGGAACAGTGGCGATACTGCATCTGCGCCTGGACGGCTGCGGCTATCGCCTCGTCCATGCTGGCGAACACGCCGCTGCTGGCGCCCGCACTCTGAGGTAGCGCGCAGTCGATGCGTCCGGCTGATTGCTGCGCCAGCGCCTGCGCGACGATATCGGCCAGCGCGTCTCCCTGCGCCACCTCAGGCCTGGCGGGAGCCGGCGTGCTGTCCGGCGCGAACTTGCGTAGAATGGTCGAGACAGCCTGAGCGATTTCACTATCATTCATATTTAGATTCCTTACGACTGACCGCGTGGCGCGTTGTCACCCGCCACTCAGATATAGGGTGTCGTCGTGGAGGTAATTTCCGTTGGGTCTAATGTGGCGAGCAGTTGTAATCCCACCTCGCGCGCCGCAATCACCGCCTGGCGCACCGCGCCGGAATCACCGGTAAAGGTAAAGATCACTTCGTTGCTGAAGCGGGTGCCTTGCGACGGGCTGGCATAGCCTACCGGCTCCACCACGGCGGATTTTGCCGCAGCATCGGCAATCACTACGCCAATGGCGGCTGGCGAGGCGCAGGTCATGCCAAAGGCTTTACCGATGGGCGCGCCCAGCGCTTTGTTCAGCGCGTAGCTGGCGCGCGCCGTGTACTGAAACTCAAGATGACCGGCCGGAGAGCCATACACGTCGCCCATGGTGCGTTCAATTTCAGACAGTGACACTTCCACCGCGCGTCTGACGTCTGACACGTCAGACGCGCCAAAAAGAATCAGGCAGCCGTGACCGCCTCCGCCTTCCGTGTCGCGAGCCAGCTCAATGGAGAGAATTTCGCTATTGGTGGCCTTCACGGCTTCGTCAGCCGCAAAAATATGCGGGCCCGCGCCGGTTCGCGCGCCCAGAATACCGATTGATCGATATTTCCTGTCGATATTCATCACCTCATGCAGCTGATTATCGACATTGGCGATGACCAGGCCAATAGTGTGACCCAACGCCGTGCCGACAAATTCCGTCATGCCGCAGCCGGTAAATTTTGCCGCCGTGGCAGAGGGCAGCGGAGCGTCATTCTGTTTATTCATTACGTCAGAAATGATTTTCTCAACAAGACGATCTCTCATATTCGGCGTCCTTTAGGGTGATTAGCCGACGGCTTTCGGCAGAATTTTCTCCACCTCAATGTGCGGGCGCGGAATAACGTGCACGGAGACCAGTTCGCCTACTTTACTCGCCGCGGCAGAACCCGCGTCCGTTGCGGCCTTCACGGCGCCGACGTCGCCACGAACCATCACGGTGACCAGGCCAGAACCAATTTTCTCATAGCCTACCAGCATCACATTGGCGGATTTGACCATGGTATCGGCCGCTTCAATTGCAGAAACCAGGCCTTTTGTTTCAACCATTCCTAATGCTTCTTGTTGCATAACAACCTCGATATTTCCGATTAAAAGAAAACGGGCTCATATCTGGCAACCCAGGATGCGCTTGTGTGCAAAAAATAATGACTCACCGCGATAGTAGAGATAATCAGAAAAAATGTTTTGCGCGCCAGCCGGATTATTTTGTTATTACGTTTCTCCCGCCGACAAGAAAATCCAGCTAATAAAGGGCGCTCACCCTCGTTCATAGTAAATAACGGTTAATACAAAAAAGAATTATGCAGAGCGCGCTATTTCTGCCGCATCTATCGCAATCATTTTTTCTTCATTGGTAGGGATCACCGCAATTTGGGTCGTGCCCGCTGCTGATATCAGCCCGCTGCGCCCACCAGACAGCTGCTGATTGCGCGCTTCATCCAGCGACAGCCCGAGTGACCGCAGGCGCTTGACGGTAAGTTCACGGATCAGCACTGAATTCTCGCCGATACCGCCGGTAAAAATGAGCGCGTCGAAACGCTTCAGAGCGGTGACGTGCCCGCCAATATGCCGGGCGAGGCGATGCACCATGACATCGATAGCCAGCCTCGATGGCTGATGGCCTCTTTCTCGCGTCTGCTGAAGCGTGCGACAGTCACTGGAGAGGCCAGAAATTCCCATTAAGCCCGACCGGTTGTTAAGCATATCGTACAGCGTGTCGATAGAGTGTCCGGTGCGCGACGCGAGACAGGCGACAGCGCCGAAGTCAATATCGCCGCAGCGCGTGCCCATCACTAGTCCCTCCAGCGGCGTCATCCCCATTGAGGTGTCGACGCTTTCGCCATTCTGCACCGCGCACAGCGAGGAGCCGTTGCCCAGATGGGCAATAACAATGCCGTGATCCGCCGGCGACAGATCCAGCATCTGCAGCGCCTGGGCGGCGATATAGCGATGCGACGTGCCGTGAAAACCGTAGCGGCGTACCTGATAATCCCGCTGATATTCCAGCGGAATGGCATAGGTATAGGCCGCCGGAGAGAGCGTCTGGTGAAAGGCGGTATCGAATACGGCAATGTGCGGCAGCGTCGGCAGCAGCGCCCTCGCCGCTTCAATGCCTGTCAGATTGGCCGGATTATGCAGCGGCGCCAGCGTCAACAGCGCGCGGATTTTTTCTGTCACGGCCTCGGTGATCAGCACCGAACGTTTGAAATCGCTGCCGCCATGCGCCACCCGATGCCCAATGGCCACGATGGTTTTCAGCAGCTGCTGCTCTCTGAGCTTTGCAAACAGCGCCTTCAGCGCGCACAGATGGCTGGCCTCCTCCAGCGCGATAACGGATTTATTGCCGTCGCGATCGCTGAACGTCATGGTGGCGCGATCGATGCCCAACCGCTCCGCCAGGCCCGAGAGCAGAGGCCGATCGTCCGCCAGTGGAATGACCGAAAACTTCACGGATGAAGAACCACAGTTAATCACTAACACCGATGCTAAAGACATAATGACCCCTGAATGGTTTACGAAGAATAAATTCGGCAAGTTAACGCGTTTCAGCGAGGGCATAGTGCCGCGTGCTAAAACGGGCCATGGCCTGACGCGCGATCAGCATATCTTCCTCGACGCTGCCGCCGCTGACGCCGATGCCCCCGAGCAGATAGCCCCCTGACCAGCACGGGAATCCGCCGCCAACGCAGCAAAGATCGCTGCCACTCTCCAGACCATATAGATCGCCACCTGGCTCTACCCGCGTGGTGAGCTGATGGGTTGCCGTTTGCAGGGCGACGGCCGTCCAGGCCTTTTGCGTGGCAAGGGTGTGGGCGATCAGCAGCGCATTATCCATGCTGAAGAAGACGCGCTGCTGACCGCTGGCGTCAACCAGACTGAAGACAATCGGCACACCCAGCCCCTGTGCGGCTTCCCGCGCCAGGGCTGCCAGTTGCTCGCAGTCGTCAAGGCTCAGCGACGGGCGCAGATGCGCAGCAATGGCCTGATTTATCCAGTGGTCGAGAGAGGTATCAGACGCGGCCATAGAGGCTCCCTGTATTAGCGCGATTATTTGCCGTCAGGCTTAAGCGTATCGACGATGCCCACCACGGCGGCGTCGATGACCGAATGCGCTTCGCTGTTGCTCATCCGCGCCGAACTGCCGGTGGTGACGATAACAATTTCGCCGTTGCCCGCTCCGACGGTATCTACCGCTATCTGCGCGCTGCCGGTGGGCTGATAGTGTTCATCCAGCCGCGCCACCATCAGCAGCTTTGAGCCATTCAACGAGGCGTGTTTGGTGGTGGAAACCAGTGCGCCGGTGACTTTTGCAAGGTACATGCTGACCTCAGGCTAGCGGTGAATAACGGTAAGATGACGCCGCCCGATCTCATCTCTGGCGGCTGGCGTGATCAGCGTATCAGGCTGCACTATCAGGCTTTCACCTGCAGCCAGCGCCTGAATATCGCGCAGGGCGATCAGGCGTTTTTTCTCTGCGGCGCGCAGTCGGGCAGAGGAATGGTCGGCACCGGCCATTTTTTTCCCGACGATCGTTATGCCGTAGCTCTCCAGCATGTGCGCATACTCCTGCAGGCGCGCCAGCAGCAGCGGAGGCAAGCGGCGATCCAGGCACTGCGGATGCAGTGTGGCGACAATCTCTCGCGACTGAAGCAACGACTCGAAAACCGCTTCACAGGCGAGATTGTCGCGCATGCCCAGCGCAATTTTGCTCATGCTGTTCACGGAGAGCGAAGGCAGATAAAGCACGTCGTAATCATGCAGCGGCGTCGCGAACCCGGCGCGGGAACCCTGCCTGCGCAGCGCGTCAACGCAGGCGCTTTTCAGCCCTGACTGGCTGGCGCTAAAGGAAAAACTCACCTCAGGCCGATAGCCCGCCAGCTCCAGCGCACGCAGGCAGCTGAGCGTTACCGGTAGCGAAGCCATATCGTTGCCGGTGATCACCACGCAGAGGCGTTTTTGCGTGACGGGCTGTGCCTGTAGCTCTGCGATGATGCGATCCAGCCGTTGCGATAAGCTCTGGCTAGCGCCTGATGGCGCAGTGCCATGAAAAACAGGCGCTGCCTGCCCGGGCGCCGCTGTCTCACTCATAACGCGCACCTTGTTTGATGCCCTGGACGATATCACCGTTGCGCAGGCCGAAGCCGTTGGCCTCTTCGACATCGATGTGCAGTTCCAGAACCGCCTCTGCGGATACCCGCACCACGACGTGGCTTAGCACGCCGCCGCGCGGGCCGTCGCCCTGAACCTCAATTTCCATCCCGTCACGCAAACCGTGCCGTTCAGCCTCTTCAGGCGAGATATGAATATGACGCCAGGCCACAATGGTGCCCTGGCGCTTTACCACCCTGCCTGCCGGACCAATAATCTCAATGCCCGGCGAATCGAGCAGATCCCCGGACATACGCACCGGCGCGCTTACCCCCAGCGCAAAACCGTCCGCCACCGAGATTTCCACCTGAGTTGTGGCGCGCAGCGGCCCTAACACACGGACCTTGCTTAGCTCGCCTTTTGGCCCGCGCAGCGTCACCGTCTCCGCCGCGGCATACTGGCCAGGCTGGCGGACCGCTTTAAAACGGGTCAGGAGCGAGCCGTAACCGAAGAGAATATCCATATCCTCACGATTCAAATGAACGTGGCGATTTGACACGCCCACCGGTATCTCCAGCGCAACGGCCGCAGAGGTTTTCGCGCTTCTGTTCGCGGCTAATTCCTGCAGAATCTGTCGCGTAATCCATTCGGCCTGTTGTTCGGTGTCATTCATAACGGAAACGCCTGTTTTTAGGGTTATCTCAACGTTGCGCACGTCTGCTTTTCAGCAGACGGCTAAGGTTATCCAGTAATGCAGTCAACCAAGGCGGCAACCTCCTGCGCGGTCGGCTGTCGCGGATTTGACGCCGTACAGCCGTCGGCCAGCGCCGAACACACCAGACGGTCGCGCAGCGAGGCGACTTTTGCCCGATCAATGCCCAGCGCGTTCAGCGTGGCGGGAATAGCGAAATGCTGATTCAGCTGGCGAATCTTCTGGCTCATCTGCTTAATCGCCAGCTCGGGAACACCCTGCGCGATCCCCATGATGTGCGCGCAGCGAACGTAGCGGCTGCGGGTGTCAGCGCATGCCTGCTGACTGTTGTAGTCGATGACGATCGGCAGCAGCATGGCGTTAATCTTGCCGTGCGGGATATGCAGCATACCGCCGAGGGCGTGTGCCAGGCCGTGTACCAGACCCAGTCCCGCCGAGTTGAACGCCATCCCCGCCATGCAGGAGGCGTTGTGCATATGCGTGCGTGCGACGAGATCGTCCTCGTTGTTGAATACCTGCGGCAGATAACGCCAGGTGAGTGCGATGGCTTTTTCCGCCAGCGCGTCGCTGAAGTCATTCGCGCCGGTGGAAACCAGCGCCTCTATCGCGTGGGTCAGCACGTCCATACCGGTATCCACCGCCACATGGCGCGGCACCGTCAACACCAGATGCGGGTCGAGAATGGCCCTGTCTGGCAGCAAATGCGGGGAGATCAGCGGATACTTGCGGCCATGTTGCGCGTCGGAGATAACGGCATAGGAGGTGACTTCCGAACCCGAGCCGCTGGTGGTTGGAATGGCCACCAGCTCAATAGCGCGATCGGCAAAACAGGCTTCCAGCGTAACTTTGATGCCCTTCGCCGCATCCAGCGCCGAGCCGCCGCCCAGCGCGACAATCACGTCGGGATGAAAGGTTTTAAAATGCGCCGCGCCCGCCGCGAGCAGATCGACATCCGGGTCGGGTTTGACCTCGGCAAAAACCGACACCACTGCCTGCGGCATATGATCGGTTAAATAACGAACTTTCCCCGCCCGCAGCATAAAATCATCGGTTACGATAGCGACGCGCTTATGGTTAAGCTGGCTCAGCGAGCCAATCGCCTCTTCGCCAAAGCAGATTTCCGGAGAGGAGAAATAATAACGGGCCATGTTAACTACCCTTATTGCATTTATCAGCGATGGATAAGGCGGTTAACCTACCATGGCTCCTAAAGGGCAATCGCTAAGCACCATTGCGCGGACAGAGGATTATTTTGCGCTCTTACTTTATGCTGAACAAAATAATCCCGCTGGACAGAAAAAACGCCTTGAGTTGTTAAAGCGGGTTAATTCTTCTCATTACCTGCAAAACATGATACCTGACATGAGATGTCAGGTATCTCTTATGACGATAAACAGGCAACCTCGGCTATCTGCCTTGCAGCAGACCGAAGCCTGATCTCTTTCAGGAAAAAAGATTATTTTTCCGTTGCAGGTAAGGCTAATGGAACAGACATCTCATGCCTGAAGATATTATCGGGATCGACCGCTTTCTTCGTTGCTATCAGCGTATTGACTTTATCTCCGTAGTAAAGCGCCAGCCAGTCAGGATCAATTTGCGTATGGGCAGCATCACTGTACTTCATATCATTATCCGGGTAGTTAATATAACAGCCCTGATAGCGGCTATCGGTACCTTTATCATAAGGTTTGCCGCCCGCTTCAGCAAAATAAGCGGAATAAAGATTCGCCATCCACGTCAAACAAAAATCATCATCTTCCGCCTTGGTCCAGTGGCTATGAAACTGGGTTTTAAGCAAAGAAGATCGTTGATAAACCGACGTAGGATTAATGCTTTCATCATTAGTGTTGATACAGCCGCCATAAGAATCAATCTGCACCAGCGTCTGATTAAGGCGAATATCGTCACTGCCATTCAAATTATCCCAAAGCGCCGTAATTTGCGTATCGGTAAAATCGGCAATATGGTAGGCCGATTTATACTTATTGCGCATATTGCTGCCCGAACCATTAATGGTTTCCGTGAGCCATAGCCAGTCCATTAACCGGGCGTCGCTGACAGGATCGCGCAGCGAATGCTGCGGCGTTGCCAGACGCGCTGCCGCGCCATGCCATACGGGCTGCGCCCTGACCTGCGGCGTTATCCCTACCGATGCAGTCATCGTATTAATAAAGTCGATAAAAGGCTGATCCTGAGTGCCGCCGACCTTGCCTTCCAGACCCGTGTACTGAACGGTGAGTACCACATCACCGGTCGAACGATGCTGAAGTTTGAGCAGGGTGAAAAGGCCGCCGTTCGCCAGGGTGGCGTCAGTGCTTTTCCACTCGCTGTCATGGCTGGAAAACCATCCCCAGTAGGCGTGTAGAAATTGACTAAACGCCGCTTTTCCCGCATCTCCGGAGCCAAAGCTTTCCCACGGCCATGAAAGCGAGAGCAGATAAGCCTGCTGCGGCGCTGCCGGTAGATCCGCATAGTAATTGTTGAGAATAATGCCGAAATTTCCGCCGCCTGCGCCCCGGCAGGCGATAAATAAATCGCGATCGCTGCCTGAACTGTTTAGATGAACATGTTTAACCACCAGATTGTTGCTGCCTGAAGCCTCAGGAACCAGAATATCGACTCCAGAAAGCCAGTCGACGGTGAGACCATGCAGGCGAGAAAGCAGGCCATAACCGCCGCCAGAGACATGGCCTCCCGAGCCGACAGAATAACAGGAGCCGCCTGGTACCGTTTTGCCGGTCAGCTTATATAAACTGACATAGCCATCCCAGTTTTGATTACCCGTAGCAGAAGAGAAACGGTACGAAACGGTGTTATCCCATGGTGAGGTAATATCACCGGTTTCGCTATACTGCATTCCGGTCATTAAGCCAAGATCGATAATAGCCAGCGGCTGGCTGCCATCGCTGCTTATTTTATTGGTCACAAACCCTTCATAGCAGTGTCCCCCGCTACGCACTGTTAACCGGTAGCCTTTTTGTAACGCCTCATTGGCCGCTGCAATGACCTCCTGCGCGGTTTTACAAATATAAACGTAATCCGCCCCCTCTCCTTCATCCGGGAAACGCAAATTAAACCCTTTCTTTAAGGTCTCATAGCATGCGTTACTTTTATCTATTACAGTAAAATCTGACATATCATTACCTTTATGCCTGTTAAAATAGAACGATGACAGCAAATTATTTATGCTGAACATCAACAATAATTAACAAATACGGCATGACATAGACAAAAGCTACTTCTCAGCGCGACGTAAATTAACGCTCGTCATGAAATAGCAAAATCAAGAATGCGCAACGTCTGTAATACGCATATCAGGAATAAATCTTTTTATTACAGTCAGGAATCGACAATACAGACAGCGGGTCGGGTTGAAAATAAACAGACGCAAATATTATCGGTTAATAAAACCAGGCCTGCGTGAGATCAATAAATCAGCCTGTTCAGGCGCCCCATTGATCTTCGCTGCATAGGATGTGTGGGATCCGCAACGCTCAGCGCGTCGATCGCACCACCGGTATTAAAAGCGGCGAGTCGCCTCGCCGCCTCTGGTTTATCGCAGGAACACCGTCAGCAGAATCAGCACAATCGCTATCACTACAACGCCGATGAAGGCGCGGTCAAGCCTTGCTCTTTTCATCGCCGCCCTCCTAGAACCACTGGCCGAAACGGCGGATGTAGAGGTTCTTCATGCCCTGCGCCACCAGACAGTAGCCGAACAGGGTCGCTGCCAGCCACGGGAAATAGGCGAGCGGCAGCGGCACCAGCCCGACCATCGCGCCGAGCGGCGAGAAGGGAATAGCGATGCCGAGCGCCATAATGGCAAAAGTGGTCAGCAGCACCGGCAGCGCCGCGCGGCTCTGAATAAAGGGGATCTTCTGGGTGCGCAGCATATGCACCACCAGCGTCTG
>Ga0157360_1000851_pt1 | contig 11479 bp, 16 predicted proteins | sample AttlaeALBM1_FD_111483 | JGI IMG/M metagenome (GOLD analysis project Ga0157360, IMG submission 111483) | Fungus gardens microbial communities from leaf cutter ant in Ribeirão Preto, State of São Paulo, Brazil - Atta laevigata ALBM1 | ecosystem: Host-associated > Fungi > Mycelium > Unclassified ... | reverse complement strand
TAGTTCGTAGATTAAAGTCATTTACGGCTTCTCCTTGTCCTATCCTCACTCCTATCAATTTATACCATTCCTCTCTGAAATTCCTGACAACAATTCCTTCCTCCTGAAATACGCAACCACACATGCGGCAGTAGATTGAGGCACAGCGCACGAGCTGAGGCCAAGGTTGTTCCCCTTTTTGTTGTCAAATCACCCATTCCGGAGTAATTCCACTCCACTCCGGCCTACTCCGCTCCCGCTCTGCCCCGTCCTTGACAGAATCCATCTTGGGTGGTCCTTGAGTCTTCACAACTTAGCAATAACACTTATCTGAGTTGACAAGGAGAACTCAATGGAGTTCTTATTCAATTCTTATACACTACTTATACATTTACTATATGGTCTATGTACTGCTTTTCTACACTTATCATGTAATTCCATCATGTGACATTCTTTTTTTTGTGTGACATCAGTTGTGACTGTGACCTGTGACTTTATTATGTGATATTTTTCCCATACTCCTTCCTTGTGTAGTAAGTCCAAATAAAAGAAAAGAAAAAGAAAAGAAATATAAATAATGACTTTACCATTTTGCCAAGTTATGATATGTGTCTTGTTTCAAGAAAGAATAGAGATATATGAACAAAACATTTACCAACTCAACCTCTCACCAAGGTCATCTCTTACATACTCAAAAGAATCAAATTTATGACCTCATAAGCTTTTGAGATAAAGGTAAGTCTAAGTTGACAAGGAGAACTTAATAGAGTCCTCTTCTATTTCTTATACACTACTTATACATTTACTACATGGTCTGTGCACTATTTTCCCACACCCATCATGTGACTGTGACTGAGTGACATCACATGATGACTGTGGAAAAATAGCACACAGACCATGTAGTAGTTGTATAAGTAGTATATAAAAGACTCCATCAAGTTCTCCTTGTCAACTTAGACTTGGAGTAGGTTTAAGTTATCTTGGCTAGAGCCTTACACCCATCACTCTACTCTAAGCAATATATTAAAAAAAATATTTTTTTTTTAAATCATCAATTTATTACACAGGGTGCAGTGGCAGACCATGGTAAGTATATAGTACCTACTTAAATACATAGAGAAAGAGAAGAAACAAGAAAAGAAAAGAGAAGTAGATGAAAAGGGAGAATGCTGCGCTTTTACTTGGGGGAGTCGTGCTGCGATGAGATCTCAACCATTGTCAAAACTGAATATGCTAGGGTTGTCCACTAGGAAGTGAACAAAGCTGTTTATGATAATATTGCATGGACATGTGGATGGATCATGTGTATCGCATTCCATGACGATATGTTCTCGTGTTTGAACTTCAGCTTCACTGCATGGGCAGCTGATGGGGAGATGAGAAAGGAATCTTTGTCTGTACTCTCCAATGGGGGTGTGGCCAGTAGTCATGCGAGTGAAACGGGTGCAAAGCAAGTTGGTAAAGCTTATAGAAGGAAGCCATGAACTACCCTTAGTGTATGTCAGTTTGATTACTTTTTGATTTTTGTCTTCAAAGTCGAGGAAGCACTGTCCTCTTTTAGTGTTATGACTTGCCACAATGGCTAAGTCATTATTTTTCTTTTTTCTTTTTCTTTTATTTTAATTTGTCATATCAATGGACGTGCAAGAGCAAGTTGACTCATAGGGAAGCACGGGACTTAGTACAGGGTTAGGGTTACTCCTGTTGTATAAATAGTGTACAGAATTAAGCGAGAACTCTATTGAGTTCTCTTTGTCAATCGCTGAACAAAGAGCAGTTGGCTTTATTCCAGCTTGGAGTTAAGCTTCCTGACATTTAGGATTGGACATGAAGGAGTCTTGCCATTCAGAAAGAATGTTATCACATTCTTTCTTCTTGTTGAATAGGTGCGACTCTTTGCTAGGAAAGATAGGAGTGCAGTTATCGGCTTTGACCTGATCGTCTACGAGTTTATGTTTGGGCCACTTGGTCTTACTGGGGCAGAACCAAAATTGAATTTTATTTCTGCCATCTTTTCTGAAGAAGGACTCTATTGCCAAAGTGACTGGGATGAACATGTTTTGGAGAGGGTCAGTTTTAGATTTGAAGACTTTCTTTGCTGCAACAATAGAGTCGGTGATGAGGATGATATTGTGAACGTTTTCCTCTTCCATGGCAGGTATTAGGCCTAAGCATATAGCCATGAGTTCGGCTTCTATTGAAGTAATGTTTATCAAGTTGGCTTGTAAATGTCAGACAATGGAGTTGTCAGTCCAGATGTGCACGACTGCAGTGGCTACTTGTGATTTCTTAATGCCTCCGTCTACTACGATGGCGATGTTGTGGAGTAATATTTGGGATGATCTGAAGGCCTGATCGAGGTTTTGTAGGTAGTGGAAGAGATCTTCATCAGATGAAGAGGGAGGAGAATGAAAACTAAATCTACTAGAGAAATGATCGACTACTCTTGAACCCAGAGAAAAAAGAGGAAAAAGTGGATTGAAACATTCTCTAATACCATTGAGACACTCGTTGATATCCTTGATAGAACTTTTGAGGTTGGACCGCTGCTTGTCGGTGAGTTTGGAGGTCACAGTTTTGTGTGGAGGGTGATTTTTCGTATGTTGTGGATCAAGAAGCGAGTTAATAGCATGCGTGGATGGGATGGAGCCATATCTGAGGTAGTGTCTGCCATTGAGTTTATGCATGTGGAGAGTGATTGGTATGAGGCCTGAAATAGCTTCAATACTGTCGGAGGGAGATGTTCAAAAGGCACCAGTGATCCAAAGAGCTGCCTTGCATTGCATTTTTTTTAGTTCGTTGATATTTTTGACGGTCGGGGTGCCTTTGAAGAACCAAAGGTTGAATCCATACATTGCAATGGGTAAGATGCAAGTTCTGTATAGGAGTCATTTTTGCATGGGGAGTATGCTACATGAGGAGTTGCCTAGCATTTTCATGACACTAAGAGTGGAGAGGCATTTAGTGGCATAAAAGTGGGTGTGGTAATGAAAGTTAAGTTTTCAGTCGAAGAAAAACCCTAGGTATCTCTAGATGGGTTTAGGGTTGATGATGGGACCCCCTATAGATGTTAGGTCAATGGAGGGGTTGGGGGGGTGCTGTGCTCTTGTGAAGTGAAAGATTTCAGTTTTGTTGTGTTCTATGACGAGGCTGGCGTCAATAAGGATTTTTGATATAATGTTGTAACTACATAGTAAAAAGAAGTTAGAAAGGGAATAGTCCTTCTCCTGAGAAATCAAAAGTCCATTGTCAACAAATGAGAGAATGTCTATAGGAATTTCTTTATTGAGGTTTTTAATTCTTTTTTTGAATGTTTTTATAATTGGAGCTAGATATAAGGCTGATAGGATGGGGGAGAGAGCAGAGCCTTGACCAATGCTGACATTTACGTTAAAAGGAGGGGATGTGAAAGAGTTCCATGAATATAAGGTAGAGCAATTTGAGTGGTAGCTGTTGAAAAATCAAACAATGTTAGTATTAAGACTAGCTTTTTTTAGACATAATGAGAGGAATTGGTGATTGAGGGAAGGGAAGAATTGAGCGATATCAAAGGCAAGGACGCTCATGTGGTACTGTCTGAGCCAGCCTGCCCTAATAAGATGAGTGAGGTATATTCCCGCATCTGTTGTGGATCATTGGCAAATACCTCCAAATTGATGAGAGTCGAGGAAGCCATTAGCTGACAAGTGGAATTGAAGCCTATTGCTGATGGCTTTCTCGATGAGTTTACCTATGGTGTTGAGTAGAACGATAGGTCGGAACAATTTGGGGGAGTTGTAGTTGTTTTTGTTTGGTTTGGGTATCACCACTGTATTGGACGATTTCAAATGAGACAGCCAGAATTCTAAGTCAATACATGCGTTAGCAATTTGTACAATTTTTAGTAAGCATCTGTCATTTGTGATTAGTGATTTGAGGTGTCTCCAGGAGATATGGTCTGGACCAGGAGTCGACAAAGATGAGCACTTAGCTATAGCATCTTTGAATTCTTGTTTCAAGAAGGGGGGCCATAGAATTTGGTTGGCTTGTAGGGTTTCATTTAGGAAGGAGGCATTTATAGGTCTGTTTTCGGCTGAGTTATAAGACGAGTGTAGGATGTGCCACAAGTCTGGTAGGGTGTTGCATGATTGACCTTCATATAGGATGGATTCTATAGTTGGCAGATTTTTCTTCTTAACCCAATTTATAAGGTTCCATGGTCTTTTATTTGAGGAGGCAATTTCATAGATCTTGTTGTCAAAGAATTCTCTTTTTGCTATTTGGGTATTTGACTTAAATTCTCGCCAATGTTCAATGTGCTCTGTGTTATGATATCTGTTTAGACTTTTAGTACACGCATGAGTTTACCATTCTTTAGAGTGTTTCATTATGTGTTTCTTTGTGGCTTGGGAATACCATGCTTCATTGAAGATGTTTGCTAGTCATTGGACAATCTCTTCCAGGTTTTCTTTGGACGTGATGTTTGAGGTATCAAGGGCGAGAGTGTTGTCAGTAATGGCTTTGATAAAGTTCTTTTCTTCCTTGCTATTTTTGCATATGGGCCAGAAGAAATTATCTATGTTAGTCTTGTTGATACCAACTTCAATAATGAGGGGGATGTGATCTGAGGGTCTGTGCAGTTTAGGGTGGAGGAAGTATTGACTAAACCCTGAGTTGTTGGGGTTTATAAAAGCTAAATCTATAACAGAATTAGTGTCACACAGATTATCTGCAAACCTTGTTGGATCAGGGTTAATAGGTGGTGAGAGGTCTAGACCTAGGCTTTCAGCTAGAGTGAATAGATCTTTAGTATGAACAGAATGATGAGGATAATTGGGATCCCAATTATTATCCCTTATATTGAAATTGCCTGTCATGACAACAGTATTGTTTAGATCAATGATGTTTTGATTGAGGAAGTATAGGGCGCTTTGGTTGTTGTCGGAATAGACGTTTATGACATAGTTGATATGTTAGCCTGAATGGAAAGCTAGAACGTTAATGTCTTGGTGATTTATTATATTGAGTCTGAGAGTGAATCTCATTTTTAGCAGTTTTTTGTTGACATATATTGCAACTTGCACATAGTTTTCTTGAGCTGGGTCCAGTCGGGGTGGTTAGGGGTGCCATATATTGGATCTCCTGTAGGGTCAGTATGACTTGGGACACGGCAAATGAGGGATTTAGGTGGTTCTTGAACAAGGATAATATCCATGTTGTTTTTGTTGTTTTCTAATATAGTATTCATTAGAGTTTTGTTTTTTCTGACATTCTGTGAAAATATTTTTAGGGTTTCTTTAATCATAATTTCTTACCGCCTACGGCTAGGCAAATTGAATTGGCCCTGGTTTCCCAGGCTTCCTGTGCTTTTTTTGAATGCTAGTCTCTGTTGAATCGGTTTCTTCAGAAGGGGCATTTGTAGTTGTCAGCCATGTGTTTGCCTTTGCAATTGATGCATTTGAAGGAGTGAGGGCAAGGCAGGCCCTGGGCAGTTTCAAGTCAGGGGGAGGTTTAATTTGGGGTTGGCTTTGCAGCACCATGCTAACTCTCTATGATATTCGAGTTTATGTGGACCACTACACTTTTGGCATCGAGAACCATGAGCTCTGCAAGAGAAGGTTGAATGGCCCCATTTCTAGCAATTATGGCACTGGAGGACACCTGGGTTCATGTTAGTTGCCCTGATTGTGGCGATATGATGACCTAAGTTGAAAGAATAGTTAATTAGTAGTTTAGCTTTAGAACCATTTTGGGTGTCCCATATATCAAACCATATGATAGCCATGTCTGACTTGGGCGAGGCTTTGATAATATGTAGTTTAGTAGCCAGGGAAATGTTTTTGAAAAGATTAATATGCTTCATGAAGTCTGTGACATTTTCGCTGGTAATTTTATTGCCATTAGCTCATAAGTAGAGGAGACCCATAATCTTCAAGTATGATTTGGACTGTGGGAGTATGGGGCTTGGAATATCATTACTATTAATGCCTTTAACTGACTTGAAATATTTTTCTATGATGGAAAGGTCACTAGGGTTTGGAACATTGTTAGTAATAATGGCTATTTCACCAGAACAGGAACAGATGAATTCAGAATGCATCAAAGATTTAACATTTTTCAGTAGAGCATTAATTTGGAATATATGCATACTGGCATTGCCCATGATATTTTCCGCAAGATTGTTGGGTACCGGGATGATGGCCTGTTTTCTAGAAGGTCCTTTAGTAGTGAATTGGACTTTCTTGGCTTTGTTGGCAGGTTGTCTGAAAGCTACATTGTGCATTTCAAGAACTTTCTTGTTTGTGTTATGACTTGCCACAACAGCTAAGTCATTATTATTTTTCTTTTCTTTTTCTTTTCTTTTATTTGTCATATCGATGGACGTGCGAGAGCAAGTTGACTCATAGGGAAGTGTGGGACTTAGTATAGGGTTAGGGTTACTCCTGTTGTATAAATAGCATACAGAATTAAGCGGGAATTCTATTGAGTTCTCTTTGTCAAACTCTGAACAAAGAGACAGTTGGCTTAATTCTGGTCATCAGACTTTAGACGCTGACAGTTTGGTAAGGCTGGGAAGGTTTCCTTGATCTTGAGGGCATTTGTAACATTTGACGCAATTTGAGCATAAGACAAAAGGGATTTTCCTTTGGTGGAGATTTTTTGTTGATGGGCCTTTGACTTCTCCAAAATTTCCTTGGAAGGACAGGGTGGGATAGGGGGGAATACCTTACTTATGTGAACACCATGACAAATATTTACACTTGGTAGAGGTTTGGTAGTTTTGCCAAATTCCTTTGCGAAGTTGTCCCTGATAAATGATTTGTTAGAAGTTGCGAGAGTGTCCCATTCTGATTTGAAGATAGTGGATATGAAGTCCTATGTGGATTTGCCAAAAGGGTCTAGTTGCCTGATGTTATTAGCGTTCCGGTCTTTAACATTTCGTTGTCTTAGGAAACAGACCATGCGTTGTAAGGAGCACGTGATGTTATTAATATCACTGTTAAGAAATTCATTGGTGCCAAACAAAGATGTTGCCGTGAAATTTCCATCCCATAGACTAGGGTCTGCTGGAATGTTAGTACTATATGGGATGACTGCAGGGGAAGAGGGCTCTGTAGAGATGTTAGTGTCACCAATGGGTACAAAATTAGGCACCTCCTTGAGGGGGACATGTGGATTGGATGCTGGAAGGGAGAATGAGAAACAAGTAGTGTTTTCGACTGAAGGAAAGGATGGATCTATTGTTTCTATGTCCATGTTGCAGTTGGCGGCAACACGTTCAGCATAGTCGACTTCCAAAGGGGGGGAGGAATCGTCTATTGGGGAAGGAGAGGTAGAACGGGGACCTTTGGCATTTGTTGGTGCAAGATGTTGAATGTCCAAGTTGTATGTTGTAAGCATCATCTTCCAGCCTAGCAGTGGTTATGTTGGGATTCATGTTTGCAGTGAGATTATTGAGAACTAAAAATGTGAAGGTTTATTTGCTAAACTAAACTCAGGCGTTACCAATAGTGTTGGTGGTACAAGTAAAAGAAGCGATGATATATTAAAATGTTACAAATGTTAGAAACTCAATTACAAATAAATGAAAATGGAAATTCTTTCTCCTTCTAGCCTCTCTTACTTCTTCAGTACCTCTCTATTCTTCATGCTTACTGGACATGACCATGTGATCCTACTCTACCTCTATACTTCACTCCTGGTTGATATTCCCTAACCTTGAAACCAACTACTTCTTATCCTAAACATAGTCTAGAGACAAGTCCCATCACATGTGAATGTCTTTGTTGTTGTTGTTGTCTTGTATCCTGTCTGCTTCTTGATTGAGTCCAGTAGTGATAGGATTACTAGTCACTGATAGACTTTTGATCTATTGTCTTGGTATTATATTAGTCTAGGTCTACTCTAGATTGAAATTATATTGCATTCCAAAGGTATTCTTGAGCTTTTGAGTTCTAGAGCAGCAACATTGATATTTTGTCTCTAAGAAACCTTATGCTAGCTTATCAGTCTTGCCTCCCAAGGTATATGCTATTCTAGCATGTGGTAGCTTAGCAACTACCTAATAAAAGTACCTATTCTTGGGTCTAGATTATGTCTGGGGCTTATAGGAGATCTTTAGAGTAGGTTCCAATAGTGAAATATAGGGGTATAATGTGTATCCTATGCTACATTTCTACTGAAAATTTGCTGGCAGTGTAACATCACCAAAGAATTGATAGAGATAAGTTCAAATGAAGTTTGTGACAAAAATAGTACAGAGTAAAGATCTTAAGTTCCAAATGAAAGAACAACATTCAGAAAAATTAATAGAACAATTTGTGGAACCTTATAGGGTCAAGAAAATAATATCAACAAATGTAATTGAGTTAGAACTACTAGGATCAGTTGTTATAAGCTATCTTGACTATGTATGAATACCTATAAATAGAATGACAAATAGTAAAGTTTAACTGCCAACCTCTAGGACAGTTGTAGTATAGATTAGGACAAATATAGACAAATAGTCAAAGTATCTAAGTAATAGAGCAATTGAGCAAGAACCCTATTGAGTTCTCTTTATAACCCTTAAAGAACTTGCTTCTGAGTTAACTCAACTTGAGTTGCATAACAGTTGTAGTGTCTTAGCTAGTAATAGCTTAGGCACACTCCTTATCTAAGTTGACAAGGAGAACTCAATAGAGTTCCCATTAGATTTGGTACACTATTTATATATGAACAGTAACCCTAACCCTGTCCTAGAGTCCCATGCTTCCCTATGAGTCATTTTCCTCTCACATATCCATTGATAAGAAAAAGAAAAGAAAAGAAAAGAAAAAGAATATTCAAATAATGAAACTAAAAGAAAAGAAAAATAAAATAAAATAAATATTGACTTAGCCATTATTTATATTTCTTTTCTTTTCTTTTCTTTTTAGACTTACTACATATAAGGAAGTGTGGGAAAGTGTCACATCACAAGTGTCACACATCACATCACATCACAGTCATATGATAGGATGTCACAAGTGTCATGTCACATGACCAAGTCACATGAGGAGTGTGGAAAAATAGTGCATAGACCATGCAGTAGTTGTATAAGTAGTGTACAAGAAATAAATGAGGACTCTATTGAGTTTTTCTTGTCAACTTGGACTTGGAGGGTGATTAAGTCATCCAGGCTAAGTCACTACAACAGTTGGCTCCTAAACTTCCTAGTATTATTCTCCAAACTATCTATTCACAATATATTCTCTTACTCTACCTGAAATCACCCTTCCCCAAGTTCTTGGTTAAGCATAGAGAGTAACTCTTCTGCTAAGGGTTATAATTGCTGAATTATCCTTGGGGAGTTTGAACTTGACAACTGTGAATGAAGTATTAGCCAGATGAAATGTACTGCTTAGTTTGACTATAACTCTACATATGACAATGGTTTGGGCTTTACTTACCTCAACACTATATCTGGAATACCAAAGCCAAGTCATGGTATCTAAGACAACATGCCAGGGTAATTGAAAGAATGTGATTTGTGTTACTATCAAAAGAAGAGCAGTTCTTTTTACAACTTCTTCTGACCGTGTTTGAAGGTAGAAAGAGTTGGGAGTATTTGAGGACTTAGAATGCTATGGATTTGTAACTGGGATTATGAATATTATCAGCTTTGGACTAGTTAGTAGAAGAGATGTTGGTAGTGGCTAATGAAGACAATAAAGATAATACAATGAATGACATTGGACTACAGGAGAAATAAACCTCATAGTACTTATAGCTTACTGTTACTTACTAGTACCTAAGATAGTAATTTCTGTGATATCACTAGTCAGAATAAATACAGCCCAGAAAGAGAAGAAAATGGCAAGTTCTCTCTTTCTGTAGTTTATCTGAAAACCTTTCTTCTTCAAACCCCATATTCTCTCTTGTCTTTGGATGAGATTGTAGAGTATGACTCAAAGTCTTAATACTCTTACTTTTGATATAACTCTTCTTACCTGGACCTGTTGGAGCAGGATAAAGAGAGAGATAGACATAGGCTCAAGGTTGAAGTGTATATCTTCACCTTGTAGTCTAGAGTCTTAAACAAAGATGGTAAGCATAGTCAAGATGGCTATACTTTTTTTTCATCTGAATATTCAAGTATGGGAAGGCTATTGAGATTGGAGGGGAAGTATCCCAGAGTGTTGGATTGGTGCCAGAGAGTAAGAGAGGAAAAATGAATTGGTATCCCAATTTTACTGTACTCTAGTTAATTGATAATAAGTGAAGAAATGAGAAATAAAAGAATGAGGAGATCAATAACAAGGAAATGACAAAACATCTCCCCTGCTGGTTTCCCTCCCCCCCACCTTTCCTTTGTTGTAAAGTGAAGCAGTTTCATTTTCTTTTATGTGTCTCCAAGTTCTCATGTTCTTTTTTCTTTGATTGATTATCTAATTGACACTTAGTAAGCACGTAGTCGTGCCACATAGTAGAACTTGGAAACCTCAGTTCAGTGTTTACAGGAACTGAGGTATATTTCAATCTTTCTTATTTGACCTCCGTCTTGGCGAGCGACGCACGCTGTAGCTGCTTCGTCCTCGCCTGACACCCACTCTTCCTGTCAAACGCCGCGCCCGTTGTCCACAAGGCAAGTCAAGGCACCCTCTTGTGGACTCAAGAGCACCTCCTTCGACTCTGGTGGTACTGCAAACACTTGGACGAGGTGGAGAGGTCTTGTCAAACTCTACAGTTGAGATATATAGATTTTTCATCCATGTCATTGGGACAATCACATTTTTTTTTTTCGTACGTGACCATTCTACTGAGATTGACAACACTGACTATTATTATTTGTTAAACTCCGATGATCAGGAGGGTTTAAAGTGTCCTGGTACTCGATCGTGATTTTTTTTCGTCAAAGCACTCTCAGAGCTGAGGTTGCAAGGGAAGGTTACTCTGGCCCTTCTGACTTGTATTTGTAGTTGAACCATGTAACTGACCCTAGATGACCTCTTTTTTTAACATCTTGATGAGGCTTGGATCGTCGTATTCTCATGACGAAAGCACGTTGTGACTATTCGTTCTGATTGATTTAGGAGAGTTACGAGTACAGGCAGTCAAGGATTCTTGGACTCGCTCAAGTAAAAGACGCCAAGAGAGCAAAAATCTTGGGTGCTCTGTGGACTCGTTCTATCGCCAATTCATTTGAACACTTCAGCTGAGGACAGAATGCACCTTGGCTTTTTTTTTTTATCCCAGCAGACTCCTCCTTTTGCTCGAGTTCTCTTAACCAAGCTGCATTCCGTCACTTGGAAATGAGTTGGCGAGGGAGCTAGTAGAGTTCAAGGCCGAGACCATCTGGATTAGTCTAAAAAGATCACACGACTGTCCATAATCCATTGTACTAGGAAGATATGAGGAGAGTGAGAGACTAAAAAAAAAAATCTGACTCATAGTTTCCTCATCCTTTTTTAGGTGACGTTACAAACCCTCATACGCGTCTTGCGACTCAATTTCTATTATGGATACACCAATCAAGATGTATGAAAGCACCATAGAGATG
>Ga0157360_1000850_pt1 | contig 11489 bp, 12 predicted proteins | sample AttlaeALBM1_FD_111483 | JGI IMG/M metagenome (GOLD analysis project Ga0157360, IMG submission 111483) | Fungus gardens microbial communities from leaf cutter ant in Ribeirão Preto, State of São Paulo, Brazil - Atta laevigata ALBM1 | ecosystem: Host-associated > Fungi > Mycelium > Unclassified ... | reverse complement strand
GCGCGCAGGCGCATCTGGCGCGACGCGAGAGCGGCAGCATCTCCGCCGTATTCGACAAGCCCTTCCGGGTGGCCGACGTCGTCGGGCTGGTCCGCGGCATCATCGGTCCGCCAACGATGGCGAGCTGACCGCCCCCTCCCCCGCCATGCGCCACGGCTCCCGCGAGAGGCGCCGGTAGAAGAACTCGCTCGCCGCCGACACCCGGGCCGGCCGGAGGGTGCCTGGCGGCATCACGAGATTGAGCGTGGCGAGCGGCAGGCGCCACGTGGGCAGGAGTTCGACAAGGCGCCCGGCCCGCATGGCGTCGAAGACCAGGAATTCCGGAAGTGCTGCGATGCCCAGTCCCGCTTCGAGCGCCGGCATCGCCGCCTCGCCGTTGTTGATGCGCAGCGGCGCCGACTGCAGAACCGTCGCCTCCTCGCCCTCCGGTCCCTGGAAGATCCAGCGCGCGCCGTTGGGGGCGTTGCTGTAGCTGAAGCAGGCATGCGCCTCCAGGTCGCGCGGATGCAGCGGCCTCCCCTGCGCCGCGAGATAGGCCGGCGCCGCCACGAGAATGATCCGCATGTCGCAGATGCGGCGCACGCGCAGCGACGAATCCTCCATCCGGCTGATCCGCACGGCGAAGTCGAACCCGCCGCCGATCAGGTCGACGAGCGAGTCGGACAGATGCAGGTCCACCTGGATCGCGGGGTAGCGCCGCAGGAGGTCCGGCAGGAGCGGCGCGATCTGCTGCTGGCCGAACGACATCGGTCCGGCGATCCGCACCAGCCCGCGCGGCGTCGCCGTCTGGTCCAGCGCGTCGGACTCGAGCTGCTCCGCCTCCCCCAGCAGGCGCAGGGCCCGCGCGGCGGTTTCCTCGCCGAGCGCGGTCAGCGAAAGCCGCCGAGAGGTGCGATGAAACAAGGCCGCACTCAGCGTCCGCTCCAGCCGCGCCACCGCCTTGGACACTGTCGCGGTGGAAACACCGAGCTCTTGCGCCGCGCGTGCGAACGAGCCCGCATCGGCGACGCGCGCGAACATGGCCCAGGCTTCCAGGTCAGGCAGACGCGGCACGATCACCCCAAATCGGAAACGATGGCTTTCGAATGTTTCTCTTTCTGGATGATGGTGCAAGGGCCATGTTGCAGGGCGAACCAAGCCGGGGGATGTCCCCTGGCGGAGACGAACGATGATCGAGATCAGGCCCTTCAACACCCTGGGTGGCGCGGATCACGGCTGGCTCAAGGCAAAGCATCATTTCTCCTTCGCGAGCTACATGGACCCCGAACGGGTGCAATGGGGCGCGCTGCGCGTCTGGAACGACGACGAGATCGCCGCCGGCTCCGGCTTTCCGCCGCACCCGCATCGCGACATGGAGATCATCACCTATGTCCGCGAAGGCGCGATCACCCACCAGGACAATCTGGGCAACCAGGGCCGGACGGAAGCCGGCGATGTGCAGGTGATGAGCGCCGGCGACGGCATCCGGCACGCGGAGTACAATGTCGAGCCGGGGACGACGCGCATCTTCCAGATCTGGATCATGCCGACGGAGCGCGGCGGCAGTCCGCACTGGGGTGCCCGCCCGTTCCCGCGCGACGAACGTGCCGGCCGTTTCGTGACGCTGGCGAGCGGCAAACCGGAGGATGCGGACGTGCTGCCGATCCGGGCCGATGCACGCGTCGCCGGCGCCACCCTCGGCGCGGGCCAAAGCACGGAGTACACTGCCGATCCGGCGCGGCACCTCTACCTGGTCGCCGCGCGCGGCACGATCGAGGTGAACGGCGTGAAGGCGGAGACGCGCGACGGCATCGCCGTGCATGGCGAGGCGACATTGCGCGTGACGGCGCTCGAGGATGCGGAAATCGTGCTCGTCGATGCCGCCTGACATTTCAACAAGGAGACTGACGATGGCGAAAGTCCTGGTCCTGTACTATTCCAGCTACGGTCATATCGAGACGATGGCGTCGGCCATCGCGGAGGGCGCCCGTGCGGCGGGCGCCACCGCCGACGTCAAGCGCGTGCCGGAACTGGTGCCGGAAGAAGTGGCGAAGTCGAGCCACTTCAAGCTCGAGCAGGGCGCGCCGGTCGCGCAGCCGGACGAGCTTGCGGAGTACGACGCCATCATCGTCGGCACGCCGACCCGCTATGGCCGCATGTCCTCGCAGATGTCGAACTTCTTCGACCGCACCGGCGGCCTGTGGATGAAGGGGGCCCTGGTCGGCAAGATCGGCGCTGCCTTCACCTCCACCGCCAGCCAGCATGGCGGGCAGGAAACCACCCTGTTCTCCATCCTGACCAACCTGCTGCACCATGGCATGGTGATCACCGGCCTGCCCTATGCCTTCCAGGGCCAGCTGACGCTCGACGAGGTCGCAGGTGGAACGCCGTATGGCGCCAGCACCATCGCCGCCGGCGACGGATCGCGTCAGCCGAGCCAGATCGAGCTCGACGGCGCCCGCTTCCTGGGCGGCCATGTGGCGCAGCTTGCGTCCAAGCTCGCCGGCTGATCTCCCTCAACAGAACGAAAGTCGACACCACACAATGAAGAACGCGCTTCTCGCGGGCCTCCTCGCCACCTCCCTTGCCGCTCCCGCCCTGGCGGCACCGGCGCTGGCGCAGTCCGCGGCCCACACGCCGGCCAGCGTCACCGCCGGCACCTACAATGTCGAGCCGGGCCACACGCAGGTCGGCTGGACCCTGCTCCACATGGGCTTCAGCTACTATTCCGGCGTGTTCTCCGGCGTGTCCGGAACGCTGGCGCTCGATCCCGCCCACCCGGCGAGCTCGAAGCTGAACATCACCATCCCCATCGCGTCGGTGATGACGACCAGCACCAAGCTGGACGGCGAGCTCAAGGGCGCGCAGTGGTTCGACGCCGGAACGTACCCGAACGCGACCTTCGTCTCGACGAGCGTCACGCCGACCGGCGCGGCCACCGCCAAGGTCGCCGGCAACCTGACGCTGCACGGGGTGACCCGTCCGGTTTCGCTCAACGTCCGCTTCGTGGGCGCCGGCACGAACCCGCTCGACAAGAAGTACACGGTCGGCTTCGAGGCCACCGGCACGATCGAGCGCAGCCAGTTCGGCGTGAAGACCTACGTCCCGCTGATCGGCGACACGGTGAAGCTCACCATCGCCGGCGCCTTCGAGCTGCAGGGCTGATGTGGTTCCGGCCCCGCCACCATGGCGGGGCCGGACTCGTCGCGAGCGTCACCCGGCCCGCTGCCTGACGTTCACACGTGGCGTCGAAAACGTTAGGGTCGAACAACCAAGGGAGTTCGACTATGAAACAGATCCTGCTCGTGGCTCTTTGCCTCGCCTTCAGTGGCAGCATCGCTGCCGAAGCCGCGCCCTGCCGCGACGCCAAGGGCAAGTTCGTGACCTGCCCGCCGGTCGCGGCCAAGAAGTGCCGTGACGGAAAAGGCCGTTTCATCAAGTGTTCGCCGTCCGTCGCGCAGCCTAGCTGACCTTTCCGCGCCGCCCTACTACGCAGAGCGGCCGAAGGGACACGATCCCGCGCGCCTGGCGTTCCGACGAACTTCCCGCCTTCTGTGGCGTGAATCGACGAGGACACGTCCGCCGTCCTTTCTCTGGTCGAGCCGGGACATCCCGATCGACAGTCAGCGGGGGCCGAATGCCGAAGCGTTGGCACAGGACGGGACCGTAGAGGCGACCATGAGTGCTCCATCGGCCGGCAGGCACGCGGTCTTACCGAGAAGGAGCAGGCCGAACGGCCTGCGTCCCGGCTCGAGATTTCTGTTCGCCGCCGGGCTGCTGTCGGCGACGGCGGCCTGCCAGGACCCGACCGGCCCTGTCCTGGGCGACTGGCGCGGCAACCAGCCGGCGCTCAACAGCTTCTACCAGCGCACGACCGAGCTGATCCTGGATGGCACGCCGGCCGCCACGACCGGCACCTATCATCTGATCAGGCTGACACAGGATCCGACCTTTGGAGCCGGAAGCGGGCGTTTCCTGCGCTGGGCCGACCGCTGGACACGGGAAACCGTGCGGGACACGCAGGGCGCCCCCCATGATGGCTTCCGGCTGCGTAACGCTCCCGGCGCCGAACCCTCCCTTTACGTGCTGACGGCGGACCAGCTGCTTGTCCCCGTCTACAACGAGCAACATCCCGATCTTTCGCCGGCCGCGCGACGGATCGCGCTGTATCCGCTGCCGCGCACGTCCTGGGGCTACGGTCGCCCCTGAGGCGCCTTTCCTTGGGCCGGTGGGCAGGCCCAAGGGTGAGACGCGGCGGAGGGCCTTAATGGTCGGTCCAGCCCACGTAGCTGCCGACGCTGTCATGATCGATCAGCTTCGGCGTCAGCAGCTGGACCGGATTCTCCGGCCGCTTCCCCGCCAGGATCCCGGCGCCGATCTCTTCCGCCTGCTTTCCCATCGTGTACGGATCCTGCGAGGCGGATGCCACGATGGAGGAGGACCCGCTTTTCAAAGAAGCGACGATGTCGGGCGCGCCGTCGACGGACGTGATGACGATTCCACTTCGATGCTGCTGCTTGGCCGCGAGGTCGGAGCCGATCGCCTGGGGATCGTTGATGGTGAAGAGCCCGTTCAACTCGGGATACCGGATGAGGTAGCCCAGCATGACCTGCAGGCCGCCATCGCGAGAGCCTTTGCCGTCCTGCGACGAGTCGAGAAGCTTGATACCGGGCGCCTTGGCGAGCGCCGCCTTGCAGCCCTTCACCCGGTCCGTCACGGCCGACACTTGCGGGCCGTTCTGGATGATCACGTTGCCCTTCCCGCCCAGCTTCTTCACCAGGTAGCTGCAGGCGAGATTGCCGGCCATGACATTGTCGGTCATCACCGTGGCATCAGCGCCCGTCGCGGACACGTCGGCGGCGACGACGGCGATCCCCGCGGCCTGGGCACGCTTGATGGCCGGCAGGATGGCGTTCGGATCCACCGCGTTCAGCACGATCAGGTCGACGCCGGCGGCGATGAAATTGTCCATCTGCGTGAACTGCTTGTTCAGGTCGTAATCGGCCGAGACGGCCGTCACCTTCACGTGGCGGCCACCCGCATTCGCCGCGTCCGTGACGCCCTTGGTCAGGGCCACGAAATATGGATTGCCCAGCGAGCCCATCGTCACGCCGATGGCGGTGACGGGCTTGGCGAAGGCGGCAGGCGCTGCCAGCACTCCCAGACAGACAGCACCAGCCAAAACTCTCTTCAACACGTCGTTCCTCCTGTTGGGCGCGTTCGCCTGATGTGCCTCAGGTGCGGACGCCGCTGCCTTGGCGGAAGCGGTCGAGCGCCACCGCGCCGATGATGACCAGTCCTTTGACGATGAACTGCCAGATGTCCGACACGCCCACGAGGATCAGCCCGTTCGACAGCACGGCGATGATCAGCGCGCCGATCAGCGTGCCCCATATGGAGCCGATGCCGCCGACAAAGGACGTGCCGCCCAGGATCACCGCCGCGATCGCGTCGAGCTCGTAGGACTGGCCGAGCTGCAGCCCGTTGGCGGCATAAAGCCGTGCGGAGGACATGACGCCGCCCAGCCCCGCCAAAGCCCCGGAAAGCGCGTAGACGAACATCAGGATGAGCGAGACGTTGATGCCCGACAGGCGCGCGGCGGCGGGATTTCCGCCGACGGCATAGATGCGTACGCCCAGCACCGTGCGTCGCAGCACGTACCAGGAGGCGACGATCACGGCGAGCGCGATGATGGCGAGCCACGGCAGCACCAGCGTACCCAGCCGGATGCCGTCATTGCCGATCCAGGCATAGCCGAGCGACGGGTTGAAGACGGTATTGTCCGCGCCCATCAACCGGGCGAGACCGCGCACCGCGGTCAGGCTGCCCAACGTCACGATGAAGGGCGGCAGACGCACATAGGCGATCAGCGCGCCGTTCAGGAGCCCGATTCCGAGGCCGACGGCCAGGCACACCGGGATCGCGGCCCAGCTGAGCCCGCCGATCAGCGAGACGATCAGCGCGCCCATCGCGGACGCGGCAAGGATCGAGCCCACGGACAGGTCGATGCCGCCGGTCAGGATCACGAAGGTCATGCCGGCGGCGAGCACGCAGTTGATCGAGGCCTGCTGGGCCACGATCGACAGGTTCTGGCCGGTCAGGAAACGGTGGCCGCCCAGGAAATGGAAGCCGATGGCAAGAAGGACGAGCACCGGCAGCATGCCGGCCGCCTGGATCATCGAGCGCACCTGCACCTGACGTGCCGAAAGCCCCTGGCCGCCGGGCGGCGCGCCCGCCGTCGCGACGGGGGACATGGCGGCCGGACCGCCAGCATTCTGTGCTTCGGACATGATGAAAGCCCTCAGGCCGCCATGCCGGCGGCGTGTATCATGACGTTCTGCTGCGTGATCGGCGCGCCGGTGGCGCCCCCCACCTCGCCCGCGATGCTTCCCTCGCGCATCACGAGGACGCGGTCACAGATGCCGATGATCTCCGGAAGATCGGACGAGATGACGAGCACGCCGATGCCGCGCTGCGCGAGATCGTCGATGATGCGGTAGATCTCCGATTTCGCGCCGATATCGACGCCGCGCGTCGGCTCGTCGAGGATGAGCACCTTCGGCCCCGTCTCGAGGAGCCTGGCGAGCAGCACCTTCTGCTGGTTGCCACCCGACAGGCTGCCCACCTGGACGGCGTGGCTGGCCGCGCGCACCCGCAGCGCCTGGAACGCCCGCCCGGCGCGCTCGCGGGCCCGTGGCAAATTGAGGCGGCCACCCGTTCCGGCATCACGGTCGATGACGCCGACATTGATGTTCGTGCCGCAGGACATGTCGAGAAAGAGGCCGAGCCCCTTTCGGTCTTCCGTGAGGTAGGCGATGCCGGAATCGAGCGCGTCCTTCGGCTTCCGGATCGCTACCGGTTGGCCTTCGAGGCGCACGCTTCCGCCTGCGCGCGGATCGGCGCCGTAGATCAGCCGCGCCAGCTCCGTGCGTCCCGCACCGACCAGACCCGCGAGACCCAGAACCTCGCCCTTGTGGAGCACGAACGAGCACGGCCTGATCCGGCCGCCATCCGTAAGCCCATCCACCTCCATCACCACCGGGCCGCGCACGGCGTTCGGGTCGTGCTGCTTGGTGTAGAAGGAGGACAGGTCGCGCCCGACCATCATCTTGACGATCGCCTCGGCCGACAGCGCCTCGCGGCCGAGCGTGCCGACATAGCTGCCGTCGCGCAGCACCGTGACGCGGTCGGCAAGTTCGTACACCTCCGCCATGCGATGCGAGATATAGATCAGCGCGATGCCTTCGGAACGAAGCTGGCGGATCAGCTCGAACAGCCGTTCCGTTTCGCGCGCCGACAAGGCCGTCGTGGGTTCGTCGAGCACCAGGATTCGCGAATGCCGGTGCAGCGCGCGCGCGATCTCCACCAGCTGCTGCTCGGCGATGGACAACGTGCTGACGAGCGTTTCCGGGCCGAAGGGCGTACCCAACCGCTGCAACAGCGGCCGGCAGGCTTCATTCATGGCACGCCGGTCGAGCCGGCCGCCGGAGCGGGTGAGTTCGCTGCCAAGATGGATGTTCTCTGCGACCGTCAGGTTCGGCGCGAGGGCGAGCTCCTGATAGATGATGGCGATGCCGGCATCCTTGGCGGTCTGCGGCCCGCTCATCTCGATGCGCTTGCCGAACACCTTGATCTCCGCACCCGGATCGGCCTGATACGCGCCGGACAGGATCTTCATCAATGTCGACTTGCCGGCGCCGTTCTCGCCCATCAGGGCGTGTACCTCGCCGCCCCAGGCCTTTAAACGCACGCCCGCCAGCGCACGCACGCCGGGAAAGGTCTTGGAGACGTTCTCCATTTCGAGCGCGGGCTCGGGCGCGGAGTGTGAATCACCGCTCGCGCCGGGCTCATGCCCGACGTCGTGTTCTTTTGTTATATCTTTCACGGCCGTTCCGGACGTTGAAATTTCTCCCAGGCGGCATCAGGCGCGGATTTGGCACGAATAGCAAGTGCGCCGGCCGCGTGGAGAAGCCGCAGGGAAGAACGTCCGGATCGACGGCTGGTTGACGCGTCAGCTGCTCAGGCTGGGCTCCGAAGAGGACACCGGCTCCGGGGCGCGTGCCCGTGATGAGCCCGGAAGCGCCGGCATCCGTGCCAGGCTGGCCAGGAACCGCTCGGCGCAAGCCCGCCAGCTGAACCGCTCGGCATGGGCACGGCAGGCCTCCCGGTCACCCTCCAGCGCAGCCAGGGCGGCCTCGCGCAGATCCGCGCCCACCGCGCCGACATGCCCCTCCGCGCCGAGCAGGATGTCGCGGGGCCCCGTCACGTCGTAGGCGGCGACCGGAACGCCCGAGGCCAGCGCTTCCAGCACCACGAGCCCGAACGTGTCAGTCCGCGACGGAAAGACGAACACATCGCCACCGGCGAAGGCTGCCGCCAGTTCCTCCTCGGAAAACGGGCCGGTGAAGACGACGCCGGGGAAGCGCGCCTTCAGGCTGTCCAGTTGCGGCCCCCCGCCGACGACGACCTTCGAACCCGGAAGATCGAGGCCGAGAAACGCCTCGATGTTCTTCTCGACGGCAATGCGGCCGACATACAGGAAGATGGGGCGCGGGATGTCGTACTCCGCCGCCCAGTCGCGCCGCGGGTGCGGGCGGAAGCGCGACAGGTCGACGCCGCGCGACCAGGCCTCGACCTTCGTGAAGCCGCGCGCGCGCAGCTCGTCCTGCAGGCTCGGCGTCGCCACCAGCGTCGCGGACGCGTTATTGTGGAACCGACGCAGCCAGGCGTACGACACCCACAACGGAAGGCGCGTGCGCGCCTGGATGTATTCCGGAAAGCGCGTGTGGAACGAGGTGGTGAAGGGCACGCGGTGTCGGCGCGCCCAGCCGCGCGCCGCCATGCCGAGCGGCCCCTCCGTCGCCACATGCAGCGCGTCCGGACGGAAGGCGCGGATGATGCGATCGAGCCGCCGCCCGGGCAGGATCGACAGCCGGATATCCGGATAGGTCGGGCACGGCACCGTCCGGAAGCGGTCGGGGCCCACCACCTCCACCACATGCCCCAGGGCACGCAGTTCGCCGGCGACGGTGGAAAGCGTCCGGACCACGCCGTTCACCTGCGGCATCCAGGCGTCGGACACGATGAGGATGCGCCCGATCTCCGGGCGCGGCGACAAGGCGGGGGCGGCGTCTGGCATCGGATCAGGCCGGCACGATCGCAGGCGCGGGCCCTTCGTTGCGCGCCGCCGGACGCGCCGTGCTGCGGCCGGCGAGAAAGGAGAGCCGGTTGCGCTCGGCCCAGTCGATCAGCTCGAGCCGGCCGTCCTCATGCTCCACAAGCGCCGTGCAGCTCTCGACCCAGTCCCCGTCATTGACGTACAGCACGCCGCCGATCTCGCGCATCTCCGCGTGGTGGATGTGGCCGCACACGACCCCGTCGACGCCGCGCCGCAGCGCCTCGGCGGCAAGCGCCGTTTCGAAACGGTCGATCGCCATCACGGCACCCTTCACCTGCCGCTTCAGCCAGGCGGACAGGGAGCGGTACGGCAGGCCCATGCGCCGGCGCACGAGGTTGACCCAGCGATTGACGGCCAGGCTCGCCGTGTAGGCATGGTCGCCAAGGATGGCGAGAAAGCGCGCGTACCGGACGACGCTGTCGAAGGCGTCGCCATGCATCACGAGAAAGCGCCGGCCGTCGGCGGTCTCGTGGACCGCGTCCTCGCGCAGCTTGATGCCGCCGATCTCGAGCCCCATCGGGAGCCAGGCGCGGAACATCTCGTCATGGTTGCCGGGGATGTAGACGACTTCCGTGCCGTTGCGCGCGGCCTTGAGGATCAGCCGCAGCACCTCGTCATGGAACGCGTCCCAGTACCAGCTCTTGCGCAGGCGCCACCCGTCGACGATGTCGCCGACAAGATAGAGCTTGTCGCAACGGACGCGGCGGAGAAAATCGGCCAGGAACTCCGCCCGCGACCCGCGCGTCCCGAGATGCACGTCGGAGATGAAGACGGAGCGATAATGTTCGAGGTCAACAGGCAGCACGGCCATCGTCTCCCCGCAAATGCGCCACCCAAGGCGGACGCAGCGCGATTCTTGCGCCTCTGGGTCCTGCGCCCCGACTTGCGGTGCGCCCGCGACGCTATAGACGGTCGGATCCGGGAAAAACGTGACGTTTCCATGATGACTTGATCGTCGTCGATGCAGTCTGCAAGTTGAGACGAACCGCACCGTCGGGCGACACGACATGCGATCGTCACGAACAGGATGGTTGGCGTCTGCTAGGATACGAACCATGCTCGTGATCTATAACCCGACCGCCGGCAGACGCCGTGTCCGCCGGCTCTGGAACGTGCTCGACCTGCTGATCGCCCATGGCGTGCGACTTGAAGTGGTGGAGACCGGCTACCCGGATCATGCCCGTGAAATCGCCCGCGACGCCGCCCGGCGCGGCGCGGCGCTGGTCGTCGCGGCCGGGGGCGACGGAACCATCGCGGAAGTGGCGGGTGGCCTCGGCGGTTCCGGCACGTCCCTCGGGATCATTCCCACCGGGACGGCGAACGTGCTCGCCCACGAGCTGGACCTGCCGACGGACCCGGCGGAAATTGCCTCCGTCCTCGTTTCGGGCCGAACGCGGGATCTGTGGCCGGGCGTCATCGAGAGCGATATCGGCACGCGCCTCTTCGTCCAGATGGTTGGCGTGGGCTTCGACGCCCATGTCGTGCACCACATCTCGCGTCCGGTGAAACGGGCGCTCGGGCGCGGCGCCTATGTCGTGCAGACGCTGCGCGAGCTGCCGCGCTACGCTTTCCCGCCGATCCGGCTGACGGTCGATGGGCAGGAGATGGAGGCCGGCAGCGTCATCATTGCCAAAGGCACGCTCTATGGCGGCCCCTACCTGCTGGCGCCGGATGCCCGTCCGGACGAGCCTGGCTTTTCCGTCGCGGTCTTCGAGCATGGCGGCATCGCCCATGCGCTGCTGGCCGGGGCGGCGCTGCCGCTGAACCAGCTGGGCCGGATCCCGGGCCTCCGGCATCTCCGCGCCTCCGAGATCGTCGTGCAGGCCCCGGCGGAGAAGCTCCCGGCCCAGGCGGATGGCGATCCCGCGGGACAGACGCCTCTTCTGGTGCGGGACGCGGCCGCGCCCATCCCCGTTCTGGTCGGCCGGCACGGCATCCGCCAGTCCTCCAGAACGCCGCACCGCGCACCCCCTGTGGGCGAGGAAGCCATCGCCATCGCCGCGCGTTGACCCGTCGGACAAAGCGGCCGGAGGAGAACGCGGTGCGGAATTTCGGATGGACGACCGGTCTGGTCGCCGGGCTTGTGCTTGCGACGTCGGCGCTTGCACAGACGGAGGGCACGCAGAACGCGCCCAACCACAGCGATGCCAACAAGTATGGCGCTGGCATCGGCCAGCCCAACCTGGCACAGCGTGGGGCCGCGGAAACCGGGGGCGCCGCCGGTCTGTCCTCGAGCCTCCTGGGCAACGGGCTGCCCAATGTCTCAACCGCGTCCAGCGGCAACGTCGCCGGTGTGCTGCGCTACTGCGTGCAGAACAAATTCCTGTCCGGC
>Ga0157360_1000849_pt1 | contig 11494 bp, 10 predicted proteins | sample AttlaeALBM1_FD_111483 | JGI IMG/M metagenome (GOLD analysis project Ga0157360, IMG submission 111483) | Fungus gardens microbial communities from leaf cutter ant in Ribeirão Preto, State of São Paulo, Brazil - Atta laevigata ALBM1 | ecosystem: Host-associated > Fungi > Mycelium > Unclassified ... | reverse complement strand
AGGGCTTTGCTCGGTGATATACTGTGCCATAAGACAGTTTTAGAACCGGCTGCCGCCTGAAGCAAGGCTGCGCGCGCCTTTATGCAAAATTATTTGCCCATTGGCCGCTTTGCCCGGCAGCGGCCTGCGCGCCAAAGGGCGGCGGCTGTTACAGCTTAAGCACCGGCAAGGCACCGCCGGCGCAGCGGATCGGGGCGGGCTTATTCATCACGATAAACGCGCTCGCGCTTTTCATGCCGCTCCTGCGCTTCTACAGAAAGCGTGGCTATTGGCCGGGCGTCCAGCCGGCGCAGGCCGATCGGCTCACCGGTTTCCTCACAATAGCCATAAGTGCCGTCATCGATACGCTGCAAAGCTGCGTCTATTTTGGAGATAAGCTTGCGCTGGCGATCGCGGGCGCGCAATTCTACGGCTCTGTCTGTCTCGGAAGAGGCTCTGTCTGCCAGATCAGAGGGGTTATGGCTGTCTTCCTGCAGATTTTCCAGCGTTCCCCTTGCTTCCTGCAAAATCTCGCTTTTCCAGTTCAACAATTTCAAGCGGAAATAGGCTTTTTGCCGGTCATTCATAAACGGCTCATCGGCGATCGGCCGATAATTTTTCTCAAGCTCACTGTTCAGGCTTTTCATCATGCTCTGTCCCCTTTATCCGCGGGCAGTATATAATGCCCTTGCCGATAACAGGCAAGGAAAAAATAATAAAAATTATCAGCTTTTATAGCTGATTTAATCCCTTTCACGCTGCCGGCGGCAAAGGCGGCCGCGCTGCGTTTGCCCGGCCGTTCCCCACCGGAGAGGAAGCGCAGCAAAAACCTTGTTTCAGCTCCCTTGCTGCGGCCATGTTTTCCCGGCTTTTATGCCTGATTTTTGTAACCGGCGCCGCCAAAGCCGCCCCGGCCCGGCGCGCCGCACAAAGAAGAAATTAACCTTTTCCTGTTTTACTGGCCGCTATCGCCGCCGGCGACAGCAGGGGAAACACCTTTCCCGTTCCTTTGGTTTGCGGCTTTTGCCGGGCGTTGTTTGGCGCCGCCGTGTTTTGTGTTTTGAGTTGCCTTTATATGCCAAGAATTTCTGCTTTTTTTCTTAGTTTTCTGCTGCTATTCGCTGCCTTGCCGGCTGCGCCGGCGGTTGATTACCGCACTGCTTTTTTGCAATCTGTGCGCGGCCAGTGGAGCGGCCAGGGCGAGGTAATAGCCGGGCGCTATAAGGGGATCAAATTCCGCTGCACCTTAAACACCCCCGCCGCCGATAATGCGGCGGAAATTTATCTGGACGGAACCTGCCGCGCCGGCATTTTCTCCCAGCCGGTCAAAGCCAGAATCAACCGCAAAGGCGGCCGTTTTCGCGGCAGTTTCAATGAAGGAGCGCAAGCAAACGGGCTGGATATTGTCGCCGGCGCAATTCATAAAAATCATATGACTCTGGAGCTTAACCGCGACAAGCTGAACGGCAATATGACAGCCCGGCTGGAAGGTGATAATCTGCTGCATATTACTCTGGCCGTTAAAATAGATGAAGATATTATCCCCGTTATCGGCCTGAATTTAAACCGTATCGCCCCGGAAACAACGACTATAGCCGCCAAGGGTGATTCTGCCTTTGCCTGGCTGCGCAAATAAGCGGTAACAGGCAGGCCGGGCGCCCGCGCCGCCGGCCAGAGCGGCATTTTTGGCTGAAAACCCTGTTTAAACAGGCTGTTCCGGGCTTTTTTCTCTTTTCTTGCGCCGATTTATATTTTACACCGCATAACAGGCCGTGTTACATAACAGGAATTGCGCCATGAAAACCCCTCTGCTTGTTGCTCCCTCTCTGCTGGCGGCTGATTTCAGCAGGCTGGGGGAAGAAGTAACGGCTGTAACAGCCGCCGGGGCAGACTGGCTGCATATAGATATTATGGACGGCCATTTTGTTCCCAATATCAGTTACGGCGCCGATATTGTCAAAGCGGTTCGCCCTTTGAGCAAGGCTGTTTTTGACGCCCATTTGATGATTGCGCCTTATGAGCCTTATCTGGAGGTTTTTGCCCGCGCCGGCTGCGATAATATTACCATTCATGCCGAGGCCGGGCCGCATAGCCAGCGCGCTTTGCGCCGTATCCGCGATCTGGGCTGCCGCGCCGGGCTGGCCTTGAACCCCGCCACGCCGGAGACTGTGCTGCCTTATCTGCTCGATGATCTCGATATTATCCTGGTTATGACGGTTAATCCCGGTTTTGGCGGGCAGAGCTTCCTGCCTGCCCAGTTGGAAAAAATACGCCGCATCAAAAAACTCATTGGCAAAAGGCCGATCCAGATTGCCGCAGACGGCGGCATCAACCTCGAGACTGTCGGCGCCGCCGCCGCCGCCGGCGCCAATATTTTTGTCGCCGGCTCGGCTATATATGGCGGCCATGATGCGGCGCATTATGCGGCGCGCCTGGCCGCCTTGCGCCGGGCTGCCAAAGCCGCTTTATAGGCGCGGCCGGCGGCCGGTTCGGCTTTCCGGCGCGGTTTGCCGCTCAACAAGGATACAAGGCATGATTCCCCGCTATTCCCGCCCGCAAATGGCTGCTATTTGGTCGCAGGAGCATAAATTCCGCCTTTGGTTTGAAATAGAGGCGCATATATGTGATGCTCTGGCCCGGCTGGGCACAATACCGCAAAAAGCGGCGGACACGATCCGGCGGAAAGGCAGCGCCGCCACATTTGACGCCCGGAGAATCGCCGAAATAGAAGCGACTACCAAGCATGATTTTATCGCCTTTCTTACCCATTTGGGTGAGCTGGTGGGTGAGGAATCGCGCTTTATCCACCTTGGCCTGACCTCTTCCGATATATTGGACACCGGCTTTAATCTCCAGCTTATGCGCGCCGCCGATATTTTGCTGGACGATCTGGATAAACTGCTGGCCGTGTTAAAAAAGCGCGCTTATGAACACAAAAATACGGTTAGCATCGGCCGCAGCCACGGCATTCATGCCGAGCCGACCAGTTTCGGCCTGAAACTGGCTTTCGCCTATGCTGAATTTGCCCGTTGCCGCCGCAGGCTGCAGGCCGCCCGGCAAGAGGTTTCCACCTGCGCCCTTTCCGGCGCTGTCGGCAGTTTTGCCCATATTGACCCTGCGGTTGAGGCCTATGTGGCCAAGGCCCTGGCTATGCGGCCGGAGCCGATCTCTACCCAGATTATCCCGCGGGATCGCTATGCCGTATTTTTTACCTGTCTGGCGGTTATTGCCTCCTGCATAGAGCGGCTGGCGGTTGAGATCCGCCATTTGCAGCGCAGCGAAGTGCAGGAAGCAGAGGAATATTTTGCCGCCGGGCAAAAAGGCTCGTCTGCCATGCCGCATAAGCGCAACCCGATTTTGTCAGAAAATCTGACCGGGCTGGCGCGGGTGATTCGCGCTGCCGCTCTGCCGGCTATGGAAGATATTGCCCTGTGGCATGAGCGCGATATTTCGCATTCGTCGGTTGAGCGTTTTATCGCCCCGGATACCACCGTGACGCTGGATTTTGCCCTGCACCGCCTGACCGGGCTGATAGAGCATCTGCTTGTTTACCCGCAAACTATGGCTAAAAACAGCGCAAAACTGCATGGGCTTGTTTATTCGCAGCGGGTTTTGCTGGCGCTGACACAGGCCGGCCAAAGCCGTGAAGAAGCTTACCGCCTGGTGCAGCGCAATGCCATGAAAACATGGAAAAAGGGCAAAAGCTTTCAGGCTGAATTGCTGGCCGACAAAGATATTGGCAAAATTCTGCCGGAAAAGGAGATTAAAGCGCTGTTCGACCCGGCCTGGTATAACCGCCATGTCGATACTATCTTCCGCCGCGTTTTTGACGCAGCGGATCTCTAGCCCGCCATTCCGGCGCCAAAGCGCCTGTTGCAGCCTGTTACCGGCTTTCATCAGGCGGCAGAACACACCGCCGCAGTGTTAAAAGCCGCAGCAAGGGCATAAGCGCGCCGGCAGCAAAGCAACAGAGCCTTTCATCACCGCCCTTCAGGCCGCCGGCAGCGGGCAGGCTCCGGCCGGCGCGGCTGGTGTTGCGGCTTTTCTGCCGCTTATCGGCTTTTAACCGGCAAGCCGAAGGGAGCGCCTGGCGAAAAAGCTGATTAGCGGCAGAAAACACATCTTTCTCGCAAAAAAACTATTGACCTCAGCGCCCTTCCTGCCTATGTTCCGCCCATCTCTTCAGCGCAGAGCTGATAAGGGAGCGCGTAGCTCAGCCGGTAGAGCAACTGACTTTTAATCAGTAGGTCCAGGGTTCGAATCCCTGCGCGCTCACCACCATCAACGGCATTTTGCCTTTTTCAAGCTTTGGCAGAGATCCGCTCTCCTGCAAGCTGCAATCGCGGTTTTCTTTATTCTCTCCCCGGCGGCCGGGCTGATACGGCTTTTCTGCCGGCGGCTTTTCTCATTTTTTATCGGCTATTTCCCGGCTTTTAAGCCGATTTTTGCGCTTAAAACGGCGCCCGGCCGGCTGTTTTGTCTCTTTATGAAGCGTTTTCTGCGGCAAAACCCGCCTGTAATTTGTTTAGCCTGTTCTTATGGAACCTAATTCTAAAAGCAGCATTTTATCAGCATAAGGAAATATATCAAGGTTCACAGAATGAAGGAAGTCTTTGTCGCATTCTGCCTGTTATTGGCAGCAACCAGCCTGTCCAGCGCCGAATTGCTGGATCACGGCGTTACCTACCGGCCGAACCGGATAAACCCGTTTGTGTCGCAGCAAATGGTAAAACCGCCCGTGCAGCAAACAGCAAAGCCGCCGCTGGCGCAAAAATCTTTCTCGCAAAAAACGCATGCTTACCGTATGCAGCCTTTGCTGGAGAACAGAGCGCCGGCAGAAAGGCCGTATATCCGCCCGGGGCGCAATTATGACAACCCGGCCGCTCACCGCTTTGGCGATGGCTCTCAGCCCAATAAATATATTTGGGGCAGCCATCAATAAACACCGGCGCCGCGCCTGATACCCGGCCGCCATCACATAATGCCGCCTTTAGCCGCCGCGGAGAAAATGCCCCCCTTTTTTACCGGGGGCATTTTCTGTGACGGTATCATAGCAGACAGCCGGCCCGAATACACGGCGCGCCTTGCTTTTTTAGCCGGAACGGCCGGAAGCGGCGCCAATAATACGCCAATAATGCCTAGCTAAACAAGCCCGGCCAACAGCCGGTGCGGCGCGGCTTTAACCGCAGCGGAATCATTGCCGATAAAACGGCTTTACGGTTAAATCGGCTCTGTTTCACCGGCGGCAGGCAGCCCTGTGAGCTTAACGCCGCCGGCCTCGGCCGGCGCGCAGCGCAATCTTGGCGGCAAGCCGGAACACAAGCGCACAAGCCGCACGGCAAAGCGCCGGCGCCGCCGGCAAAAGGCGGTTAAAGAGCAACAAAAAGAGGAATCCGCGCTGCCGCCAAACTCTGCTGCCGCCAAACCCTTGGGAAAGGGGCGTTAAGAACAGCCGGCCGGTGCGGCCGCCAAAATAAAAAGCCGCCAAAGGCGGCTTTCAATCTTCCGGCAAGAGCGCTCTCCCGCGAGGCTGTTATTTTATTTTTGTCTCACGAAATTCCACATGCTTTTTTGCAACCGGATCATATTTGCGCTTTGCCATTTTTTCGGTCATTGTCCGGCTGTTTTTCTTGGTAACATAGAAAAAGCCGGTATCTGCTGTCGACAAAAGCTTAATCTTGATTGTTGTTGCCTTGGCCATAATAATCTGGAACCCATTTAATCGCTGAAACTTAAGATAATACGAAGCCGGTAGTCAAAGAAGGGCACGCAAAAATCCTGCCTGATGTTAAAAAGCATCAGAGCCGGAAAGTCAAGAGCGAAACAGGCGTTTGAGATACAGAGCCAGCATAAAAACCACATATATGCCGAAAAAACCCGCCATTGTGCTGGAAAAGCCGGATACAGGGTAATAATCCATGGCGAAGCCCGTCAGGGCCGGGCCGGACAATATGCCGATTCCATAACAAAAAATAAAGGCGGAATTGGCCGCCGCCAGCTCAGGCCCTTTTAAATATGTGCCCAGCCGCGCCAGCCCCAGCGTATATATGCCGGCAGAAACGCCGCCCAGCAAAAACAGATCAAGCCGCAGCCACAGGCCTTTTGCGATAATGGCGGGCACAATAGCCGCGCCGGCCAGGCCGATTGCGGCGCACAGCCAGGCAATAAGCCGGCCCTTGCGGCTGCGATCGCTGATAATGCTGATAGGCACCAGCAATAATACATTGCCCAGCGCCAGCAGGGTTAAAAACCGGCCGGCCTGTGTTTCCGTATAGCCGGCATTGATGCCGAAAGGCATAATCAGCGAAACGGCGCCAACCTGCACCGCGCCAAAAACAAAAGCCGCCAAAGTAGATTCCGGCCAGGCAAATATATGATGCAAAAACGGCGGGTGCTGACGCTCCTTGAATTGCGGAGCAAGATGGCGCGCCATAATAACGGGGATAGAAGCCAGCCCGGTAAGGGTGCAGCCAATGGCAAAAGGCAAAAACCCCCGGCTGCCGACAAAAGAAAACAGGATCGGCCCCAAAGTAACGCCCAGCCCCATACTGGCAGCGTAAATAGATAAAATAAAGGCGCGCCGCGCCGCCGGCGCCGAGCTGTTAACCCAGAATTCCGACAGGATAAACATAATTGTCATGGCAAAATGCAGGCTGAAGCGCAAGGCAAACCAGGCAACAGCATTGTCAAAACAATAAAAGCCCAGAAAACTCAAAGCGCCGACCAGCAGCATAGATAAAATAAGCGGCACAACCCCAAAATACACGGCAAGACGCGGTGTCGCCATGGCGGCCGCTACCGTAGCCGCTCCCCCCATAGTGGCATTATAGCCGATAGCGCTGTCGGAAAAGCCGTTGGCCGTCATAATCGCCGCAATTAACGGCGCGCCGAAACCTATGGCCGCGCCGACAACGCCAACGGTTGCCATAGTGGCAAAAACCGCTCTGATATTGCCGTTTGCAGGCGCTGTTTGTTCTTGTATTGCCGCGCGCTCTGCGGCAGTCTCGCCGGCGCTGCCGGAGGGCATAAGGCCTGCCTTTTCTCCCGGGCGGATTGTATCATTTTTTGCGGCTTTATCGCTCACTTTACCACTCTTTCCCGGCTATCCAAAAAGCTTTGCCGCAACCGCAGCAGAGCTTAGGCAAAAAAACGCCATAAAGCAAGCAAAGGCTGACAAAATATATTGCAGGCCGGCGGGATATTGCCGCCGCCGGTCAGGCCTCTTTCAGCGCCGGCCTGGCAGCTTTTTAAACCCGGCCAGACAAAGATAGGAAAAAGCAAAATATTTAACCTGAAAAAATACAAAATATACAGTTCAATTAAATATATATTATATCCTGTTAGTAGTTTTATTTTTCATGATTTATTTTTATAATTTTTATAGTATGATAATACTTGTAATATTACTTTTACGCTTTACTTCAGAGAGGAGCATTGCCTGTTTTGTCCCGGCCGGATTCACAACAGGCGAGCAAGGCTCTTTTTAACACAGTCTTGCGTTAGAAATTTCTGTTTCAGGTGTTTACAGCCGGTTGCCTGCCGGGCGGCTGCTGCAAAAACCGGGGATCAAACAGGATAGAGCCGCACCCCGGCGCGGTTTCAAGCTTTGTTTCTTCCTTCCCCTTTTCCGGGGAGCATATATTCGGCAAAAGGCCCAAAGCCGCAGAAAGGACACGAAAATGGCACCGCAAAAAAGAACTTCCGCAAAAACCTCAGCTACCGGCTCCAGAAGGCGCAAAAGCAGCGCGGCAAAAAAGCCTGCCCGCCTGGCCGCCAGCGCCCACACGGCAACAGTAGCGCATGATCACCACACATATACGGATCACCGCTCTGAGAGCTACAAGCATTATGCCTCGATCATGAAAACGGTGATCCTGTTTTTAGGCTTTGTCCTGCTGCTGGCTATTATTGCCAATATTTTTGCTCCTTCTATCAATAATCGGCCGATAACACAGAGCAGCAGCCAAAGCTTTCTTGATACGGGCAGCAACAGCTACCGCGCCGCCGCAACGTCTGGCGGCGCTTACAAGCAATACCGATATGTGACGCCTAACGGATCAGAATCTTCCGCTGCCGGCACAGGAGGAGCGCCGGCCTCCGGTTCCAAATAATCACAGCCAGCGGTTCCCGGCGGCGGATCCTTGCAGGCCTGCAATTCTGCTGTCAAGCGTAATTTAGCGTAATTTGTTGCGTTATTCTCCATATTTTCCAAAGCCTGGGCAGTTTTTATTGCCTTTGCTTTGCCTTTTTGCCTTTGCCGCCATGCGTTACGGCCGGAGGCCTGTATTGCTCCGTTTGCCGGCCGGGCGGGCGCGGCCGTAAAACCCGGATTAACAGGCCGGCTGCCGCCGCAATCGGCAAAACAGCGGCGGAATAATCAGCAGGCGGCAGAAATATCGCCTCAGGGCTTGCTTTTTTTGCGCCTCCCCCTTATAAGCTTTGATCAAAGGCAGGGTTCCGGCCCGGCCCCATTTTTGTTGCCCCTGATTCACGGCCTCCCGGCCGCCGAAACATTAAAGGCAGCAAAACAAGCAACAAAAAAAGCCTTGAGCGCATGCCGGCCTGCAAAGGCCGCCGGGCGGCGGGGATAAATTTTGAGGAAACTTCTATGGTAACTTTTTCACAAAAGCCGGCGGAAGTGGTGAAAAAATGGGTTATTATTGATGCCGAAGGGCTGATTCTCGGCCGCGCGGCGGCGATTATCGCCAATTATTTGCGCGGCAAGCATAAGCCCAGCTTCACCCCGCACGTAGATGATGGTGACAATGTCATTGTTATCAATGCTGAGAAAATTGCTCTGACCGGCAAAAAATATCAGGATAAAAAATATTATCGCCATACCGGTTATGCCGGCGGCATTAAAGAGCGCACAGCGCGCCAGATCCTTGAGGGGCGCTTCCCCGAGCGCGTTATTGAAAAAGCTGTTGAGCGCATGATCCCGCGCGGCCCGCTGGGTCGCCGCCAGATGAAAAATCTGCGCGTTTACGGCGGCGCGGATCACCCGCACGCGGCGCAAAAGCCGGAACTTCTTGATATTGCGGCTCTCAACCCCAAAAATAAAAGGAGTGCGTAATTATGGCTGAGCAGATCACCTCTCTCTCAGAACTGGAGCTTGTCAAACAAAAGCCGGAAAAGGCTGAACAGGCTGCGCCTGTTCATGTGCAAAAGCTGGACGCGCAAGGCCGCGCTTATGCTACAGGCAAGCGTAAAAATGCGGTGGCGCGCGTTTGGGTGCGGCCGGGTTCCGGTAAAATTACAGTCAATGATAAAGCTTTTGGGGCGTATTTTGCCCGGCCGGTGCTGCAAATGATTTTGCGCAAGCCGATTGTCGCCGGCAATCGTGACGGCCAGTTTGATATTGTCGCCACAGTTGCGGGCGGCGGCCTTTCCGGCCAGGCCGGCGCAGTTTGCCACGGTATCGCCAAGGCGCTGACTCATTATGAGCCCGGCTTGCGGGCCGTGCTGAAAAAGGGCGGTTTTCTGACGCGCGACAGCCGTGTTGTTGAGCGTAAGAAATACGGCAAGGCCAAGGCTCGCCGTTCTTTCCAGTTCTCAAAACGCTGATATATTTCAGCGGCTTGGCAAGGTTTTGCCGTTGCGATACAGGGGCGTTTTCTTGCCCTTGCCGTTATCTTGCGGTTTGCCTTTGTTTCCTTGGCTATAGAACCCCGCCGCGTATCCGGCGGGGTTTTATTTTGCCTTTTAGCTCTTCCTTTCCGATAGTGCGGCGCAAGGCGCCGGTCTTTGCTGGAGCGCTCTGCTTAAACATACGCTGTATAAGCGCCGCGCTTTGGCTTATTACAGCTTGAGCGCCTTTTCGGCCCAGCCTGCTCTCAGCGCCTTCATGCTGCCGCGCAGCGCAAACCTGTATGTGACAGGTTAAGAGCAGCTCTCTAATAGGCTATACACTTGGCGAGAGCGCTATCAGCCATCTTTGCCTGTCCGATAGTGTTTTGGGCAGCCTGCCGCCTGCAACAGCCGCCGCCCTTCGGCCCTCAGGCTGGCGCAGCAGCTCCGTCACCGCCCGGCCGGTAATTATGGCCGCCGGCATTTCCGCGGCCGCCGGCCAGGCTCGGCATTATGCAACGCAATCAGACGCGCCGCAGCGCCAATAGCCCGTGCGGCCGCCCGCCTGCCTTGCCGGTGCTCAGGCCGCAACAGCTCTGCCGGCACCCAACCGGCAAAGCAGAGCTTGTCTGCTGCTGCGGTGTGCGCGCCGGTCACCGCTGCGGCAGTGGCGGATTGCTCCCATAAGCCGCCGGCACTTGGCTTCGGTTTTGGCACGCAGGCCGCTGCCGGGCAAAGCAGCCAATGGGCAAATAATTTTGCATAAAGGCGCGCGCAGCCTTGCTTCAGGCGGCAGCCGGTTCTAAAACTGTCTTATGCCGTACTATATCACCGAGCAAAACCCTAATATCGGCCATTTGCCGCCCCGCCGCCGGCGGGAGCTGGTTTATATTGTCAAAACCATTTTAGCCGCCTTCCGCCCGGCCGATCTGCCGCAGGCCAATGCTGCCCTGCGCCGCGGCCGGATTTTGAAGATTATCCTGTTCGGCTCTTATGCCCGCGGCAAGCAGGTGATGGATCGCAAAAGCGGCTATAATTCTGACTATGATCTGCTGATTATTGTCAATAATAAGGAAGCAGCGGAGCCGGAGCATTGGGGACAGGTGGAAGGAGTGCTGCTGCGGGAAGAGATGGATCTGAAGCGGATAAAAGTCCCGGTCGAGTTTATTGTTCACAGTTATCGCGATGTCAATGCCCGGCTTAGGCTTGGGCGGCCGTTTTTTCTGGATATTTTGCGGGACGGGATAGAGCTTTATGCTGAGCCGGGCTATCGGCTGGCTACCCCCGGTGCTATGACGGTTGAGCAGCGGCGCGAAGAGGCAGAAAAATATTTCAGCAGCGGTTATAAAACATCTCTGGCCAGTTTGGAAATCGCGCAAATTTGCCTTGCCAAGGCGCAAAATACAACAGAGGATACTTTCCTGAGAAAGGCCGCTTTTGAGGCGCATCAAGCCACGGAAGCTATTTACCATTGCCTGCTCTTGACGCTAACACTCTACAGCCCGAAGCTGCATAATATCGGCAAGCTGCGGCGGGCGGCCAATGCGCTGGCGCCGGAGCTGGCTTCTGTCTGGCCTGTTGACAAGCGCGCTTATAAGCGCTGCTTTGAGCTGTTGCGCCGCGCTTATGTTGAGGGGCGCTATTCACCGCATTACAAGATTACCGCCTTGCAGCTGCAATGGCTGTTTACCCGCATTGCCGACTTGCAAGAGCGGGTGAAGCAAATCTGTGAAGACCATTTGCAGGCAATGGAAAGATTGAGCCGCTGACTGCCGCTTTGCTTATAATTCTGTGCGCGCTTGTCTTATTGCCGGCAAAAGCCGCAAGCAAAGCCCGGGGGACAAAAAGCCGACAGGCTTGCATTTTTTGCTCTATGCGGTAAGTCTGGCACATGGCCTATATTATTACCGATTATCCCGAGCTGGACGACAAGCTAAAACACCTGCCT